>ENA-OQNJ01000361-OQNJ01000361.1-human-gut-metagenome-genome-assembly--contig:-NODE-361-length-12019-cov-2.643794_pt1 | contig 12019 bp, 16 predicted proteins | sample MGYA00242630_ERZ504882 | MGnify/ENA primary metagenome ERZ504882 (study PRJEB26092, sample SAMD00036408) | human gut metagenome | host: Homo sapiens | study: EMG produced TPA metagenomics assembly of... | reverse complement strand
CATTATCGGTGATATTGAAAATTCTTTAAAAAAGGAATCCAATATTGACAGTATTCTGGCAGCAGTATATCAGAAAGTGATTTTAAAACTGGGTGAACCCCATATTATTACATTACAGGAAGATAAGCCAAAGGTTGCCTTTTTATCGGTCCGACAGGTGTCGGAAAGACAACGACGATTGCAAAGATTGCTTCCAAATTTAAACTGGAAGAACATGCGAGGGTTGCATTTATTACATCAGATACTTATAGAATTGCAGCGGTTGAACAGCTCAATACCTATGCTTCTATTATATCCTGTCCGGTAAGTGTCGTTTATTCGGCAGACGAACTGGAACATTGTCTGGAAGAGTATAAGGATTATGACCTGATTCTGGTAGATACAGCAGGAAGATCCCATAAGGCTGAAGGGCAGATGGATGAGCTGATGGAACTGATTGAAAGAACCAGACAAAAAAGCGATGAATTTGATGTGGATATTTATCTGACATTAAGTGTTACAACCAAAAGTAAGGACCTTGTCAGCATTGTAGAGCGCTATCAGGATATTAAAGACTGGTCGGTTAGTTTTTACAAAACTGGATGAGACCTGTTCGCTTGGCAATATTCTCAATATCAGAATGATAACAGATGCACCGTTGTCATATACGACACTGGGACAAAATGTGCCGAATGATATTGAAGTGATTGATAAGCAGGCGTTGGCAAAACAACTTCTGGGAGGAGCTGAATAATGGATCAGGCAGAAAATTTAAGGAAAATCATGCAGCAAAAGGAAGAACAGGCAAAAGAAGCAGCACGTGTGATTGCAGTTACCAGTGGAAAGGGAGGCGTTGGAAAATCCAGTGTGTCCGTTAATCTGGCGATTCAGTTTGCGCGAATGGGAAAAAGTGTTGTAATTTTAGATGCCGATTTTGGTCTTGCCAATGTAGAAGTTATGTTTGGTGTGATTCCGAAATATAATCTGAGTGATTTGCTGTATAACGGGCGGGAATTGAAAGAGATCATCTGTGAGGGACCGGAGGGAATCCAGTTTATTTCCGGCGGTTCGGGAATTGCCAATCTTGCAAATTTTGACAAAGAGCAGGTGAAACGGCTGATTAATAAAATGACGGAACTTGAAAAAATAGCAGATATTGTTATTATTGATACAGGCGCCGGTATTAACCCAAGCGTTATGGAATTCCTGATTTCCAGTCCTGAAACGATTCTGGTAACAACACCGGAACCGACTTCTGTAACAGACTCTTATGCGCTGCTAAAGGCTCTGAGCATGACAGAAGGGTTCCAGGGGAAAAATACAACCGTTAAAATGATTGCAAACAGGGTGTCTGATGCAGGGGAAGGAAAGAATCTATATGAAAAGCTGAGTATGGTTGTTTCTAAATTTTTGAATATTAATATTGAATTTCTCGGTGTTATTCCGCAGGACAGTTACATTACAAAGGCAATTATGAAACAGAAGCCGGTTTCCATTATGTATCCGAATGCGGCGGCTTCAAAGCAGTTTGAAGCGATTGCAAAGAAATTGTCCGGCACACAGCAGGATGTTCCGGATTCAAGAAGAGGGATCAGGGGATATTTTAAGAACTTTTTTGCAAAAAAGAATGTGTAAAAGGAGTTGATAAATATGTCGAAAAAAATATTAATTATTGATGACTCTGCACTCATGAGAAGAGTAATATCTGATATAATTAAGTCAGGCAATGAGTACGAGGTTGCGGCAATTGCAAAAGCGGCCTGGAGGGATACGAATATATCCGCCAGAATCCGACACTTTACAGTGCAGTTATTCTTGATATTAATATGCCAAAGATGAATGGATTACAACTCCTGCAGAAGCTTCAGCGTGAGCATATTGAGCAGACCGTTATTGTTGTCAGTACGGTGGCGAAAGAGGGCGCACGGGAAACAATTCAGGCATTGGAATACGGGGCATTCGATTTCGTTACAAAACCGGAAAATTATCTGGAAACGAAAAGCGAAAGCTTTAGAAAACGTATTCATGAGATGCTTAATGTTGCGACCAGCACTAAAAAGACACTTGAAAGAGTCAGTGCTTCTTCCGTATCCAGAGCCGTACCGTCAGGAAGCAGCCGGTTTACACCGGGAAAAACGCAGGATGAAGCTGCAAGAGAACAGCGCCGCATGGCGGGCGCAGAAGCTTTAAAGGCAATCCGTGCCAGAACCGGGACAGCACAAAGTGCGGCACCGGCTAAAAAAAGTAGATGGGAAGTTATATAAGGATGTGAAAACAAATTGTAAAAAGGTCGTGGCACTTGCCTGCTCAACAGGCGGACCAAAGTCCTTGCAACAGGTCATCCCGATGCTCCCTAGAAATCTGGATGCAGGTGTTGTGCTGGTACAGCATATGCCGGCAGGTTTTACAGCCTCGCTTGCACAACGGCTGGATGAGATGAGTGACGTACAGGTAAAGGAGGCAGAAGACGGAGATATTATCCGCAGAGGGCATGTCTATATTGCGCCGGGCGGAAAACATTTAAGAATTGTAAAAAACTGGTTCAGGACATAAGATACAGTTAAGTGATGAACCGGCAATTGAAGGATTATCTAAAGTGGTAGTAGGTGCCGATAATACCATTCAGGCCATGCATGATTCCTATCTGGGAATTAAGGAGACACCGGTAGTATCCGTGATGCGAAGAGTTTCTTTTGGTAACCAAAAGATGCTGGATATTTATGCAGAAATTGAGCCTGATATGAGTGTTTCAGATCAGCTTAATAAAGAAAAATGGCCATATACCTATATGGAGATGGATGAAAATGGCATTGTGCAGTACAGCAATAATCCGGTGATTGTCCGGGGCCAAAAGATTTGTCGGAATTACCGAAAAAGAAGGATATGCTGTAACAAATCAGGAAGGATATAAAATCATGGTGTATCGCAGTACCATTGGATATGCCAATGCCATTGCACTGCCGGAAAATATCTATCAGAAAGAAATGAATATGTGGAGATTGAAGCTGGTGGTTATCATTCTGTCAGCATTCGGTATTTTTTCCTGTTCTGTTATTTACCTGTACAGGTTGATATGCAAACCACTTAATCAGTTACAAAAACAGATTATCCAGGTAGGAAATGGGGCATTACATGGAGAAAGGCAGGAATATGAGATCAAGGAATTTGATGACTTGATGCACGAAGTGGAGCAGATGAAGGAACAAATCAGAAATCTGATTGATGATGTTGTGGAAAAAGAAAAAAACTATTCAGCGGACGGAATATGAGAAGCTTCTGTATCAGATCAATCCTCATTTTCTGCTCAATACACTAAATTCTGTTCAGTGGATGGCCAGAATGAGCAAACAGAATAATATTATGGAATTTGTGCAGCGATTAAAAAGACTGTTGTCCTACAATCTGGGAAAAGAGGGAATGCAGACGACACTTCGAACAGAAATCGATATTGTGAAAGATTATATAGCATTGGAACAGATGCGTTACGATTTTGTGATTGAGATGAATGTGGAAGAGGGGCGTTATCTGGAACAGCCGACGGTAAGGATGCTGCTGCAGCCAACTGGTAGAAAATGCCATACGATATGGACTTGGTAAATGATGAAAAGATCACAATTCAGGTCTTTGAGGATAATATCAGGGGACTGGCGGGCATCACCATATTAGACAGCGGTAATGGTCTGACCCAGGAGGAAATTTATCAGATCAATGAACCATTTGACTACGATGTTAAAAAAAATGCAACATGGAAACAGAGGAATCGGTCTGCGATATGTAAAAGCAATGTTGGACTCTTTTTATGAAGGAGAAACGACTCTGTTTGTAAATTGCAAAAAAGGATATGGAACCAAAATTACAATTTTGATTCCGATTCAGGAAGAACTTCGGAACAAAATAAAAATTACAGGAGTTGAGACAGAAAAAGAAGGTAAGGAGAAATGAAAGTATTAGTTGTTGACGATGATAAACTGGCAAGAAAAGGTTTGATCTCCATAATGGATTGGAAGAAATACGGATTTGAAGTTGTGGGGGATGTTCAGAACGGTCGTAAAGCGCTGGAATTTCTGAAGGATAATGAAGTGGATATTGTATTCACGGATATAGACATGCCGGAGATCGATGGAATTGAATTGATGAAAATGTGTAAAAAGGAATATCCGGAGGTGAAATTTGTAGTCTTTTCCATGTATGAAGATTTCCGTTATGCGCAGAGTGCTCTGAGACTGGGAGCTTTGGACTATATATCCAAGATAAGTTTTGAAGGGGATGAGTGTGACCGGATACTGGAACTTGTGGAAAGAAAATATAAGGAAAATCATTCCCAAAAAGAAACCAGGAATGAGGATTCCGAACTCATAAAAAGGTTGGAAAAAGCGTGGATGAACACCAGATGGATCTTCAATGACAGCGAGTTCAACAGACTGTATGAGTTAACCAGGGGAGTGGAGTTACGGACTGCTGAAAGGGTTTTCATAAAAAGCTTCCACAGCCTCCAGAAACTCACAGGAGAAGAACTGGAATTTCCATCCTTATCTTCCGTGGATTCCATGCTGGAATGGGTGAAACAATGGAAAGAAAACCTGTATCAGACATGTCTGCAGACAGATAAAACAAAGGATATCTATATGTTTGCAAGAGTGATCCTGTATACAGATGAACATATAGAAGAAAATCTGAAGTCGGAAGAGGCAGCAGCACAGATCGGAATGAGCAGAAGTTATTTCAGTACGAGATTTAAGGAGATGACCGGTGATACCTTTCATAATTATGTGATCAGCAGAAAAATGTATGCAGCTGCCCAAAAGATGGCAAAAGGAACAGAAAATATAACACAGATTGCCTCGAATCTGGGCTATGACAATTTTTATTATTTTACAAAGGTATTTTCGAAGGAATACGGATGCATGCCAACAGAATATGTAGGAAGAATAAAAAAATGTTCGATTTAATTCGGACATTTTTTTTGAATTAAAAAAAAGCTGTGAAATCAGGAACAATATCGTCTAGTGAAAAATATGGTTACAGGATAAACTATCTATAAAAGAAGGGAGGTTTACTCATGTACATAAAAAGATTTGTGAAACACTATTACATCATGCTAATCCCCGCATTGCTGTGGCTGTTCTTTTTCAGCATTGTTCCAATGTTTGGAATTGTTATGGCTTTTCAGGATTACAATCCGGGACAGGGCATTCTCCACTCAAAGTTTGTTGGTCTGGCTAATTTTGAGTACATGTTTCAGATGAGTGACATTAAACAGGTTCTACGGAACACAGTTGTTATTGCCGTTGGCAAGATCATTGGAAATATTATTATTCCACTGGTGTTTGCTTTGTTGTTAAATGAACTGGCACTGAAGAAACTGAAGCGTCCAATCCAGACAATCGTATATTTACCGTATTTTCTGTCATGGGTTATTCTTGCGAAGATTGTGCTGAATATTTTCGGTTATACGGGACCGGTGAACCAAATCATAGAATTTTTTGGAGGCGAAGCGGTCAACTTTTTTGGAGAAGCAAAGATATTCCAGCCTCTGGTGATTGGTACGGATATCTGGAAAGGATTCGGCTACAATACAGTCGTTTATCTTGCAGCAATCCTGGGAGTGGATGGATCATTGTATGAAGCTGCAGCAGTAGACGGTTGCGGACGATTCAAAGGAATCTGGCATGTGACTTTACCGGGCATCAAGACAACAGTAGCACTTCTTGCTATCCTGTCGCTTGGAAACATCCTGAATGCAGGATTTGACCAGGTTTACAACCTGTATAACCCATTGGTTTACTCAACAGGTGATATTATTGACACTTGGGTATACAGAGCCGGTTTGCAAAATCTCCAGTATTCTCTGGCAACGGCCGTTGGTTTATTCAAATCTGTAATCAGTCTTGTATTGATTACGGTTGGCTACTGGCTGGCAGATAAATTTACCGGTTATAAACTGTTTTAGGAGGTGACAAACTATGATTGAGAATAAAAGCCTGAGATCAAAGATTTTTGATATTTTAAATATTGTGATTCTCATTGCGATTACTTTAATCTGTATTGTGCCGGTATGGTACGTTCTCTGCGTGTCATTGAGCAGCAGGGAAGCAGTCAATGCGGGAAAAGTTGCACTTTGGCCGGTTGGCTTCAACCTGCTCTCCTATAAAAAAATCATGGGAGAGACCGCATTTTTCGGTTCGTTTTTGGTATCTATTAAGAGAGTTTTGCTGGGAACCGGAATCAGTATGGTATGTATCCTTATGGCAGCATATCCATTATCCAGAACAAAAAAACAGTTCCCGAAAAGAGATATCTTTATGTGGATATTCGTGTTCTGCATGTTATTTAACGGAGGAACGGTTCCGTGGTATATCACCATGAAAAATTATCATCTGATGGATAACATTTTTGGACTGGTACTGGGAACAGGCCTTCAGGTATTTAATGTGATACTTGCAGTGAATTTCTTTAAAAATCTTCCAACAGAACTGGAAGAGGCGTGTTTTGTCGATGGCGGCGGACCTTGGAGAACTCTGATATCTATCTACATACCATTGGCAAAACCTATGGTCGCAACAGTTGCACTGTTCACCATGGTTATGTACTGGAATGAATTCTTCCAGGGAATGGTTTTAAGTACAAGACAGAGCAGTTATCCACTGCAGACCTACATCCAGCAGATGGTAGTAACCCTGGATTATTCTACAATGAATGTGGATCAGATTGCGCAGGCGATGAAATTAAACAATCTTTCATTAGATTCTGCGAAAATATTTATAGCTATGATACCGATACTGATTGTTTACCCATTCCTGCAAAGATTTTTTGTAGAAGGTATTACACTGGGATCAGTAAAAGGATAAAGGAGGAAGAAAATATGAAGAAAAAACAGTGGATTGCATTTGCATGTGCGATGGCATTAGGTGTGACATCACTGGCAGGATGCGGAAAATCAGAAGAGAACACACAGAAAAAGGCAGTAGGGGAGGCAGAAGGAACAGCAAAAGAAGATCTCCCGCTGTCAAAATATCCGGAAACCGTAACGGTTCATCTGGGCGGTTCAATGAATTCAAATGCCAAGATTCCTGACGGAATGAGCTATGATGACAATTCCTATACACGACTTTTGAAAGAAGACCTTAATATTGAGGTTGCATACGACTGGGTCGCATCATCTACAGACTATGATGAAAAAATGAATTTGTGTATCGGAAGTAACACAATTCCGGAATTGATGAACGTAAATGCAACACAGTACAGGGCACTTCTGAAATATGATATGATCCAGCCGCTTGATCAGTATTTTGATGACTATGCTTCTGATGCACTGAAAGCATATGTGGAATCAGGTGGAGAAGAGCTGTAAAAAATGTATCTCAAATGATAAGGGAGAGATAATGGCAATCCCGGCTCCAAGTATGATGGGAGGAGAAGTGAACGAAATGTGGATCCGTCAGGACTGGCTGGATAATCTTGGACTGGAGGTTCCAAGAACCTGGGATGAAATGGCAGCAGTAGCAGAGGCATTCGTAACCCAGGATCCGGATGGTAACGGAGAAGCTGATACCATTGGAATTCTTGGACCGAGCAATTCAGATCACATGAATGCAATTGGAGCAAACCAGTTTGGACTGGATCCATTGTTTAGCAGCTTCCAGTCTTATCCACAGTACTGGCTGCAGGATGAGGATGGAACTGTAGAATATGGTTCTATTCAGCCGGAAACCAGAGAGGCACTTGAAAAAATCTCAAAACTGTATACAAATAAGCTGATCGATCCGGAAATGCTTGTAAGAAGCGACAGCAAGGAACCTCTTTTGTCCGGAAAAGTTGGTATCTTCTTTGGACCATGGTGGTCTGGTTATACGGTGTCAGATACTACACTTGCAGGCGAAGCGGATTGGAGAGCATATTTTACACCACTGTCTGAGGACGGGAATTACTACGCTCATATGCCAAATCCTACAAGTAAATATGTAGTAGCAAGCAAAAGCTGCAAGAACCCGGAGGCTGCATTTAAGATTGTTAACTATCTGATCAAAAATGAGCAGCAGTGGGTAGTAGATGGTATTACCTCCACAGAAATGGGTACTGCGGATTTTTATCCTTTGTATAATGGCTACGATAATGCAGATGAGATTGAAGTATCCACTGAGACTCTGGAAAAATATCTTGCAGGTGAGATTACAATGGATGATGTTGATTTCTCAAAACATAAACTGTTAAAGAATGATATGGAAGCAGTTAAGGAACTGAAAAAAGAACCTTATGATGATTTCAGCCTGGACAAATGGAATCTGGACAGTGACATTGCCAAAACTAATCTTCCAAGACTTGTGTCACTTTTGGTTGGTGGATCTCCGTTAGTAAATGATAAATATGTACCGGTTTACAATGCATATAACGGTCAGACAAAAACCATGGAGGCCAAATGGGCAAACCTTAAAAAAATGGAAGAAGAAACATTCTCAAAGATCATTATGGGAAAAGCAGATATCAGCGAATTCGATACTTTCGTTGAAAACTGGAAGAATCAGGGTGGCGACCAGATTCTCAAAGAAATCAACGATGAATTAAGTAAGTAAAAAAGACAGCGGCTGATGGTGTTCATCAGCCGCTGTTCCTTAATTGGAGGTATTAAATGCGGGAAAACAAAGTAATCTACGGACTGATAGGATATGGTGGAATGGGCAGATGGCATACAGAGATCCTGTCAAATGTACCGGAAATTGAAATTGGTGGTATCTACGATATCAAGGAAGAAAAGAGAATAGAAGCAAAGAAAAAGGTTTTTCTGTGTATGGCTCGGAAGAGGAAATGTTATCAGACCCGGATATTGATGTCGTGCTGATTGCCACTCCAAATGACTGCCACAAGCCTATCGCTATTCCGTGCAATGCATGCAGGAAAAAACGTGATATCGGAAAAAACCGGTGACATTATCTTCCGCTGACCTGCTGGAAATGGAAAAGGTAGCCAAAGAGACAGGAAAACTTTTTCACCGTGCACCAGAATAGACGTTGGGATGATGATTTCCTGATCATCAAAAAACTGGTAGAGGAGCAGAAACTGGGGCATGTTTTCCGGATCGAGAGCCGTGTCCATGGTTCAAGAGGAATCCCTGGGGACTGGAGAAAAGAAAAGGTACATGGGGGCGGAATGGTCCTGGACTGGGGTGTACACCTGCTGGATCAGATTTTATATATGTACGGAGATAGAAAGATCGAGACGGTATACGCGTCACTTACCAATATCACAAACCAGGAAGTGGACGATGGGTTCACTGCTATTCTGACCTTTGAAGGCGGAACAGAAGTCCTGGTGGAAGTCGGCACCAACAATTATATATCACTGCCAAGATGGTATGTACTGGGTAAAGACGGTACCGCAGTAATCAGGGACTGGCAGTTAACCGGTGAGATTATACGTAAGACCGGTAAGACAGAAGAGACGGTAATACCGGTTAAGACAGCAGCTGGCCTGACAAAGACCATGGCACCGAGACGGGAAGATACTATTGTAAAAGAGGATTTACCAAAGGTGTCCGGAGATATCGCTGATTTCCACAGAAATGTGGTTGCAGTAATCCGAGATGGAGCAGAGCCGGAGATCAAGCTGTTCCAGGTGATGCGTGTCATGAAGTTGATGGAGGCAATCTTCCAGGCGGCAGAGACAAAACAGGTAATCGAATTTCAGGACCAGGTGTAACAGGAAAGGCATTGAGTAGTTATAACATAAAAATAAAAGACAGTTGTACATGTTCTTTGAGAGTGCATGTAACAGAACAGGAGGAAATAAGTATGAAACAGATCAAAATCGGAACCTGCGTACCAGGCCCCGTAGCAGAAGAATGGTTGAAAGGATTTGTTGGAAAAGGTTTCGAAACATTTTCCCTCAATTTCCATATGTCACTGGAAGGAACAGATCTTGATAAACTGGCCCTGAGCACAGAACAGATTCTTGCCGGTACAGATTCAAAGATCACTACACTCGGATACTACTGTAATCCAATCCAGTATCCAGAGCACAGAAAGACATTGGAAAAGGTAATTTGCACTGCTGAAAAATTCGGAGCTACCCATGTAAGCACCTTTGCAGGAGCCTGGGAAGGAAAACCGGTAGAATCCGCATACGAAGAGTTCGGAAAAGTGTTCCGTGAACTGGCAGAACTTGCAGAAGAAAAGGGCGTAAAGCTGGGTATCGAAAACTGTCTTATGGATGGAACCTGGGAACATGCCACCTGCAACATCGGTTTCAACCCGAAAGCCTGGGAAGTCATGTTTGAGGAAGTAAAGAATGATAACTTCGGACTTGAATGGGAGCCGACCCACCAGATGGTACAGTTGATCGATCCTGTGACAGAGCTGAGAAAATGGTGCAAAAAGATAGTCCATGTACATGGAAAAGATGCGACCATTGACTGGGATGCAGTAAGGCACGGCGGTATCTCCGGAGCAGTTCCTTTTGTATGGCATCGTATGCCGGGATTTGGTGACACAAACTGGAGAGATATCATTTCTATCTTAAGAAGCAACGGATATGAGGACGATATCTGTATCGAAGGATATCACGATCCGGTATACCGGGGAGAACTGGAGATGACAGGACAGCTTCACGCACTGAACTATCTGAAATGGTGCAGAGGCGGAGAGTTCACACCAACTCCATGGGAGAAATAACAAAGATATAACAGAGACAGAAGAAACAGGAGGGTATTTCTATGAAACTTGGGTTTATCACATCCATCCTTGACAGCTGGACCTATGAAGAAATGATGGACTTTGCATCCGGACAGGGATTTGAATGTGTGGAAGTGGCATGCTGGCCACAGGAAAAAGCAGAAAGAAGATATGCAGGGGTAAGCCATATTGATGCAGAACGGGTTAACCAGGATGACGCATATGCAGAGCATATTGTAGAATATGCTAAAAAATCAGGAGTGGAGATATCGGCACTGGCCTATTATCCAAACGTGATGGTGGCAGATAAAGAGAAAAGCGCAACCGCTGTGGAACACCTGAAACAGGTGATTCTTGCAAGTAAAAATTAGGTGTGGGCATGGTCACGACATTTATCGGAAGGGACCAGACCAAAATATACAGGAAAATCTGGAACTGGTAAAAGAGATATGGCCACCTATCATAAAACTGGCAGAGGAATGTGACGTGAAGATCGCCATCGAGAACTGTCCGATGCTTTTTGGCAAGGAACAGTGGCCGGGAGGACAGAACCTGATGACAACACCGCCAATCTGGAGAGAAGTATTCCGGATCCTGGACAGTGACCATCTGGGCATCAACTATGATCCATCCCACTTTATCTGGCAGATGATCGATTATATCCGCCCGCTTTACGAATTCAAGGATAAGATCTTCCATGTCCATTACAAGGATATAAAGATATATAAAGACAAGCTGGAATCCTGCGGCATCATGGCATATCCTCTGGAATATATGTCACCGAAAATCCCTGGACTTGGAGATGTGGACTGGGGAAAATATGTGTCAGCGCTTACAGACATCGGATATGATGGCTATACCTGTATCGAGATCGAGGATAAGGCTTTTGAGGATTCCAAGGAGAAGGTTGAGAATTCCTTGATCATCAGCAAGAGATATCTGGAACAGTACGTGATTTAGTAAAGGAGATAATACCATGAGAAAATTAAAAGCAGGAATCGTAGGATGCGGAGGAATCGCCAACGGAAAACACCTTCCAGCTATGAAAAAAAGTGGTCTTTATGAGATTGTAGCTTTCTGTGACATCGTCAGGGAACGTGCAGAGAAAGCAAAGGAAGAATATGGCACAGAAGATGCAAAAGTATTCGAAGACTATAAGGTGCTTATCAAAGAGGACCTGGATGTTGTATATGTAACTACACCGAACCGCTCCCATGCAGAAATCTCTATCGCAGCCATGGAAGCAGGAAAAGATGTTATGTGTGAAAAGCCAATGGCAAAGAATTATGCTGAGGCACAGAAAATGGTGGAGACTGCAGAGAAAACAGGTAGAGTCCTGAACATCGGATATCAGAACCGTTATCGTTCAGATTCCC
>ENA-OQNJ01000359-OQNJ01000359.1-human-gut-metagenome-genome-assembly--contig:-NODE-359-length-12029-cov-2.462443_pt1 | contig 12029 bp, 8 predicted proteins | sample MGYA00242630_ERZ504882 | MGnify/ENA primary metagenome ERZ504882 (study PRJEB26092, sample SAMD00036408) | human gut metagenome | host: Homo sapiens | study: EMG produced TPA metagenomics assembly of... | reverse complement strand
TCTCACCGACACCTACAGCGAATACGATGCCGCCAAAGAATTAAGTCTGGAAGAAGCCGAAGAAGATGTGAACTATCTCTTCGATGCCTTCTATTATGATTTTGCTTTCTATGACTATTTGGTGGGCACACTGTATTCGATCAGGCAAAAGCAGAGAGTTTTACAAGAGCTTCAAGCAAAAGACAGCCTGACCTGCAAAGACTTACAGGAGATTTTGGTGAAACACCTTACCTTTATCAAGGACGGCCATTTCAATATCAATCAGAATTTCCCTGCGGAAAAGGATATCCCCTTCTTTTTCCGGCAGGTGACGTTCGTTAAAACCGACAGCGGATATCAGGATTCCAAAGGTAAGACAGTCGTATCGGTAGACGGCCATCCAGACTTGGATGCACTGTTCAAACGCTCCATTTCCAAAGAAGGATATCTTGTATACTATCCTGTGCTACTGAAAGAAGCAAAATTTGATGGAACCGAGTGGGATAAGCATGTGTGCGACGAGCAATTGACCGTGCACTATGCCGATGGCAGTACGGATGTATTGACGGCAGACACTTGGAGCCAGTATTACAAAGATCTCCCCAAAGGGCAGAATACCGACTTGCGCCAGACCGACGGGATTCCGGTGTTCCAGTTCAACCATTTTGACCCGTCCTTCCTGGAGGAGACCAATGCCGCAGCAGCGCAGATGAGCAATGCGGAGATCTCCATGCTGGATCTGCGCTCCAATGTCGGGGGCTACGAGGAAGTTGCGCATCAGTGGTTCAACCGATACAGCCACCAACGGGTATTTGGCACTGGAGTTCGTTATTCCGTTCTTCCAGCTTCTCTTGTCGCTTCACCTTCCACCTCAAAAACGCCCCGCGCAAGCAATGACAACATTCTGATTCTTCTAAGCGGAAAGTGCTCTGCATCTTGTGCGGAGATCACACTGGATCTTTCCTATAATTTAGACAACAGCCTGATTATTGGAGAGAACACAAATGGAAGTATGATCAGTAACAGCGGCCATATCGAATTGCCCAACAGCAAGTGTTCGGTGGATATGACTTTCTCCACGGTCTATCTGACCCCGGATGGTTCCGATTATTTTGGAGAACTTCGGGGATTCTTCCCGGATATCTGGGTCCCGGCCAAAGAAGCCGAGACGCTGGCGGCAAAACTTATGGAGAATCTAAAGTAAAACTCTGGCCCGCCCGGCCACAAAGAAAAATCCCCGGCACACTTTTGTGTACCGGGGATTTTATTAACACATGCGACCGGGAGGATTCGAACCTCTGGCCTTCCGGGTCGGAGCCGAACGCTCTATCCAGCTGAGCTACGATCGCACATTACTGGCAAACCAGTGTAATGTAGTATAGCACAGCCGGAGGCAAAAATCAAGCCGTCTGGCAGCTCTGCATCCGGATTCCGTGCCCGATCCCGCGCCAGCAAGACACTGACGCATTCTGTTCTTCCTTTTTGAAAGATTCAACTTGCAAAAGTGTGCGCATCTCTTATAATAGGTGTTGTGCCCCGGTGTGCGCGGGCACGGTTTAGGACTGGAAAAGGAAAAAAGAGAACATGAAATCTAGCACAAGATCCCTGACAGAAGGCCCGCTGGCAAAGCAGATCCTTCTGGTCAGCCTGCCGCTGGCATTATCCAATCTGCTGCAGGTCTTATTCAACATGTCGGACGTGGCCGTGGTGGGGCGGTTTGCGGGCTCCACAGCGCTGGGCGCGGTGGGCTCCACCAGCATCTTTGTCACACTGTTCACCGGCTTTCTCATCGGCCTGGGCAACGGCATCAATGTGCTGGTGGCCCGCTTCTACGGAGCCAGACACCCGAACGATGTCCACGACACCGTCCACTCGGCCCTGATCGTCAGCCTGATCGCAGGCGTGATCCTGCTGGTTGTGGGCCTGCTGGGCTCCCCTGCCATGCTGCGGCTGCTGAACACCAAGGAGGACCTGCTGCCGGGTGCGATCCTCTACCTGCGGGTGTATTTTCTGGGTATGCCGGCACTGGCTCTGTACAACTTCGGCAGCGCCGTGTTCAGCGCCATCGGTGAGACCAAAAAGCCGCTGTACATCCTGAGCTTTGCCGGTGTGCTGAATATCCTTCTGAATCTGTTCTTTGTCATCGTCTGCAATCTGGATGTGGCAGGCGTGGCGCTGGCCAGCGCCATTTCCCAGTGTGTTTCCGCCGGGCTCATCCTCCACGCCCTGACCAGGGTGCAGGACTGCTACGCCCTCCATTTCAAGGAAGCAAAGCTCGATCCCGCCATGACCAAAAGCATTCTGGCGCTGGGCCTGCCTGCCGGATTCCAGAACGCCATTTTCGCCATCGCCAACCTGTTCATCCAGGCCGGTGTCAACTCCTTTGATTCCCTCATGGTCAAGGGCAACAGCGCCGCCGCAAACGCCGACCCGCTCATCTACGACTGCATGGCCGCCTTCTACATGGCCTGTGCCAGCTTTATGAGCCAGAACTACGGCGCAGGCAAGCCCGACCGTGTCAAGAAGAGCTACTTCATCTCACTGGCCTATTCCTTTGGCGTGGGTCTGGCGCTGGGCGGCGGCCTGTTCCTGTTCGGGCGGCAGTTCCTCGCCCTCTTCACCACCGAAAGCGCCGTCATCGATGCCGGTATGAAGCGTGTGGGTGTCATGGCGCTGGCCTACTGCATTTCGGCCTTTATGGACTGCACCATTGCCGCTTCCCGCGGTCTGGGCAAGACCGTGGTGCCCACCGTCATCGTCATCATGGGTTCCTGTGTGTTCCGGGTGATCTGGGTATACACCATCTTCGCCCACTTCCACACCATTCCCTCGCTCTACCTGCTCTACCCCTGCTCCTGGGCTCTGACCGCCATTGCGGAGATCCTCTATTTCATCCACTGCTACAAGCAGGCCATGAAGATCTTCCGGGAGCCGATCCCCTCTTCGCTGTAAAACAAAAAGATGGATGTCGTGCGGCATCCATCTTTTTTGTTTTCTCTGTTACACCTTGACTTCCCCGGCCAGGACCCGCTTGTAGTCCTCATAGTTGCGGGCCAGCAGGGCGGGCGTATCCAGTCCGTAGGGGCACTTGGCCTTGCACTGGTTGCAGTGCAGGCAGCCCTCGATCTTCTTCATCTTGGCCTGACCGGCGGGGCTCAGATGCTCTGCCGAGGGCGAGCGCCGGAGCAGCAGGCTCATGCGGGCGCAGTTGTTGATCTCGATGCCAGCCGGGCAGGGCATACAGTAACCACAGCCACGGCAGAACTCACCGCACAGCTCCTCCCGGTCGTGGGCGATGACCGCAGACAACTCTGCGTCCATCCGGGGCGGGTTATCAATGTAGGAGAGGAACTCGTCCAGCTCCTTTTCCCGCTGAACGCCCCAGATGGGCAGAACGCCCTCGAACTGCGCTTCAAAGGCATAGGCGGCGGCGCTGTTGGTAATGAGACCGCCGGACAGACCCTTCATGGCGATAAAGCCCATCTCATGTTCTTTGCACAGCTGCACCAGCTCCAGCTCCTGTTCACCGGAAATATAGCTGAACGGAAACTGCAGGGTCTCGTACAGGCCGCTCTCAATGGCTTCTTTGGCCACGGACAGGCGGTGGTTGGTGATACCGATGTGTCGGATCATCCCCTTTTCCCTGGCCTCCAGCGCTGCTTCGTACAGGCCGGAGCCGTCACCGGGCTTGGGGCAGAAGGATGGGTTGTGGAACTGGTAGATGTCCACATAGTCGGTGCGCAGATTGTTCAGGGAGGTGTGCAGGTCCTTCCAGAACTCCTCCGCGTTCTGGGCGGCGGTCTTGGTGGCGATGTAGACCTCGGAGCGGATGCCGTCAAAGGCTTCGCCCAGCTTCACCTCGCTGTCGGTGTAAGCGCGGGCGGTATCAAAGAAGCGGATGCCCGCCTTGTAAGCCTTGCGGGCCAGAAAGACCGCGTCCTCCTGGGAAATGCGCTGGATGGGCAGGGCACCAAAGCCGTTTTGTTCACGGTGATGCCGGTGCGCCCCAATGTGACCATATCCATAGGGAACCTCCTGGTTTTTTCCAAAAATACTCTCTGTGCTCATTATAAGGCGAAGCGCCGCACAACGCAAGAAAAACCCTCTCCATCAAAGCGTGGCAGTGCACAGCGATGACAGAGAGGGTCAGTTTTACTGATAATCGTGGTTCAGGAACAGCGCTTTGATGGCGACGATCTCGTCGTACTCCTCCTGCTCCACCTGCACATCCGCATTGACGGCCTGCAGGCGGGCCTTGACGGCATCCAGCGCCTCGGCGGTGGTCACGGCCTGACCTTCCTCCACGGCATCGATCATCCGCTTGAGGACGATCGGGTGGGCATAACAGCTGGGCACCGGGAAGCTGCCGTTGGGGTAGTGCTTCACATACTCCGCCATGGCGGCATCGGCCTGATCGGCCCGCTTCATAATGGCGCTGTTGTTATTGTGCGCCGTGGGCAGCATGTTGTAGCTGGAAAAGAGGAAGATGGCTGCAAAGCCAAACAGTGCAAAGTACACGCCGTAGCTGCCGGTGTGGGTGAACACCGCGTACAGGCCGTAGGCTGCAGCGGCAGTGCCGAACAGGAAGATGGCAAGGGCCACATAGCGGTAGACCGGCTTGCTCTTGAGCTGGGCGCGCTTGCGGCGCTGGGCAGCACTGAGCTCATTGGAAAGCTCGGGCTTTGCGTCCAGATACTCCTTTGCCCTGCGCAGGACCGTCACGGTGTGTTTGGCATCGTCAGACAGCTCCGGCAGCTTGCGGGCGGCCTTTTCCTCAGCCTTTTTCTGCAGCGCCTGTTCCCCGGCGGCACTCAGCAGCCGGATCTGGGGCTGCTGCTTTGCCAGCAGCTCCAACAGGGCATCCACGTCCCGCTCGTCCTTGAAGTTGCACTGCTTCTGTTTGCCGCCGTCGTACTCCACCACAAGGTAAGCCATGGAGGCAAACATTCCCTTGCCGGTAAAGCCGCCCGCACTCATGGCCACCCGCTTGAACACGCGGGTGATGCTGGTGTAGGGCAGGTAGTAGCGGCGGTCGATGTAAAAGCTGTTCAGATACAGGGCTTTTTTGCCCACGCCGCAGGGGCCGATCTTTTTGCAGGCCTTCCGGTCGGCCTCCAGTTCGGCAGAGTCGAGCCTGGCAAGGCCCAATTGTGCAGGTTTGAAGAGCATAACGTTCATCCCTCTTTTGCGTTTTTGTTTGTACCCATTTTCCCACTCCGGCAATGAAAATGCAAGACCCAGCCCGCACTCTTAGCCAAAAACAGGAAACCGGCCGCTGAGCTGACAGCGGCCGGTTTGTTTTACTGAGAAATTGCCGCTATGAATGGGTTATGCGGCTTTCTTCTCGGTGTTCTTCTTGGTTGCATAGATGAACAGTGCCAGCATGGCAATTGCGAAGACGATGCCGATGGGATATGCAACTGCAGTGTTGTAAGCCACCAGCTTGCCGTCTGCATAGGTGTTGATCATCTTGCCCAGGCACTCAGGAGCCAGCACGAAGTAGGTGCAGGACACAGCGCTCATAAAGGTAGCGGGCACTGCAGTGATCCAGTAGTTCTTCTTCTCCTTGAACAGGTACATGGAAGCAGCCCACAGAACGATCATGGCCAGCGTCTGGTTGGTCCAGCTGAAGTAACGCCAGATCACAGTGTAGTTGATGAAGCCCAGTGCATTGCCGATGCCCAGGAATGCGCCCACGCCCAGAACGGGAACGCAGAGCTTCAGGCGGTTGCCGTAGCTGTCCTGATCCAGCTTGAGCCAGTCGGCCAGGGTCAGACGAGCGGAACGGAACGCGGTATCACCAGAGGTGATGGGGCAGATAACGACACCGATCATAGCCAGTGCGATGCCCACGCCGCCCATGGTCTTGGAGCAGACATCATAGATGGCCTTGGACTGACCCATTGCCAGTGCCTGTGCCAGACCGGTGTTCAGGCCATCGGTGACCTCGTACAGAGAGCAGCCTGCAGCGGCCCAGATCAGGGCAATGACACCCTCGCAGACCATGGCACCGTAGAACACGAAGTGGCCCTGCTTCTCACTCTTCATGCAGCGGGCCATCAGAGGCGACTGGGTGGAGTGGAAGCCGGAAATTGCGCCGCAGGCAACCGTGATGAACATGAAGCTCCAGATGGGCGTACCCGACGGGTGCATGCTGCCGAAGTGATCCCAGATCTCGGGGATGGTATAGGCAGGGTTGGTGAAGATGCCAAAGATGACACCGATGGCCATGATGATGAGGCAGATGCCGAACACGGGGTAGATCTTGCCGATGACCGCATCAATAGAGATAAAGGTCGCGATGAAGTAGTAGGTCAGAATGATGACCAGCCAGAACAGCAGCGAGGTCATCACGCCGGATGCACCGCTCTGGCTGCACAGCTCAACGATCAGACCGGCAGGGCCGACGGCGAACACGGTGCCCACCATGATCAGCAGCACAACAGAGAACACACGCATCACGTTCTGCATCACGGGGCCTAAGTATTTGCCGGTGATCTCCGCGATGGAAGCACCGTCGTTGCGCTCACTCATCATGCCGGAGAAGTAGTCATGCACACCACCGGCAAAGATGGTGCCGAAGGTGATCCACAGGAACACCACGGGGCCCCACAGAGCACCCTGCATGGCACCAAAGATGGGGCCAAGGCCCGCAATGTTCAGCAGCTGGACGAGGAACAGCTTCCACTGGGGCATCACGACATAGTCCACGCCGTCGTTGATGCGCACAGCAGGCGTTTCACGGTCGTCCGGGCCGAAGGTATTGTCCACGATCTTGCCATAGACGAAGTATCCGCCCACCAGGATCGCAAGACAGAGCAGGAAACTAATCATACCAGAAACCTCCTTTTTGCCCCTGCCGGCCGCGGCCCCATTCTGCCGCATACCCGGGGCTCTTTTCTGGCCTCATGGTAGCACACTTTTTTTCCAGTGGAGAAATATCTTTCTGGCATGGGGCCATATGGTTTCCGATATAGCTGCAAAGAATTTTTGCCGCTTTTCCGTTTATTTTTTGACCATTTATCAACAAAAATAAAACCGGGCGCTCATTTTCGCCCGGTTTTGAATCCATTTATTGGTTTTTCTGTCAATTCCGAAGGGAGCAACCTTTGCCGTGCCTTAGCCGGAAAGCCCCTTTATTTCACGGTGGAAGCCGCTTCCTTGTGGAGCAGATCCACAAAGGCCTGCTCCTCGGGACGCAGGCGGCCCTTGTCCGGGTAGACCAGCACATCCCGCATCTGCTGGCGCTGGGCCGGGCACTTCTTCAGCACCAGATGGTACTGCTCCAGTGCCCTGCGGGGTCATGGGCGATGCCCACATGTAGGCCGTGGGCAGCCGCTGCAGGATCGAGAACTGGCTGCACCGCTCATACACATGGATACGGCGCTCCGGGTTGACATGCCAGCGCACACCGTCGCCGCCCTCCTCGCCGGGCAGCTGGAAATCATCGTGGAGGATCTCCATATACTTGTCCAGCTCAGACAGGTCGCGGATCTCCTTCCGGGCCAGCGGGCCGTCCCGGTTGGTCAGCAGGCTGTATTCAAAATCCATAATGGGTTCCATTTTCAGGCCCCGCCGGGCGCAGTAATGGGTATAGTGCTCGTCATCCTCCACGGCGTACCGCAGCAGAGCCAGATGATACCCCTGCCGCAGGACATGATCCAGTGCCTCCATGGAGCCGCCCTCCCGGATGTGGATGTGGAGCCGTTCTATGGAGGACACCTTCTCCAGATAATCCACCGCCGCATAGGAGGCATAGGTGGCGTGGGGGATCATCACCCGCAGCTCGGCGCAGCGCTCCTGCGCCTCCTGCACGCTCTGGTCCAGCCGATCCACCTCCCGCAGCACCCGTTCGGCCTGCTCGATGAAATGCCGTCCCTGCTCCGTGGGGATCATGCCGGTGGATGACCGCTCAAAAATGCGGAGATGATATTCTTCTTCCAGATTTTTCAGCGCCTTGCTCACGTTGGGCTGAGCGGCATACAGCCGCTTTGCCGCCGCACTCACAGATCCGCATTCCATGATGGCGACAAGATACCGCAGTTCTGTAATGTTCAACGTTTTTCTCTCCTTTTGGCGGTTTTTATCCCTTGCGCCTAGTTTATCAGGCGGCACACGGGGCTGTCAAGCGTTGACGGGGCCCCGCTGCCGTTTTATAATGTAAGAAACAATCTGCCCGAAAGAGGTCGAAGAGGATGGAAGTAAAAAAACTACCGCGTTCTGCGCATTGAGGAGCAGCTTTATGGCTGCGAGGAGCTGCCCGAGGGCCAGCCCGTGCTCTGTGATGTCCTGCTGGAAGCTGCCGACGGCACGCAGCGGGTTCTCCCCTACCCGGATGCCGAGCTGACCCGGCTGGACATCAACGAGGGCAGCACTGTCACCCTGCGGGATCACAGGCTGGCCAAGGCGGTGCACAAGGTCTATTTCACCCGCCACGGCGAGACCGTGTGGAACGTGGAAAACAAGATCTGCGGCATGACCGACAGCCCCCTGACCGAAAAAGGCCGCGCCCAGGCCCGGGAGCTGGGCGAAAAGCTCCGGACCAGCGGCCTCCGCATCGATGAGATCCTGTACTCTCCCCTGTCCCGCGCTGCCGACACCGCCCGGGCCATTGCAGAGGCCACCGGCATTCCTGCCCGGTGTGAGCCCCGGCTCCGGGAGCAGTGCTTTGGCCGCTACGAGGGCACGCCCCGGGACGACGAAGAGTTCCGCATCTCCAAGACCCACTTTGCCGACCGCTACTCCGGCGGCGAGAGCATGATGCAGCTGGCCCAGCGCATCTACAACCTGCTGGACGAGCTCCGGGCCGACACCGACAAGACTTTCCTGCTGGTGGCCCACAACGGCATTGCCCGGGTGGTGCAGTCCTATTTTTACGATATGACCAACGAGGAGTACGCGGCGGCAGGCATCAAAAACTGTGAGTTCGTGGAATTTACATTCTGAAAACAGAAAGGACCCACCATGGGTCCTTTCTTTATTTGCAGTTATTCCGCCTTGCGGTAATGGAACTGCTGGTCTCTGGTGATGAACAGGCCGATGCTGACCAGCAGAGCGGCCAGCTCGGCGGCAGTCACGGCCAACCAGATGCCGTCAATGCCCAGCAGGAGCGGCAGCAGCAGAACCGCCGCCACCTGGAACAGCAGGGTGCGCAGGAACGAGATGAGCGCACTGGTCACACCGTCGCCCAGGGCCGTGAAGAAGGAGGACGCATAGACGTTGAACCCCATGATGAGGAAGCTCAGGCCATAGAGCCGGAAGGCCCGGGTGGTCAGAATGAGCAGGTTTTCATCATAGCCCACAAAGAAGCGGGCCACATGGGGGATGATGAACATGGAGCCGATGGTCATTCCCACTGCAACCACGCCGATGAGCTTCAGGCTCTTGCGGTAGAGGTTGTTGACCTCTTTGCGGTTATTGGCACCATAGTGGTAGCTGACGATGGGCGCACTGCCCACGGCGTAGCCCACAAACACCGCCACGAACAGGAAGGACGCATACATGATCACACCGTAAGCGGCCACGCCATCCTCGCCCGCAAAGCGGAGCAGCTGATAGTTGTACAGGATGTTCACCAGCGACATGGAAAGGTTGGTCATCAGCTCAGAGGAGCCGTTCACACAGGCTTTCAGCAGCACACCGCCCTCAAACTGCGGGCGGCAGAGGTGGAGCAGGCTGGTGTTGTTCCGGTTGAGGAAGTAGAACACCGGCAGCAGGCCGCCCACCACCTGGCTGAGCATGGTGGCAATGGCGGCACCCTCCACGCTCCAGTGCAGGATGCCCACCAACAGCACGTCCAGCACCATGTTGGTGCAGCCCGCGCCCACCGTGAAATAAAAGCCCAGATGCGGCTTTTCGGCGGTGACAAAAAACGCTCTGGAACATATTCTGCAGGATAAAGGTGGGCAGGCTGAGCATCAGCACCCGGCCATAGCGCAGGGCGTAGTCCAGCATCTCGCCTTCGGCACCCAGCATCATGGCCACCGGCCGGAGCAGCAGCATCCCCAGCACGGACAGCACGATGCCGGCGATCAGCGCCGTTGACATGAACAGGCTGAAATAGCGGTCAGCTTTTGCATTGTCGCCCTCGCCCAGCGTGATGCCCACAATGGCGCTGCCGCCGGTGCCCAGCATAAAGCCCACGGTGCCCACCAGCATGGGCACCGGCATGATGAGGTTGACGGCGGCAAAGGCCGTTTTGCCCACAAAGTTCGAGACGCACAGGCCATCCACGATGCCGTAGATGGAGGTGAACAGCATGGTGCCGACGCAAGGCAGCACGAACCTCAAAAGGCGGCTGTAATCAAAGTGGTCGGATAACTGTATTTTCTGCTTTGACATGGGTACTCCTTGTTACATCCCGGGACGCCAGCCGGTGCAGTAGCGGGCATAATCCCGGTCTGCCTGCTTGACGTAGAGCACCAGCTCCTCGCCGCCGTCCTTTTTGGTGCGCTGACGCACCTTGGTGGGCAGGTTCTGGCGGTGGAGCAGTTCGATCTCGTCGTTCAGCTCTTCTTCGGTGTCAAAGGTGTCCAGCTCGATCCAGTGGGTGGCAAAGAGCCAGAATTTTTACAAGATGTTCGTTCAAGATCCAATTTCCTCCGATGCATTCAGACGGTAAAAGGGCGCGATGGCGTTCACGTCGCCGTGGCGCACGATGGAATAGGTGATGTCACAGTAGGGCTGGATGGCGGTGCTCTTCTCGACGGTGGAGATGAGCAGGACCTGCAGCTGCATCCGGCGGAACAGCTCCATCATGGGGCGGATGCGGTCGCTGGTCATCTTGCTGAACGCTTCGTCCAGCAGCACCAGACGGATGCTGTTCTCGCTCTTCTGGTAGATCTGGAGCAGCGACGCGCAGATGGCTACATAGAAGGGGGCCTGATTCTCGCCGCCGGAGGAATCGCGGCTGACGCGGGAAAGGGAAGCCTGCTGGCCGGAGACGGTGTTGGTCACTTTGATGTCGTAGTCGAGGTAGGTGCGGTAGTCTACATAATCCGAAAGGGTGACATTCTCGGGGCGGCGGCCCTCCTGCCGGGCGCGGGTGTTCTCGTCCACATCAGCCATGATCTTTTCCATCAGCGCGTCCACCTGCCGCTCGTAGACGGGGTCGGCGGTGGCGGCAAGGTTGTCCAGCGAGTCGCCATCGGTCATCTGCTGGTTGCCCTTGTCCACAATGACCTGATAGAAGGCGGCCAGCTGGGGGTCCCGGCTGGGTTCCAGCTCAAAGCGGTAGACTTCCTCGCCGTAGGTCAGCTGCTCCATCACCTTGTTCAGCTCCCGGAACTGGCGGCGGGCGTTGAAGATATCATCCTTCATCCGGAAGAGGATATCCTTGCGGAAGCGGTCCTTGCAGTCCCGCTGTGCCTGTTCCAGACGGGCGGCGTAGCGCTCCAAGTCGATGCGCACAAGGCTGTCGTGCTGGGCGCGGTACTGCTCGATGCCCGTAAGGCCCAGCGGATGATCGCAGACGTAGCGGGTGTTGTACTCTTTCTGGGCTGGCTCGAGGGTGCCGGTGAGGTAGACGGCCAGTGCGTCGTCCAGCCGGGCCTGTGCCTTTTCAGCGGACTGGGCGGCATAGCGCGGGCCTTTGTCCTTGCTCAGGGCCGCGAAGCGCTCCCGTGCCAGCGGCTCCAAAAGCGGGTACTGGGCGAAGAACCGGTCGGCGGCGTCCTTTGCCTGCCTGGCGGTCTCTTCTGCCTTGGTCTGCTCAGCCTCGCAGGAGGCCAGCTGCTTTTCGCAGACACGGATGTCGCCGCCGGCTGTCTCCACAGCGGCGCGGGCGGCGTCCCAGGCGGCCTCGCGGGCCTCGTCCTCTTTGTAAAGCTGCTGCAGCATCGGGTTCTCGCGGCACTCGGCCAGCTTCTGCTCCTGTGCGGTGCAGTCGGCGCGGGCCGCTTCCAGCGCGGCGCGGGCGTCCCACAGCGCAGCCAGCTCATCCATGACGCTGCTGTGCAGCACATCCTGATAGCTGTTCCGTGCGGCTTTGAGGGCGGCGGCAGACTGCGCCGCTTCCTTGCTGCGGGCGGTCAGCTCATCCAGAGCTTTCG
>ENA-OQNJ01000356-OQNJ01000356.1-human-gut-metagenome-genome-assembly--contig:-NODE-356-length-12054-cov-1.839524_pt1 | contig 12054 bp, 17 predicted proteins | sample MGYA00242630_ERZ504882 | MGnify/ENA primary metagenome ERZ504882 (study PRJEB26092, sample SAMD00036408) | human gut metagenome | host: Homo sapiens | study: EMG produced TPA metagenomics assembly of... | reverse complement strand
AAAACGGAGTATCCATCGCCAGTTCCAACGTGGAAAGACCCGTTTTTCAGGCAGACAAAAGGGTTGCCGTGATGCACCGCCATCCACTGCTTTTCAATTTCTTGAGTTTTTCAACAGCACCAACTTGACCGTTGATGTACCGATATCCATTCCCAACGAAAGCATTGTGTCACTCCTTCGATATCAACCCTGAACGTTATAGGGTTTGACATTTCAAACTTTATACCGTATAATAATGATGCCTTTTAATTAGACATCTCTAACCAAGAGTTTAACACAACTACCTCGGAGTGTCCGTTGTTATGGCAACGGCAAAGTAAATTTTAAGATGGAGCAATATTATTCAATTTTACAGCAATGCGGCATGTTCAACGGCATCCAGCCACGAAAATATAGGGAAGTCCTTCGTTGCTTGAATGCGACTGTCCGTGAATATCCTCGTGGTGCGCACATCGTCGAGCTGGGTGAGCAGAGCCACAATACAGGCATCCTGCTGGATGGCACAGTAGAAGAGTTTCTGTATGATGAAAATGGCAATCAGATCAGCATCTGCCGGCTGGCAAGTGGGCAGATTTTCGGGGCCGAACTGGCCTGTACCGGCTGGAGTACCAGTCCGGTCTGCCTGCGGGCCGACTCAGACTGTACGGTGCTCCGGTTGGATTTCAGTGCGCTCATGTCCCAGCAGACCATGACCTGCCCCTGTCGGATGCAGGTGACCGCTAATCTGATGCAGGATATGGCGCAGCAGCTTCTGTTCTTCAATACAAAGGTGCGTATTCTTGCCCAGAAGCGTCTGCGGGATCGGCTGAAGATTTATCTTCAAACCTTGACACCCGATGAAAAAGGCTGTTACAGTCTGCCCTACACCCGGACAGAACTGGCAGATTTCCTCTGTGTGGACCGCAGTGCTCTTTCCCGTGAGCTGTGCCGGATGCGCGATGAGAGGATCCTTGATTTTTCCGGTGCAAAGATTCACCTGTTGAACCCAACGTTTTTGTATGGTTGGAACTGACAGTACTTCTAAATCTATGAAAAAAATTGTCTGCCGAATATTTTTGTTCGACAGACAATTACTTTTTAATTTTCTAGTGTACGACTACCGGACACATTTTTCAAATATTCCTTCGGGTCGCCGTTCAGAATCAAATCCGCATAGCCCAGCGGATCGTTGTAGATGAGGTAGTCCAGTTCCGTCCTCTGCGCCATGGTCACGTCCAATTCATCCTCGACCCCGGTGCAGTCAATGGAGATCATTCTCCCATCCCGGAGCAGCAGTTCCACGCAGCCAGTGTCCATATTGAAATGACAAGCTCTTTCATCGTACTTCATGTTTGTGTCCTTTCCACCTTACGGCACTCTTACCGTGGTCTGTCGTGCTTTCTTATGATAAGGTCTAGGACGTTTTTCGATGGAAGCAAGGGATTCGTTCTGTTTTCCAAAGAATACAAAAAATCCGAACCCTTCTCCTATTGGAAAAAAGTTCGGATTTTGTTGTTGTGGTGCACCTCCAGGGACTCGAACCCTGGGCCCACTGATTAAGAGAGCAAGCCGCCGGTTCGTCTCAATTTATGGAAGTTTCGAGTCATCGTTATTTTTAATCAAAGCAACGTGATTTTTCCCCAGCAATTTCTGCACCCTTTGTCGGATTTTGCAGCGAAAAGCACCCTCTGCACGTTTTGAAACCGTGCAAAATCCGTGCAGAAACCGTGCACTTACTCTCCGACAAATAAAATCGCCCTATCCCCTACCGACTTGACGGCATTGGTTTGAGTGGCCGCACCGCAAGATCAGGCTCTTTACTTGCGAAAAACAGCCTATTGCCTGTGGAGCTTTCAGGGCAGACACCTGAACAGGAAGCCCTGTTTATCGTTCTTCTGCGCTTTTCAGCGCACTTTTGCGGTATTGCAGTGGGCTTTGCCCGGTGGCTTTTGCAAAGCGGGTGGAAAAATTGCTGGCATCCCCAAAGCCGACCTCCTGTGCAATTTCGCTGACGCTGTGGTCGGTGAGAACAAGAAGTTCCTTTGCCTGTGTGATGCGGAAGTTGACCAGATAATTATACGGTGTCGTGCCCATATACCGCCGGAACAGGCGCAGAAAATAGCTTTTGCTCATGTGCGCTTCTGCCAGCAGGTCGGCAAGGCAAAGTTCCTGCTGGTAATTTTTGCGCAGGGTCTCCGCCGCCTGCAAAATGACCTGCCGTGCGCTGGTGGCTTCAGCCTGTGCAAGGATGCCCCGGGCGCACAGGGTCAGCATCTCGTGGAGCGCCAAGCCGGTGGTCACCATGCTGTCCACGGTGCTGCGCTCCATCTGCGCTAAAAGCGTCTCAAAATATTCCTGCATCTTGACCCCGGTGAGCTGCACCGGGGTCAGGTTTTTTGCCCGGCAGCAGCAGCGGCTCCATAGCGGCGACCCCTGCGCCGTCCAGATGCACCCAGTAATGATGCCAACAGCTTTGCCCCGGGGCGGTACAGTAGCTCTGCGGCGTGCGGCAGTTCAGCAGCAGCGCCTGCCCGGTGCTGAGCACCACATGGCTTTCCCCCTGCTCGATCAGCCCTGCACCCCGGAGGGTGTAAAACAGAAGGTAGCTTTCTTTATCGGTGCGGGCGGTGGAAAAGTGCTGCTGGGCGTAAAACACCCCTGCCTCGGTGCAGTAATAGGGCTGTGCCAGCTCTGCTTCGCTGGGGGTGGTGCGTTTCCAAACGCTTTCCGGGGTCACATCCATGTTATAGGTCAGCATTTTCCGATTCCTCTCTTTCTGTGTTCAGTATAGCGCACCAGCCTTTACCATGCAAGAGTAGACTTTTCACAAAAAATGCGTCACCTTTGCGGATGGAATCGGCGGCATCATGGGGCTATACTGGTAGCAGTCAAAGCCACACAGGAGGCGCATTATGCACAAAAACTATCTTGCCATCGACATTGGCGCGTCCAGCGGGCGGCACATTGTGGGATGGATGGAGAACGGCGTTCTCCGCACCGAGGAAGTGTACCGTTTTCCCAATAGCGTCCGGCGGGTGGACGGTCATCTGGAATGGGACATCGACAGCCTGTTCGTCCACGTGAAGCAGGGCATCCGGGAAGCCTTTGCCAAGTACCCGGAAATTGAGAGCCTTTCCATCGACACATGGGCGGTGGACTATGTGCTGCTGAAAGACGGGCAGCCTCTCTCCCCGGTCTACGCCTACCGCGACAATCGGACGCAGGCAGTGCTGAATGAGGTGCACAGCATTCTGCCGTTTGAAAATCTTTATGCACGCACCGGCATCCAGTTCCAGCCCTTCAACAGCATTTATCAGCTGTATGCCGACAAAACAGCCGGGCGGCTGGCACAGGCCGAGGACTTTTTGATGATCCCGGAATACCTGCTGTGGAAGCTTTGCGGCGTGAAGGCGCGGGAGTACACCAACGCCACCTCCACCGGGCTTGTGAACGCCCAGACCAAGGAGTACGACCCGGAAATATTGCAGGCTCTGGGCTTGCCGGAGGCGATGTTCCCCAAGCTCACCGCACCCGGCACGGTGCTGGGTCCCCTGCTACCCGACATTGCCGCCGAGGTGGGTGGGCAGACCAAGGTGGTGCTGTGCGCCACCCACGACACCGCCAGTGCCGTGGAGGGCATTCCCATGGAACAGGGGGCTGCGCCGTTCCTCTCCTCCGGCACATGGAGCTTGCTGGGGGTCAAGCTGGCAACGCCCATCACCAGCCCGGAGAGCCGCCGTGCAAACTTTACCAATGAGGGCGGCGTGGGGTATATCCGATACCTGAAAAAACATCATGGGACTGTGGATCATCCAGTGCGTGCAAAAACAACTGGGTATCTCCTTTGCCCAGATGGTGGAGCTGGCAAAAACCAGCACCTACACCCGCATTTTTGATGTGAACGCAGCCCGGTTCTCTGCCCCGCAGGATATGCGCGCAGAGATCAGAGCCGCCCTTGCCGAGACCGGCGAAGCCCCGGCCACGGATGCCGACCTCATCAACAGCGTCTATCATTCGCTGGCGTACTGCTACGGGGAAGCATTCCGGGAGCTGGAAGCCCTCACCGGGCAGCACTGGGACAAGCTGTACATCGCAGGCGGCGGCGCAAAGAACGCCACCCTGAACGAGCTGACCGCCCACTATACCGGGAAACAGGTGGTGGCGCTGCCCATTGAGGCCACCGCCATCGGCAATTTGAAGATTCAGATGAGCATTCCTGAAGGAGGAACTTTATGAGCTACACAGAAGCAAAAGCCCGCTACGCCGCCATTGGTGTGGACACCGATGCCGCCATTGCCCGGTTAAAGACCGTGCCCATCTCCCTGCACTGCTGGCAGGGAGATGACGTCAGGGGCTTTGATACCGACCCCACCAAGCCCCTGACCGGCGGCATCCAGACCACCGGCAACTACCCCGGCCGTGCCCGCACCCCGGAAGAACTGATGGCCGACATGGACAAGGTGCTGTCCCTCTGTCCCGGCACCAAAAAGATCAATCTCCACGCCTCCTACGCCATTTTTGACGAGGAAAACCCATGGGTGGACCGGGACAGGCTGGAGCCGAAGCACTTCAAAAAACTGGGTGGATTTCTGCAAGGCAAGAGGGTTGGGCGCAGACTTCAACCCCACCTTTTTTCTCCCACCCCAAGTGCGATCCTCTGACCCTTGCCAGCCCCAACGAGGAAACCCGGAAATTCTGGGTAGAACACGGCAAAGCCTGCATCCGTATCAGCCAGTATCTGGCGGAGGAACTGGGGCAGCCCTGCACCATGAACATCTGGACGGGCGACGGCTTCAAGGACGTACCGGCGGACCGCAAAGGCCCTCGCGACCGCTACAAGGCCAGCATTGACGAGATTTTGAGCGAGCCTTACGACTTCAAGCTGGTAAAGCCCTGCATCGAGAGCAAGGTGTTCGGCATCGGCGTGGAGGCTTACACCGTGGGCAGTGCCGAGTTTGCCCTGAGCTACGCCGCCTTCAACCGGGAAAAGTGCATTCCCCTGATGGATAACGGCCACTACCACCCCACCGAGGTGGTCAGCGATAAGATCCCTGCCCTGCTGACCTTCTTCCCGGAGATTGCACTCCACATCACCCGCCCCATCCGCTGGGACTCTGACCACGTGGTGCTGTTCGACGATGAAACGAAGGAGATCTGCAAGGAGATCATCCGCTGCGGCGGTCTGGATGGTCGGGTGAACATTGCACTGGATTACTTTGATGCTTCCATCAACCGTATCTCCGCATGGGTAACAGGATTCCGCAGCTTCCAGAAAGCACTGCTTGATGCACTTTGTCAGCCAAGCGAGATGCTCAAAGAGCTTCAGGATACAAACCAGATGAGCAAGAAGATGGTTGTTATGGAACAGTGCAAGACACTTCCAATCGGTGATGTATGGGAAGAGTACTGCCGTCAGTGTGGTGTAGAAGCTGAAGGATGGTTTGATGAGATTCAGAAATATGAGGATGAAGTGCTGTCTAAGAGAGCATAATAAAGAGTGAAAAAATGGGGGATATCAGGAAATTGATATGCCCCATTTTTGTTCGAAAATGCGAAGTTGGTCAAGGAATGGAGTATCCTTTTTAAATCAAATTCAGATATTCCAGCGCCTGGCGGATTCCGCCGTCTTCCAAGGCGCCGGTTACATAATCAGCCTGTGATTTCAAGTCTTCAGATCCATTTCCCATAGCAACCTTAAATCCGGCAGCCTGGAACATTGGCAAGTCATTATTGCTATCGCCGAAAGCAATAACATCCCTCTTTTCGTATCCAAGTACATTACTCATAACACTGATCGCAAGTCCTTTGGAACAGCCTTTCATGACAAATTCAATCGTTCTTCCAACAAAAGATCCACTGTGAATAATATAATCATACCATAGGGATAATTCCTGGCATAATTTCTCTGGATTACATCCGGGTGTGCGCTTGGCACTTATTTTGTTAAAGTGAAGATTATGTTCATTTCCACGAATAGGAAGCAGTTGTCACCGAGTTCCTGAGTGATCAGATCAGCAAACCAGTCTATGTCACTTGTATATTCATCCAGATTATAGTACATATAATCATTGCCTTCCAGTACAGGGATAAAACCGTTTGCCTTAATGATCTCTACGGTCTTCCATGCCAGGTCGGTTGGCATCTCACGCTCAAATACCCGCGTTCCATTATATTCGATATATGCTCCAAGATTAGCGATAAGTCCGTCAAATCCAATCTCCTTCATAAGATATTCAGGAACAAAAGCGTTTGAACGACCGGTACAGATGAAAGTCTTATGTCCGTTTTTTTCAACTGTTGAAGTGCAAGTTTTGTATCTTCTGGTGTTCCTTTTACAATATCTAAAATTGTTCCATCTGCATCAAAGAAAAGACATTTTCCCATTGTAAGTATTCCTTCTATATTATAGTATTATCTCTCACCTAAAAATCCCATAAATTTACGCACAGAGTAATTCAGGATAAGATCCTCCGGAATGTCAACTTTTCGAGCCAAAGCTTCGGCATACTGGAAGTCACCGATATGTTCGGTGCCGTGGCTGTCACTGGAGAACAGAACCGGATAATTAAAGTGCTTGGACAGATTCAATATTAAGAGATCAGCGTAGGTCGTATCCCCACGATATCCATCCGGACTTAAAGAACTGTTATTGATCTCAAGCAGAACATGGTTCTCCATTGCAGCACGGAAAAGCGCAAAATAATCTACAGGGAATTTTTCGTCATCGCAATGACCGATGATATTAACATTAGGATTCTCCATAGTCTTGATATAAGCACGGGTGTTCTCATCTGCTGTTCCGGATTTAAAAATTGGACGGTGCATACTTGCTATAACATAATCCAGAGACTCTAAAATTTCATCATCAAGATCCAGTTTTCCTTCCTGATCCAGAATATTTACCTCTGCACCGTAAAGCATTCTAACACCGAGACGCTTTGGTTGTGCAAATGCAAGGCTGCGGAAATAAGAAATGCGTCCGCCACCAAGCGTTTTCGGACCATGATCGGAAATTCCAAGCATCTTAAGCCCAGCTGCATTGGCAGCTTTTTGCCATATCAGTCATGGTCGCACAGGTTCCGTGCCCGCTGGCGATGGAATGTGTGTGGACATCAAATTCATAAGAAGCCATATAATCCAACCCTTCTTTCTAATCGTTCGCGCGAGAGACACAGTGTCGATTAACGTGTCATGGTCGCATATATACCTTAATTATGCGGTATTTCGAGTGAAATGTCAATTAATTCGAGGCAAAATACAGAGAAAAAACAATAAAACACAACACAAACCATGTTGGGATTTGTTGTAACTTTAGAGAAATATAATGTGGGATGTATTGTGTTTTGATTGACTTTGGGGGATAAATAAAGTATAATAAATGTTAATATTGGAAGAAAGGAGTTTAAGAGTAAAATGGGACTTTATACTTATGACAGTACTCCATCCCGAAGTCGGACAGAATTCCAAAACTGGTAGAAAACCTGTATGCGAAGATGCCTGAGATTGAGTCGGCGAGAGCAGTACTGATTACGGAGTCGTAACAAACAGACTGAGAATGAACCAATGATCATCCGTAGAGCAAAAGCGTTCCAGCATATTTTGGAGAATATTCCGATCACAATCCGTGACCTGGAACTTGTTGTTGGAAGCAGCACACTTGCCCCAAGAGGATGCCAGACATTTCCGGAGTTCTCTTACGAGTGGTTGGAGGCAGAGTTTGATACAGTTGAAACAAGAAGTGCTGACCCGTTCTACATCTCTGAGCAGACGAAGAAGGAACTGAAAGAGGCGAATGCTTACTGGAAGGGCCGTACAACAAGTGACCTGGCTACAGCATATATGGAGCCGGAGACATTACTTGACATTGAACACAATATCTTTACACCTGGAAACTATTTCTATAATGGTGTAGGACATGTGACAGTTAAGTACGGTGAAGTTCTCGAGATCGGAGTTTTCCGGAATTCGCAAGAAAGCAGAAGATGAGCTTGCTTCTATGAAGGTTAGTGATGGTAACTACCAGACAAAATCACGTTTCCTTGAGGCAGTGATGATCAGCTGTGATGCTGCAATTACATATGACCCGTCGTTATGCAAAGCTTGCACTTGAGATGGCGGAGAAATGTTCTGATCCGGTAAGAAAGTAAAGAACTTCTTATCATTGCACAGAATTGTGCGAATGTACCGGAGAAGGGTGCGACAGGATTCTACGTAAGCATGTCAGTCCTTCTGGTTTGTACAGCAGCTGTTACAGATTGAGTCCAGTGGACATTCAATCTCCCCTGGAAGATTTGATCAGTATATGTATCCTTATTATAAGAAGGATCTCGACAGCGGCAAGATCACAAGAGAGTTTGCACAGGAACTGCTGGATTGTATCTGGGTTAAATTAAATGACCTGAACAAGTGCCGTGATGCGGCTTCAGCAGAAGGATTCGCAGGTTACAGTCTGTTCCAGAACCTGATTGCAGGAGGACAGAATGAAGATGGTATAGATGTTACGAATGATCTTTCATTTATGTGTATTACATCATCTATGCATGTATTCCTTCCAATGCCTTCTCTTTCTGTAAGAGTTTGGAATGGATCACCACATGAATTCCTGATTTATGCAGCAGAACTTACAAGAACAGGAATCGGACTCCCGGCTTATTATAATGATGAGGTTATTATCCCGTCACTTGAGAGCCGTGGACTGACTTTACAGGATGCGAGAGACTACAACATCATCGGATGTGTAGAACCACAGAAGTCTGGTAAGACAAATGGATGGCATGATGCAGCATTCTTCAATATGTGTCGTCCGCTGGAACTGGTATTTTCAAATGGTGTGGACAAGGGTGTACAGATTGGTCCAAAGACAGGTAATGTTGAGGATATGAAGACATTTGATGAATTCTATGATGCTTATAAAGCACAGATGGATTACGCGATCGCACTGCTTGTTAATGCTGACAATGCCATTGATATGGCACATGCGGAGAGAGCACCGTTGCCGTTTCTTGCATGTATGGTTGATGACTGTATCAAGAGAGGAAAGACACTGGAACAGGGAGGCGCTGTATATAACTTTACAGGTCCGCAGGGATTCGGTGTTGCCAATATGGCAGATGCACTTTACGCAGTAAAGAAACTCGTTTATGACGAGAATAAGATCACGATGCATGATCTGAAGATGGCTCTTAGCACAAACTATGGAAAGGGCCTGAGCAACGAGGATGTTGCAGAGATGGTATCAGAGGTTGCTTCTGCAATGAAATCTGCCGGACAGCCGGTAGGTGAGAAAGAAGTTGCAGCAATCCTGAAAACTGTTGTTGCAGCAACAGAATCAGAACAGGTGAAGGCAAACGGCGAGAGAATCCTCAAGCTGATCGATGCAGTGCCGAAGTTCGGAAATGATATTCCGGAAGTTGACGCATTTGCAAGAGATGTTGCCTATACTTATACAAAACCACTGGAGAAATATTAAAAAACCCGCGTGGAGGTATGGTTCCAGGCAGGATTGTATCCGGTATCAGCAAATGTACCGCTTGGCGGACAGACAGGAGCTACACCGGATGGACGTCTGGCACACATGCCTGTAGCCGATGGAGTATCTCCATCAGCAGGTAAGGATGTAAGCGGACCGACAGCAGCTGCAAACTCCGTTTCCAGATTAGACCACTATATTGCTTCAAACGGAACACTGTTCAATCAGAAGTTCCATCCGTCAGCACTGAGTGGAAGAGAAGGACTTGAGAAGTTTGTAGGACTGATTCAGTCATACTTCGATCAGAAGGGAAGCCACATGCAGTTTAACGTTGTCAGCCGTGAGACACTTCTGGATGCACAGAAGCATCCGGAGCAGTACAAACATCTGGTTGTACGTGTTGCAGGCTACAGCGCATTGTTCACTACACTTTCCAGATCTCTGCAGGACGATATCATCAGACGTACTGAGCAGGGCTTCTAAAGGAGTAACGAATGGACTATTTGGATACAAAGGGCAGAATCTTTGATGTCCAGAAATATTCTATTCACGATGGACCAGGCATAAGGACGATTGTATTTCTGAAGGGGTGTGTCCTGCGGTGCAAATGGTGCTGTAATCCGGAATCTCAGGAATATAAGATCCAGACAATGAAGGTGCTGGGGGAGGATAAGATTATCGGACGTGATGTGACAGTCAGAGAGATGATCGAAGAGGTTGAGAAAGACAGACCGTACTATTACCGCTCGGGCGGTGGCATGACACTTTCCGGTGGAGAGTGTCTCTGCCAGCCGGAATTTACGAAGGCTCTTCTGAGAGCTGCCAAGGAGCGGGGAATTTCTACGGCGATTGAGAGCATGGCCTGTGCGAAATGGGAGACGATTGAATCAATCCTGCCTTATCTTGATACTTATCTGATGGATATCAAACATACCAATGCAGAGAAACATAAAGAATTTACAGGGCGTTCTAATGAACTGATGATGGAGAATGCCAGAAAAGTAGCTCTTTCCGGACTGACAAATCTGGTGATCAGAGTACCGGTAATTCCTACATTTAATGATACAGTGGAAGAGATTCAGAGGATTGCGGGATTTGCAGATACACTTCCCGGAGTAAATAAGATCCATCTTCTTCCGTATCACCGACTGGGACAGGACAAATATGAGGGGCTTGGAAGAACATATCTGATGGGGGATATTGAACCTCCATCCAAAGAACATATGGAAACATTAAAGAAAGCGGTGCATGCAGTCAGCGGTCTGGATTGTCAGATTGGCGGCTGATGAAAGCGATATATAAAGGTAATGCCGGTATTATCCGGATGAAATTGAAACAAAAATAAAACAAATAAAAACAACATAAAAAATGCAACAAAAACAACATAAAACAACGTGATTCTATTGACTTTTTGTATGAAATATTATACAATTACAACATAAACGTCAAAGAACCCAATGCCTTAAGGAGGAAAATGAGCATGGTAAACGAATTTGAAATCAAAAAACAGATCTGTGACATCGGAAGAAGAATCTACAACCGTAACATGGTTGCAGCAAACGACGGAAATATTTCCGTAAAACTCAATGACAATGAGTTCCTTTGCACACCTACAGGTGTATCTAAAGGATTCATGACACCGGAGTTTATCTGTAAGGTGGACAGACAGGGTAATGTGATTCAGGCTAACCCGGGATTCAAGCCATCTTCTGAGATCAAAATGCATATGAGAGTTTATGAGAAGAGACCGGACGTAGGTTCTGTTGTACATGCTCATCCAATCTATGCTACATCCTTTGCGATTGCAGGTATTCCGCTGACACAGCCGATTATGCCTGAAGCAGTTATTTCTCTTGGATGTGTTCCGATCGCTGAATACGGTACACCATCTACAATGGAGATTCCGGACAATCTTGAAAAATATCTTCCATATTTCGATGCAGTTCTTCTTGAGAACCACGGAGCACTTACATGGAGCACAGACTTAAATGCAGCTTACATGAAGATGGAATCTGTAGAATTTTACGCACAGCTTCTGTATCAGACAAAACTTCTGGGTGGCCCGAAAGAATTCGATGAAAAGAATATCCAGAAACTGTATGAGATCCGTCGTAAATTTGGTATGGCCGGTAAACATCCTGCAAACATCTGCCTGAACAAAGACGGAAAGAACTGCCATAACTGCGGTGGTGCATGCCATGATGGTGAATTCAAGAAATTCCCTGGATATCAGTATGATTTTGTAGGCGGAGATTCCAAACCGGAAGAAGCAGCTCCTGCAGCACAGTCAGATGCAGAACTTGTTGCTGAGATCACAAAGAAAGTAATGGCTCAGTTAGGAATGAAATAATTCAAAAGGAGGACAGTCTCATGCCAGTCAGTGAGAGTATGGTACAGGAAATTGTACAGCAGGTTATGGCAAAAATGCAGATAGCAGACGCTCCGGCAGAAAACAGCATGGCGTATTTAAAGATATGAACGATGCGATTGAGGCAGCAAAGAAGTCTCAGGAAATCGTACATAAAACTGTCCATGGACCAGAGAGAAAAACTTATTAGCTGCATCCGCAAAAAACTTAAGAAAACTGCAGAAATTATGGCACGTAT
>ENA-OQNJ01000355-OQNJ01000355.1-human-gut-metagenome-genome-assembly--contig:-NODE-355-length-12092-cov-1.896615_pt1 | contig 12092 bp, 13 predicted proteins | sample MGYA00242630_ERZ504882 | MGnify/ENA primary metagenome ERZ504882 (study PRJEB26092, sample SAMD00036408) | human gut metagenome | host: Homo sapiens | study: EMG produced TPA metagenomics assembly of... | reverse complement strand
GTTGGTCGTCCACGATCTTCACCAGCAGCACGCCCAGCACGGTGCAGCTGATGAGCTCACCGATGCCGACGGAGATGCCGTTGGTGATGCAGGCCAGCCACAGCGGGGCAGAGGAAGAAGGATCGGGGAACATGACGGCGATCTCAATGCCGATGATGACCGCATTGAAGAGCACGGGCGGCAGGGAAGGCACGATGGCCAGACCCTTGAAGCGGACGTTCCGCAGTTTGTAAGTCACAACACAGGCCAGCAGGGTGGCCAGGGTGCCAAAGATAACATCCACGATGGTGGAGCCCAGCAGGTTTGCCAGGAAGCAGCCCAGCACCACGCCCACGATGTACTCGGCACCGAACACGGGCAGCAGGCAGAGGGCCTCGGCAACACGCACCTGCACTGCACCGTAGGAGAACGGCTGCAGCGCCATGCAGAGCACCACATAGAGAGCTGCGACCACAGCGCAGCGGGCCAGTTTGCGGACAGTGAAATTCTGATTCATAACAATACTCCGGCGGATGAATTTTGACCGCACAGGGACCGCCAGCCCTATGGGTTTGGCCCGGCATGGTTCGAGACACGCCGGGGAGCCTAAAATCCTAAGTTGCTCTTACAGGTTGCCGCGCAAAAGCACAGCAAAAGGGAGTATAGCATAAATTGCCGCAAAATGCAACGGCCTGCAAACAAAAAGAACTGCCGCGGCGGGCAGTTCTCAGAAAAAACTCAGCGTGCGTGACCAACGTAGACCAGAGCAATTGTATCGGGGCCGGTGTTGGCGGAGACAACGCCGCCCAGCGGGAAGGTGATGAGCGGGTCTTTGCCGAACGCCTTGCGGCAGGCCTTGATCAGATCATCCTTCTGGGGAATGTTGGTGTGGCCGATCATATAATCAAAGTCCTCCACACCCTCGCTGCGCTTTTTGGCCAGCTCCACCATGGCGGGCACGACCTTGTCATCGCCGCGCACCTTGGCCTCCACTTTGGTCTTTCCGTCGATCAGGGTGATGATGGGGCGGATGCCCATCAGCTCGCCCATGACGGCGGCGGCGGCAGAGATGCGGCCGCTCTTCTTCATCTGCTTGAGGCTGTAGGGTCCGAGGATGATCTCCATCTTGTTCATCTGGGTCTCAAACTCGCTGATGACGTGGCGGAGCTCCGCGCCATTCTGCAGCTTGCGGGCCATCTCGCACAGATACCCAGCCGAACACCATCGAGTAGGTGTGGGGGTCGAGCAGATGGATGTTCAGGTGATGTTCCGGGCGCTCCTCCCGCAGCATCCCCTGTGCCATGACGGCGTTGTTGTAGGTGGAAGAGCCGGAGCGGTTGATGGGGACATGGATGACATCGGTGTAGCCCTCGTCCACATACTGGCAGTATTTCTCACAGAACTGGATGGGGGTGATGGCAGCCGTGGAGGGGATGCCCTTGGCGGCACGCATCTTGTCGTAGAACTCCTCGGGGGTGTACTTTTCACGCTCCACGATGTCTTCGTCGTCCAGCAGGATGTGGAAGCCCATAATGTCGATGCCGTATTTCTCGGCCAGCTCCTGCGGGATGTCGCAGGAGGAGTCGGTCAAAATCGCAATTTTGCTCATAGTGTTCCTCATTTCCATTCGTAGTCTCGCAGGTGGCCGTGGTCCAGCAGCTCCGGGAAGTCCCACTGGCGCAGTACCTCGTATACGCCCACGGCGACGCTGTTGGACAGGTTCAGGCTGCGGCAGGTGTCCCGCATGGGCATCCGGATGCAGTGCTCCTGATCGGCTGCCAGCAGCGCCTCCGGCAGACCGGCATCTTCCCGCCCGAACACAAGGTATGCCCCGTCCGGGTAGGCGACATCGGTGTAGCGCTGGGGCGCTTTGGTCGTAAAGTAGTAGAAAGGCCCATCGTTCTTCGAGAAGAAGTCATCCAGACTGTCGTAATAGCTGATGTCCAGATAGTGCCAGTAATCCAGCCCGGCGTGCTTGAGCTTCTTGTCGTCGATGGCAAAGCCCATGGGCCCCACCAGATGCAGGCGGCAGGCCGTGCAGGCACAGGTGCGGGCCACGTTGCCGGTGTTCTGGGGGATGCGCGGCTCCACCAGAACGATGTTCAGGGTCGGTTTTTCGCTCATGGCGGCCTCCTCAGTCATTCCAGCTCACCGGGCAGAGCCGGGGCAGCAGGGGCTCGAACCAGACACCGTACCGGGTGTCCTGATCGGCGGGGGTCTGCTGAATGGCCAGCGAGACGAACTCGGCAGCGTTGTCGGCAGCGGCGCTCAGGGCGTTGCCCTGGATCAGCGAGCCAATGAGCACGGCACCGTACAGGTCACCCGTGCCCGGGAAGCTGCGGCTGATGTGCAGTTTTTTGATGACGAAGCGCTCGCGGCCGGAGCCTGCGCAGCCGATGTACTTGCCCAGTGCGAGGCCGGTGACCACCGCGCTGGGGGCCAGCGTCAGCAGCTCGTCGGCCAGCGCCTGAGCGGAAGCGTCATCGAATGTGTCGGTCTGGGGCTCCCGCTCCAGCAGCAGGGCGGCCTCGGTGGCGTTGGGCAGGATCAGGTCTGCCCGGCGGCAGAGCCCGCGTCATCCGGTCGATGAGAGCCGGGGTCACTGTGGAGTAGGCTTTGCCGTTGTCCCCCATCACAGGGTCCACCACCTTGCGGGCAGCAGGCCAGAGATCGAACGCCTTTTCGGCCAGCGCCACCTGCTCCTCGCCGCCTAAGTAGCCGGTGTAGATACAGTCAAACTCCACACCCAGCTCCCGGTAGTGCTTCAGAGCGGCCAGCCCGTAGGCGGCACCGTCCAGCCGTGCCGGTGTGCCCAGACCGCCCGTGTGGGTGGAGAGCACCACAGTGGGCAGGGCCACAGGCTGGCAGCCCATAACGGACAGCACCGGCAGGATGACCGCCAGGCTGCACCGGCCCATGCCGGAGAGGTCGTGAATGCAGAGAATTTTTTCGGTTCAGTCGGTTTCATAAAAGGATCCTCCTTTGCGCCATCCACGGGCCGCACAGGGCCCAGTTTCTCAGCGTATGATACAGTATACCACATTTTGCGGGACTAAAAAAAGCGCATACCGGATTCTTTACAGGAAATACTAGCCACAGCGGCAAAAAATCACACAGTGGAAAGGAGAGAGCCACATGAAAAACACAAATCGTCAGCCTTCCTCCGGCGGTGTTCTGCTGGGCATGGCGGCAGGCGCGGCCCTGGGGGCCGTGGGCACCATGGCAATGGCACAGAACCAGCGGCAGGTCAAGCGCACCGCACGCAAGCTGGCCAAGGGCGCGGAACGCGCCATGAGCCAGCTGGACACCATGGTCACGGATCTCGTGGAGCGCAGGATGGACCTGTGAGGAAAAACAAAAAGGCAGGGCCCGCGGGCTCTGCCTTTTTGCTTGCCATTTACTTCTGGTTCCAGATACACATCCGGGCGCTGGTGTTGATCTCACCCAGGACCTGCAGGTCCATCTGGATGTTGCAGGTCACAAGGACGGATTTGTTCACATCACTGCCGGTGAGCACCGAGGCGGGCAGGTTCTTGATGGTGAGCACCGCCGTGGCCTTGTTGAAATCACCGGTCAGGGTGCCGTCGTAGGTCACGTCGCCGATGGTCAGGCCGGACAGATAGCCGGTGACACCCAGCTTGGATACCTGCATGACCGGCAGGGTCAGGGTGTAAGTGCCGTTGGCCTGCCGGGTGAGGGTGGCGGTGCGATCGGGATCGATGCCGCTGTTGGCCATGGATTCCTTATCGGAGCGTTCCTTCCAGAATTTTACACCGACATTCTGGCTGCTGGCGGCACCGGCACTGACAGCCAGCACCAACAGCAGCACCAGCGAGATCAGCGCTGCGCCGGAGCGTTTGAATGTGTTTTTCATAAAGATCAACCTTTCCTGGCCGCGCGTGTGCGGCCTGCTCTGGTGTCCTGTTGGGGCAGGACACAGGGTTTGTCAACGCCAAAATATCACGCCAGCGATAATATGTCAATCTGCTTCGTGGGTTTTTCACAAAAAAGTTTCACTTATGAAATCAAAAGTAGAAAAAATATCCGCTCCCCTGTGCGGGAAGCGGATATTGTAAAACCTCTCAGGCTCTTTGCGCCAGATCCCGTAATAGGGGAGGCAAGCCGCAGGTGACGGAGAGATTACAGCTCAAAATTGGGGTCGTCCTTCAGAACGTGGATCTCGCTCATATAGGGGCTCTGCTCAGGGTCAGTGAAGGGAGCTTCCTTCATATACTTGTTCAGCTGGATGGCAGTGCGTGCGGGGTCGGCAATGGTGCCTGCGCCGCCGATGCAGCCGCCGGGGCAGCCCATGCCTTCCAGCAGGTAGCCGTTGTACTTGCCGGCCTTGGCCAGCATCAGCAGCTTCTTGCACTCGGCGAGGCCCTGTGCGGACGCGATCTTGACGTCCATATCGGGGTGCCACTCCTTGACCTTGTCGGCGACAGCCTTGGCGACACCGCCGGACTGTGCGAAGCCGCGGCCTGCGCCGGAAGCGTGAACCAGATCGATCTCATCGGGGTCGACTTCGAGGTTGGCCACGTCGATGTCCTTGGCCTCGATGATGCCGGCCAGTTCCTCGAAGGTCAGCACGAAGTCCACATCAGAGCGGACCGTACGGCGGGAAGCTTCCAGCTTCTTGGCGGCGCAGGGGCCGATGAAGCACATGCGGGCGGTGGGGTCGTTTCTGCTTCATCATGCGGGCGGTGAACACCATGGGGGTCATGGTCATGGAGATGTTCTTGGCCAGAGCGGGGAAGGCGGTCTTTGCCATCATGCTCCATGCGGGGCAGCAGGAGGTGGCCATGAAGTCCAGCTTCCCGGGAACTTCCTCCAGGAAGTCGTGGGCCTCGTCCACGGTGCACAGGTCGGCACCAATGGCAACCTCCACGACATCGTAGAAGCCGATGGCCTTCAGGGCAGCCTTCAGCTTGCCGGTGGAAGCCAGAGAGGGGAACTGGTTGATAAAGGCGGGAGCGACCAGTGCATAGATGCGGTCGCCGCGGTTGAAGCCCTGGATCAGCTGATAGATCTGGCCCTTGTCGGCAATAGCGCCGAAGGGGCAGTTCACCAGACACTGACCGCAGGAAACGCACTTGCTGTAATCGATCTCGGCACGGCCCAGCTCGTCAGAGTGGATCGCACCCATGCCGCAGGCAGCGGCGCAGGGACGCTCGGTCTTGACGATGGCGTTGTAGGGGCAGACAGTGGCACAGCGGCCGCACTTGATACACTTTTCCTGATCGATGATGGAACGGCCGCTCTCCCAGGTAATGGCCTTCTTGGGGCAGACTTCCATACAGGGGTGGGCCAGACAGCCCTGGCACAGGTCAGAGACCTTGACCAGTTTCTCGGGGCAGCGGTTGCAGGCAAACTTGATCACGTTCACCAGCGGGGGATCATAGTACTTATCGGCAATGGAGGCATCCTCCAGGCCGGAGACCACACTGTTGTGCTCATCCATGCGGCGGGTGGGCAGGCCCATGGCCAGACGGACACGCTCCTCAACGATGGCGCGCTCCAGGAAGATGTCCTTGCGCAGTTTGCCTTCCTCACCGGGGATGATGGTGTAAGGGATCTTGCGCATCAGGTGGTTGGCCTGCTCACCCTTGACGTTGGCGTAAGCCATCCGTGCCACCTCAGTAAAGACCTGGCGGCGGATCTGGATGACCGTGGTATTGATTCCTCGAAAACTCATTCCAATCTCTCCTTGTTTAGAAACAGAAAACATCCCGCCCCACACTGGACTGCGGCAGGCAGAATTTGCTTTGCTCCGGGCCGGCTGGTACCGCGCCGCTGCAACCGGCGCTCCGTCCCAGATATCCAGTTTCATTTTAACATAAACGGGCCTGCGTGAAAAGAGAAAATTTCAAATATGTTAAAGAATTAGCAAATAGTACAGGACGCACAAGATTTAACGAACTTTTTTTAAGCAGAGTGCTGCACGGACGCGCTCGCCATCGTACTCGCCCAGCCTGACGTGAACGATCTCGCCGCTCTTGCGGCCGGGGGTCAGAGACCACCACCGGGGATGTACAGCCGGGTGTAGCCTGTGAACAGCGTCTCGGAGAGGGGTGTTTCCAGCAGGACCTCGTCCTCGGTGCCGACATGAGCGGCCAGTACCTCCCGGCGGACCTCCTCGGCCAGTGCGTTCATCTCGCGGCTGCGGGCCTGCTTCTCCCGCTCGTGCACCTGCGCCGGAAAATCATAAGCAGGTGTGCCGCTGCGGCGGGAGTAGGGGAACACATGGACTTTCAGGAAGCCGATCTTCTTGAGGAAGGCACAGCTTTCCTCAAAGTCGGCCTGGGTCTCACCGGGGAAGCCGCAGATGCAGTCGGTGGTAAAGATGACAGGGCGCTTCCCATAGGCGGCGCGGATCTGGTCCACCACCTGGGCGTACTGCTCCGCGGTGTAGACTCGGCGCATCCGGCGCAGGGTGGAGGTACAGCCGCTCTGCAGGCTGAGGTGGAACTGAGGGCAGAGCTTTTCCACCGCTGCCAGCCGGGTGATGAACTCCGGGGTCAGCATGTCGGGGTCCAGGCTGCCCAGACGGATCCGCTCGATGCCCTCCACCTGAGCGCATTTTTCCACCAGCTCCACCAGATTGGTCCCGGTGTCCAGACCGTAGCTGGGCAGGGAAATGGCGCTGAGCACGACCTCGCGGTAGCCGGAGGCGGCCAGCTGGCGCAGCTCCTTCAGGATGCTGTCCTCGGCGCGGCTGCGCACCGGGCCGCGGGCGCGGGGGATGACGCAGTAGGCGCACTGGCGGTTGCAGCCGTCCTCTACTTTGATAAAGGCGCGGGTGTGGGTCTCGAACCGCTCCACCGGAAGCTCCTCGAACCGCTCGCCCTTCGCGTGGGGGGCGATGGCGACGATGCGCTCGTGGCCGTCCAGCAGCTTGAGCACGTTGTCGAGGATGGCTTTCCGGTCGCCGTTGCCGCAGACCAGGTCGGCCTCCATGAACTGGGCCGCTTCCTCGGGGAAAGCCTGCGGGTAGCAGCCGGTGAGGACGGTGACGGCGCCGGGGTTCTCGCGCTTGGCCCGGCGGAGCCACTTGCGGCTCTTCTGGTCGCCGAAGTTGGTGACGGTGCAGCTGTTCACCACAAAGACGTCGGCCTCTTCGCCCTCCGGCACGATGGTGAAACCGGCGGAGCGGAACATCTGTTCCAGCGCACCGGTCTCGTTTAAGTTGACCTTGCAGCCAAGGGTATAAAAACAAACTCGCATGGGTGTCCTTTCCAAAACCTCTCCGATTTGGCTCCCCTGACAGGGGAGCTGGCTGCGAAGCAGACGGAGAGGTTATTACCTTATAATATAATAAACCATCCTATTATAGCAGATTTTTCCCGGGGAGAAAAGAGCATTCCGGCCTCTTTTTTTGCATAGAATGCAATCAGACAGACATTGCGGGGAGGGACAAGGGATGGAACGAAAGAATTTTGCGGTGCTCTGCGCAGCCGTGCTCTGCTTCTGGCTGTTTGCACTGGCCCTTGGGACGGCGGAGGGCGTGGGCCTGCGGGCCGTCATGCACCCGGAAGAGTGGGCCGTCAGCGCCGACGTCGAGGAAACGGCAGAAGGAATTCTGCTGCCGGCCGCAGCTGCCGCGCCTCAGCTCGACCTCAACTGCCGCGCTGCCATCCTCATTGAGCAGGGGAGCGGACGGGTCCTCTACGAGAAGAACGCCGACGAGCGGGTCCCCATCGCCTCCATCACCAAGGTGATGACCCTGCTGCTTGCCTTCGAGGCTGTCCACGACGGGCGGCTGACCATGGAGACGCCGGTGCCGGTGAGTGAGCACGCCTACCACATGGGCGGCAGTCAGATCTGGCTGGAGCCGGGGGAGCACTTTACATTGGACGAGATGATAAAGGCCATCTGCGTTTCCTCTGCTAATGACGCGGCCGTGGCCGTGGCCGAGCTGGTGGGCGGCAGTGAGCCGGCCTTCGTGGAGCAGATGAACGCCCGGGCCGCCTCGCTGGGGATGGAGCAGACGTCTTTCCGCAACGCCTGCGGGCTGGACGCCGAAGGCCATCTCTCCACGGCCCGGGATGTGGCCACCATGAGCCGCACCATCCTGAACACCTGCCCCGAGGTGCTGCACTACACCGGCATCTGGACGGATACCCTCCGGGGCGGGGCGACCCAGCTGATCAATACGAATAAGCTCCTCCGCCGGTATGAGGGGATCACCGGCCTCAAGACCGGCACCACCGGCGGCGCGGGCATCTGCATCTCGGCCAGCGCCACCCGGAACGGCCTTTCCCTCATCGCGGTCATCTTGGGCGCACCGTCCAGCGCCGACCGCTTCGACGCCGCCACGACTCTGCTGGACTACGGCTTCGGGGCCTATGAGGCCGCGCCCCTGCCAAAACTCGAGGCACAGCCGCTCCAGATCACGGTCAAAGGCAGCGCGGCGGGCAGCGTCCCGCTGGATTACTCGGCCCTGCCGGAGACGGTGCTGGTGGAGAAGGGAAGTGGGGCGTCCCTCCATACCGAGCTGACCCTGCCCGAGGAGCTGGAAGCCCCGGTGGAGCGGGGCCAGACGCTGGGCAAAGCCGCCGTCTATCAGGGGGAAGCACTTCTGGAAGAGTACGAAGTGCGTGCTGCCGCCGATGCGCCGAGGATGACCGTCCGGGATGCCATCGGCCTGCTGTGGCAGAGCCTCACCGGCGCGGCATGACCGAAAACTGCGCACTACCGGTCAAAAACGGTCAGCGAGTGCAAAAAATGGCTTGGACGTTTGTATAAAAGATGTAAGAGCATACAAAACAACACTATTAAAATTGTATGAAAAGCGAGGATTTTGGCCTTGACTTTGCCCGGCGGGAACGGTACACTTATACCAAGAAAAACCCTCGCCGGGCAAAGAGCCCGTAAAATGTTTTGGAGGTTTTGATAGAATGAGTCTCGCTCTGAATACAAAGCACCTCTCCAGTTTCATCAACGAAGAGGAATACAAGGCCATCTACCCCCAGGTAGAGGCCGCGCACAAGACGCTGGAAGCCAAGAACGGCCCCGGCAGCGACTTTCTGGGCTGGATGTACCTGCCCCGTGATTATGATAAGGAAGAGTTCGAGCGCATCAAGGCAGCTGCTGCCAAGATCCGTGAGGATTCCGACGTTCTGGTGGTCGCCGGCATCGGCGGCAGCTATCTGGGCGCACGCGCCGTCATCGAGGCTGTCAAGGGGATGTACCACAACGAGCTGGACAACGGCCTGAAGATCTACTTCTGCGGCAACAGCATCAGCCCCACCTATCTGAATGACATCATCGCGCTGTGCAAGGGCAAGCGCTTCTCCATCAACGTCATCTCCAAGTCCGGCACCACCACCGAGACCTCTCTGGCCTTCCGTGTGCTGCGCAAGCTGCTGGAAGACGAGATGGGCGTGGAAGAAGCCAACAAGCGGATCTACGCCACCACCGACCGCGCCAAGGGTACCCTCAAGCAGCTGGCTGACGCCCAGGGCTGGCCCACCTTCGTCGTCCCCGACGATGTCGGCGGCCGCTACTCCGTCCTTTCCGCTGTGGGCCTGCTGCCCATCGCTGCTGCCGGCATCAGCATCGACGACGTCATGAAGGGCGCAGCCGACGCGATGGAGCGCTTCTCCGTGCTCAGCCCCGACAACGACGCCTACAAGTATGCGGCCATCCGCAACATCCTGTACCGCAAGGGCAAGAGCATCGAGATCCTCGAGTGCTATGAGCCGAACTTCACCCTCATGAACGAGTGGTACAAGCAGCTGTTCGGCGAGAGCGAGGGCAAGGACAACAAGGGCCTGTTCCCCGCAAGCTGCATCTTCTCCACCGACCTGCACTCCATGGGTCAGTTCATCCAGGAAGGCTCCCGCATCATGTTCGAGACCATCGTGGATGTCAAAAAGCCTGCGCAGGATCTGTTCATCGAAGAGCTGGAGGGCAACTTCGACGGCCTGAACTTCCTGGCGGACCAGAATATGAGCGTGGTCAACCGCAAGGCCATGGAGGGCACCATCCTTGCCCACACCGACGGCGGCGTGCCTGAGGTACTGATCGAGGTGGATGACCTGACTGCTTATAATGTAGGCTACCTCATCTACTTCTTCTGGCGTGCCTGTGCATGCAGCGGCTACCTGCTGAGCGTGAACCCGTTTCAACCAGCCCGGGTGTCGAGAGCTACAAGAAGAACATGTTCGCTCTGCTGGGCAAGCCGGGTTACGAGAACCTGACCGCCGAGCTGGAAGCAAAGTTGAAGTAAGCAGGAAACAAAAAACGATCTCCCGCCGTGAGGCGTGGAAAATACAGGAGGACAGAACTATGATTAAACTGATTGTTGGTACCAAGGGCTCCGGCAAGACCAAGGCAATGATCGACCAGATCAATGACGCGGTCAAGACCTCCAAGGGCAACGTCGTCGTCGTGGAAAAAGGCATGAAGCTGACTTACGACATCGCCCCCGCTGCACGTCTGATCGATCTGGATGAGTATAAGATCGCCGGCGGCGAGATGCTGTACGGCTTTGTTGCCGGCCTGATGGCAAGCAACTACGATATCACCGACCTGTACATCGACGGCATCCTGAAGGTGCTGGATCACGATATCAACCGTCTGGGCGCTGTGCTGGACGAGATGGCCGCCATTGCAGGCGATTCCGTCAAGGTCACTGTTACTGTCAGTGCTGACGAGGCTGCTCTGCCCCACGACGTGAAAAAGTACCTGTAATTTTCTGAACTGAGCGCATTCCAACGGGCAGGAAACCGGAAAATCAAAATTTTTTCGGTTTTCTGCCTGTTTTGGTGTTGACAAAGGTTGGCTTTGGCGCTATACTAACAAAGCAGCCTTTTATGAGGTGTACTATGCAATTTGACCTGAGAAAGTTTATCGCAACCGGCACACAGCCTTACCATGCAGAGTTTCCCTGTGATTTGTCTGCACGGGACTTTGCCGGTGCAAGGATCGAACAGCCTGTGACCGCCAGCTTTACCGCTGAGCCGGACGGCGACGAGGTCCGGATGACACTGCGGGCAAAAGCATTGGTGCACGGAGAGTGCGCCCGCTGTCTGGACCCGGTTGAGCGGGAAGAGACAGTTGAAGCGGAGTGGACAGCAAAGGAGCGGGATCTGGATGACCCGGATTTCGAGCTTCCGCTGGACGAAAAAGGACATCTGGATGTGGATGAATGGCTTGCCCAGGAGTTTATGTTCCAGATCCCCACGGTGCTGCTTTGCAGCGCCGACTGCCCGGGGTTATGCCCCCGGTGCGGCAAGAAGATGGCCGAATGTACCTGCCCTCCGGCAGAAGCTGAGGCCGAACCCGCAGACGCAAGGCTAGCGATACTCAAATCACTGCTGAACTGAGAAACCCATCAAGGAGGTGCAAAAATATGGCAGTACCTAAGAGACAGTCTTTCCAAGGCCCGCCGCGACAAGCGTCGCAGCAATGTTTGGAAGCTGGAGGCCCCCGCACTGGTCAAGTGCAGCAACTGCGGCTCTCTGAAGCTCCCCCACCAGGCATGTGGCAACTGCGGTTACTACAAGGGCGAGGAAGTCATCAAGAAGGCCTAATTTGCGCAAAATTGGTGGCACATTGGTGTTATGTTGAGAAGGGGATGGCGCATGCCTTCCCTTCTTTCTTTGTCTGGAGGTGAAATGCAATGGCGATCAAGATCGACCGCATCGACGCGGGCAGTGAAGCGGAGGCGCTGGGTCTGCAGCCCGGCGATGAGCTGCTGAGCGTGGATGAAAATGAGCTGAACGATACGCTGGACTATGATTTTTATACCGACAGCAGCAGCTTTCACCTGAAGGCAAAGGTTGCCGACGGCATCCGGGAGTGGGATGTCCGGCGCACGGAGCGCGGCCCCTTTGGCTGCGATTTCTCCACCTATCTGGGCGACCAGAAGCATTCCTGCTCCAACCACTGCATGTTCTGCTTCATCGACCAGCTGCCCCCCGGTATGCGCGAGAGCCTGTATTTCAAGGATGATGACGAGCGGCTGAGCTTTCTGTTCGGCAACTACATCACCATGACCAATATGCAGGATCACGAGATCGACCGCATCATCAAGATGCACATCTCGCCCATCAACATTTCGGTGCACACCACCAACCCCCAGCTCCGTGTCCGGATGCTGGCCAACG
>ENA-OQNJ01000352-OQNJ01000352.1-human-gut-metagenome-genome-assembly--contig:-NODE-352-length-12111-cov-2.105808_pt1 | contig 12111 bp, 10 predicted proteins | sample MGYA00242630_ERZ504882 | MGnify/ENA primary metagenome ERZ504882 (study PRJEB26092, sample SAMD00036408) | human gut metagenome | host: Homo sapiens | study: EMG produced TPA metagenomics assembly of... | reverse complement strand
ACCTGTTGGGAGATGCGATCCAGGTCTATTTTACGGAAGCTGCTGAATATATGTCACGGTATGAACAGCTGGACAGGAATACCCGGCAGTATCTCATCCGCTGTGTGGGCAACACCCGGCTGGGGATGTCCCGCGGCACCCATGCGGAAAGCTGCCGGTATCTGGAGCGGTTCCGCCGCGCAATGGAGGTCATCCAGTCTGCGCATTACCATGCACTGGATCCGGAGTTCCCCTGGGAAAGCTACATCTATTCCATGCACATGGATCGCATGACCCTGCTGACCCACCTGCGGCAGGAGGAGGATCCCGAAGTGGCGCGGCAGGTGCTGGAATCGGCGGAATACATCTGGACGCACAAGAAGAAACACAAGGGTCCGGATGCACGCCTGCAGAACTGGCGGGTGCCCTATTTTTACGCCGCTGCCCGCTACCATGCCGGGGTGGGCAGCCTGGAAGACGTGGTCAAGATCCTTCTGGAATCGGCGGGAAGCGTGGCGCAGGATGATTATTCTGCCGAGGCCATCAACCGGAAGCTGGTTCTGGCGGCCTATCTTTCGGTCTATGCAGAACGTCTGGACGATGCGGGAGCACAGAGGTATCGTGCAACCGTGGAGCAGGTACGCCGTTCTGCGTATCAGTATCTGGAACAGATGCCGGCCAGCCAGTATCCACGTGTGGTAAGCTCTGCCGCCTGGGAGTTGAGCAAGATCAACACCAGCTCAGATGAAACGGCGAACCGCCGGATGCTGGGCAGTATCCTGGCCGGGCACAAGCCGACCTATGTCCACTCGCTGATGGTGGCAGAGCTGCCCGTGCCCTGCTGCATCGGCAGATCGAGACAAGACCCGAAACACTGGTTGGTCTGCTGGGCTGCAGGAGCGCGGCCGAAGTGCAGGCCCGGCGGGAGGAGCTCTGCCAGACGGCCTATGAGTGCGGCCTGTACCACGACCTTGGCAAGTGTGCCGTTCTGATGTACATCGACAACAACGCCCGCCGCCTGCTGGATGAGGAATTTTTCTGCATCCAGAGCCACCCAAGGACCGGCGCTGCCATTCTGAATAGAATGGGCTGCGGAAGAACGCTGGCCCCGGCGGCACTCTATCACCACTGCTATTACAACGGCAAGGGCGGATATCCCAATGATGTACCCTCCTGCCCGCCGGAGATCAAGGGAATCGTGGATGCGCTGAGCGTGGCAGACTCGCTGGATGCCGCCACCGATAATATCGGTCGGTGCTACAACCTTGCCAAGCCCTTCCGCACGCTGCTGGAAGAGCTGCGGGCCCAGAGCGGCACCCGCTATGCGCCCAATGTGGTCGCTCTGTTCGAGGATGAGCGTTTCTGCCAGCAGCTGGCAGAGAACACGGATGCCGAGCGCAAAAGGGTGTATCTGCAGGTGTATCACGCCGGAAGTGAAGAAAAATAAACGACCCTCTCTATCATTGCTTCGCAGTGCCACCTCCCCAAAAAGGGAGCGGGCATACGTCAGCGTGATAGAGAGGGTCATTCTTTTTGTTTAAGTCAGGATGAAGCTTTCCCAGTCCACCCTGCCGGTGCAGTTCAGCCGGAAGAAGAGCGGAAAGGTTCCTGCCGGGGCAGAAAAGCTGCCCTGTACCTCCTGCCAGTCCGTGCTGGCGGGGAAGGTGACCTCGGCGGATTTCCGGGTGCAGGCCTCGTCCAGATAGACGGCCATGCTGCCCGGTGCGCTGGCCCGCAGGCGCAGGGTGAGCCGGGAAGCATCCCCCAGTGCGAAGTACTTGAACCCTGCCAGTGTGCCGTCCTGCATATTGGAGATATAGTGCAGGCTGTCCTCCCGCTTGCCGCTGGAGGCAGGCTCTTCAAAAATGTGGGGCTGGGTGTCCCGCGCACACTTGCGGATGGTGAGCCGCTCCTTGCCGATGGTCTCGTGGGTCAGATTGCAGGCGTAACAGGCATTGTAGCTGCCGGTGCCGGGCAGCGGCCCGCCGTTCAGGCCGCAGCTTGTGATCTCGGCCTGGTGAAAATGACCCTCCGCATCCAGCACAACGGGTTCGGCACAGCCCTGGCGGCAGCACTCGATGCCGTGAGTCTGGCGGTGGTAGAAGATGTACCACTGACCACCCAGCCGGACAAGGCCGCCGTGGGTGTTGCCATAGGGGGCCTTGGGCGTGGTGTTACCGTTCCGTCCGATGTCTGCATTGGAAACGAGGATTCCGCCGTACCGGTAGCCGGTCAGCGGCTGGTCGGAGACAGCATAGCACAGGTCGTGGCTCTGCTCAGAGGAATACACAAGGTAATACCGTTTGCCGATTTTCCGGGGAGAAGAGGCTTCGTAGAAGCCGTGGCCCTCAAAGCCGGTGCCAGCGGTGGCCTGACAGCCGGGCAGCACCTCAAAAGGCCCGGCCTTGATGGTATGCATGTCCGGTTCCAGCTCAAAGCCCAGACTGTACTTGCCCAGCTTGAGTGCCCACGGGAAATCCAGTGTGGGGCAGAAGCCGATGTAGAGATAGATCCGGCCATCGTCGTCCACCAGCACGCCCGGGTCGAACATCTTGGTGGCGGGTATGGTGCCATCCGGGAAAGTTACATTGCACAGATAGGTGAAGGGTCCCTGTGGCGTGTCGCTGACAGCGACCTCACAGGGATCGTATTTTCCACGATTATAATACAGATAGTACCGTCCATCGGGGCCCTGCACGCAGTCGGGGGCGGCAAGGTTGCCGCCTTCTTCCAGTGATGCAGTGGTGGCGGTGTAGGGATAGCTGATGCCCTCGTATTTCCAGCTGCCCAGATCATCCGAGCGGGGCGCTACCACACAACGTAATCGCCCTCGCAGAACTGAGTGGAGCCTGCCACATCGTGGCTGCCATAGACATAGAGCCGGTCGCCCCAGATACGGGGCTCACCGTCCGGGACATACTCCCACAGGGGCAGATAGGGATTCATGGCGGGATGCTTCATTCAAATACCTCCTTGCAAAAACGAGCCCTCCGGCGCTCACGCAGTTTACCCCGAAAAGCAGGGGGGTCCCTGATGCGTGAGCCGCCGAAGGGCTCCATCTTCTGTTTGATTTTATTAAATCAGATGCAAAAGGCTTTGTCAAGCACCGGCGGCTGCATCGCTTCAGCCGGGGTACTTAGCCACTTCCAACAGTTCCTCCGCCCGGCGGACCTGTTCCGCCGTGGGGGGAACGGCATCGGGCAGGGGATAGGAGATGCCCAGCTTCTGCCACTTGAACAGCCCCAGCGTGTGGTAGGGGAGAACCTCCACCCGCTGCACCGTTTTCAGGCTGCGGATGAAGTCTGCGGTCCTGCGCAGGCCCTCCTCGTCATCGGTGAGGCCGGGCACCAGCACATGCCGGATCCAGAGCGGAACGCCCAGATCAGAGATGTGCCGTGCCATGGCTAGGATGTTGGCATTGTCCCTGCCGGTAAGCTGACGGTGCTTCTCCGGGTCGATCTCCTTGAGATCCAGGATGACCAGACTGGTGGAAGCCATCAGGGTATCGAAGGCGGCCAGGTAGGCGGGGTCATCGGGCTGGAACGGCTGACCGGCCGTGTCCAGCGCGGTGTGTACCCCCTTGGCGCGCGCCAGCTGGAAGAATTTTATCAAGAAGTCCATCTGCCGCAGCGGCTCGCCGCCGCTGACGGTGATGCCGCCCTTCTTGCCCCAGTAATTGCGGTAGCGCCAGACGTGCTGGAACAGCTTCTCCGGAGACCATTCCGTGCCGCCCTCAGCGCTCCACGTTTCGGGGTTGTGGCAGTATTTGCAGCGCAGGGCACAACCCTGTAGAAAGACAACGAACCGGACACCCGGCCCGTCCACCGAGCCGAAACTTTCCAGCGAGTGGACGAGACCGACAGGATCACAGTGCGGCATGGCAGGTACGGGAGATCACGTCCATCTGCTGCTCGCGGGTCAGGTCGATGAACTTGACCGCATAGCCGGAGACGCGGATGGTGAAGTTGGCGTATTCTTCCTTTTCGGGGTGCTCCATGGCATCCAGCAGCTTCTCCTTGCCGAACACGTTCACGTTCAGGTGGTGTGCACCCTGATCGAAGTAGCCGTCCAGCACCTGCACCAGGTTCTCCTTGCGCTCCTCCTCGCTGTGGCCCAGAGCCTCGGGGTTGATGGTCTGGGTGTTGGAGATGCCGTCCAGAGCCCAGTGGTAGGGCAGCTTGGCAACAGAGTTCAGGGAAGCCAGCAGGCCGTTCTGCTCCGCACCGTAGCTGGGGTTTGCACCGGGTGCAAAGGGGGTAAAGGCGGCACGGCCATCGGGCAGAGCGCCGGTGTACTTGCCGTAGACCACGTTGGAGGTGATGGTCAGGATGGAGGTGGTAGCCTCGGAGTTGCGGTAGGTGTGGCGCTTCTTGATCATCTCCAGGAAGGTGCGCAGCAGCCAAACGCCGATCTCATCGGCACGGTCGTCATCGTTGCCGTACTTGGGGAAGTCGCCCTCCACCTCATAGCCGGTGGCCAGGCCGGTCTCGTCGCGCACGACCTTGACCTTGGCGTACTTGATGGCGCTCAGGGAGTCGATGACGTGGGAGAAGCCTGCAATGCCGGTGGCAAAGGTGCGGCGCACATCGGTGTCGATCAGGGCCATCTCGGCTTCCTCGTAGTAGTACTTGTCGTGCATATACTGGATCAGGTTCAGCACGTTGACGTAAAGGCCGGCCAGCCAGTCCAGCATCTGGACATACTTGGGCAGGACCTCGTCATAGTTCAGGTACTCGCTGGTGATGGGGGCATAGTTGGGGCCGCACTGTTCGTGGCTCTTCTCGTCCACGCCGCCGTTGATGGCGTACAGCAGGCACTTGGCAAGGTTGGCGCGTGCACCAAAGAACTGCATTTCCTTGCCGGTCTGGGTGGCAGACACGCAGCAGCAGATGGAGTAATCATCGCCCCACACGGGTTTCATCACATCATCGTTCTCGTACTGAACAGAGCTGGTGTTGATGGACACCTTGGCAGCGTACTTCTTGAAGCTCTCGGGCAGGGCAGAGGAGTACAGAACGGTCAGGTTCGGCTCCGGTGCGGGGCCCATGTTCTCCAGAGTGTGCAGGAAGCGGTAGCAGTTCTTGGTGACCATGCTGCGGCCGTCCATGCCGATGCCGCCCACTTCCAGGGTGGCCCACACGGGGTCGCCGGAGAACAGCTGGTTGTAGCTGGGGATGCGGGCAAACTTGACCATGCGGAACTTCATCACCATGTGGTCGATCAGCTCCTGGGCCTGGCTCTCGGTCAGGGTGCCGTTCTCCAGATCGCGCTGGATGTAGATATCCAGGAAGGTGGAGATGCGGCCCACGCTCATGGCAGCGCCGTTCTGGGTCTTGATGGCGGCCAGATAGCCGAAGTACAGCCACTGGCAGGCCTCCTTGGCGTTCTTGGCGGGCTGGGAGATATCGCAGCCGTAGGCCTCAGCCATCTTCTTCATGCCCTTCAGGGCGCTGATCTGGCGTGCGATCTCCTCGCGCAGGCGGATCACGTCATCGGTCATGGTGCCGTCGCCGCAGTTGGCAAAGTCCTCCTGCTTGAACTGGATCAGGGCATCGATGCCGTACAGGGCCACGCGGCGGTAGTCGCCCACGATGCGGCCGCGGCCGTAGGTGTCGGGCAGGCCGGTGATGATGTGGGTGTGGCGGGCAGCCTTCATCTCAGGGGTGTAGGCATCGAACACAGCCTGGTTGTGGGTGCGGGTATAGTCGGTAAAGATCTTGTGCAGCTCCTCGCTGGGCTGATAGCCGTAGGTGGTGCAGGCCTGCTCTGCCATCTTGATGCCGCCGTAGGGCATGAATGCACGCTTCAGGGGCTTGTCGGTCTGCAGGCCGACGATCTGCTCCAGATCCTTCAGGGTCTCGTCGATATAGCCGGGGCCGTAAGCGGTCAGGCTGCTGACGACTTCGGTCTCCATGTCCAGCACGCCGCCCTTGGCGCGCTCTTCCTTCTGCAGCTTCTGCAGGGCACCCCACAGCTTATCGGTCGCCTCGGTGGGGCCAGCCAGAAAGCTTTCGTCGCCGTCGTACGGGGTGTAGTTCTTCTGGATGAAGTCGCGGACATTGACTTCCTCTTTCCAGATGCGGCCCTCAAAGCCTTCCCACTGTTCAAAATTGATCATTGGAACCTCCTTGCTCCATTTCATGCGCAAGTTAGCGCATTCTAACTACTGAGCCTTTGAAAAACCGCACTGCATAGGCGGCTTTCTGGGGGCGAAACGGTCTTGAACTGCCGTCTGCGGCAGCTCTGACTACAAGGTGTAGACAAAAATGAAAACCTGCCCACAAAATCTTGCGTTACTATAATAACAAGAACCACTTTAAAAAGCAATAGAAAACAAGTGGGTTTTCTTCCAAAGCAAAGGGGGTTCTTTGGGCAGAATGTAGAAAAAACGCTGAAACCCCGGCGACACACACCTTTTTCGGGAAAAATTGCAAATTGAGGGTTGACAAGACTAACTACGTATGGTATCCTGTTCTCACAGCACTGGTTAGCCACTTCTAACCACGCTGCACCAAAAAACGGAACGTCTGCAAGCGCTCCGTTCCATTCCTCCATTCCATACTCTCTTTTTCTTGGCAGGATGCAGCATTCTGGTTTGCTCTGCATCCGCTGCGCGGCACACAGGGCTCTGGTACGGCACTGTGCGCAGATGAAAACAAAACGGGACACTCAGCTTGACCACCTGAGTGCCCCGATTTTTGTTTTGTCCCGGTCGTTGATCAGCCGCATCCCGGGGAGCGGACAACATCCTTTACACCACCGCATCCCGCAGCAGCTGGTAGATCGCCTCCGCGTTTCCAGCGGGGGAGCGGAGGAAGACGAATTTTCCATTTACCTGGCAGACTCCGTCTGAATAGACGGTGAAGAGCAGGTTCTGGCTGGAACCGTCTGCAAAGCGCAGGGTGATGGAATGCGCTTCGTAGTCGTGGGAGTAGGAGCGGGCATTCTGGTTGAACTTCTGGTAGCAGCTCGCGTTTTGCAGGATCTTGAAAAATGCCTGATAGGTGTCATCGCCCGCAGAATAGGCGTGGGTGGTGACTACCGATGGGCTCAGGCTGACGGTATCCTCCACACTGACAGAGACGGAAGTGCTTTTATTGATATCAGTTTTCAGGTCAACGCGGCGGTTGGAAACGAACAGCAGCACGAACAACAGGACCCAGAGGGCCATGATGGCATAAAAACGGAGACTTTTGCTTTCCATAAGGCGTTCTCCTTTGGCAGGCCGCACAGCAGGGCGGCCAGAAAGATTCAGAGAGTACGCTTTCATTATAGTGCCGGAACGCGCAGGATGTCAACTGTTCTCCAGATGCTTCTGTGCCGCAAAGGTACCTGCGGCGCTGGCGGCAAACACAAAATAGTAGCTTGCGATGCGGAAGAGCATCAGGGTGCTCATGGCTTCGCCGCTGGTCATAAAGCTGCTGAACACCAGCAGAAAAGCCGTTTCAATGGAGCCCATGCCTGCCACATTGGGCAGGGCGTTGGAAAGGAAGAGCATCAGGCTGGTGAGCAGCTGTACCTGCCAGAAGCTCAGCCCGCAGGAAAGCCCCATGAAGCGGATGCAGAACCACGGCAGGGTGAACATCAGAAACAGCTTGAGGGTCTGCACGGCAAGGATGCGGGCACAGCGGCCTTTGTCGGCCAGCAGGAGACGGCTCTCGGCGGCCAGAGTGTCCAGCTGCTCCAGCCACTTTTCCCGGCGGGTCTGCCATGGTTCCGTTTTGGGCAGAAAGCCCATGGCCCAGCGGGCCAGCCGCTGCACCAGCGGCGAGACACAGAGCAGCACCAGCGTCACGATGACCAGCGCCACCACGCAGTAGGCGGCGGGCAGATAGTGCATCACGCCGGAGGTGTTGGCGGCGAGCCAACGGTGCTGCAGCAGGAGCATCACAGTGGCATAGAGCAGAACGGTGGTCTTGTGGAATACATATTGCAGGGTCATCAGGCCCACACCGGGGCCCAGCGGCAGGCCGCAGTGATAGAGATAGTAGGACTCCATGGGCACAGCCCCGGCACCCAGGCCGACCACGTTGCCAAAGATGCCCACAAAGGCGGCATCCATGCCGCGCCGCAGGGTGAAGCCCGGCAGGCGGCAGCGGATGATGAGCCAGCAGACGACCCCCTCAAGCAGGGGGTATGTCAGGCCGATGGCCAGCACCAGCAGCACCTGCCAGAAGGAGAGCTGGGCCAGCGCGGTCGAGATCTCAGACCAGTGGCTGCTGAAGATGAAGACCACAACACAGGTCAGCGCCAGCAGCACCAGCAGAGAAAGGATCGCTTTTTTAGCGGGAGGGCTGCTGGGGGGTGTTGGTCTGTTCCATGAGACAAGGCTCCTTTCACGATACTGCTTGCAGTATAACACAGCGGGGCCTTGCTTTTGTGAACTGAAACAAAATTTTTCTCGTCACTTTGTGTGATATGATAAAAAAGAACCTCTCAGGCTCACTTCGTTCGCCAGTTTCCCTATGAGGAGAAGTGGCATTGCGAAGCAATGGCGGAGAGGTTTTGTATTACTTTTTCGCTGTCAGATCTTCCACAGCAGCCCGGAGCGTCTGCTCAAAAGCCTCCTTGGAATAATACTGCTCGTACATTTTACGGCATTCTGTCCGCATGGAGGCCAGCTCTTCCGGGTGTTCAATGGCGTGCTCCAGCAGGACAGCCAGCTGCTGCGGGTCGTCGTTGTGGTAAACGAAGCCGTTCCGCCCCTCGGAGATGAGCCCGGCGGTGCCGGTGTGCTCCGATACGATGGACGGCTTGCCGAAGATCAGACCCTCGGTGACAAAGGTGGGCATGGGGCGTCGCGGGAGGCGCAGACCAGACCGGTGCACTGCTCCATCAGGCTCTTGATCTCGTCACGGGTGAGCCGCTTGCAATAGAACACGTTTTCCGGGTAGTCTGCGGTCAGGGTGCGGACGGAATCCATCATCTCCTTGTCAGCGGCCTGGCCCACAAAGAGGAAGGAGGCTTTTTCCCGCACCTCGGGCGGCAGCAGGCGGATGGCCTTGCAGAAGATATCGTGGCCCTTGCGGCGCTCAAAGGAGCCCACCGTGGCAAACAGAGGGCGGCCGCGGTTGTAGCCCAGATCGGTGCGGACAAAGTTCTCTGCCGCGTAATCTGGCAGGCCGTAGATGAGCGGCCGGATCTCGAACTCGGGCCGCACGGCGCGCATGGCGTTGGCGGCGTGGCTGCCCACCGAGTAGACCCGAACATTCTCTCCCAGCTGGGTGGGGATCTGGTGGGCAATGTGGGGGTAACCCGCAAAGGCATCGTGGAGCCACCACAGCACCGGTACGGCGGTGCCGCTCAGGGCACGGACAGCCCGGGCCATGACCACCGTATTGACGATGACGAAGTCGGCACAGAGGGCCATGCCCCAGGCATCGGAGACATTGCGGCAGGACGACCGGGTGATGACCGAGGCCCCGGCATCCAGGAAGAGATGCAGGGAGCCGCCGTCACTGGGGCCCAGCACAAGTACCTCATACCCCATGCTGCGCAGCACCGGCACGGCGCTCACCAGCACGATGGGCGCACCGGTCATGTCCAGCAGGTGGCTCATGATAAAGACGCGCTTCCCCTTTACAGACCAGACGTCTTCGGCGCAGATGTCCCGCTCATAGTGGGCCAGCGCCAGCGGGAGGCAGACGTGGCTGCGGCGGAGCTTCGCCGCCAGCGTCAGCAGTTCGACGGGATTTTCCGGGTCGCGGGCTTCCGCCTGACAGCGGCGCAGCAGCTCCCGGGAGACGAGGGCACAGCCCGGGCAGGCTGCAAAGCCCTGACTGTGGTAGAGGGTGGTGACGCCTGAGTAGCCGAAGACGGCGTCGCTGGTGACGTAGTCTGCGCCGCTGCGCAGTGCGTCCGCAAAGCAGGAAAGAGCCGTGGGCATCAGGAAAAGGTCTTCCCTGACCAGAAGCACACCGACGGCGCTGCCGAGGGCTTCGGGGCGGAGACTGTCCGTCAATAAAAACTTTGCGGTGGAGCTGGTCCTGCAGGGAAGCTTTCAGGGCGGCGTTCCGTCCCGGCGCATAGACGCCGAGAAAAACTTCCTGGGTGTCGAGATATTCCTGTTTGGCGAGCTGAACCCGCTGCAGAGTGGTATAACTGCTGTACATCGTATCCTCCTCTCCGCAGGCAGGCTCAATGGCTGCGATGGAACAGCCCCAGCAGGCGGCGCAGGGGCAGCGTGAGTTTCCAGCTGCTGGAAGAGAGGATGTTTTCCAGCGAGCTCTCGTAGGCTTTGCTCCGGGCGCTCAGCTCGGCGTTGGCCTGATGCAGCTCGGAGAGATTCTTCTGCAGGGCCTCGATGGTCTGCTTCTGGTCAGCCGTAGTCGTTTTCCAGCTGGTCGAGGTGCTTCTGCTCGCAGACGCGGGTCTTCTGGAAATACTGTACGCCCTCGAGAACGGCGGCGAACAATGGGTCGTCAGACAGCGGCTCCAGCGGGAAGTAGCAGTAGCTCACGCCCAGCTCCATCCCGGCGGGGAAACGGTTCAGACCTTCCAGCATGAAATTCGGGTCGTCGTTGAGGAACAGGATGCCGTCGCCGTGGAGCGGCACACCGTTCACCGGGCGGCAGAGGATGCGGTCATCCGAGAAGACGAAATCAGTGATGCAGCAGGGCAGTTCGCCGGGGTCGAAACGGAGATTGAACGCGGTCTCCGGCAGCTCGAAGGTCGCTGTCACCATGCCGTTCAGCTCGTCGTATTCGTAGTCCGGGGCCTTGACGGTGTCTTTCTGGGAAAAGCCGAACCCGGCATCATAGTAAAGCAGCGGCTGCACCAGAGCAGGCGAGTCGGTCTGCCTCTCTTTCTGGGGGTGGGCAGCATAGAAGGTCTGCAGCTGTTTTTCCAGCTCAAGGCAGCGCTGGGCCAGCCGCGAAGTGCCTTCGTCTGCAAGTTTGAGCTGTTGTTCAAGGTCCGCAATGCGGCTGCGCAGAGCCGCTTCAGGAGTTTCGTTCATCATTACCGGGGCCTCCTCCGATTTATCGCAAGGCGTACAACCCGCGCTGCAAGCCCATGCATCAAAAGTAACTATAGTCTGCCCTCAAAATGGCGGGATACCAAAGCGCAGGAATTTCAGTGTTTTGCCGCATAGCGGCGGGTCCTGCTCCGCTGCCGGGGCTTGTCCGCAGGCTTGCCGCCCCGAAGCTTCCGGCCAAGCTCTTTGCGGCGCATCAGAAGTTCGGTGACGGCGAAGATGGACACAAGCGAGAACACGAACTGCAGCAGCATCCCCTGCACCGGATGGTCAGCATACTTTGCAGCCATCAGATACCACGGGATGGCCGTCAGCTCCACAGTGTGGATGCAGAAGATGAAGAGCGAGCGCCGGCCCACCCACTCGATGGCATGGGAGATGGGGCCGTCCACCCGGCGCTGCCATTTCAAAAAGAGCCGGATGATGCCGTAGCCCACTGCGCCATCCAGCAGGATGCTCAGCGGCCCCATCGTCCACTCACCCAGCGAAACGCAGTCGGTGCTCTGGGTCAGCAAAACGCCCGCGACGACGCCCAGCGCGGACGCGATAAGTCCGGCCTTGGCTCTGCCGGAAAGGGGAGTTTCGAAAAGGCGGCGCTTCTTGGCCAGATAGCCGATGTAAAGGTAGGGCAGCGACACCATGCCCTGTGCGATGCAGAAAGGAGCCTCCCACACCAGCGTGACGCCCCAGCCAAGCAGGGTGACGCCGACGACTGCGGGGGTTATGTACCGCTCGGGGAAGATCTCGAGCAGCACGTCCAGAAGCACCCACGCCAGCATCAGAGCCACTAAGTACCACATGGGTCCGCAGGAGAAAAACTGCTGCCCGAAGTAAGTGGCCGTGTGGGGCAGGCCTAACAGGAAACCGCCTAAGACCTTGGCCGATTCTGAGATGGCGGCGTCCCACGAGCCGAAAGCTGCGTGGTGAATGAAAGCGTGGAGCACCGTGGTGGCCAGCGCAGTATAAAGGTAAGGCTTGAGCAGGGTCTTGAGCTGCTGCTCGATGCATTTGTGGATGGAGCGCTTGCGGAAGCCGTAGCCGCTGGCAATAAAAAAGGCGGCCATCAGCGCTTCGCGGTAAGCGAACAGCGCGAACGCGAAAGGGGTGACGTCGTTGGTGCCGAGGGGGTAAAGCTCTGCCGTGTGGGCAAAGACGAT
>ENA-OQNJ01000350-OQNJ01000350.1-human-gut-metagenome-genome-assembly--contig:-NODE-350-length-12138-cov-2.156690_pt1 | contig 12138 bp, 20 predicted proteins | sample MGYA00242630_ERZ504882 | MGnify/ENA primary metagenome ERZ504882 (study PRJEB26092, sample SAMD00036408) | human gut metagenome | host: Homo sapiens | study: EMG produced TPA metagenomics assembly of... | reverse complement strand
CTGGGCGAGGACAGATGAGCCACTCGATGAGACCGGAGTTTTTGTAGCTTAAAAATAGCGCTAAATAAATAGGTGTATACAAGGCGTTTTTGGAGGAAAATAGCTTAAAGGAGCAGATAATTATTACCAGCCCAATGAGGCGCTGTAAACAGACGGCAGAGATTATTTTGCCGGTCGCACAGCACCATAAAATTCATACCGTAAAAGAGTTTGCGGAGATGGATTTCGGTGAATGGGAGCTAAAAAGCTATAAGGAACTTAGCACAGATATCCGTTTCAGGGACTCATATCAGGCGTGGATTGACAGTGGTGGAACACTTGCCTTTCCAAACGGAGAGAGCAGAAAAGAGTTTTGCAAAAGAAGTATATGTGGCTTTGAGAGGGCACTCACACAGGCATTAGAGCTTAAGAGGGCTATGCCTGATAAAGAGATACAAATAGTATTTTTTGTGCATGGAGGGACTATCATGGCGATAATGAGCCATTACTGTGATATGGATTACTATGATTACCAGGTGAAAAACGGCTGTGGCTACTCGTGTGAGGTGGCGGTTGAGGGCGCTGAGATTGTGTTTAATGAAATAGTGCCCATATCGCTATGATTTATTTAAGAAGGACTAACATATGTGTTATCATATTTTTGCATTTATAGCAGGCTTTGTGCTTGATTTATTAATAGGAGATCCGCATTTTATACCGCATCCGGTCAGGCTTATCGGCTCACTAATTTCTTTTTGCGATAAGAGGCTTAATTGTGATGCCGGATATAATATCTCTGAAAAAAATTAAATTTAATAAAATATAAAAGAGGCATGCTTCTTGCTTTTACTGTAATTTTTGCAACTTTTGCAATGTCGGTAATTATTATTGTGGCAGCATACAGTATAAATTTATATGCCGGGGTAATAGCAGAGGCTGTCATGACGTGGCAGATTCTTGCCACAAAGTGTCTTCGGGTGGAGAGCATGAGGGTGTACGATGCACTAAAGACGGATGGAGTTGATGCAGGAAGAAGGGCTGTTACCATGATTGTTGGCAGAGATACATCTGTGCTTGATGCGGCAGGTGTCACAAGGGCAGCAGTTGAGACGATAGCTGAAAATACATCTGACGGAGTGATTGCACCTATGCTTTACACGGCAATCGGCGGCCGGTGCTTGGCTTTGTATACAAGGCTGTGAATACGATGGATTCGATGCTTGGCTACAAAAATAGATAAATATATGATTTTTGGCAGATTTGCTGCAAGGCTTGATGATGTGGTCAATTTCATACCGGCAAGAATCAGTGCATATCTGATGATGGCTGCGGCATTTATCGGTGGCAGGCAGTTTGATGGCAAAAATGCATACCGCATCTTTAAAAGAGATCGTTTCAATCACGCAAGCCCCAACTCAGCCCAGACAGAGTCCGTATGTGCGGGAGCTTTAAGGGTGCAGCTGGCGGGTGATGCAGTGTATTTTGGGAAGCTTGTGAAGAAAAAATACATAGGAGACGGTCTGCGTGAGATAGAGTACGAGGATATAAAGCGTGCAAACAGGCTGATGTATATTACTGCGTTTTTGTGTGAGCTTTTATCTGTGGCGGTTATGAGTCTTGTTTTAATATTGCTTTGAATATGGAAGAATTGATGTAAGAATAGATGGAGGACTTGAATGAAAAGCATCCATGGCGGTGACATATACAACAATAAAGTAAATATGGAGTTTTTCGGTAAATATCAATCCTCTTGGCATACCACATTCTGTTAAAGAGGCTATGAGTGATGCACTTTCGTATGCAGACAGATATCCCGATATGGCGTGCAGTGGCCTTAAAAAAGTAATATCAGAGTATTTCACACAGCAAGGCTGCAGCATACAAAGCGAGGATGTAATTCCTGGAAACGGAGCCTCAGAGCTTTTTATGGCGATAGCTCATGCCATAAAGCCCAAAAAAGCAGTGCTTCCGGCCCCGGGCTTTTTCGGCTATGAGCATGTGCTTCGTGCAGTCGGCTGTGATATCGGATATTTCCTGCTGGATGAGCAGAGTGAGTTTTTCTCCTGCAGCACGGCTGGATGCTTTAATGGATATGCTTACAGATGATACAGATATAGTTTTTTATCGCAAATCCTAAACAATCCGACAGGGTATCTTGCAGACAGCACTTTCATGAAGCAAATAATAGGGCATTGCAAAGAAAAGCATATTTATGTGGTGGCAGATGAATGCTTCATGGGCTTTTGTGAAAAAAACTTATTCTGTTTTGTCACTTTTATGTGACTATGACAATCTGATTGTTGTAAGAGCCTTTACCAAGCTTTTTGCTATTCCGGGAGTAAGGCTTGGATATATGCTCAGTAAAAATGAGACAGTAAGACAAAAGGTTCAAAGAAATCTGCCGGAGTGGAACGTGTCTGTCCTGGCACAGATGGCAGGAGATGCATGCATTAGGGAATCAGAGTATATTAAAGAAACGGCATCGTATGTGAGCGGACAAAGAAGGCTGCTGTCAGATGGACTAAAAAAGCTTGGCTTTAAGGTATATAAAAGTGATGCTGATTTCATACTGTTTTACAGCAAGCTTCCATTATATGATATACTGATTAATAAGGGAATACTGATACGGGACTGCTCCAACTATGTGGGGCTTTCGGAAGGGTATTTTCGTGTGGCAGTAAAGACTTATGATGAAAATGTAAGATTATTGAAAGTGATAGGTGAGTGTATTAGAAAAAAATTAAACAGTTAGAGCCGATGGAGATTGAAAAGAGAAGCTTTGAGATAATTTCACATGAGCTGTCTGAAATGCAGATTACGCTGCCTGCTGATCAGGAGATGAATAAACAAAAAGAGTCATACACACGAGTGCTGATTTTGATTATATACAGACGCTTAAATACTCTAAGGACGCCGTTGCTATCGCAAAAAGGCTGATATCAGAGGGCGCTGATATAGTGACCGATACCAACATGGCTCTTTCAGGCATAAATAAAAAACTATCTGGCAAAATTCGGCGGACAGGCGCACTGCTTTATGGCTGATGATGAGGTCGCTCTTATTGCAAAGGAGAAAAACGACAACGCGCGCGGCAGTAAGCATGGAGTTTGCATCAAGGATAGATAAGCCTGTGATTTTTGCGATAGGAAATGCACCGACAGCGCTTATAGAGCTTTATGATATGATAGAAAAAGGAATATATAAGCCTGCATTTGTAATCGGTGTGCCGGTGGGCTTTGTTCAATGTGGAAGGCAGCCAAGGAGCTAATTATGGAGACCGGCGTGCCGTATATCGTACATGTCGGACGAAAGGGTGGAAGTAATATTGCGGCTGCCATATGTAATGCACTGATTTACAGTCTGGTTGATAGAGGCTGATGCATGAGGAAATTTAGTGATTATGAGATACGGATTTACCACAGGAAGCTGTGCTGCGGCGGCATCAAAGGCGGCGGCATATATGCTTTTAACCGGAAAGGCTAAAAACAAAATAACGATTCAGACACCTAAGGGAATAGCTTACACGGCTGATATCACCGACATAAAAAGAAGTGAAAATGAGGTAAGCTGTGCCGTGATAAAGGATGGAGGGGATGACCCGGATGTGACCACCGGAGCATATATATATGCTTCTGTACGGATTTTGCATTCTGATACATCTGCTTTATGCAAAAAAACGGCAGGATTTGGTTATCATAAATATTGACGGTGGTGACGGAGTGGGAAGAGTCACCAAACCCGGATTAGACCAGCCTGTCGGAAACGCGGCTATCAATCATGTGCCGCGTGAGATGATTGAAAAAGAGGTAAGGGAGGTCTGTGAGCTTTTGGATTTTAAGGGGACACTTGACATCACAATCTCGGTTCCAAAGGGAAAGGAGCTTGCAGAAAGGACCTTTAATCCTAGGCTTGGGATAGTTGGTGGTATATCAATTCTCGGCACGAGCGGTATTGTTGAGCCCATGAGCTCACAGGCTCTTATTGATACGATAAGGGTGGAGCTTAGGCAGAGATATTCGTTTGGGTATGATTATGTGGCGGTTGCGCCGGGAAATTACGGTCTTGACTTTATGAAGGAAAGCTATGGCTATGATCTGGACAGGAGTGTCAAATGCTCCAACTTTATCGGTGAAACAATTGATATGGCAGCAGATATGGGCTTTAAGAGGATGCTTTTGACAGGACATATAGGAAAGCTTATAAAGGTAGCAGGAGGCATCATGAACACTCATTCGAGGGAGGCAGACTGCAGGATAGAGCTTTTGACGGCATTTGCGTTTAAGTGCGGTGTAGCGCCCGAATACATAAAGCGCATTATGGACAGCCTTACGACAGAGGAGGCCCTGGCGGCACTTAAGGAAAGCGGCAGGCTGTATGAGGTAATGGATTATGCGATGGAGCGCATATGCTTTTATCTGGATAAGAGGGCAAAGGGCAGACTTGAGATAGACTGTATCATGTATTCAAACGAATTTGGTGAGCTTGCAAAAAGCAGAAAGGCAGAAAAATGGTTTACTTTGTTGGCGCAGGAACAGGCGCAGCAGATTTAATAACAGTACGCGGAATGCGTCTTTTACAAAAGGCAGACGTGATAATTTATGCAGGCTCGCTTGTTAATCCAGAGCTTTTGGACTATGCAAGGGAGAGCTGTGAAATATATAACAGTGCAAAAATGACACTGGATGAGGTCATCGCAGTCATGAAAGCTGCTGAGGCAGACGGAAAAATTACTGTGCGCCTGCACACGGGAGAGCCAAGCATATACGGCGCAGTGCGCGAGCAGATGGATGAGCTTGATACTCTTTTAATACCATATGAGAGCTGTCCGGGCGTGAGCGCGTGCTTTGGCGCTGCTGCATCGCTCAACATTGAGTACACGCTCCCCGGTATTTCCCAGTCGCTCATCATCACACGCATGGAGGGGCGCACGAAGGTGCCGCCTAAGGAGAGCATAGCAAGCTTTGCCTCACACCACGCTTCCATGGCGATTTACTTAAGCACCGGGCTTTTAGAGAAGCTTACGGAAAGCCTTATTGAGGGAGGATACGCGGCAGATACACCTGCTGCAATTGTATACAAGGCAACCTGGCCACAGGAGGAGGCATACGTGTGCACTGTCGCTACACTTAAGCAGACTGCGAGGAAGCACAATATCACAAAGACAGCGATTGTGCTTGTGGGGGATGTCATAGCTCACCGGCATTACGAGAAATCAAGACTTTACGCACCGGATTTTTCGACAGAGTATCGCAAGGCTTCAGTAGAGTCAAAGGATAACGATTGAAAAAAGGCGTGAATATATAAATATGGGAAATATATGGGAACTGAAAATATGAAAATTTGCATTGTAAGCTTCACAAAAAAGGGCTATGAGCTGTCATGTGACATAGCTTATAAGCTTGAAAAAAGTGCATATGAGGTGGAGGTTTTTACCAAGTGCTCGAGATTATCGGATGAAAATATTAAAAATTCCACCGATGAAAATTTTAGAAATACCGGCTACATATCACAAAATATATCAGACTGGACAGCTGCACAGATGAGTGAAAAAAAGGCTCTGATTTTTATCGGGGCATGCGGTATTGCAGTGAGAGCTATAGCTTCTTCTGTTAATAACAAGCTTAAAGACAGTCCTGTTATTGTGATAGATGAGCTGGGGAAGTTTGTTATTCCGATTCTTTCAGGGCATGTTGGAGGTGCCAATGAGTTTGCTGTATTATTAGCAGCGCTGATGAATGCCACACCTGTTATGACAACCGCTACTGATATCAATAATAAATTTGCAGTTGATGTTTTTGCAAAGAAATGCAGGCTTGCAATAGTCAATAAAGATGGCATCGCCAGAGTATCATCAAAGGTATTGGCGGGGGAAGTGGTTACTATGTCAGTCGACTGGGAGCACATCCCGGCTAAGCACAGAAGCCTTATAAAGGCTTTTTTCGATGAAGCTGATATGAGTGCTGATGCAATAAAAACAGTGGACTTCCCACCTGCTTGCGGTGCTGATATTGTAGTATCATGCGAAAAAGCAAAGGACCCTAAAAATGGCAGTATTTACTTAAAACCCACACAATTTGTACTTGGTATTGGGTGCAGAAGGGATACAGCGTTTGAAAATATTGACAGGGCAATCAGACAAAGTCTTTTAAAGCTACAAATAGATATTTCGGATATAGACATGATTGCATCAATAGATGTGAAAAAACGATGAACCGGGAATAAAGGAATTTTGCGAAAGAAACAGGATAGAATTTGTCACTTATACCGCGGATGAGCTCATGGCGGTGCAGGGAGAATTCAGTGCCTCGCAGTTTGTCAGGGAGCATGTTGGAGTGGACAACGTGTGCGAGCGTGCAGCGGTGCTTGTATGCAGCAGGGAATGCAATAAAGCAGGAGAACTTATCTATAAAAAACATAAATATGACAGGGTAACGGTTGCGGCAGCAAGGTATCCTGATTAATCATAAATGAGGGGCAAAATACCTTTTGAACTTCATATTATTAAAAAATTGCAAATAGCTGCATGGTTATATAAAATTAGTAGAGATGGAGATTAACATGAATAAAATTTACATAGTAGGTATGGGACCGGGCTTTGAAAGCATGATGACAAAGCAGGCGATTGACGCCCTGGAAGCGAGTGATGTCATAGTGGGATACACCGTATATATAAAGCTGCTTGGAGAAAAATTCCGGACAAAGAGCTTTTGACCACTCCGATGCGTCAGGAAAAAGAAAGATGTCATCTGTGCTTTTAAAAAGGCACTTGAGGGCAAAACAGTCTCCCTTGTATGTAGTGGCGATGCCGGAATATACGGACTGGCCTCTCTTATGTATGAGATTGGGCAGGAATACGATAACGTAGAGCTTTCGGTAATACCCGGCATTACAGCGGCAAACAGTGGTGCGGCAGTGCTTGGAGCACCATTAAACCATGATTTTTGTACCATCAGCTTAAGTGACCTGCTCACGCCTTGGGATAAGATTGAAAAGCGTCTTGTGGCTGCTGCAGAGGGTGATTTTGTCATAGCACTGTACAATCCGTCGAGCCACAAGAGAAAGGACTATCTGATGAGAGCCTGTGATATTCTGCTTCGTGCAATCGAGCCGGATAGAGCCTGCGGTTATGTCGAAAATATCGGACGTGAGGGAACAAGCTATACGGTCTGTACCCTCGGTGAGCTTCGCAGTGCACAGGTTAACATGTTTACGACAGTATTTATCGGCAATGAGGGTACACAAATAATTGACGGAAAGCTTGTCACAAGGAGAGGATATCAGATTGAGTAAAATACTGATTTTTGCAGGAACAACAGAGGGACGTAAGCTATCAGAGCACCTGTGTGAAAGAGGCATAGAGCATACGGTTTGCGTGGCAACAGAATACGGTGAAATTGTGCTGCATGAAAATCCGTTCGCGCATGTTCATATGGGGCGTATGGACAGCGAAGGCATGAGAAGCTTCTTTGCGGAACAAAAATGTAAGCTCATAGTGGATGCAACCCATCCGTATGCAGCCATTGTTACCGAAAATATAAAGCAGGCAGTTTATGCGTTTAACGAGGCATGTGCTGTTACAGACAATCAGGCGGATAGTAACATATCAGAAAATATCGAATATGTGCGTCTTAAAAGAGATACGGATATATCAGCAGATTATGATAATATCCGCTATTTTGAGGACAATGAAGCATGTGCAAAGGCACTTAACAATACAGACGGAAATATACTGCTCACAACAGGAAGCAAGGAGCTGTCAGTGTATTGTAAAACCTCAGACGTCAGGGAAAGATTGTATGTGCGCGTGCTTCCGGGGCTTGAGAGCATAAGCTTGTGCATGCACAATGATATTACAGGAAAGCACATTCTGGCATTGCAGGGACCGTTTAGCACACAGCTTAATGAGGCGCTTATTGATCAGTATGACATCAGATGTCTGGTCACCAAAAAAAGCGGTGCGGCCGGGGGCTTTATTGAGAAAATAGCTGCCGCAAAAAATAAAAATATTCCGGTCTATATTGTGGGACAAAGCGTGCAGGATGATGGAATGTCATTTGAAGCTGTTTGTGAATATATTGACAGAAAATATAACAGGCTTCATATCATGCTTGCCGGCATTGGAATGGGAAATGATGCTTGCATGACAAAAGCTGTTTCAGATGCAATAGAAAGCGCTGATATTATACTTGGCGCAAGCCGTATGATAGAAAAATACAGTGCGAAGATAGACAAAAAGCCGTATTATCTTGCAGAACAGATTATTCCTTATCTATACGAAATTTGTGCAGATACTGAAAAAATCAGTAATGTTCTTATATTATTCTCGGGAGATACAGGCTTTTACAGTGGAAGCAAAAAGCTGTATCTGGCGATAAAAAATGAAATATCTGAAGGAAAATTAAATGCGGATGTGTCAATCCTTCCTGGAATTTCATCTGTGTCATACATGGCGGCAGCGGTCGGTGAAACCTACAACGATGCGTATATATGCAGCATCCACGGAGTAAAGCTGTCTAATATTACATCACGGATTAGCCACCATGCAAAAACGTTTATGCTGATGTCAGGTGTAAAGGATGTGAATATGCTTGGACACCTATTAAGCAGTGACGAAAGGTATGGTTTACAAAAATGCTCGGTAACTGTGGGATACCAGCTATCATATCCGGATGAAACTATATCGCAGCTTTCGCCACAGGAATGCAAAAACGCTTAAAAGGGAGGGATTGTATATCTGTATGATAAAAAACTCCCAATCCGGTTGCAAAAAACTGTTACACCGCAGCTAAGTGATGCAGCATTTATCCGTGAAAAGGTTCCGATGACCAAAGAGGAAATAAGGCATGTAAGTATCTGCAAGCTTCATTTGAAATCGGATTCAGTGCTTTATGATGTGGGAAGCGGAACCGGCTCCATAGCGGTAGAGGCCGCATCACTTTCCGATGATATGGAGGTCTATGCCATCGAGCAGAAGGAAAATGCCGTGCTGCTTATCACACAAAATAAAGAAAAGCATGGACTTGAAAATATCCATGTTATAAATGCAAAGGCTCCTGACGGAATGGACACTCTTCCGGTGCCGACACACGCATTTATCGGAGGCAGCAGCGGCAATCTAAAGGAGATAATAGAGGCTCTTAAAGCAAAAAACTCCACATATCCGTATAGTGATAAATGCAATTTCCATGGAAACAATTTGTGAGATAAAGGAAATATTGTCGGCATATGATGTGAAAAATGAGGATATCGTGCAGCTGCAGGTCAGCCGCTCAAAGCAGATAGGACATTACCATCTGATGCAGGCAGAAAATCCGGTGTGGATATGTTCGTTTGAATTTTAACCGGAGCTTTTATGCTACAACTCGTAATAAATCATCGAAGGCTAATAGTTTTAAGATATATGATGAAATAAAGGATGAATACATGAAAATAAATCGTTTTATGATAGCCGCACCCAAAAGCGGCAGTGGAAAAACAATGATAACCTGCGCTTTACTGCAGCTTTTAAAGGATAGCGGAAAAAACGTATTGTCATATAAGTGCGGACCTGATTATATTGACCCAATGTTTCACAAAAAGGTGCTTGGCGTATCATCCAAAAATCTCGATACTTTTTTTACGGATGAAAAGAAAACAGTGCAGCTTTTCTTAGATGAAAGAGCCGATGGTGATTTTGCGGTGCTTGAGGGCGTGATGGGATTATATGACGGGCTTGGCGGAATATATGAGCAGGGTTCGTCATACCATCTGGCAAAGGTGACGCAGACTCCGATAATACTCGTGGTGGACGCAAAGGGCATGGGAAAGTCAGTGCTTGCTCTTATAGCCGGTTTTTTGCAGTATGACACTCAGCACTTGATTAAGGGGGTTCTGCTCAATCGGATGTCGAAGGGCTATTATGATATCATAAAGCCTCTGATAGAGAAGGAGCTTTCCGTAAAAGTAGTCGGATATTTCCCGGAACAGAAGGATATCGGGCTTTCAAGCAGACATCTGGGGCTTGTCATGCCGGATGAGCTTTCAGATATAAAAAAACAGCTCAATGAAACTGCCGACAGACTAAAAAAGACAATAGATATGGATTTGTTTATAGATATAGCAGACGCGGCAGATGAAATCGGTGACAGCGAAAATGCAGATGTATATAATGAAAAAAATATAGGTAATTGTGATCAAAATGAATTTTCACAAAATAAAGCAATAAATACCGTAAACATAGCTGTTGCAATGGACGAAGCATTTTGTTTTTATTATGAAGATAATTTGAGGCTTCTTGAAAAATGCGGAGCACAATTACGGTATTTTTCGCCACTGCACGATACCGGCCTTCCAGAGGATTGTGATGCAATGTTGCTTGGAGGCGGTTATCCGGAGCTGTATGCAAAGGAACTGAGTGAAAATGTATCTATGCTGAATGCCATAAAAAAAGCTTTTAGAGCCGGAATGCCGATGGTTGCAGAGTGTGGAGGGGTTTATGTATCTTCACGCATATATCCGTAACATCTGTGATGATAATGATTAAAAAAAACAATGCTGATACACAAAATAATACAGATATACAAAATGATATGAATAAGTCGAAGCTTGTGGGGGCACTGGATGGTGGGTGTCATTTTAAGGGAAAGCTGGTCAGGTTCGGATATATTGAGCTTGTGGAAAAGCATAGCAATTTTCTACCGCCAAATGAAAAAATAAAGGCGCATGAATTTCATTATTACGACAGCACCGATAACGGAGCCGATTGTATTGCGACCAAGCCGGCCACAGGCAGAAGCTACGACTGTGTGATAAGCCATGATAATTACTGGCTTGGGTTTCCACACCTGTATTATCCGTCAAATCCGCATTTTGCAGAGAGCCTTGTGAGAAAAGCATATGAATATAGAAGGAATAAAAATGGAAAAACTCTTATAAATACTTTAAAAACACAGATTGCAAATATTTTCCGTGTCACAAGGGACTTTCGGATGACTTTAATTGTCTGTTTTGTTATTGTCCTATGTATAGTATGCCAAACTGTCCCGGAAGTAAGACCTACATAGAGAAGAATGGCAAAAAAATCAAGGTATGTACAGACTGTACGTTTCCACACAGACCGGAAAATTATGATAAAATCATACAGATTTTGATTAGGAATAATAATAACTGATTTATGGCCTAAAGCCGTTCGGAGGTTTTGCATAATATAAAAATATAGGCAGGAAGGAGATGTTTTATATGCAGATTATCTTACAGAGAGGTCTTCCGTTTGAAGTAAAAATACCATCTGCCAGACCTGTTGATATCAGCGCATTATCAGAGGTAGAGTTCAATGAAGAATTAGAGAAGGGATATGCGGATATGCAGGCTGGACGGACAAAAAAATGCGAAGAAAGCATTTGCTGACATTCGCAAGGATTATGGCTTATGATATATGAAGTAGAATTATCCGAACAGGCTGACAGTGATTTGAGAGGGAGTTTTTGAATATATTTCTTTTGAATTACAATCGCCGGAAAATGCAAGCGGACAGCTTGACCGTCTGGAAGAACAGATATTAAGTCTGGATACGATGCCGGAGCGTTATCGAAAATATGAAAAAGAACCGTGGAAAAGTCGTGGACTTCGTGTATTACCAGTAGACAATTATGTGGTACTTTATATTCCAGACAGAGATAAAAAAGTTGTAACAATACTTAGAGTAATGTATGCCGGACGGGACATAGGCAATCAGTTAAATACTCCACACAAAGCAATAAAGGATATGAGTTTAAAGCAGTCTTTCATTTTATGATCGACTGCGTTTTTTCATATTCAAAATTAAAAAGAAAGGACTGAATTACGATGGAAGAATGTAGCGTATTGATTGAAACGACCAAATCAGCAGAGGATAAAACCTCTCGCTGGTTTGATTTACCCATTGATTATGAGCTGTTCCGTGACCTGCTCGGCGTGGAAGCTGACAGCAAAGATTATCAATATTGAATTTTCTGCTCTATCCGAAAAAGGAAAGAAATACTTTAATCTGGAAGCCTACGCCCATGAGCTGGAAGAAAAAGGATGTTATGCGGTCTGCAACAATGGTATGTTCAAGCTCTGATGGTGGGTATTGCTTATGGCAGATTTTATGAATACGATGAGTGAAAGGAAGTGACCGCTTATGATTGATGATATGCAAGT
>ENA-OQNJ01000347-OQNJ01000347.1-human-gut-metagenome-genome-assembly--contig:-NODE-347-length-12157-cov-3.369077_pt1 | contig 12157 bp, 11 predicted proteins | sample MGYA00242630_ERZ504882 | MGnify/ENA primary metagenome ERZ504882 (study PRJEB26092, sample SAMD00036408) | human gut metagenome | host: Homo sapiens | study: EMG produced TPA metagenomics assembly of... | reverse complement strand
ATGCGAAATAGGTGAAAACGTGAGTAAACAGAAAAAAATAAAAACGAAGCGGGGCATTCCGGAGACGGAAGACAAGTGGGCGTATGAGCAGAAAACTGGTAGCACTCTTTTTGGGAGTGATGCTGGTTTTTGTTGCTTTAGCGATTGACATTACGTATGTGAATGCCACAAAGGGAGAAAAATACGAAAGACAGGTTTTAAGCCAGACGCAGCAGTCCTACGACAGCAGGACAATTCCATTCCAGCGGGGAAGTATCACCGACCGGAACGGAACGATTCTGGCAACGAGTGAGAAGGTTTACAACGTTATTCTCGACTGTAAACTTGCCAATACGACGGTAAAAGATGAAGAAAAGAACGATACCCATCCGTACGTCGATCCGACCGTAGCAGCACTGGTTGAATACTTCGGACTCGACGAGACGGATATCCGGGATCGTCTGACCGGCGAAACGACAAAAGAAAGCCAGTACCAGGTTCTCGCCAGAGAGGTCTCGATGGACGCGAAAAAAGCGTTTGAGGCCTATGTGGACGAGTACGCGGACAAAAAGAACAAGGAGCTCGATGAGAACGAGCAGGCGGAAAAAGCATACCGTGCCAACATCCGCGGCGTCTGGTTCGAGGAATCCTACCACAGAACGTATCCGTTAAATTCACTTGCCTGCGATCTGATCGGCTTTACGTATTCAGGAGACACGGCAGACTGGGGAATCGAAGGGTATTATTCCAGTATCTTAAATGGCGTGAATGGCCGCCAGTTCGGCTATTACAACGAAGATGCGGATATGGAACAGACGATCATCGAGGCGCAGCCGGGCAAAAACGTGGTTACGACGATTGATGTAAATATTCAGAAGATCATCCGCACGGCGATCGAGAATTACAATGAGCGGATTCATGTCCAGAACGGCGCGGACGAATCGGACACTGAGACGAACCGTCAGACAAAAGCGGCAAAGAATATCGGCGTTGTCGTGATGGATCCGAACAATGGAGAGATTCTTGGTATGGATTCTTCCGACTGGTATGACCTGAACAATCCAAGAGATCTGACACCGTTCTATTCGCAGGAAGAAATTGATGCGATGAACGATAACGAGACAATGGAGGCTTTGAGTGCCATCTGGAAAAACTACTGTATTTCCGATGCATATGAGCCAGGTTCCACGGCAAAACCGATGAACGTGGCGGCGGCATATTCCCTCGATGTAATCGATGATGATACCCTGTTTGACTGTGAGGGGTTTGAGACGATTGCAGGGCAGATGATCCGCTGCGGAGCTTATCCGGGAACACATGGCGTACAGACACCGGCCGATGTACTGAAAAACTCCTGCAACGCTGGTATGATGCAGATCGGACAGAAGATGGGAGCAGCGGAATTTCTCCGCTATCAGGATATTTTCGGTTTCGGCAGTCTGACGGGAATTGACCTGCCGGGTGAGGCGTACGGTCTGGTTCACACGGAGAATACCATGGGACCGACCGAGCTTGCAACGAGTACATTCGGACAGGGCTACACCGTGACGATGGTACAGCAGGCAGCTGCGTTTTCCTCTCTGATCAACGGAGGCAATTATTACCAGCCGCATGTGATGAAGACGATCACGGACAGCACAGGAGCCGTTGTTGAGAGCAATGAGCCGAATCTGGTGCGTCAGACGGTTTCCGCGGAAATCAGCGATAAAATGAGAAGTTTCCTCCAGGGAGTTGTGACCGATGGAAGCGGCCAGAGTGCAAAGGTTGCCGGTTACACGATGGGAGGAAAAACAGGTACTGCACAGAAGTATCCGCGAGGCAATGGAAAATATCTCGTTTCCTTTATCGGATTTGCACCGGTAGAAAACCCGAAAGCTGTTGTTTACGCGATTGTGGACGAGCCGGATGTAGAAAATCAGGCGAACAGTGTGCTGGCACAGGAGATCGTAAAAGAGATCTACACAGAACTGCTGCCGTATTTGAACGTATTCCCGGATGATACGGACGGTGTGACGGGCGAAGGCTCCGAGACTGGAACGGATGATCCAAACGTAGCGGCACCGGTACAGGAAGACGATACGGAAAACAGTGCTGAAAACAGCAATATCGAGAACGGCGGTCTGACAAACGCCGAGCTGGATCTCATCAATGAAGAGTAAAAAAAACCATAAAAAACCAAAAGACATAACCCCATAGCAGTTTCCATATAGTGTTATCATAATGGATTCGGCTATGGGGTATTCTATGCGTAAAAACAAAACGTATCACCGGAAAAAGACGGTTCTTCTGTGGGTACTCTGCATGGGAATGATGGTCGGACTTGCCGGGCGGCTGGTGTATCTGTGTGTGTTCCGGTCCGTCTATTATTCCGAGAAGGCGGATGATCTGCACGAGCGGGAGCGCGGGATCAAGGCGGCGCGCGGCCGGATTCTTGATGCAAACGGGGAAGTTCTCGCGGCAAACCGCACGGTCTGTACGATTTCCGTGATCCACAGCCAGATCGAGGAGCCGGAGGCGGTGATTGCGATGCTGGTAAAAGAGCTTGGAATTTCGGAGGAGACGGCGCGGAAACGCGTGGAGAAGCGGTCTTCAATCGAGCGTGTCAAGACGAATGTGGACAAGGAGACGGGTGATACCATCCGGTCGTACGGATACGCGGGGGTAAAAGTGGATGAGGATTTCAAGCGGTATTACCCCAAAGGGAAGCTGGCGTCGCGCGTTATCGGCTTCACCGGAGGCGATAATCAGGGCATCATCGGACTGGAGGTGGAATATGAGGAAATTTTAAAAGGAATCAACGGAAAAATCCTGACGACAACGGATGCGCGCGGGATTGAGCAGAACGGCATCGGGGAGAGCCGCCAGGAGCCGGTGGCGGGAAGGGACTTAAAGGTCAGCCTGGATGTCAATATCCAGGCGTACTGCCAGCAGGCAGCGGAAAAGGCGATGGCAGAAAAACAGGCGGACAGCGTCTCGATTTTTCTTATGAATCCGCAGAACGGAGAAATCTATGCCTGTGTCAATGTGCCGGAGTTCGACCTCAACGATCCGTTCACGCTGCAGCAGGATACAACGGGACTTTCGGAAAAAGAAATTCAGGATCTGCTGAACCAGATGTGGAGGAATGCCTGCATCAACGATACGTACGAGCCGGGATCTACCTTTAAGATCATCACGATGTCGGCGGGGCTTTCGGAGGGCGTTGTGTCGCCGAACGATTCGTTTTTCTGTCCCGGCTACAAAATCGTGGAGGACCGCCGGATCCACTGCCACAAGCGGACGGGACACGGAGCCGAAAACTTCGTGCAGGGCGCGCAGAACTCGTGCAACCCGGTGTTCATTGAAGTGGGGCTGCGGCTCGGTGTGGAAAAGTTCTGTGATTACTTCCGGAATTTCGGTCTGATGGAAAAGACGGGGATCGATCTGCCGGGCGAGGCATCGACGATTATGCACAAGGAGGAAAACATCGGAGAGGTTGAGCTTGCGACGATGGCATTCGGCCAGTCCTTCCAGATCACGCCGATCCGCCTGGCGGCGACGGTCTCTGCGCTCGTCAACGGCGGAAAAATAGGTGACGCCGCATGTCGCAACGGAGTGTGCTCGATGAAGAAGGAAAATGTTGTAAAGCATCTGAATTTTCCGGAAAAAGAAAGGGGTTCTTTCGGAAGAAACTTCCAGGACGGTGCGCGAAATTCTGGAAAGCGTCGTTTCAGAAGGGTCTGGAAAGAATGCGTACCTCGAGGGATATTCCATCGGCGGAAAGACGGCAACCTCGCAGACACTTCCGCGGAGCGCCAACCGCTATATTTCCTCATTCCTCGGCTTCACCCCGGCGGAGCATCCGACGGTGCTGGGGCTTTGCATTATCCGCAATCCGCAGGGCGTCTACTACGGCGGAACGATCTGCGCGCCGGTGATCCGCGATATCTTTTCCAATGTACTTCCGTATCTCGGTATTGGACACAATTCTTAGGAAACCTGAGAATTGTGTCCTTCGCAGCCCTCATTTAAAGTTTTGCTTCGCAAAAGGAGGGCTGCTCACACCTGAATCACTTTCTTACGCAGCGAAACAGCAAGTGTTTCACTGCTGAGCGAACCGTAACTTGGATTATAAAAGAAGGTTGCGAAACAGAACAAAAAGCTATATACTGAATAGGCTGGAGAAAATATTTTGACATGCCTGTTCCGTACACAATCCGTACAAAAAGGAAGAGGTGCGTCTATGAAAAGAGAAATGATCCTGCCGGTTCTTCTTTCCTTTGGCATCAGCCTGGCGCTGGGGCCGGTTCTGATCCCGTTTCTGCGAAAAGTCAAAGCGGGGCAGAAGGAGCGGGAAGAGGGTGTGCCGAGCCACCAGAAAAAAGCGGGAACCCCGACGATGGGCGGCGTGATGTTTCTGGCGGCGTTTACCGCAGTTTCCCTCCTTTTCCGGAAAGAGGGAGCGGAAGTGGTTCCGGTGCTGTTTCTGACGCTTGGTTTTGGCCTGATCGGCTTTCTCGATGACTATCTGAAAGTCGTGCTGCACCGCAGCGACGGGCTGTACCCGAAGCAGAAAATGGCACTGCAGGCAGTGATTACAGCAGTCTTTCTGTGGTATTTGGCGCGTTTTTCCGGAATTTCCCTTCGGATGCGCATTCCGTTCCTTCCAGGCAAAGAGCTGGACGCAGGGATTTTTACGATTCCGTTTCTCGCCTTTGTGATTCTTGGAACGGTCAACGGTGTCAACTTTACCGACGGCCTTGACGGGCTGGCGGCGAGTGTGACGATTTTAAATGCTGTTTTCTTTTCCGTGGCATCAATCGGCCTCGGAAACGGTGTTTCCCCGTCCCCGCTTGCGGTTATCGGGAGTCTGCTGGGGTTTCTGGTATTCAATGTATTTCCTGCCCGCGTCTTTATGGGCGATACCGGAAGTCTGGCACTCGGCGGTTTCGTCTCGGGAATGGCGTGTTTCTTACGTCTCCCCTTATTTCTGCCGCTTGTGGGATTCATTTATATGATGGAGATTCTCTCTGTGATCCTGCAGGTGTCATTCTTCAAACTGACGAAGGGAAAACGGATCTTCAAGATGACGCCGATCCATCACCATTTCGAGCTGATGGGCTGGTCGGAGACACAGATTGTGACGGTGTTTGCTACAATCACAGCGATATTATGCCTGATCGCATTGATGGGGCTTTAAAATATGGAGGTAATCAAACATGATTTTCGCAGGAAAAAAAGTACTGGTTTTCGGAACCGGAAAGAGTGGAATTGCAGCGGAGGAGCTGCTGCACAAGAAAGGTGCTTCTGTCGTTCTTTACGATGGAAATGACAAACTCGAAAAAGAAGAAATCTTAAAAAAATTAGAGAGCCGTGACAGCGTGGAAGTTGTCTTAGGCGAGCTCCCGGAGGAGATGCTCGACAGCCTTGATCTTGTCGTTTTAAGCCCGGGCGTTCCGACGGATCTGCCGATTGTCCTTAAAATGAAAGAAAAAGAGATCCCGGTCATCGGTGAAGTGGAGCTGGCGTATCAGGTAAGCCGCGGAAAAGTGCTTGCGATTACCGGTACCAACGGAAAGACTACCACAACATCACTGCTCGGCGAGATCATGAAAGCATATCAGCCGGAAGTAAAAGTGGTCGGAAACATCGGAACCCCGTACACATCCGCAGCACTCGACACGACAGATGATACCGTAACGGTTGCCGAGATCAGCAGCTTCCAGCTGGAAACCATCAAAGAGTTCCATCCGGCGGCAAGTGCGATCACAAACATTACCGAGGATCATCTGAACCGCCATCACACGATGGAAGAGTATATCCGCGTGAAAGAGTGTATCACCGAAAATCAGACGATGGATGATCTCTGTGTGCTGAATTATGAGGACGAAATCCTGCGCCCGTTCGGCGAAAAACTGATGACAGAGAAGAAAGTACAGGTGATGTACTTCTCGAGTCTGCGTGCGTTAAAGGACGGCATCTATTATCAGGACGGCGAAATCCGCATTGCAAAGAACGGCGAGACGGAGCTTCTGACCAGAACCGACGACTTAAAACTGCTCGGCCTACATAATTTTGAAAACGTCATGGTTGCTTCTGCGATGGCACTTCATGCAGGCGTGCCGATGGAAACTGTCCGCAAAGTCATTCAGGAGTTTGCAGGGGTAGAGCACCGCATCGAGTATGTCTGCGAGAAGGACGGCGTGGCATATTACAACGATTCCAAGGGAACGAATCCGGATGCGGCCATCAAAGGCATCCAGGCGATGAACCGCCCGACTCTGCTGATCGGCGGCGGCTACGACAAGCAGTCCACCTACGAAGAGTGGATTCAGGCATTCGATGGAAAGGTACGCTTCCTGGTTTTGATCGGAGATACGAAAGAGAAGATCGCAAAAGCGGCAAGAAGCGTCGGATTCAACGACATTATCATGGCAGACAACTTAAAAGAAGCCGTACAGATCTGCCACGACAAGGCAAATGCAGGGGATGCGGTTCTTCTTTCCCCGGCCTGCGCAAGCTGGGATCAGTTTAAGAGCTACGAGCAGCGCGGTGAGCTGTTTAAGGAGTACGTAAGAGCACTGTAAAAACGTCATATCAGGAAACTATCCCGCATAAGCTGAAAAAGAGCGAACGGCGGGTGTGGCGCGGATGCGGAAGGAAAAAGAGAAAAAAATAGATGGGACGCTGCTGGTGACGGTATGGATTCTGCTTGGCCTTGGCCTTGTGATTCTGTACAGCGCCAGCGCGTATAACGGCCGGGTCAGATTCCATGACCCGGCTTATTATTTCAAGAAGCAGCTCTTTGCAAGTGCGCTCGGTGTGATCGGTATGTATGCGGTTGCAAAAACTAGATTACCGGCGGCTGTTTGCACTGGCACCGTGGTTTTATGCGGCTTCCCTTGCGCTCTCGACGGCGGTGCTCTTTTTCGGAAGTGAGTACAACGGCTCGAAGCGGTGGTTAAAGCTTGGCCCCTTATCGTTCCAGCCCTCGGAATTTGCCAAGATGGCGGTGATTCTCTTCCTGCCCTGGGTGATGGAGCACACGAAAGGCCGGTCCGACAGTCTCTGGTTTATGACAAAGGCGGTGCTGTGCACCCTGCCGATTGCAGCGCTTGTCGGAAGCAATAACTTAAGTACGGCGATTATTTTGCTCGGAATCTGTGCGTTTCTGATCTTTATTTCACATCCGGGCTACCTGCCGTTTCTCGGAATCGGAGGCGCCGGCATCGGGTTTATTGCCGTTTTTCTGATGATGGAGAGCTACCGCCTCGAACGCCTTGCCATCTGGCGCAACCCGGAGGCGTACGAGAAGGGGTTCCAGACCATTCAGGGACTCTATGCGATCGGCAGCGGGAGAATCTTTGGCTGTGGGCTTGGAAAAGGCCTGCAGAAGCTTGGCTTTGTGCCGGAAGCGCAGAATGATATGATCTTTTCGATTATCTGTGAGGAGGGCGGACTGTTCGGCGCCTGCCTGGTGATCGCCGTGTTTGCGGTGCTGATCTGGCGCTTGATGGTCATTTCGATCCATGCGCGGGATCTTGGCGGAGCACTGATTGCGGGCGGAATTATGGGGCATATTGCGCTTCAGGTGATCCTGAACATCGCGGTTGTGACAAATACGATTCCGAATACCGGCATTACGCTGCCTTTTATCAGTTACGGCGGCACCTCCGTGCTGTTTCTGCTCGGCGAGATGGGGCTTGCCCTGTCGGTCTCGAGGGACACCGATTAAAAAGGCGGAAAAGCGCTGCAGAACGGGAACAAAACGGGAGTGTAATGCATACCGTAAAAAGAGAGGCCGGATGGGAGAGAACAGGTGGGAGTATATCAGATTCTCGGCGGAAGGCGGCTTTGCGGAACGGTAACAGTCCAGGGTTCCAAAAATGCCGTTCTTCCCATGATCGCGGCGGCGGTTCTGACAAAAGAGGAGGTCGTGCTGGAAGGCTGCCCGAAGATTTCCGATGTGGAGGATATGGCGGAGATTGTAAGAAGCCTTGGCGGAACAGTCTGGTGGGAGAGGAATGCGCTCCACATGAACTGTGAAAAGATCGAAAAAAGCCGTGTGGAGGGAGCGCTTTCGAAGAGACTGCGCGCCTCTCTTTTGTTTCTGGGAAGTCTTCTTGCAAGGACAGGGGAGGCATACCTTGCAGGGGCCGGCGGCTGCCGGATCGGAAAGCGGCCGACGGACCTGCATCAGAGGGCAATGGAGCTTCTGGGAGCCGAGGTCTTCGAGGAGGACGGCACCATTCGGGCAAAGGCAGATCATCCGAAAGGAGCCGTGCTCTGCTTTCCGAAAAAGAGTGTCGGGGCGACGGAAAATGCGGTTCTTTTTGCTGTCGGAGCGGAAGGTGCAACAAGGCTGGAGCACTGTGCGCGGGAGCCGGAAGTGGTTCATCTCTGCCGGTTTCTTAAGGCCATGGGAGCGGAGATTACCGGCGAGGGGACGGAGCAGATTACCGTTTACGGAAGGCAGGGAAAGAGACTGCTGTCCGGCTGCCGGTATCGTGTTCCGGGTGACCGGATCGCGGCAGGGACGTATCTTCTGATGGGCGCGGCGACGCGGGGGCACCTGACGCTTTCCGGCGCGCCGCTGGACGAAATGGGGCGGTTCTGTCCCTCTATCAGAAAATAGGTGGACAATATACAAGGAAGAGTGGTACACTGGTAGCAGACAGCAAAAACGTGCAGCATGCTGTTCCGTACGTGGAGACAGAGGAATATCCCGGTTTTCCGACGGATCTGCAGTCGCTGTATCTGGCGGCAGCGATGACGCTGGAAGGAAAGAGCTGTATCTGTGAAAATGTATTTGAGGACCGCCTCCGGACGGCAGAGGAGCTGCAGAAAATGGGCGGTACGCTGCAGATCTGCGGAAAATGGCTGACGGCCGAAAAAAGCCGTCTGCACGGTGCAGAAGTTGTTTCCCAGGATCTTCGGGGCGGCGCGGCACTCGTATCGGCGGCGCTTGCCGCAGAAGGATTTTCCACAATCCGGCAGACAGAACTGATTGAGCGGGGGTATGAACGGTTTCCAGAAACGCTCCGGGAACTCGGAGCCAAGATTATCGTAGAAAAAGAAATATGAGACAGAAAAAAAACAGAAAAAAGAAGAAAAACAGAAAAATACGGATTCTGACCGGGTGGTGCTTGGCGTCGGCCTTGCAGGTGCCTTGTTTTTAATGTGTTCAAAATCCGCAATATCCAGGTGGCGGGGAACACCCGGTATACAAAAGATGAAATCAAAGAGATGGTCGCGGACGACAAGTGGATGAAAAACACGGTGCTTCTTACGACGTTTCATTCGAAGGTTGATATGAGCGATATTCCTTTTATGAACTCCGTGGAGTTTACGTTTGTAAGCTATGACACCATCTGCATCCAGGTAAATGAGAAAAAAGTGGTCGGTTATGTCGAGTACGAAGGCCAGAAGGTCATTTTGACAGAACGGCATCGTGCTGGAGTGCGTGGACGAGGAGCAGGAAACACCTGCGGAGGGTGAGCCTTCCGACGGAACCGCCTCCGATGGAACGAGTGCGGATGGATCCCTTACGAGTGAGTCGCTTGCATCCGAAAGCGTATCATCCGATGGCACAGCATCCGAAAGCAGTACGTCCGACGGTGCGCTCTCGGCGGATACGATTAAAAGTGCACGTGTGACAACGACAGACTTTCAGCCGACCCTTTCCGATGTTCCGCTTGTAACAGGACTTACGTTTGACTATGTGACCGTGAACAAGCAGCTCCCGGTTGAAAAACCGGCAGTTTTCCGCACCATGCTCGCACTTACGAGAATGACGGAGAAATACAATATCACGCCGGACAGTGTGGAATTTAATGAGAACAGCGAAATTATTCTGCATTACTATGATACCGTGCGGATTCTGCTTGGAACCGATACGGCGTTAGAAGAAAAGATGACGCGCGTAGCAGCAATCCTGCCGAGCCTTTCCGGTCTTTCCGGAGAACTCCATATGGAGGATTACAAGGACGGCGACAGCAGCTTTGTCTTCTCGAAAGATGTATAAGAGGAAAGGAAAGCCGTCAAAAAAACGCAATAATCCTGAAGTTTTTTATGAAATACGTAAAAAAACAGTTGATTATTTTCCGAAGAAATTATATTATATCTTTATGTATGACCATCAGAATATCAGACTATTTTGAGATAGACAGCAGTTCATAATCAAAAGGAGGAAGTTGAAATTGTTAGAGATCATGACAAATGAGGCAGAATCATCTGCAAAGATTATCGTAATCGGTGTAGGTGGTGCAGGAAATAATGCTGTAAATAGAATGGTGGAGGAATCCATCGGCGGCGTTGAATTCGTTGGAATCAACACCGATAAACAGGCGCTGACCCTCTGTAAGGCACCTACCATTCTCCAGATCGGCGAGAAGCTGACCAAGGGACTGGGCGCAGGAGCAAAACCTGAGGTTGGAGAGAAAGCAGCCGAGGAGAGCATCGAAGAGCTCAAACAGATCATGGAAGGCGCTGATATGGTATTCGTCACCTGCGGTATGGGCGGCGGAACCGGAACAGGTGCAGCACCGGTTGTAGCAGGCGTTGCAAAAGAAATGGGCATTCTGACTGTCGGCGTTGTAACAAAACCGTTCAAATTCGAGGCAAGAACCCGTATGAGCAATGCGCTGATGGGAATCGAAAAACTCGAGGAAAACGTAGATACCCTGATCGTGATCCCGAACGACAAACTTCTTGAAATCGTAGACCGCCGGACAACCATGCCGGAGGCATTAAAGAAAGCAGACGAGGTTCTGCAGCAGGCCGTACAGGGCATCACAGACCTGATCAACCTGCCGGCACTCATCAACCTCGACTTCGCAGATGTTCAGACCGTTATGACCGACAAGGGTATCGCCCACATCGGTATCGGCGAGGCAAAGGGCGACGACAAAGCGCTCGAGGCTGTACAGCAGGCTGTTTCCAGTCCGCTGCTTGAGACCACCATCGAGGGTGCAAGCCACGTTATCATCAACATTTCCGGAGATATCTCCCTTATGGATGCAAACGATGCTGCAAGTTACGTACAGAATCTGGCTGGAGAGGATGCAAACATCATCTTCGGTGCTATGTATGATGATTCTGTTACCGATACAGCGAAGATCACCGTTATCGCAACAGGTCTCAACGATGCAACGGCGAAACAGGCAAGCGTATCCCGCAAAGAGCCGGCAGATGCAAGAAAGAGCGCATTTTCCAGCAGCAGCTTCTCTGCACAGGCAGCCGCTCCGGTACACACTGCTCCGAAAGCTTCCGCTCCGGTACAGCCGCAGCCACAGGTTCAGGTGCAGCCGCAGGTACAGGCTCAGCAGACCATGACAAGCAATGTTCCGAAAAAGGACATCCAGATCCCGGATTTCTTAAGAAACCGCAGATAAGCAAAGAATAATAAGCAAATAACGAATTTACCTCGACACGCCGCAGACCGAAAATGTTGCGGCGTGTCGAAGTTTGTTGATCAAAAAAGAAGGTCATTCTTCCGAAAACGACAAAAAATTCACCCCCTTCCGTCTATAATAGGGTCTGTTAGAAATTCAGACCATGCAAAAGGCGCAGGGGGTGTTTTTTTGCACTATGAGATCTTTCTGGATCTTCTCTTTGCAGAGAATCTTCTGCTGAATTATACTATTCTGCGCCTTTCCTCCTTTCTTCTGAAACGATCTGCCACGCGAAGAAGGAGTTTTGCGGCAGCCGCGCTCGGCGCCGGTTATGCGGTGCTGTATGCCGTGTTTGCACGGTATCTGCCGGGTGCGCTGCTCGCCCTGGTCGGAATCGGAATTACAACAGGGATGGTGAAATCTGGCTGCAGAATCACGACAGTACGGGATCTTGTGGTGGGAATGGCAGGCTATATACTGTCCGGTTTTCTGATCGGCAGTGCATACCGCCTGTTCCGGGAGCTGATGCCGGGAAGGGGTAATTTTTCTTTTTCTTCTTTCCGGGAGTGCCGCATATGCGGGAACACTCCTCCTGCTGAAGATCCGAAAGGAGATGCTCCTGGAACACGCCAGGCAGGTTACGGTACAGCTTGTGCAGAATGGGAAATGGAAAAAAGTAAAAGGACTGTACGACACGGGCAATACTTTGCGGGATGCCACAACCAAAAGCCGGTCTCGGTCGTACCGTACACTGTGATACTCGAATTGTTCCCGGACGAAATGCGGACAGGGATTGCGGCGCTTGC
>ENA-OQNJ01000344-OQNJ01000344.1-human-gut-metagenome-genome-assembly--contig:-NODE-344-length-12178-cov-4.273006_pt1 | contig 12178 bp, 7 predicted proteins | sample MGYA00242630_ERZ504882 | MGnify/ENA primary metagenome ERZ504882 (study PRJEB26092, sample SAMD00036408) | human gut metagenome | host: Homo sapiens | study: EMG produced TPA metagenomics assembly of... | reverse complement strand
CGGCATGATGCTCAATCCGATGATCGCGGGCGCGGCCATGGCGTTCTCGTCGCTATGCGTGGTGACGAACGCGAGCCGACTGCGCCTGTTCGATCCAGACAAGGCGGTGCGTGCCGCAAACAGGACGTATCAGGTTCGCCAGCCGAACCCGAACGATAATAATCACAACAACCATAGTCAGAAAGGATTCATCATGGGACTGTTCAGCGATCACAAGGCCAAGAAGGAAGGTATGCACGAGGGCATGGAAGGCATGGGCGGCGCGCACTCCTGCTGCGGCCACACTGCCGTCACCGACCAGAGCGCGCCCGCCAAGGATCCGGTCTGCGGCATGAGCGTCGATCCGGCCACCGCTGCAGCTACCCGCGAGTACAACGGCACCACCTACTACTTCTGCAACCCGGGCTGCGCCGTCAAGTTCGAACAGAACCCCACCCAATACCTTGCCTGAGTTTGTTCTGGTGGCCGTACTTTTCCCTCTTGGTGACCGCACTGTTTTGGAGTGTCGTGCGGTCAGGAAATCAAAATCGTGCGATATTCCGAAATCGTGCGGTCACCAGATCAAAATCGTGAAGTCATTTGGTTTGAATCCACCTGAGTATGCGGCTAAGCGTACCGATTCTTCCACTTGCTGGGGGATTTTGGTCTCGGGGAGGTAGCTCATATTGCGATATGGTCACGAACTCGGACGCTTCGGCGTCCGTGGCGGGAAGTACCGTTGGTATCATGACTGACGGTACTATGCATCTTCTTGATCCTGCTCCTTTCGGACGTATTCTTCCGGCCATGGTCACCCCCATGAAGTCCGATGGTTCCGTTGATTTCGAGGCCGCACAGAAGCTTGCGAAGCAGCTTGTTGCCGATGGCGCCGATGGCCTTGTGGTCAATGGCACCACGGGCGAGTCTCCCACCACCCACATGGAGGAGAAGGTCGAGCTGGTACAAGCGGTCAAGGAGGTCGTGGACGTGCCGGTCATCTCCGGCGCGGGTTCCAACGATACCGCCCACACCGTGCGCATGGTGGAGCAGACCCAGGAGGCGGGCGCCGATGCGGTGCTTGTGGTCGCTCCGTACTATTCGCGCCCGTCGCAGGAAGGCGTGTTCCGCCACTACAAGGCGGTCAATGATTCCGCCGACAAGCCGATTATCGTTTACGATGTGCCTGGCCGTACCGGTTTGCACATTCAGTTGGAAACCTACCGCCGTTTGGCTGAACTTGATCATGTCAAGGCGGTCAAGGACGCCACCGGAGATATTGCCGGTGCCGTGCGTAAGCGTATGGAAACCGGTTTGACTTGGTATTCGGGAGATGACGGTCTGTTCCTGCCGTTCCTTTCGGTTGGTGCGGTCGGCATTATTTCCGTGATCGCACATGCTGCTTCCGGTCCGATGCGCGATTTGGCTGCCGCATTCGACCGCGGTGACATTCATGGGGCTCAGCGCATTGCCGTGCAGCTTGCTCCACTGGTCGAAGCAATGAACGGCAACGGTTTCCAGGCTGTTATGGCCAAGGCTTCGCTGAAGGTGCGTGGCATTCTCGACTCCACGACGATGCGTCTGCCGAACGTCGGTCCGGGCGAGGCTGAGATCAAGCGCGCGGAAGATGGCATGCGCGCTTCCGGCTTGCTGTAATTGAAGAACTTGTGATTGCGAAACTTGTGATTGCGAAGCGCTTGATTGTCGGCGATTGCGCTGATTCCGGGCATTGTTGCGATCACAAGTTTGCTGGGTTTGCCGTAATACGGCAAACTTACTGAATTCCTCGTTTCCGCACAGGCGGAGACAATTAGTAATAGAAATCCAACTAGGAAATGGCTATAGAAGAAACCAAAACAGTAACTACGCACAAGCGCGGCAGCAAAGCTGCCAAGCGCACTGAAAACACCCAGACCGCGGATGTGAAATCTGCGAAGTCTGTAAGCTCCGAGAAGGCCAACAAGGCCGAAACGACTTCCAAGAGGGCGAAGTCTTCTGGTCGTGGCGGTTCCCGCGGCAATGGTAGTGGCTCCTCCAAGGGTGCGAAGAACGTCAAGAAAGCGAAAGGCACCAAGCCTTCTAGGAACTCCAAGAGTGCTAATGCGGCAAGCTCTTCTGCCGGCAACCGTTGTAATTCCCGTCTTGCCCCGCAGACCACCGCACCCCAGCAGGATGACGTGTTGATCGCTCCGCCGAAGTACCGCAAGGGTTCCATGCGCATCGTGCCCCTTGGCGGTCTTGGTGAAATCGGCCGTAACATGAACGTGGTCGAATACAACGGCCATCTGCTGCTCATCGACTGCGGTGTGCTTTTCCCTGAAGAGGAGCAGCCGGGCGTTGATTTGATCCTGCCTGACTTCCATTACATCAAGGATCGTCTCGACAAGGTCGATGCTCTGGTGCTCACCCACGGCCACGAGGATCATATCGGTGGCGTGCCGTATCTACTGAAGCTTCGTCCTGATATTCCGCTGATCGGTTCCAAGCTCACGTTGGCTTTCGTCGAAGCCAAGTGCAAGGAGCATCGCATCAATCCGCGACTGGTTGAGGTCAAGGGACGCGACAAGCTGAAGGTCGGTCCGTTCAATCTTGAGTTTGTGAACGTCACGCATTCCATTCCGGACGCTTTGGCTGTGTTCGTGCAGACTCCGGCCGGAAGCCTCATCGATACCGGCGATATCAAGCTCGATCAGCTGCCGCTCGACCATCGCATCACCGATTTGGTGGAGTTCGGCAAGCTTGGTGAAAAGGGCGTGGATCTGCTGATGATGGATTCCACCAACGCTGAGGTTCCAGGCTTCGTCAAGCCGGAAACCACCATTGGCCCAGCTCTTGATCAGGCGTTCGCCCAGGCCACGCGCAAGATCATCGTGGCCAGCTTCTCCAGCCATGTGCACCGTGTGCAGCAGGTTGTCGACGCCGCCCACAAGTACGGTCGCAAGGTGGTGTTCGTGGGCCGTTCCATGGTTCGCAACATGTCCATCGCTGCGGATTTGGGCTACTTGAGACTTCCGGAAGACACGGTCATCGACCTGAAGAAGGCCCATGACGTGCAGGACGACAAGCTCGTCTACATGTGCACCGGTTCCCAAGGCGAGCCGATGGCCGCGCTTGGCCGTATCGCCGACGGCAATCATCGCGACATCACCATCAACGAATTCGACACTGTCATTCTTGCGAGCTCCCTGATTCCGGGCAACGAGCATGGCGTGTACAAGATCATCAACAAGCTGGTGCAGCTTGGCGCTCGTGTGGTCAATCGAGACAATGCCGCCGTGCATGTGTCCGGCCACTGCAATGAGGGCGAACTGCTGTACATGTACAACATCGTCAAGCCGAAGTGCGCCATGCCGATCCACGGCGAGAACCGTCACTTGGTGGCCAACGGCATGATCGCGGTCAAGACGGGCGTCGATCCGCAGAATGTGGTGCTTGCCGAAGACGGCGATGTGGTCGATTTGTACCACGGCCAAGCTGCTGTTGTCGGTTCCGTGCCATGCGGCTACGTGTACGTCGATGGCGATTCCGTTGGCGAACTTACCGAGGAAGAGCTTGAGAAGCGTCGTATTCTTGGCACGGAAGGTTTCGTGTCGAGCTTCGTCGTCGTCGATACGGAAACGGCTGACGTTGTCGCAGGTCCGAAGATCTATCTCAACGCGGTTGCCGAAGACGAAAGCGAATTCGACAAGGTTCGTCATCAGATCGTCGAGCAATTGCAGGATGCGATGATGGCTGGCACGCACGATACATACAAGTTGCAGCAGATCATGCGTCGTACGTTGGGTAGCTGGGTCGCACGTCAGCTGCATCGCAAGCCGATGATCGTTCCGGTCGTTGCCGATATCGCACAGGATGTTGACGAAGCGATGGGATTGAACGCAGCGCAATGATGAATCGACAGATCGTCAATAATTGTTGATTGCATAATCAAAAGAAGGACGGCGTAACCGGCACAATCGGTTGCGCCGTCTCCTATTCCACAAATAGGAATTTCCCAATAAAAAAGGAGTGACATGCCAGGAGCAAATCTCACCCGAATCGAAGCGGAAGAACGCAAAAGCGTTATCGCAGCACCGGTTCATTACACGGTCAAACTTGACCTGACCCGTGGAGCCAAAAATTTCGGTTCTGAAACCACCATCACGTTCGACGCTGAGCCGGGGGCTACCAGCTTCCTCGACCTGATCGCCACCGAAGTGAGCGAAATCGTGCTCAACGGCGCAACTCTCGATCCGGCCGAAGCGTTCGCCGACAGCCGTATCGAACTGAAGAACCTCGAAGCGCACAACGAAGTGACCGTCAAGGCGCTGTGCCAGTATTCCAACACCGGTGAAGGCTTGCACCGCAGCATCGACCCGTCCGACGGCAACATCTATCTGTACTCCCAGTTCGAAGTGCCGGATGCCCGTCGCGTGTACGCCGTGTTCGACCAGCCTGACATCAAGGCCGTGTTCGACTTCTCCGTGCTTGCAGCCAAGTCATGGATCGTCACCTCCAACATGCCTGCCGCATCCGTGACCGACAACGAAACCGTTACCGAAGAAGGCACGCTCGGCACGCACGAAGCCGAAACCACCAAGCTGTGGGTGTTCGAATCCACGCCGACCATGAGCTCCTACCTCACCGCCATCTGCGCAGGCCCATACGCCGAATGGCATACCGAATACGCCAACGAAGACGGCCGCACCGTGCCGATGGCCATGTACTGCCGTCAGGCGCTCGCCGAAGCGTTCGCCAAGGATGTCGACTACCTGTTCGACATCACCAAGAAGGGTTTTGCCTTCTATGCGAAGACTTGGGGCGTGCCGTATCCGTACGCTAAGTACGACCAGATTTACGTGCCGGAATACAACGCCGGCGCTATGGAGAACATTGGCATGGTCACTATCCGTGACCAGTACGTGTTCGAATCGAAGGTCACCGACGCGTATGCCGAGCGCCGTGTCGTCACCGTGCTGCACGAGCTTGCACACATGTGGTTCGGCGATTACGTGACCATGAAGTGGTGGAACGACCTGTGGCTTAACGAGTCTTTCGCTGAGTTCACATCCACCCTTGCCACTGCCGAAGCCACGGAATGGAAGGACGCTTGGGCTACGTTCAGCTCCGGCGAGAAGAGCTGGGCACTGCGCCAGGATCAACTGAGCACCACCCACCCGATCGTCGCGCCGATCAACGATCTGAATGACACGTATGTCAATTTCGACGGCATCACCTATGCCAAGGGTGCTTCCGTGCTGAAGCAGCTCGTGTTCTATGTGGGTCGTGAGAAGTTCTTCAAGGGCATCAACAACTATTTGGACAAGCATGCGTACTCCAACGCTACGCTCGCCGATCTGCTGGCTGAACTCGAGTTGACGTCCGGCCGCGATCTTAAGGCGTGGAGCGCCCAGTGGCTTGAACAGTCCGGCATCAACACCATCGCTACCGAAGTTGAGGAAAACGAGGATGGTACGATTCGGCAGCTTGCGTTGCGCCAGTCCGCTTCGGCTGAACATCCGGTGCTGCGTGCACATCGTCTGGCTGTCGGCTTCTACAATGAGGATCCGGAAACCGGCAAGATCGTGCGTACCGACCAATTCGAACTTGATGTTGACGGCGAACTGACGATTGTCGAAGCGGCTGCCGGCAAGGCACGTCCGGCGCTGATTTTGGTGAATGACGACGATTTGACATACACGAAGCTGCGCTTCGATGAGAAGAGCCGCAAGTTCGCTGCGGAGAACCTGTATCGTTTCGACGATGCGTTGGCTCGTTCCGTGATTTGGCTTGCATTCTGGGATATGACTCGTGACGGCGAATTGCCGGCAAAGCAGTTCATCGAAACCTCGCTTGCAGCGCTCGCCACGGAACATGAGTCCACCACGTTCCGTTACGCTCTGGCGCAGATCAGCACCACCGCATGGCATTACACCGCTCCGGCCGACCGTGCCGAAGTGGTGGAGCATGTGGCTGCCGAACTGTTCAAGCTGTCTCAGGCCGCCGAAGCCGGTTCCGACGAGCAGTTCCAGCTGATCACCGCCTACTTGGGTTATGGTGAGCCGGGCGACGCCGCTTTCGAAGCGAATGCGAAGGGTCTGCTCGATGGTTCCGTGAAGCTTGACGGCTTGGAAATCGACACAACTTCCGCTGGACCATCATCAACGCGCTGAGCGCAATCAACGCCATCAGCCAGAGCGACATCGACGCGGAACTTGCCAAGCGCGAAACCACTGAGAACCGTGAGTTCGCATTGGGTGCACGTGCGGTCGCAGGCATTGCGGAAGCCAAGGAATGGGCTTGGAACGAGGCTTTGCACAACGACGAGCTGACCAACATGCAGTTGGAATCCGTGGCCCGCGGCTTCGCATCCACTCCACGTGCCGACTTGGCTGAACCGTATGCGGCCAAGTATTTCGAGGTTGCTGACTGGATTTGGAAGAACAAGACCTTCCACATGGCTGAGGCTCTGCTGGAAGGCCTGTACCCGAGCTATGCCGATCCGGCCACGCTGGTGGATCTCGGTGATGCTTGGCTGGCTTCGCATGCGGACGCCGACAACGCGTTGCAGCGCATTGTGCGCGGCAATGTTGAATCGTCGCATCGCACGCTCAAGGTGCGCGATTTCAACGCGTCCCTCTGATGCCATTCCTGACACCACTGCAGTAGTTGTTTTTGGTAGCTGCATCTGATATCACTCTGTGATATTGCATCACAAGCCCGGACTGACGGCGTGACTTATCTCGCTGCCAGTCCGGGCTTGTTTGCTTCCAGACAAGCCATCCCGAACAAAAGCCGGTCCCATAACGGTTATGGACAGTGGGTCTTTCGGGCCCATAATGGCCCAGTCGGTCAGAATCGGAGGATGGGAGTGAGATTGCAAGAAACTTGAGATTGTGGAAATCTCACGACATTGCATACTGCGGTTTGCCTGACATCGCATACTGTGATTTGCAGGTATCGCAACATGCTGTCGACTATTTCGTTGAATGGTGAACCCGTTGAGTACGATGGTGCACGGCAATATAACTTGAGATAGCGAGGACTTGAGACTCATGCCACGTATGTTCGGAACAGACGGTGTTCGAGGATTGGCGAATAGGGCTTTGACCGCACAGCTTGCGTTGGATTTGGGCGATGCTGCGGTGCGCGTGCTTGGCGATGACGGAGACAAAAGCGAATTCGACGGTCGTCGCCGTGCACTGGTCGGCCGCGATACTCGCGTTTCCGGCGATTTTCTTGCAGCGGCACTGTCCGCAGGCATGTCCGCAGGCGGATTTGACGTGATCGACGCGGGCATTATTCCAACTCCGGGTGTCGCATACCTGACTTCCGTGCTGAATGTGGAAATGGGCGCCGTGATTTCCGCATCCCATAATCCTATGCCCGACAACGGCATCAAATTCTTCGCACGTGGCGGTTTCAAACTGCCTGATACCAAAGAAGACGAAATCGAAAGTGTGCTCGGCCAGGATTGGGAACGTCCGACCGGTGCCGGTGTGGGCCGCATCAGCCACGACACGGCAACCGCAACCAACCTGTATATCGACCATCTGGTGTCCACCATCGCCCCCATTGGGCCTGACAAGTCCCAGCCGACACCGCTGAAAGGACTGAAAGTCGTGGCCGACTGCGCCAACGGCGCCACCTCCGTGGTCGCGCCGGAAGCGTTGCGCCGCGCCGGTGCAGACGTGATCGTGATCAACGCTTCGCCAGACGGCTACAACATCAACAAGAACGCCGGATCCACACACCCCGAACAGCTGCAGGCCATGGTCAAGGCCTCCGGAGCCGATCTGGGTGTGGCCTTCGACGGTGACGCCGACCGTTGCCTCGCCGTGGATGAAGACGGCACCATGGTCAACGGCGATCAAATCATGGGCATTCTTGCGCGTGCCAAGAAGAATGCGGGCAAGCTCAACCACGACACCCTCGTGGTAACCGTGATGAGCAACCTCGGCCTGAAACTCGCCCTGCGTTCCATGGGCATCAAAACCGTGCAAACCGGCGTGGGCGACCGTTACGTGCTTGAGGAAATGCTGCGCGGTGACTATTCGCTCGGCGGCGAACAGTCCGGACACGTGATCAACCGCGAATTCGCCACCACCGGCGACGGCACCCTCACCGCATTGACCCTATGCAACGAAGTGGTCAACTCCGGCAAAAGCCTCAAAGAACTCGCATCCGACTTCCCGCAACTGCCGCAAACCCTCATTAACGTGCCGAACGTCGACAAGCTCGCGGCCAAAACCAATGCCAAAGTGCAGGCGGCCGTCGAACGCGAAGAGAAAATGCTCGGCGACACCGGCCGCGTGCTATTGCGTCCCTCCGGCACCGAACCGCTCGTGCGCGTCATGGCTGAAGCGGAAACCCAGCAGCAGGCCGACGAGGTCTGCGACCGTCTCGCCAAAGTCGTGGCCGAAGAACTCGCCTTGTAATCACACCGCCGATACGCAGTATTTGGCAATCCAAAATCCCGAACCAATCCGCGAAGGAACCCCATGTTTGGACGCAACTCGAAAGTCAACCTCGAACTCAACCGCGAGGTCGAAAAACTCATCAAAACCGGCGGCAAGGAACAACTGCTTCCCATCGTGCAGGCAGGTGAACCGGTACTGCGCCAGCAGACCGCAGCCTACGAAGGCCAACTGAGCCGCAAGACACTTGACAAGCTCATCGAAACCATGCGCGTCACCATGATCGAAGCGCCGGGCGTAGGTCTCGCCGCAACCCAGATCGGCCTCGGACTGGCGCTTGCCGTGGTGGAAGACCATGTGCGCGACGACGATGACGATGACCCGCGCGAAGCGTCCGAATTCCCATTCCACGTCATCATCAACCCCAGCTATGAGCCGATCGGCACCGAAACCCGCAGCTTCTACGAAGGCTGCCTGAGCTTCGACGGCTATCAGGCGGTACGCAAGCGCTGGCTCGACATCACCGCCCGCTGGCAGGATGAAGATGGCAAACAGCATGAGGAACATCTGCACGGCTGGCCGGCCCGCATCTTCCAGCACGAAACCGACCATCTGAGCGGCGAACTGTATATCGACAAGGCGGAAATCCGCAGCCTCGCCACCAACGAGAATCTTGAGGATTTCTGGTGCGACGATCCGGTTCCCACCGAAGCCGCCGCCGAACTCGGATTCGAACTGTAAACCAGGAGCGCACGTCGCAAATCGCATACATGCGCGGCGAAAAACGCTGCGGAATCCGATTGTCACGGAATCCTATCGTTGCGCAATCCGCGGAATATCCTGCAGGGGGAGAGGTCCACAGGCCTCTCCCTTTTTGTCATACCGTCATTTTTTCGTCATACCACCATGCGCATAACCAGTGCAACGCGCGCACGCATCACACTCCCCACGGCAGACGCACGTATGAGCGTAACCATGTTTGCATTTCGCAGCATTATCGACAATATCGGCGTTCGCGTTGCGATGGAATGATTTCGTACGCGACGTCGTGCTCCGTCTGCAACGCGCATGATCGTATCCTGATGACGAATGCTTGGTGAACATAATCGTTTTTCGTAGCATTGTTCTTTCTCTTACCGAAAATCAACGAAATAAAACGAACCCAAGATAACCTTTCGAATCTCAAAAAACTTAAGATTGCGCTATCCGAGAAGCATCATGGTTTTTTGTACGCGCCGACGTGTACTGCGCCCCCTCTCGGCTACCATGCAAAGTATGAACGAAGCAAAGACGGGCCGTTCCTGGCTTACTGAAGCCAAGCAAGACATCAACCAATGGTCGGCATCGATGCCGAAAAACGCCGACAATGAGCGCATCGACTGGCATTGGGTCATGTCTCTCGACTTGGAACACGGCATCGGAGCCGCCAAAAGCCAAGGCATCGACCTGATCGCCGTTCTGAATGCCGCGGATACCACGTTTTCGTCGACCTCGGAGAAAACGGATCCCATGCAGGATTCGGTACTATCCGTCCAACAGTTGCATAATCTGCTGAAAAAGGATTTAGCGGTCCGTGACCGGCTCGAATCCATCATCGCGCAATGCAATACCACCTTCATGACGGATTTCGACCGTCTGATCGCTTCATACCGTTTGCCTCGCGCGCTCGCCTATGCGAACCGTAGGTTGTGCGACGAAATTGCCGTGTTGCGGCGCATTGGTGCTGCGATGGGATTGTGGACGATTGCCGAAGAGCGGCGGGAACGGGTGATAGTGCCCGTGCTGCAGTCTGTTGCCGGAGCGGAAAGCCTCGTGAATCTTAACGATATTCAGGATCGCACCGCACAGATCGTCAATGGCCGTGCCGAACGTCGTGCCGCAGAACGTGAACAGAAGCGTGCCAGCGATTACGCCATGTCACGCGCGAATTTGAGCGGGGTGACGAGTCCGGGAGGCTCGAAGGTGTTCGACTATGGTTCCCTCGGATCCGCTGGCGGTTCCGCTGACTCGGCGGAAGCCGCGCAGGACCGACGTTTGGCGGATTACAAAAAGTCGGATTGGCGTGACGCCTACCTTCCCGGCCGTGACGTCGACACGGTGATGGGCATTGATATCGAAACTACGGGTACGGATCCGGCTCGCGTGTACATCATCGATGCCGGATTCGAATTCATGAACATGATCTCGCCTCGTCCTGCCGGCGAGCCCGCGGGCTACCGCTACGAACAGGATTATTACGAGACCGGCGATGCATATGGCCAGGCACGTCTTTCCTTCGGCGTTCCCGCGCAGAATGCGCTGCTTGGCAATCCTCTGATTCTCGACCTTACCGGTATTGACGTGCGCGATCGCGCCAGCGCGGACTTTCGTCTGTTCGACGAATGGCCCGAAGCTCAGATCGGATTGCTGCAACGACTCGAACAGCAGCCATATGTTGCGCATAACGCCCGGTTCGAGCATAGCTTTTTCATGCTGAACGTCGCCGGATATGCGGAAAGCTATCGTGCCGGCAATATCACGATCATCGACACATTGCCGATGAGCCGTCGTTGGGATGAGGGGTCGATTCCCGATGATGAGCATCCGCACGGCAACAATACGTTGGATGCGTATGCCAAACGTCAGGGCGCGTTGGATGCATCCAAAAGCGAACGACATCTTGGCTTGGAAGATACGCACATCATGCTGGTCGCCATGAAGCATCATCTGGGTGTGCTGCATGCCGAGGGGCGCGGGCCGTGGGGCGCCGGTGGCAGGCCCGGCAATGGTGGCAAGCGCTGTGGCAAGCGCTGGTAGACGGAGTCGCTCGCAGGTTGTGTGGCAAGGCGTAAGTTGGTCGGACGAATTGACGTTGCTGGATGTGTGTCAGGCGTAGTCGTGTTGTGTCTGTTCCCGCTGGATGTTTTGTCCGCTGTTTGTCTTGTACCTTTCTGTCATTCGTTCGTCTCGTGTGCGACACGCCCGGATGTTGACCTGTCGCGAGGTATGTTGAGGTTTTTCCAGCGGGATTGTGCTGTGAAATGGTGCTCATCACTCGATTTTCCTGCGATTTCGACACGCCGAGAGATACGTTATTTTTCAACGGTTTACACGGTGTTTGCGGAAGGTCGATTTGCGTGGATCGGCAAGGACGTGTAAGTTTACATCTCGCTGCTCAGCACGGCGGTTCCGCTCCTGAGGTTCGGGACGGTCTGCTGGTGTGGTGGTGGTTTGAGAACTCAAGAGCGTATTTGTACTACTTCTTTATAGTCAATGATTGCCAGTTCATCGTCCGCTCGTTCGCGAGTGGCCGGGAGGCCTTGAAGGACGGTGAGGTTTTCGTGCGATGCGCCTTTCCTTATAAGGCGATCGTCAATTTTCTTATTTTTGAGAGTCACATGTTGGCTTTCTGCAAAGTTTTTTTGTGGAGGGTTTCGATTCTGGCTCAGGATGAACGCTGGCGGCGTGCTTAACACATGCAAGTCGAACGGGATCCATCAGGCTTTGCTTGGTGGTGAGAGTGGCGAACGGGTGAGTAATGCGTGACCGACCTGCCCCATACACCGGAATAGCTCCTGGAAACGGGTGGTAATGCCGGATGCTCCGACTCCTCGCATGGGGTGTCGGGAAAGATTATATCGGTATGGGATGGGGTCGCGTCCTATCAGGTAGTCGGCGGGGTAACGGCCCACCGAGCCTACGACGGGTAGCCGGCCTGAGAGGGCGACCGGCCACATTGGGACTGAGATACGGCCCAGACTCCTACGGGAGGCAGCAGTGGGGAATATTGCACAATGGGCGCAAGCCTGATGCAGCGACGCCGCGTG
>ENA-OQNJ01000343-OQNJ01000343.1-human-gut-metagenome-genome-assembly--contig:-NODE-343-length-12184-cov-2.557104_pt1 | contig 12184 bp, 12 predicted proteins | sample MGYA00242630_ERZ504882 | MGnify/ENA primary metagenome ERZ504882 (study PRJEB26092, sample SAMD00036408) | human gut metagenome | host: Homo sapiens | study: EMG produced TPA metagenomics assembly of... | reverse complement strand
AACAGCGATTCTGATGTGATGGTTTTCTGCATGAGATGCGCCTTTCTAAAAATAGGGGATTGGCGCAGCCATCATACTTACGCTGATGAAGGGTGATGAGGGTGTCCAGACGGTCGAAGAACGACGCAATTAATTCTTGTTCCTCTAGAACTGGGCACTGGATAGGCATTTCGAAAAAACGTCGAATCCGAAATAGAAAAACGATCAGACCTCGCACCAGAATTACCCTCAAGAAACATGAATTGATGCCATCTATTTGTCTTGAAATAATGCTCCAGATATAGCTTGTTTATCACGTCATCCACTGAAAAAACAGTATAAAGAGGCGACATAACACCGTTTCTGCCAAGTTTATTCCGATTAATGGGGCCGCATGGAGCTATGGTCGAGATTCTAGGATTATATACGAAATCATCTGGATACACTACGGAATAATTTCCAATATTCGCATCGTTTGTGATGTCATGATCAAAATAATCTAATTGGCTTACAATACCGTGCTCAGCGGAATTGGTGAACGTCTCCTTAATCCCGTTTGTATTCTTTTCAATTCGTTTAGATGCTACTTCATCCAGCTTACGCTGTTCCCAAGGGTCAGTGAAACCAGTGAAACGAATCTGCGGAACCAACGCTTTTTCATGCTGTTCGGCCATATCATTCACCCCCGAGCAGTGCTTTGAGCTCTTCCAAACCCGCCATATCGCGAGCATTGCCGGTCAAATCGCCCAGCATTCCGGCCAATTCCTTCTCCGCTTCATCGATTTGGCCGCATACGTCGGCATATGTGGTGGCGTACTTGTTCTTCAACGCGTTCACTTTGCCAATGAATTCGTCGATCACCGCATTCGGCAGCGCTTCCAGCTGCTTCTGCAGCGGCGTAATCCACTTGGATTCCAGCAATCGTCTGGCTTCCTCGTCACTCAATGCCTTAATCGTGTTGTAGGTCTTCTCCTCCAACACGTTTCGCTTGGTCTTGATGCCGGATTTCAGCTTCTTCGCCTCATCAAACAGCTTCTGGGCCTGCACCAAGCCACGCTCGAAGTCGGAAACCGGATTCTTGCCGATCGCCTTGACCGCTTTCTTCAGCTCGGCGGCAACGAAGGCGTCACCGTCCTGATTGATTGCATCGCTGTTCTGCTTGTCATCCTCATCGAAACCTTCCAATATGGTTTCAATCTCGGAATCGATGTCCTGCACACGGCGTTCGTCCGTCTCGATTGCGGCCAAATCATCGTGCAGCAGCTCGCGCTGAACCAAGTCGAACGGCAGAACGCGGCCAATCCAGCCATCCTGCACTTCCACATCCTTACCGGCCTTCTTCTTGACGACCATGTTCGGATCCACTGCTCTTACCGCATCGAAACCTTCGGAACCTAACACTTCCAGATCAATGGAGATGCCGTTCCATGCGTCATCAAGATTCTGATAAACATCATACGGGTCAACCAGCGCGGTATTGGCAATCATCGCATCCAATTCCCTACCAATGGCCGCTTCTTGGGCGAGCGCATCCACCTGTTCAGGATGCTCTACCAAACGGGAGCGCAGGTCAGCAGGCAGGCCGGAAATAGCTTGCCCATACGAGGCAATGAACGCCTGTACATCGGCATTGTTGCGCACCACAGTGGCGATATCATCGTGATCGCAGGCATAGCAGGCACCATTGTCACGGAACAGCTCGGCCTTCAGACTCGGCCAGGCGTTCCAATATTTCTCAAGCTGCTCGACCTCATTCTTCGGAACGCCACCGAACATCGAAGCGTACACATCCCACGTTTCCGCATCTTCGGATGAATCGACATAACGCGGAATGTTAAGGTTGTAATCGTTGGCGCGAATCTCATCGATGGACACCAGACGGCTGAATTTGGGTACCGTGCGATTGTTCGACACCACATCGACAATGCGTTTGATGTCGGAGGCCTGTAGCTTGTTGTTCTTACCGTCCTTAATGAAATGCTTCGACGCATCAACGATGAGCACCCTGTCATCATCGCGTTTTTTGCGCAACACCATCACGATGGTGGGGATACCCGTACCAAAGAAAATATCGCAGGTAGACCAATAATCGCCTGAATATGACGGTTCTCGATTAGATTCTTACGAATCTGACCTTCCTCACCGCCACGGAACAGCACCCCATGCGGCAGAACGATGGTCATAATGCCATCGGCACGCAGATGGTACAAGTCGTGGAGCAGGAAAGCATAATCCGCCTTGGACTTCGGGGCTATGCCATAGCTAAAACGCGGATCGATCTCCTTGTCAGTGGAATCCCAATTCTGTGAATAGGGTGGGTTGGAGACCACCGCATCCACGAACAGCGGATTGTACGTTTCCTCCTTGTTCTCCAACGTGTCGAACCACGGCCAGTCATCCTCCAGAGTGTCGCCGTTGCGGGCAACGATGTTGTCGGGAAGAATGCCACGCATCACCAGATTCATACGCGTGAGGTTGTAGGTATTCTCCTTGAGCTCCTGCGCGTAATACATGATGGAATCCGGATTGCCGTTACGTCGAGCCACCGCCTGACCGATATGAATCAACAAGGAACCGGAGCCGGATGTCGGATCATAGATCTTGATCTGCTCGCGCCCCTGCAAATGCCAGGCGACGATTTCGCTCATCAGCTGGGAAACCTCAGAAGGTGTGTAGAATTCGCCGGCCTTCTTCCCCGCATTGGCGGCGAAATTGCTGATGAGATATTCGTAGATGAAGCCGAGAACGTCATAATCCTGACGACCATCCATCGGAATGTCTTTAATGAGGTAAATCAAATCTCGCGCGGCCTTGGACTGGCTTCTTGCATCGGTACCGAGCTTGGAAAGTCCGGTCTGTAGGGTGTCGAAAATACCGTCGAATAATTTCTTGTGCGCCGGATTGATGTTGCGGGAGAACGCCGAAAGCGCATCACGTACGTTGGAAATCTCGAAATCGTTACCTTGTTTAATCCATGTGGAAAACAGGTTGTCATAGGCGATGAAGTAGCCGCACTCACCCTGCACGAATTCCACAATGTCCGGATTGTCCTCCGTGAGCTGCGGAAGGTCGTCCTCAGTGAAGTCGCTGGCTTTCAAGCGCATCAGTTCGGTTTCCGAAAGGAATTTGTAGAAGATGAAGCCAAGAATATAATCCTTGTATTCGTTCGCTTCGATCTTGGAACGCATCTTATTGGCGGATTCCCAAATCTTCGAAGCGAGCTGCTGCTTATTCATCTATCCCTCCTCATTGCGGTACCGGCAAACCAATACACGGCTCCACGAGTGACTGCACATCTTCCATAAGAATACCGCGCCCCCGCTTGGGAACAGCGTAAGCTGGGGGGAATTGCCACATTTGGTGGTGGGCATACCCCATCTATGTCGGACTCTGACAACTATGAAGGTGGAAACGTGCTGTGGGTTACGTCCCAAGATGTGAAGTCCCACTATCTTGATGGAACCACAACCCAGATAACGGAAAAGGGCGCAAAAGAGCTGACTCTTTATCCTGCGGGATCCTTGGTGATGGTAACGCGAAGCGGAATTCTTCGTCATACTCTTCCGGTAGCTGAATTGCGTAAACCATCAACTGTAAATCAAGATATTCGTGTTATCTTGCCCCAAGAAAAATATTACGGACAGTGGTTGCTGCAATTTTTTATTTCACGCAACAAGGAACTGTTGCTTGAGTTTGGTAAGACAGGTACAACTGTCGAAAGTGTTGACTTCAGCAAGATGAGAGACATGGTTTTACTCACGCCGTCCTTGCCGGAACAGCAGCGAATAGGCCACTATTTTGCGCGGCTCGATAACCTCATCACCCTTCATCAGCGTAAGTATGATGGCTGCACCTTATCCCCTATCTTTTTTAGAAAGGTGCACACTATGCAGGAAAACATCACTTCGGAATCGCTGTTCTGCGACTACTACGCCCAGTGGGTGAGAACGTATAAGGAAGGTGCCATCAGAGACGTGACCATGGGTAAATATCGGCTCACACAATCTTGGCTCAGCAAACTCATCCCTGAACTAAGACTTGCCGATATGGATCGCACCGCCTATCAGCAGCTCATTAACGGTTACGCGCAGCATCATGAGCGCCAGACCACCATGGATTTTCATCACCAGATCAAAGGCGCCATTCTCGATGCCGTTGATGAAGGACTCATTCCCCGTGATCCGACACGCAAAGTCATTATCAAAGGCAAGCAGCCACGCATCAAAAAAATGAAGTATCTCAACCAATTCGAGCTGCACGCTATGCTCGCTGATCTTGATCTTGGCGATGAGGCAAGTTGGGATTGGCTCATCCTCCTCATCGCGAAAACCGGACTCCGCTTCTCCGAAGCGCTTGGGCTCACGCCCGACGACTTCGATTTCGCCCACCAAACGCTTTCCGTCAGCAAAACCTGGGATTACAAAAACAGCGGCGGTTTTGTACCCACGAAAAACGAATCCTCCGTGCGCAAAGTGCAGCTTGACTGGCAGCTCATCATGCAGCTTTCCGGACTGCTCAAGAATCTTCCGCATGACAAACCCATCTTCGTGCACGGCAAAGTCTACAATTCCACAGCCAACGACGTGCTTGCCAGACATTGCAAGAACGTGGATGTGCCAGTCATTTCCATCCACGGATTGCGGCATACGCACGCATCACTGCTGCTGTTCGCCGGCGTATCGATCGCCAGCGTGTCGCGCCGCCTCGGCCACGCCAGCATGACCACAACACAGGAAACCTATCTGCATGTCATTCGCGAATTGGAAAACAAGGACGTGGACATCGTCATGCGAGCGCTGTCGACGCTTATCTGACACGATGCTGTTTTGCGAGATACCGATGGACGGCTCGCAGGTCCTTCAATCGCAAGGTAGCTAGAAAAAGAAATCCGCTGGAGAAACCGGTTCTTCCAGCGGAACTTCACCTTGCGAATCAATGTACAGCGCGTGTCACAGGTAGGTGGACCAGCCGAGCTTGACGGCGAGGATGATGCCGGTTAGCACGGCGGCGGCACGCATGATGTTTTCGGGAATATGCCGGGTTACGGGAGGCGCGATGGCACTGCCGATGATACATCCGATGCACATCATGATGGCAAATGGCCAATACACGGATCCACGAATGATGAACATGATTGCGGCGGAAATGTTCGCGCCGAAACCGACCACCGTTTTCAACGCATTAATCTGATGGAACGGACCGATCTTACCCAAGTCGAGAATCGCCAAGGCAAGCGTGCCTGCTGCGGCACCGAAATATCCGGAATAAATGCCGACAAAACTTACGCCAAGCCACAACCACCATGGGTCATGCAGTTTGCCATCATCGGTTTTGTTGGCGATCTGTGCAGCCCTTTCGCCTTGCTGCGATTGAGGAAGCGCTTGCGCGACGGCATCTCGCGCAGCAGCTTTTTTCCGAGGATTGATAGCGATGATTAACGCACTGAACAGGATCAGCGGTGGCACCGCACATTCGAACACTTCTGCCGGCAGTTCCAGCAGCAACAGCCCGCCGATGATGCCACCGACCAATCCGATGCAGGCGTAGACGGCCACGCGCACGCCTTGGCCTCTAAGCTCCCTGCGGGCGGAAAGCAGTCCGCCGATGCCCGTACCGCACACGCCCACCGTGTTCGTGGTGTTGGACAGCACAGGCGGAATGCCGAACGCCAGCAACGCCGGATAGGATATCAGCGAGGATGCGCCGACCGCGTATCCAACGAATCCCGCCCCGATGCCGGCTGCGAGCACCAGCAGCAATGTGGTGATGGACACTCCCGCGATCATGACCGTTTCTCCCGATTTCCCGACTGATATGGCAACGGGAGCCAAGCGTAATGGCTTGGCTCCCGAAAATATCGGTTTTGTTCAGAACGTGGCTGACTGCCGCGTTTGAACTATCGGTGTTCAGTGATTGCGCTTGGCAATCAGCGACTCGGTCCAGTAGGCGGCGAGCGGGATCAGCGCCCACTGCAAAGCAAGACCGGGCAGTCCAGCGGCCAAGTCACTCGTCCAAGTGGCGGCGATGCTGTTGCCGGAACCGAATGCGAACACCGCCACTGCAGTGGCTACGGTCAGTACGACTACGGCCGGCAAGTTGGCGATAACACCTTTACTAGGCTTGGCAGCTTGATCTCACGCAGCAGACCTGCAACCAAACCGTACGCGCACAATTCAATCATCATGAACGGCAGAACAGCCAGCATCGGCATGCCGGAAAGCAGGAAGCTCGCCAGTGGAGCAGCTGCGCCTGCAATCGCACCAACCGCTGGACCTGCGATCAAACCGACGAAAATAATCGGCAAGTGCATAGGCAGAAAGGCAACGCCCAACGCAGTTCCTCGTCCGGAAACCGCTCCGATCACATGGAACAACTGCGGCAACGCCACTGCGGCGACAATGGCAAGCACGGTTGCGGCGGCTTTGACGCTCACGCTCAAGCGTGGCAGATCAGTGCGACGCAAGGAAACTGCTGTAGTGGAAGTCATGTTCATTCTCCTTTTTAAAAGCTTTCTTTTCACAAGCTTTCGTTCATTATGAAAAATTCGTTATGTATGATTCGTTATTCGTTTGATTTGGCAGTATCTACAACCATGTTGGCAATTGCGCGTGTTCCAGTTTGCTCGAAATACCGATTCTCCAAAGGAATCCACTCGTCGATGAATCGCTGCAGCATACGCGGATTACGTGCCTCGAGTCTGCGTAACTGCTCATTGGAATCAATCATCAGGCAGATCATCAAATCGTAGTATTCACGCAATGCGGGATGCATGCTATAACTGCCTTCGACAATCGTCAAACGAGCAGGTTCGACACTATGCGAAGCCGCAAAATCGCCGGTATGGCAATCCCAAGGACGATACTGCACGATATTTCCGGCAACGAGCGGAGCCAGCACCTCTTCTTCGAATCGTTCCCGATCGACATTGCCTCCCGGTTCGGCGAACCGTTCCGGAGTGCGTGTTACCGGGCGCAGGAAAAAAATCGTCCATATGCAGCACATTGCCGTCGAAACGACGCTGCAGCAAAGCCGCCAACGTGGTTTTGCCCGACGCGCATGGCCCGTCGATCGCCACAAACACATGCTCGCGTTCCGTAAACACACGTTCGATGCGTTCGATCACGGCCCGCGCGTCTTGAACCGCCTGCGCCTCCTCCACGTTTTCCATGGATTCCTTAGATTCCTTGGATTCCATCATCGCCGACTCCGTGCACACTACTCGAGCACGGTCAAACGGTATGCACGCGAACCAAGCCCAAGCTCTTCGGCGTATTCGAGCGTGTGCTCGCCATGCCTGGTGGCGATACGCTCGGTCACGGACGCGCCGTCCGGCGCCACATGAATCAGATCGACACACGCTTGGTCAAGCGCCACAGGGTCGAGCGACGAAAGCACGCCAATGTCATGCATGTCCGGCTCGGACGGCGTGGCGAAGCAGTCGCAATCCACCGACAAACGGTTCATGACGTTCAAATACATCATCTTGCCGTTCATGTGGCTGATCACAGCCTCATCCGCTTCGGCCATCGACTCGAGAAAGTCATCCTGCTCAGCTTCGACCCACTTGTCTTTAGCCACGCCTGCGGAATGAATCCAACGTTTGCCGTTCGACGATGCGATGCCGATGGACACGTTCTTCAACGCGCCTCCGAAACCGCCCATTGGATGCCCTTTGAAATGCGAAAGCACGAAGATGGAATCATAGTCGTCGATATGCCTGCCGACGATGTCATAGGCGATATGGCGGTGCTTGGCTACCGGAATCTCGATCTCGCCGCCCATGTCCATGATCTGGATCGGAGCGATGTCGTCGTATCCACGTTCCTTGAACACGGCAAGGCTTTTTTCGGGAGTCTCTCGATTGCCGTCGTATGCCGTTGCGCATTCCACCAATGTTCCGCCGATCTCCTGTACCAAATCCCTGACCAGCGCGGGATTCAGATTATTGGATTTTTCGGATTCTCCGGAATGGATTTTGATGGCGACCTTACCTTCCGGCCTAGCTCCCAACGCATGATATGCGGCAACCAGACTTTCTGGCGTAATCACGGGAGTGAAAAACACTTCGGGAGCTGACGCATCTTCCGTACGATGTTCCAATTCCTGCGCTTTCGCAATATCGAAATCAGTCATAATCCTCCTCGATTCTGCTCGCTTCAGCATAACCGATTACAGACTATCAATCTCAAGTCCGGTTGAACCAAACCGACACTCCCACCGCACCAGCCATTCCACCGCACCAGCACAAGACCATGTCCACGTCTTAGCCCGAACTCATCGCGTTTACATAATGACTGCTACGCTTGCCGAGTTCTTACGATTCGTCAAAAGAATGTCGAAGGCGTTGACGTACCGCGCGATAATCATCAAAGAAAGGAACATCATGGCGGAACTTGTTACGATGGCGCTGTTCTGTGCGGTTTTGATTGCCTGCATCATAACCAACATATCCATCGTTCCCGCACTGCTGGCCGGCGTGGTCATGTTCCTCATCCATGGCAAAATCACCGGTCACAAATTCGCGACCATGCTTTCCAAAGGGTTCGCCACCATGCGTGCCGCAAGCATTGTGGCGGTGACGTTCGTGCTGATAGGCCTGCTGACCACGCTATGGCGCGCCGCCGGCACCGTGCCGTTCATTGTGGCGAACACTTCCAGCCTGGTGCGCCCGCATGTGGTGATTCTGCTCGCCTTCCTGCTCAACTGCCTCATGTCACTGCTGACCGGATCATCGTTCGCTACGGCCGCCACCATGGGCGTCATCACCATGACGCTCGGCACGTCCATGCAGGTTTCGCCCGTATTCCTCGGCGGTGCGATTCTGTCGGCGTCTATTTCGGCGACCGCTGCTCCCCTGTTTCCACCAGCGCGCAATTAGTCAAAGCACTCACACATACGAATATTTTCGACAATATCGTACTGATGTTGAAAACATCTATTGTTCCGTTCATCATCACGTGTGCGATTTATGCTGTGTTGGCTTTGTGCACGCATCCTTCCGCAGGCTCCATTGATATCACGGGATTGTTCTCAAGCGCGTTCGATCTTCATTGGGTTACCGTTATTCCCGCGTTGGTGCTTGTGGTGCTTGCGATCGCCCGAATGGACGTGCGCATTACGATGGGCGCAAGTATTCTCACCGCATTGCCGGTTTGCGTGCTGGTGCAGCATATGGATTGGCTGGAGATTGGCCGTGCTTTGGTGTTCGGTTTTCATTGTTCGAACGCCCAAGTGGCGTCGTTGATTGACGGTGGCGGCATCGTTTCGATGATCAAGGTGATACTGATCGTCTGCATTTCCTCGTCGTATTCCGGTATTTTCCAAGAAACGGGGTTGTTGGATGGCACGCATCGGCTTATCGCTTCGATGGCGAAGCACATCAGCGTGTTTGGTGCGACTTTGGTCACGTCTGTGGTTGCGAGCGCGGTTGCCTGTAATCAGACATTGTCGATTATGTTGACTGATCAGTTGTGCGGCAATTTGGAAAACGACGAGCAGCGCAAGGTTGTTAATTTGGAGGATACCGCCGTTGTGGTGGCTCCATTGATTCCATGGTCGATTGCCGGCGCGGTGCCGCTTGCTTCGGTTGGGGCTCCTACGGAAAGTCTGTTGTTGAGCTGTTTTCTGTATTTGCTGCCGATTTGTTCGCTGGTTCGTACCTTGATTGCGGATCGTCGCAAAGTTTCGGATTAATACCAGATTACTTTTAATACAAATAAAAAAATGTGCCGTGCACTGATTATCCCAGCGCACGGCACAACGGTATTTGGAAGATATAAAAGATATGTAGAAGATTTTTAGAAGAACAGCGCTGCCACTCCCGCTGCGAAGCACATGAGCAGGATCGAAGTGATGAGGCTGGCAAGGAACGCCTTCTGCCCCTTCTTGGCGAGTGCCGAGAAGTTCACGGTGATGCCCAATGCGGCCATGGCCATGCCAAGCACGATGTAGGCGAAATCGACCAGCTGCGGGGTGATGGTGGCGATGAACGGCACGAACGTGCCGATGATGGAAGCGCCGATGAAACCGAGCATGAACCACGGGAACGACACTTTGCGTTTACCGTCCGCTGGCATTTCGGAATCGGGTTTTTATCCCACCAAACGGCGATGACGATGGCTGCGAACACCAGCATCAGCACTCGCGACAGTTTCATGATGGTTGCGATGTCCACCGCGCCGAACGCGTCGCCGGCCGCCACGGCATGGGCGATTTCGTGCAAGGAAGCTCCGGCGGTAATGCCCAGCTGTGTCTTACTCAAACCGGTCAATGGTCCAAGGGTGATTTCCAGTAACGCAAAGATGGTGCCCATGATGGCGATGATGGCCACGGCCATCACTTCATTGTTGGCTTTCTCGTCTTCCTGTTCCGGTGGAACCTTGATGGATCCGGAAAGTCCCATGACGGCTGCGGCACCACAAATGCCGGTACCGCCAGCCACCAGAATGGCCAGTTGCGGGTCAACGCCGAGCTTACGGGCGATGTTGTAGCACACGACGATGGTGAGCGTCACCACAACAGCGGCAATCGGCAAGCATTTGATGCCTTGCGTGAACAGCACCTGCAGGTTGAGCTTGAATCCAAGCAGAATAATACCCAAGCGGAGCAGCTTGTTGGAAATCAGTCCTGCTGCGTCTTTCACACCGGCCTTATGCTCTGGTGAACGGCTGGAATACCATTTGCGAATCGGAAACTGCAGCACCATGCCGATCAGCAGTGCGATAATCAGCGCACCGAACAGGCTGAATCCAGGGAATTGCTTCAGCCATGAGGCGATAATGGACGCGGCCAGCGTCACAATGCCGATGAATACCATCTCTTTGGTGGCGATACGTTTCCGCCACTTCTCACAAAACTCTTTCACAAGTATTCAAGAATAAAGCAGATACAGCGTGGAATCAACAGTCAAGTTCACATATTCGGCATTACGATTTGCTGCGATGTGGGAGTTGCACTTCGGAGAAGATGATTGCGGCGAAAATCAGCGCGAATCCGCATACTGACGGCACGGTAAGCGCAAACGAGATTTCGAATGCCACGCGGTACTTTGGAAAATGTTTTACTGCGCTTTGGCTGCTTGTTGATTCACCCAGTTGTCGGCCATTTCGATGGCTTCATCAAGCGTGGTTTTGGCGGCCTTGTAATACTTGGATTCTTTGACGCCGCTATTGTCGATCAGCTGCTGGCCCGCATCAACGGCTTTGGATAGCGCGCTCAACAGTTTGCGTCCAATAAGGGTGAGATCGCCGTCATTGCCGAGTTTGTCGATAAGCGCGTTTGCCTTGTCAAGCGATTCCTGCAAAGCAAGTTTGGAGTCTTCCAACGATTCGGCATTGTCGTCTGACTTGTTTTGACTCGTCCCATCATTGGATTGCGTTGAATTCGACGTGCCATCGGAGGTATCGCCGCCGCTTTGCGACTGCTGGTTCTTTTCGATTGTCTTCAGACTGCCGTTCAGGGAGTCAGTTGCGCTGTCCAATGTTTTGGAGACGAGATTGAGCTGCGTGATGGTGGCGTCCGCCTTACAGCCTTCCGTATCGACCGTGTTCTCTGCGCTGGTAGCCGCGTCCGCGAACGCGTCGATGATGTCGTTCACGCCGAGCGCACCACGGATCAATTTCTGCAGCTCGCTACCGTTTTCGGATGTGTCGAGCACGGCCTTACGGGCCGAGCTGAATTCCGCAAGCGATTGCCGGCATGTGTCCAACGCCTCCTGCCGTTTGTTGTGGTAGACGTACGCTCCTGCGCTGCATGCCACAGTGAGCGCCACGACCACGGAAAGGACAATCGGCCAGGTTTTGCGGGGATTGGAAGGCTGTTCAACGGCCTGATACTGATAATCCATATGCGTCCACCCCTTGCGAATCGACGGATGTCATCGTTCTTCGTCTTGTTAACCTCGCCTATTTTACGAGTCCGAAGATGGGAAAAACCTGAATGGACATCCCACGCACACCAACGAAGCGGGGTCGGGTCGGCATACCGTCTCTCCGCAGGCGTGCCGCGACCGCATATCCACCACGTCAAGCGATCCTCGTTCTCGCGCGCGTTCGATGGCCATGTCGACGAAATCGACCGGCAGATGTCGTTCGGCGGCGATCTGCCGCACCGTCAATCCTGCCGCAACATCGCCGACGATACGTGTAACGATATCGCCCTGACCATTGTCCTGCGGGCCGACCGTACGTGACGTGCGTCGCCAACC
>ENA-OQNJ01000341-OQNJ01000341.1-human-gut-metagenome-genome-assembly--contig:-NODE-341-length-12202-cov-3.051843_pt1 | contig 12202 bp, 12 predicted proteins | sample MGYA00242630_ERZ504882 | MGnify/ENA primary metagenome ERZ504882 (study PRJEB26092, sample SAMD00036408) | human gut metagenome | host: Homo sapiens | study: EMG produced TPA metagenomics assembly of... | reverse complement strand
CTTGCAAAGACCGGTATCGGGTGCATGGGTCAAGACTGATATCTTCGTGCTGTGGTTTCATATTCTTGTTTCAACTATTCCGGCAGCTATTATCGGAGTGCTTTTTGATGATGTATTCGAGAGACTGTTTTACAATTTCCAGACAGTAGCTATCATGCTTATACTCTTTGGTATCGCTTTTATTGTGATTGAGACCAGACATAATGGCAAGTCTGCCAAGATTAATTCACTTGTCGACATAAGCTACACGACTGCACTTATGATTGGATTTTTCCAGCTTATTGCAGCTGTTTTTCCGGGTACATCACGTTCAGGCGCTACTATTGTAGGAGCTCTCTTAATTGGTGTTTCAAGGACTGTTGCCGCTGAGTATACATTTTTCCTTGCTATTCCGGTTATGTTTGGTGCGAGTCTTCTGAAGCTTGTTAAATTTGGATTTCATTTTACAGGGGAAGAGGCTGCTATTCTGATTATCGGCATGATTGTGGCATTTGTTGTTTCACTTATTGTTATCAAATTCCTGATGGGCTACATAAAGAAGCATAACTTTATTGTGTTTGGATGGTACCGTATAGTTCTTGGTGCGATTGTGCTGCTTTGTGGTATCGCAGGGCTTCTCTAAATACATTTTGACGCAATTTTGCAGGAAGAGGGTTTAAGACATGCATGATGAATTGACAGCAAATGATATAAAGAAAATGGAGGACGAGATAGAGTACAGAAAGCTCGTTGTCAGAAAGAAGGCTCTTGATGACGTAAAGGTGGCGAGAGCCCAGGGTGACTTGAGCGAGAACTTCGAGTACAAGGCCGCCAAGCAGTTTAAGAACCAGAACGAGAGCCGTATCAGATACCTTGAGAAGATGATTAAGACTGCCGTTGTCATATCCGATGAGTCAAAGGATGATGAGGTGGGTATGTTCAATACGGTTGATGTGTATTTTGAGGATGATGATGAGACTGAGACATACAAGATTGTCACAACAGTAAGGGGCAATTCCTTAAAGAATCTGATAAGCAAGGAGTCACCGCTTGGTGCAGCTATATTCGGGCACAAGGTGGGTGACAGGTGTGAGGTAAAGGTAAATGATGACTACTCATACTTTGTTAAGATAATGAAAATACAAAATACTGTCGACGACGGCAGTGATGATTTGCGTAAATTTTAATCTGGGTTTAATTTTTGAGTCTTATAGGGATTCCAAAAAGATTAATATGTTTATGACTATATAATGTTTAATGTCAGAAATGGGGAGATTTATATGATTAAATTAAAAACTTTTGGCAGCTTTACGGTAGGTAATGGCTTAACATCTGTCCAGGAAGGGGCATGGAGGTCTGAGAAGCTTGAAAAGCTGTTTGTATATCTGGCGATGAACAGAAACAGGGGTGTCTGTATAGAGGATATTTCAGAGGCTATATGGCAGGTTGAGGAGGAGACTGATAATCCGGTAGGAGCCCTTAAGAATCTGGCATACAGGCTCAGAAAGGCTCTAAGAGATGCCTCCTTTGGCGAGGAGTGCATAGTTTCTGTTAGAGGCGGCTTGTACAAATGGAATGATGATGTGGAAGTAACCATTGATGTCGAAGAGTTTGACAGATATATAAATGAGGCTGAGATGGCATTTTGCAGGAGCAAGGAGACCGCTATTGAAAGCTATGAGAAGGCCATAGCCCTTTACCATGGAGATTTCCTGCCTCTTAGGACAGATACACACTGGTTTATGACGCTCAATGCATTTTACCATTCCAGATACGTAAATACAGTAAAGGCTCTGGCAAAGCTGTATATTGATACAGGCTGCTATGAGAAGCTTGAGCAGCTTTGCACCAGGGCTATTGTATATGAACGTTCGGATGAGCAGATATACTCATATCTGATTGTAGCACGCATGCGTACCAAAAAGGTACAGATGGCTTTTGATACTTATGAGACTGCCAAGGCTATTATGGACAAGGATCTTGGTGTTAGAAAGACTGTCATGCTCAACAAGGTGTATGAGGAGCTTTTATCTGTCACAAAGGGTGCTTCAAGCTACAATATAGATGAAGTGAAGGACGATATCAGTGAGGAGAGCATGAATGGTGTTTTCATGTGCGGATATCCTGTGTTCAAGGAAATCTATCAGCTGGAGGTCAGAAAGAGTGCCCGTTCTACGATTCCGGAGAGTCTGGTGCTTGTCACTGTTGTGCCAATGTATAGCAGTCAGCCGGATAAGAATCATAGTCAGATGAAGGATTCCATGCATACACTTGAAAGAGCACTTAGAAAGTGCCTGCGTGTGGGGATGTGGCAGCAAAGTACAGTGATTCACAGTACATTGTGCTTTTGTCGAAGTGCTCATGCGATACAGCCTCCGATGTCATGAAGCGTATTATCGATAGGTCAATCATACGTGTGACACACATAGTAATATGACGATACAATTTGATATTGAGCCGGTAAGCTGCTACAGCAGTTTTGTGAGTGACAAATGATATTTTCTGATATAGAGGTGCGTTTTTTTTGAAGAGACTTATTAACATTATTTCCAGTATAATTTTATTAATTCTTGTTTTAATTATTATTGTAATATTTGCTCCCAAGCTGTTTAGTATCGAGCCGATGGTAATTGTAAGCGGCAGCATGGAACCTTCTTACATGAAGGGGAGCCTATTGTATGTAAAGGAGAGTGCCGGTGGGATACAGACAGGTGATGTCATTACCTTTTACAGAAATGGCGAGCTTGTGACTCACAGGGTAGTTGAAATAAATACAGATGAAAAGACCTACACTACAAAGGGCGATGCCAATCAGGTGAATGATGTACAGCCGGTTGCATGGTCTGATGTGGTCGGAGTGCCCGTGTTTGATATCCCGGTGCTTGGTTATCCTGCTTCTTTTTTAGGAACCACGCAAGGTAAATTTGTATTCATTGTATTGTTGATTATTTTTACCGGTATTACAGTACTGACTGATAAAAAAATGGAGAAAACAAATGGTTAAGAAAGTAATTAGATTTATAGTTCTGATAATTGGTCTGTCTCTTGTGGCTTATTCAGGTTATCATCTGTTTAAGATTTATTCGGACTATAATACCTCGGATAAGACATATGAGAAGCTTCAGGATGAGTATGCATTGGACGATTCAAAGAAGGATGATGACAGCACGAAAGGCAGTGAAGCACAGTCACCGTGGTATGATGATATAGATATTGATTTCGCCGGTCTAAGGAGCGAAAACCCTGATGTGGTTGGCTGGATTTATTTTGAGAATGAGGATATCAGCTACCCTGTCATGTATTCGGGGGATAACAGCTATTACCTCAGAAAGACCTTTAAGAGAGAGCATGCCACTGCAGGCTCCATCTTCCTTGAGGGTTCAAACAAGACTGATTTCAGCGACTGTCATACAATCATTTATGGACACAATATGAAAAACCTGTCTATGTTTGGAAAGCTTAAGTACTATAACCGTGATGAGAATTACTATGACAGCCATCAGTATTTCCAGATACTTGTCGATGGTAAAAAGTATAGGTACCAGATTTTCTCATATGAGACGGTTAGTGATGACAGTGATGAGTATACTGTGGGCTTTGAGCCTGACGAGACATTTGGCAAATTCGTACAGAGGATGGCTGCCTCATCAATGAAGGATACAGGCATAGTCCCGACAAAGGATGACAAGGTTGTGACGCTTTCAACCTGTTCCACAAGCGGTGAGACATACAGGTTTGTGGTACATGGTGTGAGAGTTGATGAGCATTGATAATGAAAACAGGTGTATAATATGAAAAAAGAAGATGAATTACTTAAAGAGCTTACCGATATGGTAAAGGAAACAAAGAAGGGGCAGATTAAGTGGAAGCTTTCCTGTCAGACTACAGAGTACAATGATGAGGCCGTAAAGCCGACAGTTACAGAGGATGGCATCACCTGGACTGTTGATGAGTGCTACGTGTCATATGAGTGTACCTATAAGGGCAGTGATTTTGTGATGATTACATATGAGATGATTCATACTGCCGGTGATAAAGACAGACAACCAACCTTGTTTTTTTACCGCCGCTTGGCATCAGATACTTTGATATCAGCACACTGCTTCCATACTCAGTGCCGGCATCTAATATTCTCACATACGAGATTCACACGCTGTGGCTATTGCTGCTTGAGATGTATAAGAGTGACAACACAAGCGTAGAGCTTGATGCGAGCTCCAGGGAGCTTATGATTGAAGAATAGGGGATATGATATATGTATGCAGTGATTACAGGAGCAAGCTCAGGAATAGGTGAACAGTTTGCAAAGAAACTTGCGAAGGAGGGGTATGACCTGATTCTTGTTGCCAGAAGGCGGGAGAGACTTACAGCTCTTTCTGATAAGCTTAAAGCCACACATAAGGAGCTTGAGTGTGATATTTTTACCGCGGATCTGATGCAGCTTGATGAGTGTCAGAGACTTTCGGACTATCTCGAGGAAAAAGACATAGAAATATTTATAAACAACGCAGGCTACGGTGATTGCGGCCTGTTTGAGGAGACTGATATAGCTAAGGAAATGGGCATGATAGATGTCAACGTGCGTGCTGTACACTTCCTGACGAAAAAGCTTTTAAGACAGATGAGGGTAAAGGACAGAGGTTTTATATTAAATGTGGCAAGCTCTGCGGGGCTTATTCCTGCCGGTCCGTACATGGCTGCCTATTATGCCTCTAAGGCATATGTTGCGAGCCTTTCAAGGGCTGTTGCATGTGAGCTTCGACAGAGCCACAGCCATGTGTATGTGGGGTGCCTGTGTCCGGGACCGGTTGATACAGAGTTCAATGATGTGGCGAATGTGCGATTTGCGCTGAAGGGGATTTCCGCTGAATACTGCGCCAATTATGCCATAGACCGGATGATGAAGCACAAAACGGTCATAGTGCCTACTCTCAGGATGAAGCTTGCTACAACCTGTGGCAGATTTCTGCCACAATCTTTGTATATAAAGATTGTTTCACATCAGCAAAAGAAAAAATGGCACATTGACTAAAAAGTTTTTGAAAATTGGTTGAATTGCCCTATTTACAGTTATTGTAAATTTTATTATAATGTATACGAAAATAAACGAAAAGGATAGTGCTATGAAATTAGGAGCGATTTATTCAAAGGAAAAGACAACATTTACACTGTTTTCGCCTGTTGCGGACAGTGTTTTTGTTATTTTTTATGATAAGGGAAATGATTCGGCCGAGAAAGGCAGGCTTGAGATGATGCGCGGAGAGGGAGAGCTTCGCAGTATTTTTTCTGCTACGGCAGAGGGGAATCTGGATGGTGTTTATTATACATATGAGGTTCACACCTCAGATGGCACATTCAGCTCGCATGATCCGTATGCAAGAGCCTGCGGTGTAAATGGGCACAGGTCTATGGTTATTGACCTGTCAAAGACTGATCCTGATGGATTTGCAGATGAGGACAGGCCAAAGCTTGCAGACCCCATGAGCATGGTTATCACTGAGGTGTCTGTCGCGGATGTGTCTGCCGGTGCATCTGCTCATTCCAGGTATCCGGGTAAGTTTAAGGCATTTACTGAGGATAAGACTCTTTCGTACTTCAAGGATATGGGAGTGACACATCTGCAGCTTATGCCGTCGTATGATTTTGCCAGCATTGACGAGAGTGATTCCTTAAAGGAGCAGTATAACTGGGGCTATGATCCGTACAATTACAATGTGCCGGAGGGCTCTTACTCGACAGATCCGTTTAATGGAGCCGTGAGAGTGAGAGAGTATAAGGAGATGGTACACTCGATTCATGAGGCGGGTCTTGGTGTAATCATGGATGTGGTTTACAATCATACATTCAATGTTCATGACAGCTGCTTTTACAAGACTGCGGGCAATTATTTCTACCGCATGCTGGATGCTGCAAAGTACTCTGATGCATCAGCCTGTGGCAATGAAATAGCCTCAGAGAAGCCTATGGTCAGAAAATATATCATTGATTCGCTGTGCTACTGGGCGAGTGAGTATCACATTGATGGCTTCAGGTTTGATCTGATGGGAGTACTTGATATCGAGACATTGAACGAAGCCAGAAAAGCTCTCTTAAAAATAAATCCTGATATAATAATGTACGGAGAGGGCTGGACAGGTGGAGAGAGCACTCTGCCAGAATCAGAGCGTGGCATGAAAATAAATGCTCCAAGGACACCGGGCATCGGCATGTTTTCGGATGATATACGTGATGCGGTAAAGGGACATGTGTTCTATATGGATGAGCTGGGCTTTGTCAATGGAGCTGCAGACAGAGGTGAAGAGCTAAAGCAGGCTGTTACGTGTGCTAAGTGGGCCAAATCGCCTATGCAGTCGATTAACTATCTGTCATGTCACGACAACTATACTCTCTGGGACAGGTTTATCATATCCAATTCACATGAGAGTGAAGAGATGCGTATCCGTATGAATAAGCTTGCAGCAGCCATCCTTTTTACAGCGCAGGGGATTCCGTTTTTCCTGCATGGAGAGGAGTTTGCGAGAACAAAGATTAGTGAGGCTGATGGTACTCCTGTAGAGAACAGCTATTGCAGTCCTCTCTCTGTCAATGCAATAGATTATGACAGGGCTGAGCAGTTTTCGGACCTTAAAGCCTACTATAAGGGGCTTATAGCACTAAGAAGGGCTCACAAGTCATTTTATCTTGACACAGTAGATGAGATTAAGAAATCCGTACATTTCATGGATGATATGCCTGATGGCGTTGTAGCATATACTATTGATAACGATACAGAGAAGGTGTTCGTAGCTTACAATGCCGGCAAAAATAAAATCACAATTAAACTTGCAGACGCTTTGTGGGAGGTTCTCGCAGATGAAGCTTCTGCGGGAGATAAAGCTCTTTACACAATAAAAGACCAGGCAATAATACCTGGGGTATCATGCCTGGTTGCAGTTTGCAAATGTTAGTGAGTTGATTTATTTATATAGCTTGTCTTGTATTTTGAATATACGATTTTCTGGCTGCGATACAGGCCAAAGTATCCTGACAGCATATAGCTGAATGGAATTGCCAGAAGAAAGTACGGCATGCCGTCGTAGCCAAACAGCTCAAAGCTGATGAGCAGTGATGTAATCGGACAGTTGGTGACACCACAGAACAGTGAAATCATGCCGACAGCTGTACACAGCGATGGCTCAAAGCCTGTCAGGTTGCCAAACAGGCATCCAAAGGTTGCGCCTATGAAAAAAGGATGGTACAATCTCGCCGCCCTTAAAGCCTGCGCCAAGAGTCAGTGCGGTGAAGATGATTTTTAGCAGAAATGCTTCAGGTCTGACAGAGCCGTCTATACTGCTTTGGATGACACTCATTCCGGTGCCGTTGTATGTCTGGTTTCCTACAAGCATAGTTGCTATGATGACAAAGCAGCCACCAATGAATACTCTTGTATATTTGTTTGGCAGATATTTTTTGTACAGCGCCTCACCTGAGTGAAGGGCCACACAAAAGAGTATGCTTACGAGTGCGCACAGTATTGCAAGCACAGAGATTTTTACTGAGTTTAAAATAGTAAAGTCCGGTATGTTTTCAATAGCAAAAAATTCATTTGTAACATTGAAGTATGATGCGATACCGTGAGCGATGAGGGAGCTTATCACACATGGAACGAGTGCTATATAATACATGACACCGACGCTTATCATCTCCATGGAGAAAATAGCGGCTGCCATCGGAGTGCCAAACAGTGCACTGAATGCAGCGCTCATGCCACACATAATCATGACATGCTTGTCCTTTTCATCAAATCTGAATACCCTGCCTATAGAGCTTCCGATGCTGCCTCCCATCTGCAGTGCAGCACCCTCACGGCCGGCAGAGCCACCGAACAGGTGAGTGATAAGTGTGGATACAAATATAAGCGGGGCCATTATAAAGGGCACCTTGTCGCCTGAATGGATAGCTGATATTACCAGATTGGTTCCGGTGTCGTTATCGTCTTTACACAGATGATAGAGTCCTACAATGGCAAGTCCGCCGATTGGCAGAAAGTAAATGAGCCAAGGGTATTTCATTCTGAAATCGGTTACGACCGACAGGGCAAAATAAAATGCGGTGCCGCAGCTTCCTGCGACTATGCCGACAACGATAGAAAAGATTACCCATTTAATGGATGTTATAAGGCGTTTCGTATTATGCTTTACCTTATGCACAATCAATTGCCTAGTTGTTTCATTCATTTTGTTACACCTCTTTTAAACTTTTTCTTAATTTGATATTAACATTAACTAATTTAATTTACAAGTTGCACTTTATGATGTTATAATAACTAAATAAAACGAAAATATCATATGATTTCATATGTATATTATATATTATTTTAAAATACAGGCTCACGCAGCCAAACAATGAGTATACAACAAAAGGGAGGAAAAATAACATGAGAACTAGCGGTGTATTAATGCCAATCTCATCACTGCCATCACAGTATGGTATTGGAACTATGGGAAAGGAGGCAAGACGTTTTGTCGATTTCCTTGAGAAGGGAGGTCAGACATACTGGCAGATTCTTCCAATCTGTCCTACCAGCTATGGAGATTCTCCATACCAGTCATTTTCAAGCTTTGCAGGCAATCCTTATTTTATCGATCTTGAGCTTTTATGCAAGGACAAGCTTCTGACAAAGAAGGAGTGCGAGTCATATAAGTGGGGCAAAAAGCCACAGTATGTAGACTATGGCATTATGTATGTCAACAGATATGCTCTTTTAAGAAAGGCATATGAGCGTTTTTCAAAGAAAACACCGGCTGACTATGAGGCATTCTGCAGTAAAGAGGCAGAGTGGCTTGATGAGTACACACTCTTTATGGCATTAAAGGATGCCAATGGCGGAGTGGCATGGAGCGAGTGGGATGATGCTCTTAAGTTTAGAAAACCTGAGGCTATGGAAGAAGCAAAGGAGAAGTATGCAGATGATATTGCCTTCTACAAGATGCTCCAGTATCTCTTCTTCAAGCAGTGGACTGCTTTAAAGGCATATGCTAATGAAAAGGGCATAAGAATTATCGGAGATGTACCTATTTATGTTGCCATGGATTCAGCAGATGTATGGGCTAATCCTACACAGTTCTATCTCGATAAAGACTTAAATCCAATCGAGGTGGCAGGATGTCCTCCTGATGCCTTCTCAGCTGACGGACAGCTCTGGGGCAATCCTCTTTTCAGATGGGATGTTATGAAGAAGGACAGCTACAGCTGGTGGACAAAGCGTATCAGTGCTATGGCAAAGCTTTATGATATAGTACGAATCGATCATTTCAGAGGTTTTGATTCATTCTATGCTATTCCTGCAAAGGATGATACAGCAAAGAACGGTGTATGGAAAGATGGACCTGGCATGGATTTATTCAACGTGCTTGAGAAGAAGCTTGGCAAGCTTCCTATCATCGTGGAGGACCTCGGCTTCCTCACACCTTCCGTAAAGAAGCTTTTAAAGGATTCAGGCTTCCCTGGCATGAAGGTTATCCAGTTTGCCTTCGATTCAAGAGAAGATAGCGATTATCTGCCACATAACTATCCGCAGCACTGTGTTGTATACACAGGTACCCATGACAATGACACAGTTATGGGCTGGATGAAGACAGCTCCAAAGGATTGCGTAAGGTTTGCAAAGGATTACTTAAACCTCACAAAGGAGGAGGGCTACAACTGGGGCATGATGCGTGCGGCATGGTCATCAGTTGCCGATATGGCTATTGTTCCTATGCAGGATCTGCTTGGACTTGATTCAAAGGCCCGTATCAACATTCCTTCAACTACCGGTGGCAACTGGCAGTGGAGAGCTACTCCTGAGCAGATAGACAATAAGCTTGCAAAGAAGCTCCACAAGTGTATGCAGATGTATGCACGTCTGAGAGAGGAGCCTGAGGAGGCTTCTGACAAATCAGATGCTAAAGAAACAGCTGATACTTCTACAAGCAAGACAGCAGGATGTGAGAAAAAGGCTGCTAAGTAGTTTGGTTTAAAATACTATATATTATTACAAAAGACCACAGGTTATCTGTTTTGAAGCCTGTGGCCTTTTTATGTGTAATAATTCAAAGAGCAGGTGAATACACTTTGATTATAGAATAAAGTGTATGGAGGAAGCTTTTATGGGCAGTACTATGGACAGTAAAGAGTTTGATTTATATAAAGATATCAGATGCCGCACAAACGGCGAGATTTACATAGGTGTCGTCGGTCCTGTGCGCACAGGCAAGTCCACATTTATAAAGCATTTCATGGAGCTTTGTGTAATCCCAAAGATGGACAATGAGTATGCTAAAAAGCGTGCAGTCGATGAACTGCCGCAATCAGGCAAAGGAAAGACTATTATGACGACTGAACCGAAATTTATTCCACAGGATGCGGTTACTATCAGTCTGGATGATGGCAGCGCTGTGAAGGTACGCCTTGTGGACTGTGTGGGCTTTACAGTGGGGGATGCTGTCGGTTATCTCGAGGAGGACGGCGAGCGTATGGTCAAAACACCATGGTTCGACGAGGATATACCTTTTGAGGAGGCTGCGGTTGTAGGAACAAAAAAGGTAATAGAGGAGCATTCGACAGTGGCTGTGCTTGTAACCACTGACGGCAGCATAGGCGATATAAAAAGACAGAGCTATGAGGCGGCAGAAAGAGAAACCGTCATGCAGCTTGAGGCTTCAGGAAAGCCATTTGTAATTGTGGTAAATACTACAAAGCCTTTTGCAGCAGAAACGAGACTTTTGTGCGAGTCACTTAGCAGAGAGTATAAAGCGGCTGCCATTCCTATAGACTGTGAAAAGCTTTGCATGGGACAGATTACAGATATCATGGAAAAGCTCTTATATGAATTTGCAGTCACGAGAGTGGACTATGATATACCGAAATGGGTGCAGCTTCTGCCTTATGACAATTATGTAAAGCAGGCCGTAATTACATATGCAAAGACTTTTCTTGCAAGGGCTTCAAAACTGAAGGATGTCGCACAGATGAGCACTGATATGCCTGAATCGGATGGGGATATATTAAAAGTGGTATCTCTTGCCGGGATGGGGCTGTCTGATGGTGTGGTAAAGGGTTAAAATTGAGATTGCAGAGAAGTACTACTACGAGAATATTTCCGCGCTGTGCGGTGTGACTGTTTCCGGGGAAAAGGAGCTGATTTCCCTGATTCTTTCACTCACTGAGGAAAAGAATGAGTACGAAAAGATTAAGGATGCTTTTTCATCGGTGCAGCAGAAGGGTTATGGTGTTGTGATGCCACAGCTGTCTGATATCCGAATGGAGGAGCCTGTGCTTATAGCCCATGGAAACAAGTTTGGTGTAAAAATGAAGGCCATTTCACCGTCAATACATATGATAAGGGCTAATATCGAGACCGAGATAGCGCCGATAGTCGGAAGCAGGGAACAGGCAGAGGATCTGATAGATTACATTAAAAAATGGTGAAAACAGTGACAGTGGAGTCTGGAAGACTAATATTTTTGGAAAGTCTGTCGGTGAGCTTATGGAGGACGGAATAAGAAGCAAAATAATGCAGATGGATGATGAGTGCCAGATAAAGCTTCAGGAAACCATGCAAAAGATTGTGAATGACTCAAATGGTGGCATGATTTGTATAATTATATAATGATATGGGGTCAAAGGTATTTTGACCCTTTAATCATATAATTATTGATTGGTAATTAGAGTTTAATTACTATATTATACGAAATATAAGTTGACTATATAGCATAAAGATAGCATAATGATACATAAAGACTGATTTAAAAGCGAAAGAGAGTAGGTTACATGCAGATAATTTTTATACATCACAGTTGTTTTCTTGTGGAACTGGATGACAAGGTGCTTATATTTGATTATTTTGATGGAGACAAGGTGGAGGGTATGCATTTTACCGGAAAGCTGCCATCTTATGAGCCGGATACAAAAATCTATATGTTTGCAAGTCACAGCCACAAGGATCATTATGATATGGATATTTTGCGTCTGGCTGACAAATATCCGAATATACATTATGTTTTTTCGAAGGATATCCGTATCAGTCCGCATTTTTTTATCAAAGCATGGCATTGATCCCGCTGTCAGGGACAGGGTGACATTTGTTTCACCTGACAATACATATCATGTGGATGATCTGGATATAATGACACTTAGATCCACCGATGCCGGTGTGGCGTTTTATGTTGCCTCAAACGGTGTGAGCCTGTTTCATGCCGGT
>ENA-OQNJ01000339-OQNJ01000339.1-human-gut-metagenome-genome-assembly--contig:-NODE-339-length-12266-cov-2.955433_pt1 | contig 12266 bp, 11 predicted proteins | sample MGYA00242630_ERZ504882 | MGnify/ENA primary metagenome ERZ504882 (study PRJEB26092, sample SAMD00036408) | human gut metagenome | host: Homo sapiens | study: EMG produced TPA metagenomics assembly of... | reverse complement strand
GGAAAAACGACTATTGCCACCTTATTATATAATATGTTCCGTAAATTCGGATATAAGACAGGACTCATTTCCACTGTATGCAATTATATAGATGAGGAAGCCATTCCAACTGACCATACCACCCCTGACCCTATTACACTAAACAAACTGCTGGGGCGCATGGCAGATGAAGGATGCAAATATGCCTTTATGGAAGTAAGCTCACATTCTGTAGCACAAAAACGGATCGGTGGTTTAAAATTCGCAGGCGGTATATTTACCAACCTTACCCGTGACCATCTGGACTACCATAAAACTGTAGAGAACTATCTGAAAGCCAAAAAAGCATTCTTTGACGGTCTGCCTAAAACAGCCTTTGCCTTAACCAATCTGGATGACAAAACGGATTGGTCATGACTCAAAATACCAAAGCAAAGGTACACACCTATTCGCTGCGCAGCTTGAGTGATTTTAAAGGAAAAGTGCTGGAAGATGGATTCGAAGGAATGCTGCTTGATATAAATAATGTGGAAGTCAATGTACAGTTCATCGGACGTTTCAATGCTTCCAACCTGCTGGCAGTCTATGGAGCAGCCTGCCTGCTGGGGAAAAAGACAGAAGAGGTATTGCTGGCATTGAGTACTCTTCGCCCCGTTGCCGGGCGTTTTGACTCACTGCGCTCACCCAAGGGATACACCGCCATTGTGGACTATGCCCATACTCCGGATGCCTTGGAAAATGTGCTGAATGCCATTCACGAGGTCCTGAATGGCAAAGGTCATGTAATTACGGTAGTAGGCGCCGGCGGCAACCGCGATAAAGGCAAACGCCCCTTGATGGCACAAGAAGCGGTAAAGCAAAGCGATAAAGTCATTATCACCTCTGACAATCCCCGTTTTGAAGAGCCGCAGGAAATCATCAATGATATGCTGGCAGGGCTGACTAAAGAGGATATGCGTAAAGTGATAAGCATAGCCGACCGTAAAGAAGCGATCCGTACAGCTTGTATGCTGGCCCAAGCTAAAGATGTCATTTTAGTTGCCGGGAAAGGACACGAAAATTATCAGGAAATCAAAGGTATAAAGCACCATTTCGACGATAAAGAAGTATTAAGAGATATTTTTGCTAATGAATAAACCAACCAAAAGATGTTATATTATTTATTTCAATATTTAGAAAAGTTCGATTTTCCCGGAGCCGGTATGTTCGGTTACGTTTCATTCCGTTCATTGATGGCAATCATTTTATCATTGTTGATCTCAGCTATCTTCGGTGAATATTTCATCAACCTGCTCAAACGTAAACAAATAACCGAAACCCAACGTGACGCATCTATAGACCCTTTTAATGTGAAAAAAGTTGGTGTGCCGACGATGGGAGGTATAATTATTATTGTCGCAATTCTCATACCTTGCCTCTTGTTGGGAAAGCTGCATAATATTTACATGATATTAATGTTGATTACCACCATTTGGCTGGGTACGTTAGGCTTTTTGGACGACTATATCAAGGTCTTCCGTAAAGACAAAGAAGGGTTGCACGGCAAATTCAAGATCATCGGCCAAGTAGGTTTGGGACTCATTGTGGGACTCACCTTATATTTAAGTCCGAGCGTGGTTATCCGTGAGAACGTAGAAATACAAAGAGGAGGAGAAATTGTGGAAGTGGTGCACAAGGAACAAGATCAGAAGTCCACCAAAACTACGATTCCTTTCTTCAAGAACAACAATTTGGATTATGCTGATTTCGTAGGTTTTCTGGGAGACAATGCCCAGGCTGTAGGTTGGATTATTTTCGTATTAGTTACCATCTTCGTAGTTACTGCCGTATCTAACGGTGCCAACCTGAATGACGGGATGGACGGGATGGCAGCCGGAAATTCTGCTATCATCGGTCTTACCTTAGGCATATTGGCATACGTATCCAGCCACATCGAATATGCAGGATACCTTAATATCATGTACATTCCCGGCAGTGAAGAACTGGTAATCTTTATCTGCTCCTTCATCGGCGCACTGATCGGTTTCCTTTGGTACAATGCTTTTCCCGCCCAAGTATTTATGGGCGATACCGGCAGCTTGACCATTGGTGGTATCATAGCGGTATTTGCAATCATCATTCATAAAGAGTTGCTTATACCTATTCTCTGTGGAATCTTCTTGGTAGAAAACCTTTCGGTCATTCTACAGGTGAGATATTTCAAAAGCGGAAAAAAGAAAGGACATTTGCAACGCGTATTCAAACGTGCCCCTATCCACGACCATTTCCGCACTACATTAGCACAGTTAGACCCCAATTGCAGTTATCTGTTCATGAAACCCAACAGCGTATTCCATGAGTCAAAAATCACGGTACGCTTCTGGATTGTCACCATCGTACTCGCTGCAATTACGATTATTACATTAAAGATAAGATAAGATAAACGAAGATTATGGCTAAAAGAATTGTCATACTAGGAGCCGGAGAAAGCGGTGCGGGAGCAGCCGTTCTGGCAAAGAAACAAGGTTTCGACACCTTCGTTTCAGACATGTCCACGATTAAGGACACATACAAAAACATGCTGAACGAGCGAGGCATCGAATGGGAAGAAGGCAAGCATACCGAATCTCTCATTCTGAATGCGGATGAAGTAATCAAAAGTCCGGGTATTCCGAATGATGCCCCGATGATTCTTAAGTTAAAGTCACAAGGCACCCCTATCATCTCCGAAATAGAATTTGCGGGACGTTATACCAATGCCAAAATGATTTGCATTACAGGAAGTAATGGAAAAACAACAACTACTTCGCTGATTTATCATATCTTCAAGAAAGCAGGTATGAATGTGGGACTAGCCGGAAATATCGGTCAAAGTCTGGCATATCAGGTAGCAGAATGCAACTATGATTATTATGTGATCGAGTTAAGCAGTTTCCAATTGGACAACATGTACAAGTTCCATGCCAACATTGCCGTATTGATGAACATCACGCCGGATCATCTGGACCGTTACGACCACCAGATGCAAAACTATGTGGATGCAAAATTCCGCATTATCCAGAACCAGACCCCGGACGATGCCTTCATCTTCTGGAACGATGACCCCATCATCCAGCGTGAATTACACAAATATGGCATTCATGGCCATTACTACCCTTTTGCCGAAAGGAAAGAGGAAGGAACCGCCGCATACGTGGAACAGGACAAGGTTTATTTTACAGAACCAATCGCTTTCAACATGGAACAGGAGGAACTGGCGCTGACCGGAACCCATAATCTGTTCAACTCCATGGCGGCCGGTATCTCTGCCAACCTGGCGGGTATCCGCAAAGAGTGTATCCGCGAGGCCTTGGGTGATTTCAAGGGAGTGGAACACCGCCTTGAAAAAGTCTGCCGGGTAAGAGGGGTGGATTACATCAATGACTCCAAGGCTACCAATGTGAATTCCTGCTGGTATGCTTTGCAAAGCATGAAAACCAAAACCATCCTGATATTAGGCGGGAAAGACAAAGGCAACGACTATAACGAAATTGCCGACTTGGTAAAAGAAAAATGTACCGGATTGATCTACATGGGATTGCACAATGAGAAATTGCATGATTTCTTTGACAAGTTCGGCCTGCCTGTAGCCGATGTACAAAGCATGAAGGATGCCGTAGACGCTGCTTACCGGATGGCCAAGAAAGGCGAAACCGTATTATTAAGTCCATGCTGCGCCAGCTTCGACCTTTTCAAAAGTTACGAAGACCGTGGCGAGCAGTTCAAGGAATGTGTAAGAAACCTGTAATATAGTATTAAGGTATATAGATAATGGATCTGATAAAAGACTTGTTCAAGGGCGACAAAGTAATCTGGATTATTTTCCTGTTTCTTTGTCTGATCTCTATCGTCGAGGTATTTAGTGCCGCCAGCACGCTTACCTACAAAAGTGGGGATCATTGGGGACCTATCACCCAGCACAGTGTCATCCTGATGGTAGGTGTGTGCATTGTGGTACTGGTACATAACATTCCCTACAAATATTTCCGTGTGTTTCCCGTCTTCCTGCTGCCCCTATCGACATTATTGCTGATATTTGTAATGGGTATGGGATTGATTACCGGAGACCGTGTCAATGGTGCAGCCCGTTGGATGACTTTCTTCGGTATCCAGTTCCAGCCTTCCGAACTGGCAAAAATGGCCGTGATTATTGTCACCGCATTTATTCTATCCAAGTTTCAGGAAGAAGACAATGCCAATCCGAAAGCATTTAAATATATCATGTGGATCACCGGAATTGTTTTCATTCTGATTGCTCCCGAAAACGGCTCTACCGCAGCACTGCTTTTCGGAGTAGTCGTTTTTAATGATGGTGATCGGCCGGGTACCCTGGAAGCAATTGGCCAAGTTAATGGGAATAGTCGGAGTTATGATGGCGTTTTTTTGTAGGCATAGTGATGATTATGCCCACACACAAACTGAACAAAGTCCCCATGATGCACCGTGTAGAAACCTGGCAGAACCGTATAAAAGGCTTCTTTGAGGACAAAGAAGCCGTTCCCGCCGCCAAATATGATATAGACAAGGACGCCCAGATAGCACACGCCAATATTGCTATCGCCTCCAGCAACATCATAGGAAAGATGCCGGGTAACAGTGTGCAGCGGGATTTCCTGTCACAAGCATTCTCGGACTTCATCTTTGCTATAATCATAGAAGAGCTGGGGTTGCTGGGAGGCGCCTTTGTAGTGATTCTCTACATCTGGCTGTTGATGCGGGCGGGTAAAATAGCCCGAAGAAGTGAAAAAAGTTTTCCTGCCTTTCTGGTGATGGGCATCGCCCTGTTGCTGGTATCTCAGGCGATGCTTAACATGATGGTGGCCGTAGGTCTGTTCCCCGTCACCGGACAACCCCTGCCGCTTATCAGCAAAGGAGGAACCTCTACACTCATCAACTGCGCCTACATCGGTATGATATTAAGTGTCAGCCGCTACGTGGCTGAGAAAGAAGAGCAGAAAGCCGCCGAGCAACAAGCGCAGAAAGAAGCCGAACTGGCAGCCAAGACCGAACGGCATCAGGAAATGGTAGCTGCCATGCAGGAAGCCATTACCACACTTCCGTCGGGTGACAATGCCACCACTTCCCTCCCGCCGGAGGAGAACTCACTGCCCGATGACTTGAAGGCAATGCTGAATGCAGCCGGGAAGCGGGAGCCGGAAGAAGAAATATAATATAAACCATTCATTTTAAAAGTATTATTTATACTTTTGCGAATAATTCGACTAAAAAGGAATTATGGAAGAAAATTTAAGAATCATCATCAGCGGAGGAGGAACCGGGGGACACATTTTCCCCGCAGTCTCTATTGCCAACGCCATCAAGGAACAACATCCCGAAGCGGAAATCCTGTTCGTAGGCGCTGAAGGCAGAATGGAGATGCAACGCGTTCCTGCTGCCGGATACCCTATAAAAGGATTACCTGTTGCCGGATTCGACCGTAAGAACTTATTGAAAAATGTTTCGGTTCTTTTCAAATTGGTCAAAAGCCAGCTATTGGCACGTAAAATCATCAAGGATTTCAAGCCACATGCAGCAGTAGGTGTAGGCGGATATGCCAGCGGTCCTACTTTGAAAATGGCCGGGATGATGGGTATTCCGACATTGATACAAGAGCAGAACTCTTATGCCGGAGTAACCAACAAACTATTGGCAAAGAAAGCCTGCAAAATATGCGTGGCATACGACGGCATGGAACGTTTCTTTGAAAAAGACAAGATTATCCTGACCGGAAACCCTGTCCGCCAAGGACTGCGCAACCATCACATCAGCCGTGAAGAGGCTATCCGCTCCTTCGGGCTGGACCCATCCAAGAAAACAATCCTGATTGTAGGAGGAAGCTTGGGAGCACGCACCATCAACAACTGCGTGATGGAAGGTTTGGACAAGATTAAAGCATCCGGCGCGCAGTTTATCTGGCAAACCGGGAAAATATATATCGGCGAAGCACGCGCCGCAGTAGCCCAGGCCGGTGAGTTACCAATGCTCCACGTAACCGATTTTATCAGCGATATGGCCGCCGCATACAGTGCTGCCGATTTAATAATCAGCCGTGCCGGAGCAGGTTCCATCTCCGAGTTCTGTTTGTTGCAGAAACCCGTCATTCTGGTTCCGTCGCCTAATGTGGCCGAAGATCATCAGACCAAGAACGCACTGGCGCTGGTCAATAAAAACGCAGCACTCTATATCAAGGACGCCGCTGCCAAAGAAGCTCTGCTGGACAAAGCGGTTGAAACCGTGAAACAGCCGGAAACATTGAAAAGTTTAAGTACAAATATTGCTAAATTAGCCTTTACCGACTCAGCCAACGTTATTGCCCGGGAGGTATTCAAACTGGCTGATAAATACAGAAAAGAAAATGGACGTTAACACATTAAAATCAGTTTATTTCATCGGTGCCGGAGGTATCGGCATGAGCGCATTGGTACGCTACTTCCTGTCAAAAGGCAAGAAGGTAGGCGGATATGACCGTACGCCCAGTGAACTAACAGAAAAGCTGATAGAAGAAGGAGCAGCCATCCATTACGAAGAAAGCACGGAACTGATAACGGATGCATTCCGCGACCCGGCAACTACATTGGTTGTCTATACTCCGGCTGTCCCCGATACACATAAAGAGTTTACCTATTTCCGAGAAAACGGTTTCGAGATACATAAACGTTCGCAGGTATTGGGAATGCTTACCCATGCAGGAAAAGGACTTTGTGTAGCCGGCACTCACGGTAAGACCACCACTTCTACCATGACAGCCCATCTGTTACACCAATCCCATGTAGGATGCAACGCCTTTTTGGGAGGCATCTCAAAGAATTACGGCACCAACCTGCTGTTATCTGACAGCAGTGAATACATGGTTATTGAAGCCGACGAGTTCGACCGTTCTTTCCATTGGCTCTCGCCCTACATATCGGTGATTACCGCAACCGATCCCGACCATCTGGATATCTACGGAACCAAAGAGGCTTATCTGGAAAGCTTCCGCAAATACACCTCACTCATCCAGCCGGGAGGTGCATTGATTGTACGTAAAGGCATCGAGCTGCAACCGGCTTTGCAGAATGGTGTGAAACTGTACACCTATTCCCAAGAAGAGGGTGACTTTCATGCAGAGAATATCCGTATTGGGAACGGTGAGATTTTCTTTGATTACGTATCACCCTTGGGAAATATCCCCAATATACAGTTGGGTGTCCCCGTCAGCATCAACATTGAGAACGGGGTAGCCGCCATGGCTTTGGCGCAGATGAGCGGATTGACTGACGAAGAAATAAAGAGAGGTATGGCAAGTTTCCGCGGAGTAGACCGTCGTTTCGATTTCAAGATAAAGAACGACAAGGTGGTTTTCCTGAGCGACTATGCGCACCATCCTTCCGAGATAAAACAAAGCATACTCTCCATGCGTGCCCTCTATCGGGACAAGAAGCTGACGGCTGTTTTCCAGCCGCACCTCTACACACGTACCCGTGATTTCTACAAAGATTTCGCCGACAGCCTTTCCTTGTTGGACGAAGTCTATCCTGGTAGTATATCTATCCGGCACGCGAGCAACCCATCCCCGGGCGTCACCAGCAAACTGATTTACGACCATCTGCGTCCGGGCATCGAGAAGAGCATGTGCAAGAAAGAAGAAATTCTAGACGTACTGAGCAAGAAAGATATAGAAGTATTAATCACCCTGGGTGCGGGCGACATAGATAACTATGTACCCCAAATCTGCGGATTACTGAATAAAAAACTGATAAAGAAAATTCTCATACTCCTGTTTCTGTTGCTGATAACCGCCTACCTTATTGTAGCCGTTACCGCTTTCAACACCAAGCCTGCCGACCAGGTTTGCAAGGGTATGGAATTGATTATCAAGGACAGTATAGACCATGGTTTCATCAGCCAGAAAGGGATACTCCGCTTACTGAACGGTAAGAAGCTCTACCCCTGTCGGGTAAGAAGATGGGCGACATCAACACCCGACCTGCTGGAAGAAGAACTCAGCCAACATACCCTTGATTGTAAAATGTGGAATGTTACCGTACACCGGGATGCAAGATAGGTATCGTAAGTGACACAGCGCCTACCCCATCCTCAGAGTGATGGCAAACAACGGAGACAACTATTATATTGACAATAAAGGAAAAATCATGCCGATACCCAACAGTTCGGCACACGTAGCTGTTGTTACAGGATACGTGGATCGTGATTTTGCCGTCAAGGAACTATATACCTTAGGAGTCTTTCTACAGGCCCATCCGCTATGGGATGCCCAGATAGAGCAGATCAATGTGACACAAGCCAAAGAACTGGAACTGGTTCCACGGGTTGGCGAACATATCATATTCTTAGGCAAGCCCGGAAATTATGAGGAAAAGTTCGAGAAACTAAAACTTTTATGAGAAAGGACTGAACCAGTAGGCTGGAACAAGTACAGCCGCATCAGTCTGGAATTTAATAATCAGATTATTTGTAACTAAAAAAGAGAAGTAAGATATGGCAGCAACAGATTTTATAGTAGCAATAGAACTGGGATCCTCCAAGATCACAGGTATTGCAGGAAAGAAACATGCGGACGGAAGCATACAAGTGCTGGCCCTCGCCAGCGAAAACTCTTCGGATTTTATCCGTAAGGGAGTGATTTACAATCTGGACAAAACCGCACAAAGCCTTACTTCGATTATCAAGAAACTGGAATCGACATTAAAGGCTTCTATCGGAAAGGTCTATGTAGGTATCGGAGGACAATCTCTACGCACCATCCGTAATACGGAGGTACGTCATCTGGAAGAAGAAACCAAAATTTCACAGGAACTGATTGACTCCATCATGGACAGCAACCGCGAAGTCCCCATCATAGACCAGGAAATACTGGAAGTGGCACCCCAGGAATATAAAGTAGGCATCAACCTGCTGGCCGATCCTGTAGGAGTTCCCAGCGATCATATAGAAGGGCGTTTCCTTAATATCATCGCCCGCAGCAGCGTGAAGCAGAACATTGACAAATGTTTCAAACAGGCAGGAATCGAAATAGCCGACTACATCATCTCACCGTTGGCTCTGGCCAATGCCGTACTGACCAACAGTGAAAAACGTTCGGGCTGCATGTTCATCGACTTTGGCGCAGATACGACTACCGTATCTGTCTACAAAAACAACATACTCCGCCATTTGGCAGTCATCCCACTGGGAGGAAGCAACATCACCAAAGACATTTGCAGCCAGCAGATTGAAGAGGAAGATGCCGAAGAACTGAAAAAGAAATACGGCAATGCCTATGCCGACAAGTCGGAAGACGGAGATGACAACCCTACCTACTCGCTGGACGGGAAATGCAGTATTGAGTCACACTTACTGGAAGACATCGTAGAAGCGCGTGTCAATGAGATACTGGCCAATGTATGGAACCAGATTGTTCTTTCGGGATATGAAGACAAACTGCTGGCAGGAGCTATCATTACCGGCGGTGCTGCAAATCTAAAGAATATGGAGGAAGCATTCAGCAACCGTACCAAAGTAGAAAAGGTAAGAATGGCCAAAGAAAGCCAGCTAAGCCTGAAAGGTGGCATGATGGAACTGAAAAAAGATGGTACATGCAATACAATCATCGCTTTGCTAGGAGCCGGAAAAGAGAACTGTTACCGCCCGGAACGTCCTATCCAAGTACCTCTCTTCGATGAAAGCGGCGAGAATGTGGAAGACAAAAGGAAAAGAGAGAAAGAAGAAGCAGCCAGAATAGCAGCGGCAGCCAAGAAAGCAGAGGAAGAGGAGAAGCTGCGAAAAGCCACTTGCGAGAGCCTGATAAGAAACGCAAAAGAGCTGAAAGAGGCAGGCAAATACAAAAATGCCTTGTCGCAACTGGCCAAAGCACGCGATCTAGGAGTGGCAGAAGCTTTGAACCAAATACGCGACCTGGAAAAAGAAATCAAGAGTTTGAAAGAAGCCAACAGTCCGATCAAACGGCTGACCGACTTGTTTGGAAGGATTCTGGAAGAATAATAACGAATTACATCACCTTAATATAATATAGAAGATTATGTCTGATGAAACTATAATGCCATTCGATTTCCCGGCAGAAAACCCGACTATCATTAAAGTAATCGGTGTGGGAGGTGGCGGCGGCAATGCCGTAAATCACATGTATAAAGAAGGTATACACGATGTAACATTTGTTGTGTGCAACACAGATAACCAGGCGTTGGCCGAATCCCCCGTTCCCGTGAAGTTGCAACTGGGAAAAGAAGGATTAGGAGCCGGAAACCGCCCGGAGCGTGCACGTGAAGCAGCCGAAGAAAGTATAGAAGACGTAAAAGGAATGTTGAACGACGGCTGTAAAATGGTATTTATCACTGCCGGAATGGGAGGAGGTACCGGAACCGGTGCGGCTCCGATCATTGCCAAGACAGCCAAAGATATGGATATCCTCACCGTAGGTATTGTCACCATTCCGTTCCTTTTTGAAGGAAACCGGAAGATTGACCAGGCGCTGGACGGCGTGGAGAAAATGAGCCAGCATGTAGATGCCCTGCTGGTAATCAACAATGAACGTCTGCGTGATATTTATTCGGACTTCAGCGTGATGAACGCTTTCGGCAAAGCGGATGACACTTTATCCATAGCAGCCAAGAGTATTGCCGAGATTATCACTATCCGCGGTACCATCAACCTGGACTTCAATGACGTGAAAACAGTACTAAAAGATGGTGGAGTAGCCATTATGAGTACGGGATACGGCAAAGGGGAAAGCCGCGTGAGCCAGGCTATCAATGATGCGCTCCATTCCCCGCTGCTGAACAACAACGATATCTTCAACTCAAAGAAGATCCTGTTCAACATCTCTTTCAGCACCAAGAGCGAGTTGATGATGGAAGAGATGAATGAGGTTCATGACTTCATGAGCAAATTCGGCAAAGACGTGGAAACCAAATGGGGGCTCTATATCGACGAGTCGCTGGAAGAACAGGTGAAGTTCACCGTACTTGCCACCGGCTTCGGCATCAAGGATGTACCGGGCATGGACAACATGATGAACAAACGCACCATCGAGGAACAAAAGAAACTGGAAGAACTGGAAGAAGAGGAACAGCGCAAGGATGAACGTCGTGGAGATTACTACGGCAAAGACACCTTCAAGAACAGCAACAAGAAGAAACGCCATAACATTTACATCTTCAGCCTGGAGGATCTGGACAATGATGACATTATCAGTATGGTGGAAACGACCCCTACTTTCCAACGTACCAAAACTGTGTTGGAAAGTATCCAGTCTAAAGCAATAGCCGAAGAAGAGGAAACATTCAATAACGATGCCGAAAACGGCGGAATAACGATCACATTTTAACAACTAAAATAGAAAAGAACCATGGATTTATTTGACGTAATCAGCAACGATATCAAAGAGGCTATGAAAGCCAAGGACAAAGTGAAACTGGAAACTTTGCGTAATGTGAAAAAATTCTTCCTTGAAGCAAAGACAGCACCGGGCGCCAACGACACTTTGACGGATGACGCTGCATTGAAAATCATGCAGAAACTGGTAAAACAAGGGAAAGATTCAGCCTCCATTTACCAAGGTCAGGGCCGCGCCGACTTGGCTGAAGCCGAACTGGCCCAAGTGGCAGTGCTTGAAGCCTATCTGCCCAAACAAATGAGTAACGAAGAACTGGAAGCCGCTTTGAAAGAAATAATTGCAGAAGTGGGTGCCGCCGGTCCTCAGGATATGGGTAAAGTCATGGGTGTCGCCACCAAAAAGTTGGCAGGCAAAGCCGAAGGACGTGCCATCTCGGCTAAAGTGAAAGAATTACTGGGATAATACTCCGGCAATCCATATTCGAAAAACGAAACTTCTGCCCCGATTCATCTTTACGGGCAGAAGTTTCGTTTTTTATAAAATCAGTGAGAAGCAAACGTATGCAGTACCCTATCCAGCTTCCCGTTTATCATTCTCACTTCACCAATACCCTGGAATTCAAAGTATCCTTCAGTGTGTTCAGCCACAATAAAAATCTGATATACAGCACATAAGGCTGACAGTAGTTCCTTCAGTGCGCTGTCAGCACCTTCAGCCGCCGCAACACCCGCACCGGACCGATGTCCTTGACCATCATGCTAAAGGACAAGAATGAGTCATACAATATCGTGGTCAAAAGATTGCACCTGCTTTCCATCTTAACTTTCAAGACAGGAAGAATACTCATTTGCTTCCGTAAGCATTCGGCCTCGTGCGTGTTTCTCTACCAAGTTATAATAAAGTCAAAAGCCAGACGAAGCATGTCTGGCTTTTTGAC
>ENA-OQNJ01000336-OQNJ01000336.1-human-gut-metagenome-genome-assembly--contig:-NODE-336-length-12321-cov-3.404625_pt1 | contig 12321 bp, 15 predicted proteins | sample MGYA00242630_ERZ504882 | MGnify/ENA primary metagenome ERZ504882 (study PRJEB26092, sample SAMD00036408) | human gut metagenome | host: Homo sapiens | study: EMG produced TPA metagenomics assembly of... | reverse complement strand
TTTCTCACTGTTCAGTTATCAATGTTCTTTGGTTTTGCTCTCTTGCGACAGCTTGATTATTTTATCAAATCGCTGTTCGTTTGTCAAGCACGTTTTTAGTTTTTTTGAACTCTGTTTTAAGTTCTCTGTCTTGCGACAGCTTGTTTATTCTATCAAAATGGTTTTTCATTTGTCAAGAACGTTTTTTCATAACTTAGTTTAATCAGCTTCTTTCAAAGCAATATTATAAAGTCATGTCTGTAAATTGTAACTCACAAGCTCTACAACTCAATGTGTCCCGCGAGTCAGCTTTGATATAATATCATCTGTGTCGCATAAAGTCAACACATTTTTATCTTTTTATATATATTTTTTCTCATTGTTTTTACATAACTATATATTGTATTTACATACTTATCCACATACCATTTATTGCTTATGTACTTTTCTCTTTTATGCATTATTACACCGGTTTAAGCTACAGTATATTTTCTATCAGCTTTATGACAGGATTGTTTTCATACAGATACTTAAGCATCATAGAATCATTTATATATGCTGTCATTGTCTGTCCTATTTCAGATGCGGCAAATAATGATGTCAGGGCAAGGAGCAGCCATACTATAACCATTCCCTTAATAAAACCTACTGCAAAGCCTGCAATCCGGTTCACAGTGCCAATAACGGGCACCCTTTCTATTTTTCTGATAATGTGACGGACTATGTATGCCACTATTCCCAGCAAAAAAATTACTATAAAAAAAGACAAACCTGTCATAATGGCATTTGTAAGCTGTGCGGATATGGTGTCGTATGCTCCGGATTGCTGCAGCAATATGTTTGCCATATCAAAATCTCCTGTGGCTTTTTGTCCCTGTGCAGCTATTTGTTTTTCAATACCGTTTAAAATTACGGGCTCTATTCCTGTCTGTGATAATATCTGATCCCTGACATATGGGGCTGCCATGGTTGATGCAGCAAGCATTACTATCCAGGCTGCAAGCGAATATACCATGCGAAGCACACCTCTTGTGTAGCCTCTCACCACATTCCACGCAATAATACATATTACCGCAATTAACAGCCAATTCATTTCAGTCTCACCTCGTCCATTGCGCCGTCATAGATGAAGATATAGTTATTCATACCCGATTTATACATCACCTTGTACAGTTTGTTGTCAAATGTATGATAGAATTTCTTAACTCCGTGTATGGTGTATATCTCACATGCTGTGTCTCCTGTGACGCACACCTCGTTATTGCTGTCAAACTCTATACTATTGTAGGCAATAGCTGTGTCGTTTTCCATAAGCATCTTACCGTTAAAATCATAAAGTTTGATATGACTGGTGCAATTTTTATCATTGTTGGAGTATGCTACTCCTATATATTTATTATTGTAAAATACGCTGTCTATCAGCTTTTCCAGCTTAATAGTCTGCTTGAGCTTTGGCTTCTGGCTTCCGTCAAATACCATAATATTCTGATCTGAAACTGCTATCATCCTGCTGTCGGAAACATATGCTATTTCAGGTATGAGCTGATTCTCATACTTGTAAGTGCCGACATTGTTGTCTATCTCATTTTGTCCTACTGAGCCAAAATTGTAAAAGGATATAACGCTGTCCGTCTTTCCTCCGGAGACATCTATCATATCTACAGCAAGTTTTTTAGCATCATATGAAAGAGCTATATCAACAGGTATGTTCTTCTGTTCTCCGAAAAACTCACCACTTGCCAGCTCTTTTCCGTTTACATCATACAGCTTTACATAATAATTTTCATTCTCACTGACAAGGACTGCCACTGTGCCCTGGCTTGCTATGCAGGCTTTTATAATAGGCCACGATGTTCCTATTTCTTTTTTTACTCCCTTCTTGTCCATGATATAGAGGTCTGTTCCACCCCTGTCATAGATAGTCATAAAGCTTTCGCATGTAACTACCTGTGGCGATGACATCTCAAATGCCTGGTTCCATATACGGTTTCCGTCTGAGTCTGTATACAATACACCATCATTGCTGTACTCCACTACTGCTCCGCAGAAATCCACGAATGACACCGCACTCTTGTCCTTCTGCTCCACGCTGTTTTTGACGTCAAATGACTTGTAGGTGCGCAGCGCCATCCACAACCATACTATAAGAAATAAAGCCACGACTGCTGCCACGACTATTATTATTCTTTTTGCTATTTTTCTTCTATGCTTTCGTATTTTCTCCTCGAGCTCGTCCAAATCGGTCTCGACAGTTTTAAAGTCTGATTTCCGTGCCATAATCTTATCCTTTTGTCTACTTCCAAAATATTTGTTACTTGTCAGTATACCATTCACCGGATATTTTTTCCACAGGAATTAAATCTTCTTCTGTGGACATGGCAGGAAGTGTCTCCTTTTTGTCTATTGTGCCGCTCATTCCAGCGCCGGCTTTAAGCCCGATAAGCACTATAAGCACTGCTATCGCTGCAATCATCACTACAGATGCAAACGAACCCTTGCGCTCTTCTTTTCCTGCCTCCATGGCTTTTCTGTACCGGCCACGTTCTTTCGATATGCTGCCAAATTCCTCAGGAAACGACACATTGATCCTGTCATCTGCCGAAGCTCTTCTATGTATCCGGCTGTAGCTGCTTTTGGCCGCTGTGTCAGTGTCCTCATACCGGCTGCTGCTTTTATTATTGTCATCTGCATTACTATAACTGTCAATTTTATTATTGTTATTTGCATTACTATAGCTGTAGGTTTTATTGCAGGTGTCAGTTTCATTATAGCTGTCAGCACTATCACAATGCTCATTCATGCGGTAATATACAAAAAATCCTGTCTTTTTCCTCAGATGATTATTCTTTTTGATAAAGAAGTTTTCCTCCTGCTCGGTCCTGTTCAAAAGGAACATAAGCTGATGAGCGCCACCAAAATGCTCCCTGTGTATATTTTCAAGCATGGGTGTTGGCTCAGCCGGAAAATCCTCCTGCCTGAATGCCCATCCGACTATAATCAGTTCCTCGTAACTTTTCTTTATCTCCGCAAACACTCTGCTCCATACCTTGTTGGTCCAAAGAGGCGCATTCTTGTCAAACTCCATATCATATACTGCAATCGCCGCCTCCACAAATGTGGCATACCTGCCTCCGCTGCTCTCCGTATGCCCCATAAGTACAAAAACCTCTTTATCCTTAAAGCCCTCTGTCTTTATGCGCTTGTACGCTTTCTCCGATATGTAAACCCGGCCCTCATCCGCCGGTGTGCCAATCTGCCTGACGTTGTTCGTCACAATATCTATCATGCCAGCCTCCTTTTTCGGTCAGCATAGCACTTGCAAAATGTAAATTTATGCAAAATTGTGCGATTATAAAGGTATTTTGCAGTTAATCCCCAACGAAAAAAGGACGCATGAACCCATGCGCCCGACTTTTCCCATATGAAGCAGTCAATTGCTTCGCACTCGACACCCTATAATCCACCGGAAAGCGTACAGTATATTCTGAAGAAAACAATATGAAATGCCGCAGGGTTCCATTATGTAAAATAGCAAGAATGACTAAACTCATTCCACATGCTATCCACACGAAATCCTGCGGCTGACTTCATATTTTTCTGAGGAATATACTGTATGCTGCACCGGTGAACACAGCCTCCAAGTGCGAAGCACATAAAACCTACTACTTCATATAATTCTTTACTTTGTTGTAGATGCCCTCTGCATCCAGTCCATACTTGTGGATAAGCTCCACTGCCGGTCCTGACTCGCCGAAGCGGTCCTCTACACCGATACGCAGAAGCTTTGCAGGCTGCTCCTCACAGAGTACCTCTGCCACAGCACTTCCGAGTCCTCCATTGATAGAGTGCTCCTCTACTGTGACTGCCTTGCCTGTCTTTGATACAGATTTAACAATCAGCTCTCTGTCGATTGGCTTGATTGTATGGATATTGATAACCTCAGCATCTATGCCGTCTGCTGCGAGCATTTTTGCTGCCTCAAGTGTCTCTGATACCTCAAGTCCTGTTGCAAATATAGATACATCCTTGCCTTCCCCCAGTACGATACCCTTTCCGATTTCAAACTTGTAGTCCGGTGTGTCGTTGATTACAGGCACTGCAAGTCTGCCGAATCTAAGGTATACAGGGCCCACATGGTCGTATGCTGCCTTTACTGCGGCTCTCGCCTCCACATCGTCTGATGGGTTTATTACAACCATGCCCGGGATTTCTCTCATGAGTGAAAGGTCCTCGAGGCACTGATGTGTAGCTCCGTCCTCACCTACAGAGATTCCTGCATGTGTGGCACCTATCTTGACATTGAGATGAGGATATCCGATTGAGTTTCTTACCTGGTCATAGTTTCTGCCTGCTGCAAACATGGCAAATGAGCTGATAAAAGGCACCTTGCCGCATGTAGCAAGTCCTGCTGCGATACCTGTCATATTGCACTCTGCGATTCCGCAGTCCCAGTGACGCTCAGGAAACTCCTTCTGGAATATACAGGTCTTTGTGGCACCTGCCAGGTCAGCATCAAGTACAATAAGGTCATCGTGTGCTTTTCCAAGCTCTACGAGTGCGTTTCCGTAGCTATCTCTTGTAGCGATTTTCTTTACTTCTGACATAATGCTTCACCTGCCTTTTCTAAGTCTGCCATTGCGATTTCATACTCCTCGTCATTAGGAGCCTTTCCATGCCATCCTGCGGCATTTTCCATGAATGATACGCCCTTGCCCTTTACAGTTTTTGCGATAATGGCTGTAGGCATGCCCTTTGTCTCACGGGCTTCCTTGAAGGCTGCCCTGATCTGGTCGAAGTCGTTGCCATCAATGTTGATTACGTGGAAATTGAATGCCTCAAACTTCTTGTCGATTGGGTATGGTGAGCATACATCCTCAACAGAACCGTCTATCTGGAGATTGTTGTTGTCAACGATGACTACAAGATTGTCGAGCTTGCGGTGGCCTGCCCACATGGCTGCCTCCCAGATCTGTCCCTCCTGAATCTCGCCGTCTCCTGTGAGTGTGTATACACGGTAATCCTTCTTGTCATATTTGCCTGCTGCAGCCATTCCTACTGCGACAGATACGCCCTGTCCGAGCGAGCCGCTTGACATATCAATGCCAGGGATGTGCTTCATATCAGGATGTCCCTGCAGATATGAGCCTGTATGACGGAGTGTCTTTAAATCCTCCTTTGGAAAATATCCTTTCTCTGCGAGTGTAGAGTAAAGTCCCGGTGCTACGTGTCCCTTCGAGAGCACGAAACGGTCCCTGTCCTCCCATTTAGGATTGGCAGGGTCTACATTCATCTCCTCAAAATACAGATATGTAAAAATATCTGCTGATGAAAGTGATCCACCCGGATGTCCGGATTTGGCACTGTGAACTGCTGTCACAATGTCCTTGCGAATTTCATTCGCCATCTTCTCAAGTTCAAGATTGTTCATGATGTCTCCTTCTATCATTTATATCTCTGTTCTTCCCTGAAGCGCCCTAAGCAGGGTCACCTCGTCAATATATTCCAAATCGCCTCCTACGGGAACTCCGCTCGCGATTCGTGTCACTTTGATGCCTGTAGGTTTGATGAGCTTGCTGATATACATGGCCGTAGTCTCGCCCTCCAGGCTTGAATTGGTCGCTATAATGACCTCGTCTACGTCTTTTTCAAGGCGTACCATGAGCTCCTTCAGACGGATATCCGCCGGACCTATGCCAAGCATGGGTGAAATTGCGCCACCAAGCACATGATACACACCCTCATACTTACCGGTCTTTTCGTATGCCACAAGATCCCTCGTATTCTCAACAACCATGATGGTCTTGTGGTCTCTTGCCGCATCCTTACAGATGGGGCATAGCTCGTCATCTGTTAGTGTATAGCAGCATTTGCAGTATCTGACATGCTCCTTCGCATCGATTATGGCATCAGAGAGCGATTTTGCCTGCTCCTTTGGCATATTTATGATATGAAATGCCAGTCTCTGCGCTGTCTTGGCTCCGATTCCCGGAAGCTGTGACAGCTCCTCTATTAGTTTTGATATCTCACTGCTGTAAAAATCCATTAAAACAGACCGCCACCCAGGCCACCGGTAATTTTGGACATAGATGCCTGTGACTGCTCATCAATCTGGCGAAGCGCCTCATTGGTTGCTGCCATGATGAGATCCTCGAGCATCTCGATATCGTCAGGATCCACTACCTCCTCAGATAATTTGACCTTTGTGATTTCCTTTTTTCCAGAAACAGTGACTTCGACTGCTCCGCCGCCTGCCTTTGCTGTAACCTCAGCATCCTCAAGCTGCTTCTGAGCCTCCTCCATCTGACGCTGCATCTTCTGCGCCTGTTTCATAAGATTGTTCATGTTTCCCGGCATTCCTCCAGGGAATCCACCTCTTCTTGCCATTCTGGCGTCCTCCTTGTTTTTGACGGGCTAATCCCAGCCCTGTTTATAACTTAGTTTTCTTCCTCTATATCAAAATTTATCATATCTGTCAAGTCCACAACCGCTTCCTTTGCGCTGACTGCGGAATTATTTTTCTTGACCGTCACCTCGACTTTTTTGCCTATACGCTTTTCTATAAGCGAAGCCAGCGTATCCATACAGCCTGCACGGTTTTCAGAGAGATACTCATATGCATTCTCATCATCAAACATTAAAATCAGGTCAGAGGAATTGCCAAGCGATGTCACAGCCTTGTTCAGATAAACCTTTGATGTTGCTCCCATCTCCGAAAGTATGGATTTCCAGTGCTTCATGAGCTCTGAGATATCCTGTGGTATTGCTTTGGGAAGCTCCTTTTTCACTACAGGCTCGCCTGCTGCGGCCTGCTGCATATCCTGTGTCTGCGCAGCCTGTGCCACTACAGGTATACCCTTTTCAAGCTTTTTCTCTATGCTGTTTATGCGGTCAAGCACCGAATCATAGCTCTTTTCCATCTGCGGCCTGCACAGCTTTATTATGGCTATCTCGACCATAATACGCTTTTGCGATGCAAACTTTACCTGGCTGGACAGCTCGGAAAATACCCTGATATACCTGATGAGTGTCTCAGGCTTTACAAGCGCTGCCTCTTCCTTAAGCGCCTCAAGATTGTCCTTGGAGATGTCGAGCACCTCCTCCATATCGTCGGAGCTCTGCAAAAGCAACAGATTCCTCATATACCACGTGAAATCATTGACAAGCTGCGACAGCTCCCTGCCCTCATCTATGAGCTCGCCCAGTATGCGGATGGCGCCTGTCACATCCTCGTCGAGTATGCGCCTTAAGAGCCTTGAAAACACCTCTGTGTCCACCGCTCCAAGCACCTCGAGCACATTTTCATAGGTGAGTTTCTCACCCAGATGGAAAGCAATGCACTGGTCAAGAAGACTTAACGCATCTCTCATGGAGCCGTCTCCTGCCTTGGCCACGTATCTTATGGCACGCTCCTCAACCTCCACCTGCTCCTGCTCCATCAAATCGCTGAGTCTGGATGCAATCGTATCTATGGAAATCCTGTGGAAATCATAGCGCTGGCATCTGGACAGGATAGTAATCGGTATCTTGTGTGCCTCGGTGGTCGCCAGATAAATATAACGTAGCTCGGCGGCTCCTCAAGTGTTTTTAAAAGTGCATTGAAGGCTCCTGCCGAAAGCATATGAACCTCATCGATGATATAGACCTTGTACCTGCCCTCTGTCGGGCGGTATGTGACCTCCTCACGAATCTGTCTGATATTGTCCACGCCGTTGTTTGACGCTGCATCTATCTCTATGACATTCATGGATGAGCCCTCAGTGATTGCCCTGCACGACGGACATTCGCCACATGGGCTTCCGTCTACAGGGTGCTCACAGTTGACTGCCTTTGCAAATATCTTGGCCACAGTGGTCTTTCCTGTACCTCTCGTGCCGCAAAATAAATAGGCATGCCCTATTCTGTCAGCTTTTATCTGATTTTTCAGTGTTGTTACAATGTGTTCCTGTCCCTTTACGTCCTCGAACTCCTGTGGACGGAACTTACGGTATAGGGCCTGATAAGACACGCCTTTTCACCTTCCTTATATCTAATATTGCTGCTTAATCTCCGAAGCAGATACCGGTGCGCTTTGCTTCCTTGATCATCTGGCTCTTTGGATCTACAGTCTTAAGCTTTCCTGCTACGTCGGCAAGCGGAACCCTCTTTGTCTGTCCGTTTACCATGGCTATCATGCAGCCGTAATCCTCATCCATGATGGCCTTTGCTGCTGCTGAGCCAAGACGTGTACAAAGCACTCTGTCGTAAGGACATGGGCTGCCGCCTCGCTGTGTATGTCCCGGAACTGCCACTCTGACCTCAAGACCGAGTCTTTCGCTGATGCGGTCTGCAACCTCGTATGATACTGACGGGTATTTGCTCTTTGCAAGCTTCTTCTTGTATTCCTTTTTGGAAAGGGCTGCATCCTCCTTGGAGATGGCTCCCTCTGCTACTGCAAGAATGGTAAAGCCCTTGCCCTCCTTTGTTCTCTTGTGGATGGCATCTACGACCTTGTCAATATCGTATGGTATCTCAGGAAGCAGAATGATGTCTGCACCGCCCGCAACACCTGCGTACAGTGTGAGCCAGCCTACCTTGTGGCCCATAACCTCAACGATAAATACACGGTTGTGGGATGCTGCTGTGGTGTGGATGCAGTCGATTGCATCTGTAGCTATATTGATCGCGCTCTGGAAGCCAAAGGTCACATCTGTGCCGTAGATATCATTGTCGATTGTCTTTGGCAGATGAATGATATTAAGTCCCTCTTCCCTGAGAAGATTGGCTGTCTTTTGTGTGCCGTTTCCGCCCAGGATAACGAGACAGTCAAGACCAAGCTTCTTGTATGTGTTTTTCATGGCTGCGACCTTGTCCAGTCCGTTCTCATCCGGCACTCTCATAAGCTTAAAAGGCTGTCTTGATGAGCCGAGTATTGTGCCGCCCTTTGTCAGGATACCCGAAAAATCCTTTGATGTGAGTATTCTGTAGTTCTCATATATGAGTCCCTTGTACCCGTTCTCAAAGCCGTAAATCTCAAGCTCGTCGACATTGTGTGCCAGCGCCTTTACCACGCCTCTCATGGCTGCGTTAAGTGCCTGGCAGTCTCCTCCGCTGGTAAGCATTCCAATTTTCTTCATTGCTGCTTCCTCCTTATGCATTATTTTGATTGTCTTTTATTATGCTAATCCCTGTACTCCTTATCCTTCTCCTCCTCGCGGAGCCTGTCCTCCTCAGGCATGAGCTTTCTGAAAATACGCTCAAAAATAAACTCATAGGTGAGTGCTGCGCCGACAGGAAGTATGAAAACGAGTGGAATAATAATCCATGCAAGTATAAGTGATACCACAAGTATCACTATGACCAATAATGTCCACGGCAGGTTGGCGATAAGAATGAGTATTGTATTCTTAAGGGTTATCTTTGTGACCTGCTCAAATCGTGAAATATACGCTGATGTGTATATGGCCCAGGCTGCGGCGATAAGTGCCATTATGATGAACACGATGGAGAAGGCTCCCCACTGATTGCCTGTCTTAAGACCTGACCATGTAATATAAATATCTCCCAAAAGCACGATAAGTATTATAAGCTGTACCAGCCATGCCTTGGTGGCCTGCTTGAAATTTACCTTAAACGCATGCCAGTAGCCTCTCCACACATAGCCCTCATCGCGATGGATGACACGGCGCGATGTATCGTAAAGTGCTGTGGATGCCGCTCCTATTGTAAAAACAGGTATGCATGATATGATCCAGCAAAAGCTCAAAATAACCATATCTACCAGTTTGTTTAATGCTCTGAAAAATTTGTTGTCTATGTTGAAAATGCCCATAATGCCCTCCTATATCCTGTGGTGCTCTCTGTTTTGTTCTCTCTTTTTCTCATAGCGTTCTTCACGCTGCCTCTTCCTCTCCTCAGGTGTGAGGCGTTCCTTTTTCCTGCCGATATAGATATTCCACTTAAGATATGCCTCCTGGGCATTTCTTGACTTGTAGATGATATTTTTCTCCTCACCTACTATATCCGTGATGCTGTACCAGCCTTTATCGTACATGAACTCTGACTGCTTATCATCGAAGTCCTTGGTTCCCAGCACAAATTTGTGTATTGCATGCTGCTGTCCCATGTAATCCTGTCCTCCTTGTTGTAATTTTATTTTATTAGCCACCTTGTCCAGTACATAGTCAACTGCCTGCCTAAGGTGCTTATCCTTCTCATACTGCTCAGTTTCCTTAAGCTTTAGAGCTTCTTCTCTGGTGAACATATCACGCAGTACCACCCGGTGATGCTCTACCGGTATATATGACACCTTGTCCTCAAACACAGGCTTGAGCACATAGTACGGCACCGCCTTTTCTCTCTTAGATGCCGCAAGCGATACTATGTTGTCAACCACGCATACGCCAAGGGTTTCACTATATATAATCTGTTTCTTTTGAAACATGCTTTTACCTCCGTATTTACATACACATCTATAATATCACAGACAGCGTTCTTTTTCTAAAAACATTTTTATCTGGCATTTATTTTTTTATCTTTTCTGGTCATAGAAATATGGTCAGACGCATGTATACTTATCCTATATTGGCCTACAACTGTACATTTGTGGTGCGACATTCACATGTAACATACGCTTTCATAATTTCTTAGCCTAGTGGGAGTAAATGTCGCCGCAAATGAACATAAAAAATTCAGCCAAAAAATTTGGAGGATATATGAAGAAAGCAGCCGTTTTTAACGATTTGTCCGGCTTTGGAAAATGCTCTCTGACCGCCGCAATTCCAGTACTGTCCGCGCAGGGCGTACAGTGCTGTCCCATGGCATCAGCAGTGCTGACAAACCAGACAGGATATGAATATCATAAATGCACAGACCTGACAGCCATGATTAAGGACTACATCGACAACTGGCAGAAAATAATGCCCATTTTGACGGCATTTACAGCGGTTTCATGACAGGCTCAAAGCAGATTGAGCTTTTTATGGATTTTTTGGATGTATTTTATGAGAAAAACACGATGCTGCTCGTGGACCCTGTGATGGGCGATGACGGCAGAACCTACGGCATATACTCTGCCGCTCTTTTGGATGGCATGAAGGCTCTTTCCAGGAAGGCCGATGTCATCACACCAAATCTGACCGAGGCATGCCTTTTGGCGGACTATGATATCGAGAAGGTTTACAGCGACACGAGAAAGGATGTGCTCCTGCCTCTTGCGACAGAGATAAGCGAGAAGCTGCGAGACCTGTCCGGCAAAAATCAGGATGTAATCATCACCGGCATCAAATGCAGGGATGATAAGTCGCCCTTTATCTACAATCTGGTGACTACCGCAAACGGCACCACAACCCACAGATCACACTTTTTCGACGTGAGCTTTTCCGGCACCGGCGATTTGTTTGCCTCTGTTATATGCGGAAGCAGACTGAACGGATTTTCCACAGAGGAGGCCGCTGAGCGCGCCGGAAAATTCCTGTATGACAGCATCGCAGATACCATGAATGATGACACCGCACCGAATGACGGAGTGAATTTCGAGAAGTTTTTGCGGGAGCTGATGTGATGTTTATGTGATTCTTATCACCCTTTGCTGAAAATTTATCGGATTGTCAGTTGACCTCTTAAGTTAGGCTTAACACAAAACAAAGGAGAACATATTTTTATGAACTCACAGGTTAAAAAACTCACATTTACTGCCCTCATGGCAGCCATGATTACTATTTTTACAGCATATATATGCCACATTCCGGTTGGACAGAATGGCGGATATATTCATTTTGGCGATAGCCTTATCTATATCGCAGCGTGCCTCCTTCCATGGCCGTATGCAATGACAGCCGCAGCTATCGGCGGTGGCATGGCAGATTTGCTGACCGCACCTATCTGGGCGCCTGCAACAATCATCATAAAGGCACTCATATCCATCCCGTTTACCAACAAATCAGATAAAATTGTGACCGTGAGAAATGTAGTATCGACAATCATAGCTTTCGCAATTTCCGCAACCGACTATGCCATTGCAGAGGCATTTATCACATATGGTTTCACAAAGCAGGCCTTCACCGGTCTCATCGCAATAATTCCGGTTTCTGTTCCGGGAAGCTGTATACAAAGCGGCGGAAGTGCTATAATATTTGTTATTCTTGGACTGGTGCTCGATAAAATCGGATTCAAGAGAAGATTTTTCACATTGGAGGAGACTAAATAATGGCTGATATAATCTATACATACAAAAACGAGGTTTATGCAAATATCACAAATAAATGTGACTGCGCTTGTACATTCTGTATACGCTCTCAGAAGGACGCTATAGGCGATGCGACAACGCTCTGGCACAAAGTTGATCCGACATACGACGAAATAATC
>ENA-OQNJ01000334-OQNJ01000334.1-human-gut-metagenome-genome-assembly--contig:-NODE-334-length-12349-cov-3.562019_pt1 | contig 12349 bp, 14 predicted proteins | sample MGYA00242630_ERZ504882 | MGnify/ENA primary metagenome ERZ504882 (study PRJEB26092, sample SAMD00036408) | human gut metagenome | host: Homo sapiens | study: EMG produced TPA metagenomics assembly of... | reverse complement strand
AAAGACCATGCTGCATGACTATGAAATGGATAACCGATACGACGAGGTAAAAGAATGGTATGACGGATACCGATTCGGAAAAGCAGATGTGTACTGTCCGTGGGATGTTGTGAATTACTGCAATGATCATATTCATAATCCAGAGGCCGAGCCGGAAAATTACTGGATGAATACAAGCGGGAACAGTGTGATTCATCATTTTATCGACAGTATCAATGAACCGGATATGCTCACAAAAACAGAACTGGAATGGCTGGTAAATGGAAAAACAGTGATCAAACAAATCGATGAAATGGTTACCTACAATGACCTGTATTCGACCATGGATCATCTGTGGAGTACACTTTTCATGACTGGATACCTGACACAGCGCGGAAGAGAAAGCGATGGCCGCTATTGCCTTGCAATTCCAAACCGGGAAATACGAAATATCATAACAGAACGGATTCTTACACTGTTTCAGCAGGAAGTGAAAAAAGACGGGAAAATGGCAGAACAGTTCTGCCAGGCACTGCTTGGGGGAAAAGCAGCAGAGGTGGAAAGTCTTTTGGATTTATATTTGCAGAAGACAGTCAGCGTACGCGATACCTTTGTGCGGAAATCACTGAAAGAAAATTTCTATCATGGAATTTTGCTTGGAATCTTAAGCTATAAAAATGACTGGCGTGTATCTTCCAATCGAGAATCGGGAGAAGGATTCAGCGATATTGTGATTGAAACGGGAGATGCAGAAACAGGAATTGTGATAGAAGTGAAGTATACAGATGAGAAAAAAGATCTGGAAAGAGATTGCCGGAAGGCATTGGAGCAGATTCGAGATAAAGATTATACGCAGATATTGCGGCAGGAGGGCTATAAAAAAATGGTGCAGTATGGAATTGCATTTCATTTAAAACAGTGTTGTGTGATGGAAGAAGAGATGCAGCGTAAGCGGAATCGGAATGGGGCTCTGAATAGTTACAATTTGTTATAAAATTCAAGGCAGAGAATATTCGCGTTACATTCACCGGATTCCACTACATAAAGGATGGCGATTATCCAAATGACTTCGAGGTATGCTTGCTGATCCTGAGAGACAACAGCTTATCAGCAGGCTGCTGGGATACAGGATTATATGCCACGGAAGGCGGCAAGCAGCCAGGTGCATTTCGACAGGCAAGGGGCTGTTTTATCGATGCGGACTATGTAAAAGCCTGGACGAAACTGGAGGATAAGGTGTATGATTTTCATCAGAACAGCATTGTGTGATTAGAATACGAGAGGAAAAGTGCAATGGACAAAAGAAGTAATAATATCGTGATATTTCAAGATTCTATGGATTTGATAAAAGCAAGCCAGAAGCTCCAGCAGGCAGTTCAGTTTTCGATTCAGAACCAAAAGCTGTATGTTCCATCGCAGGCAATTGCACTTCCAGAACCTGGAAAATCACCTTGCAAAACGATTGTTTCATCTAAAAGAAGCTTCGAAGCCGCCTCTGCATATGCAAAAGCCGGAAAACGAGTCTGTGTCCTGAATTTCGCCTCTGCAACCAACCCCGGCGGTGGTGTAACACGGGGAAGCACAGCACAGGAAGAATGTCTTTGCCGATGCAGCACACTTTATCCATGCCTGGACACAGAAACGATGTGGCATCAGTTCTATCAACCGCATCGGAAAGCAGGTGATCCACTCTATAATGATGATCTGCTGTATACACCAGGAATTGTCGTATTTAAGACCGACACCTCTGCGCCGGAACGAATGGAAGAAAAAGACTGGTATCAGGTAGACATCATTACCTGCGCAGCCCCGAATCTCCGAAAGAAACCAAGCAATGCCATGAACCCGTCTGCAGGAAATGCGCCGGTTAAGATTAGTGAGAAAGCACTGTACGAACTTCAGATGCAAAGGCTGGAACGTGTTTTTCGGGCGGCAGCATCGAACGAAGCGGAAGTTCTGATTTTAGGAGCGTTTGGCTGCGGCGCTTTCTGCAACCCGCCAAGAATTGTAGCACGGGCATTTCGGAGCGTACAGGAAAAATATGCATCCTATTTCGACACGATAGAATATGCGGTGTTCTGCAGCAGAAACGACACGCAGAATTATGATGCATTCAATATGGTGCTTGGAAGTAGAAAATAGAATCTAAATGGTGTTCTGAAAGAACACAAAAGCGAACAGAAGATACGAGCGTATGAAAAGCACAAACAACAAAAATGAGAGGGACGGCTGTAGAATATGAAAGTTCTGAACTTCGAGGACAGTGTTTATAAGGCAAATGCAATTCGAAAAATATTAGGTAACCGCTGTGGTGTGGCATCGGTTGAGCAGGTGTCTAATGTGGAAGATGGTCTGAAAATGTTGAAAGATGCAGAAAACGCAGGAGAGCCGTTCAATCTGATCATCACAGATATGCATTTTCCAATGAGGTCAGGAGCCATCAGCGACACAGAAGCGGGAGAAAAATTAGTTCAGATTCTGCAGGCGCAGGGAAATCAACCAACATTATCGTATGTCTTCAGGAATATGAACTTCCAGGTGTGTATGGATGTATCTGGTATTCGGAAATCAGTGACTGGGAAGAAGAACTTTGTGATCTTGTAAGAGAGATGGAAAAAAGCAAATGATTTATGCGATGAGTGATATTCACGGACAATATGAGCTGTTCAGGAACCTGATGGAGCAGATACCCCTTGGAAAAGATGATACACTCTATGTACTGGGTGACGTAGTCGACCGGGGGCCGGATTCCATGAATACCTTGAAATATATGATGGCAAACCCTAATATCATTCCCATTATGGGCAACCATGAGCTCATGGCTCTTCCTTGTCTGAAACTTCTGGTACCGGAACTTTCGAAGGAATTTCTTCATAAACTGTCATCACAGGCACGTCAGTCCTTTGCAGAATGGACGTTGAACGGCGGAATCAGCACAATTCAGGAGTTCTTGAAACTTCCGCAGGAAGAGCGTCGACAGATAGTGGAATATATAGAATCATTTCGTCTGTATGGGAAGAAAATTATAAATAATGGGGAATATTGGCTGATTCACGCAGGGCTGGAACATTTTTCGGAATCAAGGCGGCTTGAGGAGTATTCCGTGGAGGAACTTGTGTGGAAAAGAACCGATTTTGACATCGCATATTTCAAAAACATTACTGTGGTAAGCGGACACACTCCTACGCAGAATATTCTTGGAAACAGCAGACCAGGATATATCTTTAAGAAAAATAATCTCATTGCGATCGACTGCGGAGTAGGCGAAAACAATGGAAGACTGGCGGCGATTTGCCTGGATACAGGAGAAGAATATTATGCAGAATAAAATGCATCAGAACAAATTAGGCGGACAGAAGAGAAATACTTTATGGTGGAAAATATGAGAACAGTATTGTGATAAAGTTGTAGAGAAATTTCTTGTTTTCGCTTGCAGAATAACGGAAAGTGCGACATACTTTGAGTAAGAACATTGTGATGATACAAAGAAACAGTCTTAGTGTTTATACAGATCGCGACAGTCTCATTTAACCGAATCAAGCAAGTAGCGAAGCGGATTGAGAATATCCACTTTGACTAAGGAGATATTTTTCGTGGCTGTTATTCAAGAAAGCTTCAATACGCGGAGGAGGGGAAGAAAATGAATTTTAATTTGAGCGTACAAAAATGGCATCTTGTTTCGGAAAAAGGATTACCAAAGGATGGCACATGGTGTTTTCTGGTATGGAAAAGTGCAAAAGATGAATATGAATGGACCATTGGCGGATACAACGATGCTGAGAAGTATTTTTACGCAAATCTTGGCTCAGGCGGGATGATTGTTGATACAGATGAAGTTGTTGCCTGGGCAGAACTTTTCAAGGACGAAACCTTTACGGCAGAGTAGGTAAAACAGCCAGGAAAAGAGGAAAACAAATGATTCAAAAGAGATCCAGAATAAAAATAAATACAGATCTAGCAAAAATCAGACAGGCAGGAAAAAATCCGCAGGAAGTGCAGAAAGAATTTTTGGAGTTCTTTATAAAAAGAGGATTTGAATATGAAGTGCATGTTGGATATTTGTATCAGGAAGAGATTACGCGGGAGAAAGCGCAGCAGATTGCGGATGAATTGAAAGAATGTGGATTGGCGAAATTTGTGCATGATTTTTATGTTTATGATGTGGAGGGGAATTGTGTTGAAAGATGAAAATGAAAAAGATATACAAGAGAAAATCGACGAATTTCTTCGTGAGATTGATGCTTTGTATCCAGCAAAATGGAGTAAGTTGCAATATGAAAAGTATAATTTAGAAGAAAAAAATGACGATAGAAATTACGATAATGTAATATTAGAATTTAAAAGAGATAAAAATTCGATAAGAAAAATTCGATATTTGTCAAGACTTTCAACGGCTAAAATAGTAGATTTAAAAGATAGTTTTAAATTTAATATAAGTATACCTAAAGAGGGAAAACTTATTATAAAAGAAATAGAAGAACATGATTCAACGAAAGAAGCGTGGGAGTTTTACAAACGTAAATATGGTGAGTATTTAGATTTAGAAGATAAAGAAATTAAATTTGGGAATGAAATATCGTTTAAAGTTCATGGAGAAACAGATTTTAACTTTGCTTTAGATAAAGTAGATGAGTTTATATATATAATTGATAATGATAAGAAGCCATTTGAAGAAAAGAGAGAATTTGCAAAAAAACTTCTTAATATATGTGCATATTTCAACTATTCATTATTGAATTTTTCGATAATGCCAAGTGAAGGAAATTTGCAAGGAACAAAGGGAACAATTGGGAAAGATCGATTTGATGTTTTTGTGTGGGCCTTGAATTTATATTATAAGGAAGGCGTAGATTTAATCATCAATTCGCATACATCGGTTCAATCGACAAAAAAATTAATAAAAATATTGGATTATTTCAATGAAAAACCTAAATTTAATGGATATTTTGTTTTTTTTATGACTTAGATGAGGATATAACTAGTGGGTTAATAGAATCCGGGAAAAAGAGAATAGATACGACAGATAGAGTCATTGAATATATGATGTGGGCATTTAAAGTATGGAGAATAAGATATGATAAGTTTTCAGAAAATGAACAAATACAAATGTTGGGACAAGAGTTTAGTAAAGTTCAAAAGGTGATAGAAGATTTTAAAGCAAAAGAATTTTCGAGAGTATGAATGCAAATTCCGGAATGGGATAAAGCTGTCACCTACATTCAGAATCGCCGCTCCTATCTGTCCACCTATCTGGAAGACGGCCGCTGCAGTTTTTCTAATAATCTCAGTGAAAATGCGATCCGCCCATTTACAGTCGGCCGTAAAAACTGGCTGTTCCGCGATACACCAGACGGAGCCCAGGCCAGTGCTGTTGTGTACACAATGGTAGAAATGGCAAAAGCCAATGGAGTAAACGTCTATCACTATCTTACTTATCTGCTGGAAAAACAGCTTGATGATAGGATGAGCGATGATGAGAGACTGTGAGAAAAAGTCTGTAAATAAGATTCTTCTATGATATGCAAAGGTGGTGAGCTTACAGTTTGAGCTTTTCACCCTTGTTTTATATATAACAGTTGTTGAATGGCATGTCAAGAGCAGGCGGTTTTCCGCCTGTCTTGATCGTCGGTTTACTCGTTATTCTGGAAGACGACCTTCGTACATAATACTCAGTTCGCCATATACCTGCGCCCAGTTTCGAATCGTACTGGTCCATTTTTCGTAGCCTCAAAAGTGGCCAGGTACAGCGCTTTTAAAAGGGCCGTATCGCTTGGGAATACGCTTCTCTGCCGATTCAGCTTCCGGTAGGTGGAATTCAGGGATTCAATCGCATTGGTGGTATAAATCACCGTTCTGACCGTCGTTGAAAACTTGAAAATTGGAGAGATGGCATCCCAGTTATCCTTCCAGCGTTTCATGGAATTCGGATATTTGGGAGACCATTTTTCAGTTACACGATCTAAGGCTGCCAGCGCTTTCTTTTCATCTGCGGCCTGATAAATGGTCTTCAGATCCGCTGCAAATGCTTTTCTGTCCTTGTCAGGGACATATTTCAGTGTATTTCTTACCTGGTGTACGATACAGCGCTGATACTCGGTTTTTGGAAAAGCAGCAGCGATTGCTTCTTTGATGCCGGTTAAACCATCTGCACAGATGATTAATACATCTTTGACACCCCGGTTTTTCAGTTCGTTCATAACGGAAAGCCAGTATTTTGCGCTTTCATTGTCGCCAACGCTGATGGTCAGAACCTCTTTCTTTCCTTCCGTGTTGATTCCAAGAATCACGTAAGCTGCAAGCTTTCGGATCACACCATTATCTCTTACGGAATAGTGAATTGCGTCAATGTAGAGAATGGGATAGACTTCGTCCAACGGCCGGTTCTGCCAGTCTTCGATCTGTGGCAGGATCTTATCGGTTACATCGGAAATAAAACTCTCCGAGGTTTCAAAGCCATAAATATCTTCGATGGTTTCGGAAATCTGTCGGGTAGTCATTCCTTTGGCATACATAGAAATAATCTTCTGATCAATATCAGAAATATCTTTCTGACGTTTTTTCACCACCTGTGGTTCAAATGTTGATTTTCGGTCCTGCGGCACTTCGATTTCCATCGATCCATATCGGCTGTTGACCTGTTTGCGCTTATACCCATTGCGGTAATCATCATGATCCGAACGTTCTGATTTTTCATAGCCGAGATGATCGTCCATTTCCGCTTCCATCATTTCCTTAATGGTACCGCCTAAAAGATCCTTGAGCGCATCCTGGATGTCTTCAGCAGACTGGATATCATACTCTTCCAGAAGCTGATGGATGATGTTTCGTTTTCCTTCGGTCATTTGTACTCGATGTACCGGTTTCTTTTGTCTTGCCATAATAAAAGGTCCTCCTAATGATATTTATTGTATCATAGAAGAACCTTCCAAACATTATTTTACAGAAAAAGTTTCATACTCTCGATGATGACTTAGAACTTCTGGCGCCATGGAACGAAACCGTCAAAACTGAGATCGAACGTCGTGCAAACGAATCAAATCAATCATATGTGAATTGTCAAGGTGCTCCGACTACTGGAAAGTAGTCGGGGATTTTTTCTATCATACCTAAAATTTAAGCGCTTACCTGCAATCCACTTCTGCAGACGGTTCTTCGCCCTTGTCTGTTCTTTTGCAAGCACAAAACCGGCGGTTTTGACGCATTCCGCAGTTCTGCATATATGCCTATCGGCATATATGAATAAAAATACCGTTCCATCCCTTACAAGCCCTGCAATAACATGAGGATCTTTTCTGTCATTTTTAGATGGACTGCTGTCATCTGATTCTTTGGTCTTATGCACATGGTGCGGATTTGCCATCACAAACTTTATGTCCTTTTCGCCCATGAACTGCCCAAGATCAAACCAGTAGTGACCGGTCGGCTCTATTCCTACCAGTGCCTCTTCAAGTTCACTTTTCTGCATCAGTTCCACAATCGTATTGTAAAAGCTGTTGAATCCCTCCATAGAGTTTGAAAACGCTACAGACTTTCTGGTAAGCTCGATGCCTCTCCAGTTAAAAGCTCTGAAATAATGCTTTTCATTGCCAACATCAATACCAACAATCATTGTTGTTTCTTTTTAATTGCTCAATCTTCTTGTTCTGTGTAGAATTCATTTGTAGATACTTTCCTTATTCTGTTCATTTGCTAACTGGCCGGTCAGCAATGACAGTTTAACTTAGGTATCTATTTTTGTAAAATTATTTACTTTCTACACTTTGAATTATAGTAAACGGTAGAATACGAGTACCTTGACAAATAGCAGACCGCTTTTGCGGTCTGTTTATTTTCCGCTGGCTTTTTGCGGCTTTCTAATGTTTTCGGGCAACATATCTGACCATGGCAGAAGTTCTGCAAGAAAATCTATGTTTTTGTCATCTACATGTTTGGGAATCTCCGTAAGCAGATATTCGAAATAATCGAAAGGTTTCAGGTTATTCGCCTTTGCAGTTTCTGCGATACTGTAGATGATCGCTGAACTATTGGCTCCATTGACCGTATCGATCATCTCCCAGTTTTTCTTCCCTATACAGAATCCACGGATCGCACGTTCGCTGGCATTGTTGTCTATTGGAACATCCCCATCTTCCAGAAAAACTTTCAGGTAGCTTTCCTGGTTCAGTGCATATGTAAATGCTTCCCGTATTTTACCGTTCTTTGGAATCTTAGCTTCATTCTGTTTCAGGTACGCAAAGAAAGCATCCACCAGTGGTTTTACCACAAGCTGACGCTGCATGAGCCTGTCTTCCGTAGAAAAATCAGACAGTTTTCCCTCTTCCCGGTAAATGGCCTGTATCTGTTTCATGATCAGATGCAGGATTGATTCCTTTCGGTGTGCTTTTGGTATCACTTCCAGTGCATCGTTAAACCTGCGCCTGCAGTGAACCCAGCAGCCTGCAATCTTCAGATTTTCACGCTCCTTTTCCAATGTATGATATACCTGGTACCCATCCGTAACACAGATCCCAGTGTAATCCCTCAGGAATTCCCGGGGATGGGATGCATTACGCGTTTTCTGGTATTCATAAAGGATGATCTGACGATCCCGGTACATAAAGCCGGACCGGTACACCCACATGTAACTCTGGCTGCCAGCAGGACGCCCGTCCTTATTTACAAGTACAGGAGTCTCATCTGCCTGTATCACATGATAATCATACAGAAGTTTATGCAGATAATCATACATGGTTCCCAGATATTCTTCCCCAAGACGGATCATCCAGTTCGCCATGTTCTGTCTGGTAATGGCAAGCCCGTACCTTTCGAATTCTTTTTCAAGACGGTAGAGAGGTACCGCATTTACATACTTACCATTTATGACTGCCGCAGCAAGGGACGGGGATACAAGGCTTCCATGAAGCAGATTTCTGGGATGGGGTGCCTTTATCATGTGTTCATCCAGTTTACTGGAATAAACGCCGATATGATGTTCCTCTATCACGACACTGGCCGGAATGAACTGATAACATCGGGAAATGGCATCCGGAAGCTGTTTCCATCCGTTTTCACCAAACTCAGCCGTCAGTTCTTCCTCTTTCAGATAGTGATCAATACGTTTTACTGTCAGCCCTGCTATATCAGCCGCTTTTTTCCCTGGCTGTTTTTTCTTTTTGGGTGCTTTCAATTCCAGGTCATCAGGTTCCGGTGCATCCAGGTCGCAGACTGCCTCTGCTTCATTAAAGAATACGATAGTCCCGTCTACTTCCATGAAACGTATCTGTTCAGAATCCGCCATTTTTTCGCTGGATCTGCCAAAACGGTTCTTCTGGAAAAGGACCATCTGTTCCATCATCAGCTGCATCCTGTCATTTAAGGCCTGCGTTTGCCTGGACAATTCTTCCATCTGTCCCTGCATCCCAAGAAAAAGCTCTATCAGCAGATCCTTATCAAACTTATTCAGTTGTTCTTTTGTGTACTTGATCGTCATAACCGGAACTCCTGTCTTTATACTGATTCCGATTATAACAGAATTTTTGTATTTCCGCCAATCCTTCAGATATGGACTTTCGTCATAATGACGGTGGATAATACATCTGGAAAGCCGTTGTTTTACAGCTTTTCAGATGTATTATCCACAACAGTTTTTCTATCCACACGATAACAAATGGAATGAGAAAAGACTGTTTGTGGATAACCTTTTTCATCCGGTTGATACACATCATTTTTACAGTTTTGGTACTTTTTTATTTTCGGCATTTTGCACAGGCTACATAATGCGGGGTGTCTCTTTCAGCTCAGAGATCGGATGGCGTGCAACGATCTCCAGTCCCTGCATCAGCATACGGTACTGGTCGTCTGTGATCGCCATTGCCTCATCTGCCGAGCGGGGCCACCGGAATGCACCATTATCGAGTCTCTTGTACATAAGGAGAAAACCATCACCTTCCCAGAGCAGTGCTTTGATCCGGTCACATCTTCTTCCACAGAAAAGAAACAGTGTATTTTTGTCGTAAGGATCAAGCTTAAACTGAAAGCGTACGATCGTTGCCAGTCCATCGATCCCACGACGGAGATCCGTAAATCCCATCGCCAGATAAACTTTTTTAAAACCGGAAGCATCTGTGAATATTCCTGTGCGGCGGAGCCGCCAGTCCAGTGTGGCGTGAGCCACCTATCCAGACGGACTGAGCCACATAGGTTATGAATTATTCGCGTAGATTTTTAGCCAAACCGTATACTTCTCTCATGGATCTGTCATGCTCAGCATCAATACTTGTGATGTTGATGCGATAACTGTCATGAGCTATTCGGTCGATGATTGCGTCAGCAAGAGGACTGGCATCACCACCAAGCTGATCATACCATTCCTCGAATTCATACTGGGAGCAGAAAATCGTTGAAGATTTCTTGCGTCTCCTGTGGAGCAATTCGAAGATATCCCTCTGTTCTGAATCCGTTGGTTTCAACAGAAGCCATTCATCCAGAATCAGGACAACAGGATTGGCATACTTAGCCATAACTTTTTTGTAGTTGCCATCAGTCCGTGCCATCTCCAGATCAATAAGCAGATCAGGAAGACGGACATACTTGGTATTGAAATACTGCTTACAAGCCTCCATGCCAAAGGCACAGGCCATGTAAGTTTTACCGCAGCCTGTAGCACCGGTGATAAAGAGATTCCGGTGTTCAGATATATATTCGCAAGTTACAAGCCGGTTAATAAGATCCTTGTTAAGCTTGCGCCCGGAAGTGTAGTTGATATCCATGATACTTGCTTCCGGCTGGTCGAATCCAGCGTTACGGATTAGTCGTTTCTGACGATTGTTTTTACGATTGCTGTATTCGATGTCCACCAGCATACCGAAGCGATCCTCAAAAGGTATTTCTTTAAATTTGGGATCATCAAGTTGGTTACGAAATGCATCTGCCATAGTGGTAAGAAGCATTTCAATTAATTTATCAATTGTACTCTGATTGGTCATATGTGTTTACCTCCGATAGTAATCGGAACCTCTCGTGATGCCGTGTGTTTTATGTGTGGTTTTTAATTCAGTAGTTTCTGGTTCCGGTTTCACAGAACCGGTTACAAGGATGTTCTTTATGCTCTTGTAACTGGGCGAAGATGTATAGGATAACGCCTTTTTACAGGTTGCTTGAGGCAATGCATCTGAGTATTTCTCAGCAAGCTTCAGAAGTCCCATACAACTTCGGTAGGTCTGTTGTTCCACACGTTTGGAGGTCAGTATTGCATTGACCACAGTGTACGTATTTATGCCAATCCGCTCAGCCCATTTGCGGAACCGGTCGCCGTTCCATTCCAGATATTTCTGGTGGTCTTCCGGCATATGTTCCGTGACCGTGCTGTACTGCCCGAGGCGTCCTTTCAGACGACGGTGGGAAGCAATGCGGTTATGATTGTAGAAAATTTCAATAGTAGTATCTGTTACCTTTACATCCACTTTCTTTTTGATGTATTCATAAGGAACTGAGTATAGCATTCCATCCACAGATATGTGATAATTGAACTGGACGGTGGCTGTCTTCCAGTCGCTCAGTTCAAAACGGGTAGCAGGTAATGGTGCCAGTAATCGGTTTTTCTTCCTCAAGAAATAAGCTTCGCCGACTGCCCTCTTTCTTCTGTAAAGAGCCTTTGGTTGAACAGTTCGAGCTTGTCTCTGATTGCGCGATTTAATTCTGCAAGAGAGAAGAACTGTTCATTCCGAAGTGCTGCTGTAATCCAAGTAGAGATATTTCCTACTGTTCCCTCAGCATTCGGCTTATCCTTGGGAGCTCTGACACGAGACGGAATAATAGCTGTGCCATAGTGTTCAGCTAGTTCCTGATAGGTTTCATTGATCTGCTGGTCTTTCCATCCTCCATTGTGAACAACTGCCGTTTTGCAGTTATCCGGTACAAGAATCTTGGCAACACTGCCAAAGTACTCGTACATATGGACATGTGCATTAATCCATGATTTCTGCTTCATGTCCAGAAATGCTTCCACGTATGCATACTGGCTGTAAGTCATTACACCAACAAATATATATGCCTTGATGATTTCGCCGGTATCCGGATCAATGATTGTTGCAGGATCACCTGCCCAATCAACTTCAACCTGTTCACTGGGTTTACGGTTGATATGCATGGTAGCACGATGCTTCTGCTCATCCTGTTGGATGTGATAGCAGAACTGTGAATACATGAGTGGTTCTTCACCATTGGCACGGCAATCCTCCATGTATTCCGTCCATAGGAGTTTTTTGCTTACGCCGTTGCGAAGCAGCTCCTTACGGATGTAATCATAATCCGGCATCCGCTTCTTGGCAGATACCTTGCTCTCTTTAGAGAACATGAGCCTTTGAAGTTCTGTGTCGGTCATTGATTCATC
>ENA-OQNJ01000332-OQNJ01000332.1-human-gut-metagenome-genome-assembly--contig:-NODE-332-length-12404-cov-3.607477_pt1 | contig 12404 bp, 14 predicted proteins | sample MGYA00242630_ERZ504882 | MGnify/ENA primary metagenome ERZ504882 (study PRJEB26092, sample SAMD00036408) | human gut metagenome | host: Homo sapiens | study: EMG produced TPA metagenomics assembly of... | reverse complement strand
ATGGTTTCATATTGTTTCATATTAAAATAACTACAAAGCATTTTCACCAATTCTTTATCATCATCGACAACTAAAATCTTGTATTTCATCCAAACCACCTCCAGTATCCATATTATACGATAAAAAACAATGAAATCACAACAAGAGTACATGAAGAACGTACGCACAATATATCTTTTTTCTCAATTCCTGCTCAATTTCCCCTCAATGCCTTTTTCCTCCGATCTTCGTATGCTTATCTCACAGCAGAGCAGTACCACACCGGTACGACCTGCTGAATCAATCAATACGAAAACGGAGGTATTTTTTATGCGAGAACTCAGAAACACAAAAATCATTGCTGTAGATCATGGCTACGGCAATATGAAAACAGCAAACATCGTCACACCAACCGGCATCAAAGCCTATGAAACCGAACCAATCTTCACCGGGAATATTCTGGAATATAACGGCATTTACTACCGGATTGGCGAAGGACACAAAGAATTTATCCCGGATAAAGCTATGGACGAAGAATATTATCTTCTGACGCTAATGGCTATTGCAAGGGAACTGAATGTCTTTTCCATCCGTGAAGCAGATGTTCATCTGGCTGCCGGACTCCCTCTGACATGGATCTGAACTCAAAGAGAAGCTTTTCGTTCCTATCTGCTCCAGAATCCAGAAGTCCATTACCGATTTAACAGCAAAGAGTATCATCTCCACTTTGTGGGATGCAGCCTTTACCCACAGGGATATCCGGCTATTGTAAACCACCTTGGAAATTTCAAGGGAACTAATCTCCTTGCAGATATCGGAAACGGAACCATGAACATTCTGTGTATTAACAATAAGAAAGCGCAAGAAAACCGATGCTGGACAGAAAAACTTGGTGTAAACCAATGCATGATTGCTGCAAAGAACGCTGTTCTGGACAAATTCGGAGTGAAAATTGAAGAATCCACAGTAGAACAGATTCTGCGGTTTGGAACAGCTGACATTTCAGCACCATATCTGGATTGTATCAGTTCTATTGCCAGACAGTATGTGGCAGAACTTTTTTCCACGCTCCGCAAATATGAATACAATCCTGACCTGATGCGCCTGTATGTGGTTGGCGGCGGTGGATGCCTGATCCGTAACTTCGGAACGTATGACAAATCACGAGTCACCATCATTGATGACATCTGCGCCACTGCCAAAGGTTACGAATCTCTGGCTTATATGAGCCTGAAAAGGAGGGGATAAACCATGCAGAACAATATCCGCAACACAAACCTGCGCTTTAATCTGGACAAAGAACAGCAGCGGAGAGCCTGGGAATATTTACAGACGATGGACAGGCAGGATTTTAAATCTTACAGTCAGGTAATCTCTCTTGCACTGGTAGATTATTTTGACCGCTACTACCGCACACAGGCTGATCCTTATCTGGAAACAAGAGAACGGGAAGAACTTTTTGTGAAACAGATTGTAGATGCAGTGGAAAACAGTCTGAAACAGGCATTGCCACTTTTTCTTTCCGGACTGACTGCAGGCATGGCGCAAAGGGAGCCCCAAATCAGGGCATCCTTTCCAGCACCTGAAAATTCACAGCCAGATAGTGATGTAGACTGGGATTTTCTTGGGGAATAAACCCTTTTGATTGGAGGTGAACACATGACTGACTTTCTGACAGCAGACACCAACCTGCCATCTTATATGATGTTTCCCCGTTTCCTTCTGGACATGGAAATAAACGAAACTGCCAAAATGCTTTATATTATCCTGCTCGACCGGGCAAGGCTTTCCCAGAAAAATGAGGGGTGGTCAGATACAGACGGTCATGTGTTCATTTACTTTACGATTGAAGCACTGGCAGAAGTTCTCCACAAAAGCCAGATGACGGTTAAAACTGCTCTGGCAGTACTGGAAAAACAGGAGCTTATCTTCCGAAAACGGCAGGGTCCCGGACAGCCCAATCGGATTTATGTAAAACTCCCAAAAGAAACCATCCACTATACAGACAGATTTCTTTCCCTAAGACAGACAAAAAACTGTCCTATTGACAGACAGGATTCTTTCCCTGATACAGACAGAAAACTGTCTGGTAATAAGAAAGAGATAAAAAAGAACAATTTAGCAATAAGAGGGAGTAAGGAGCCACTCTCACCCTATGGAAAATTTCAAAATGTTTTTCTGTCAGAAAAAGAGCTTGAAGATATCCGGCAGACAATCCCTGACTGGAAGGATTATATTGAACGCTTATCCGGTTATATGGCTTCTACCGGAAAGCAATATCAGAACCACGCAGCTACCATCATCAGTTGGGCAAGACAGGATCATCCTGCTTCCCGACAACGAAATTACGAAAGTGAGGAATACGAAACATTATGACAAAATTTATAGAAAAACCAACAGCTATAACCCCAAACAGAGAGCTTCAGTCTGATGAATATTTTAACGAAACAGACCACCTGATCTACTGTTCCAAATGCAATACGCCAAGGCAATGCAGGCATGAATTACAGGGAAAGGTTCTTATTCCTTCCATCCGCTGTAAATGCCAGCAGGAAATCTTTGAGCAGGAAGAAGCCCAGAGAAAACTTCATGAAAAACAAATGGAAATAGAGCATCTTAAAACCAGCGGCTTACAGGACAAAGCACTCTATGACTACACTTTTGCCAGGGATAACGGCATCAATCCGGAAATAAAACTGGCACACAATTATGTAAGCAACTGGGAAGAGATGAAAGCAAACGCTTCCGGACTTCTCATCTGGGGTGATGTCGGTACTGGAAAATCTTTTTTTGCAGGCTGCATTGCCAATGCCCTTCTGGAAAAAGGCGTTCCTGTACTGATGACCAACTTTTCCCGAATTCTAAATACCCTTACCGGAATGCATTTTGAAGACAGAAACCAGTTCATCAACAGCTTAAACCGCTACAGTCTTCTGATTATTGATGATCTCGGAATTGAGCGGAACTCTGACTTTGTACTGGAACAGGTATTCAATGTGATCGACAGTCGTTACCGCAGTAAAAAGCCCCTGATCATAACGACCAATCTCACTTTATCAGAGCTGAATAACGCCGCTGATATCGCACACAAACGAATTTATGACCGTATTCTGGAGAGATGTATTCCTGTCCGTATCAATAACCGGAATATTCGTCAGGACAATGCAACAGCTAATTTAAAACAGGCAAAAAGAATTCTGTTAAACAATCATGCTCCGAACCAGAACTGAAGCAAAGAAGCATAACACGATAATTATTCTTCACTGACAGTGGTACTACTTTCTTTCCTTATTTATCACCAGAAACATGCCACTGTCAGTTATCCGAAACTATAGTACCAAACCATAAGATTTTAAAACCAATACTGCCCGGATACGGGCATAAAAAGGAGGTGCCAGATATGGCAGATAAAAAAACTCATGACACCAGAAGAAAAAGCACTTTTACAGGCAAGACACCGCCAAGAAGAAGCCGAAGCAAGAAATCGCAAAAAAGAACGTGATGCCAGAACACACCGATTAGTCCAGGAAGGAGCCATTTTGGAAAGTATTGTTCCCCATATTAAAGAAATGGATTTGGATTCCCTGAAACGGGAGCTGATAATCCGGCTACGAGGAATGTAAACGCACAAGTTCTACTCCCGAAGGGCGCACTTACTCACCACCCGATAAATCGGGCGGTGGTATCCCCTACGGGGCTCGTGCGCTCTGCCGAGGGCTTTTCCGCTGTTGCAGGCAACATCGAAAGGAGGTGCCAGATATGGCAATTTATCATATGCAAGCCAAAGTTGTCAGCCGTGGTTCCGGACGTTCCGCTGTCGCAGCTTCTGCTTATATGAGCTGCAGCCGGATGTACAATGATTACGATGGCATCCAGCATGATTACACCAGAAAGCATGGACTCATTTATCAGGAAGTATTGCTTCCACCGATGGCTTCACCAGAATGGAAAGACCGTGAACAACTCTGGAATGCTGTGGAAGCTGCAGAAAAAACCAAAAGACAGCCGACTGGCAAGGGAATTTGTTGTCGCACTTCCCGTTGAATTAGATAAGGACAGTAATATTTCTCTTCTAAAAGATTTTATTCAAAAGAACTTTGTAGATATGGGCATGTGCGCTGACTTTGCTATTCACGATACGGATGGACACAATCCTCATGCACACATTCTGCTTACCGTCCGTCCACTGAACGAAAACGGAACATGGCAGTATAAAACAGAAAAAGAATATCTCTGCATAAAAAATGGAGAAGAAAAAGGATTTACAGCTACTGAATTCAAAGCTGCTCAAAAAGATGGCTGGGAAAAGCAATACAGATATAAAGTTGGGAAAAAGAAAGTTTATATGACCGCATCTGTCGCACAGGAAAAAGGCTATGACCGCATCGACAAGCATCCAAAAAGCAGCCGCTATGGCAGACAGAATCCCATTTCTGAACAATGGAACAGTGATGAGCAACTCTGTATCTGGAGAGCAAACTGGGCAGATACTGTAAATGAAATGCTTGCCCACAATCAGATAAATGCATCCATTGATCACCGCAGCTTTGCAGATCAGGGAATCACCGAACAGCCGACCATCCACGAAGGCTATATTGCTCAAAACATGGAAAAGAAAGGAATGATAGCTGACCGCTGTGAAATCAACCGCCAGATTCGTGCAGATAACCAAATGCTCCGGGAATTAAAAGCTCAGGTAGAGAAACTGGCTCAAGCTGTCAAAAATTCTATTCCTGTAATTGCAGAAACAATGGAAACTATCCGAAATCATATGATTTTTACACAATATCATTTACTTCATAATGAGATGCAAAAAGAAGTAATTCATGATTGGATGAATCATTTTAATCCAATACTGAATAAATACAACACCGTTAAAAAGAAACTCAAAGCTAAAGTTACAGAACGGAAAGAGCTGAATGTAGAAAAAGAGAAAACCAGTATTTTGAATCCCATCCAGCATATAAAATTGAATCAGCAGCTTACCACTGTTACCGAAGAAATTGAAGAACTGAAATCAAGGAAAGAGCAACTAATCTTCCAGGCACAATGCTCCACTGATAAAGATATGACGAATCTATCCAAAAAATATGACCAGATGAATAGCAATCTTGATATCCTGGATTCTCAGGACATCTCCCTTAAAAAGCAGCTTAAAAAAGACGCCGCTGCTTTCCGAGAAGAAAAATTTCGTCCTGATCCGGAACAATACACAGAATTGTTGGATACCAGAATCCAGATACGTCCTGATTTTCGGGACAAGCTGATAGAGCAACTCAAAGGTACGTTCGGTAAATATTATGACTATCACCGTCGTGATATTGCAACCAATGAAGTGGATTATCTCAATGTGGAAGATCCTGATGTCTTCTCCCATCGTGCATGGGAACTTAAATATCAAAGAGAACAGGAAATACGGCGAAATCAGCCTGCTCGGACTAAGAAAAAGTCATATGATATAGAATTGTAATTTTCTAAAAAAGGCGCATGGATCCATCAAATCCATACGCCTTTTTTACACATTGTTATTATTCTTTCCGAATCCTTTCAACAATGCTTTCCCGACTCATCTTTTCAAACTGATACTTTGGTATCACATACGCAATCCCAACCAAAATTGGAATCATAAGCACACATGGCACTATCGTAAGATGCAGCCGGAAGAAAAATGCTGTACCGAGCGTATTTACTAAAATTTGCTTTGCTCCAAACACAATTAGCAATACTGCAATCACAAATGCGCCTCCCAAATATAGGAATCCCTCAGCCACCAACATTTTCGATATCTGCTTTTTCGTCATTCCCACAACTTCCAAAAGTGCCAGTTCTTTTTTTCTGCTAATTACAGAGGTTGCTGTTGTATTAAAGAAATTCATAATGCCAATAAAAGCTAAAATAACGACAAGAAAACTACCGATCATATAATATTTGCTGACATACCGCTGAAAACTCTCTTTCATGTCCAATACAGAAAACACATTGATCATATCATTTTCTTTCAAAATATTTTTATCAATGTATTCTTTTATCTGCTTGTCCTCGCCCTTCTTTGCATCAATGGCAGCATACATGGCTGATTCATTTCCTGTCTGGGTGATATACTCCTCTTCGGGAACCAATACCGTGATATAGATACAGTCCGCATACGGATAATCCAATGCATATGGCATCAGTGCTTCTCCGATGACTTCATAATCTTTTTGGTTTCCATTTTTGTAATCCATCTGAAAACTATCCCCAGTCTGATAATAAGAAACCGGATGCTCTGCATATTTATCACCATAATCTACAAGCACATAATTTCCGCTTTTAAATGTATCCCAAGAGCATTTTTCCCCTCTCCATTCTAATTTGTCAAACACCGACTCGCTGATTCCGAGAAAATGAACACTTACTGTATTGGAAGCCTTTGCCTCTTCCCAAACCTGTTCTTCATAATCGTTCCAGTTTTTTTCATATTTATCTGCGAATGCTTCCCATGTTTTCAGAAGTTCCGGCTCCATCTTGTGGGTTTCTTCAGAATAATACACATATCCTGTCTTGGCACTATCAGGACATTCGTCCAGAATCTCTTTGATTTCAGGTGTAATACCGTTGAAATTCGTATTTGACAAACTTCCCGTCATCTGATCCAGTTGAAAATCGGAAGCTAAAAACACTTTTCGGTAAGAATCAAAATCATATCCCTGCACCAACATCACGATACAGTTGACAACCACCATAGAAAGAGCGATAGAAAGCATAACAATCAACCCCTTTTTCCAATTTCGTAACACATTTTGAACTGCCATCCCCCACCAGGTTACAGAAGTATTCTTTTTTATTTTCCTATGTGACTGCTCTCCTTCTGCCAAACGCAGAGCTTCCACAGGCGAAACTCTTTCCACCATTCTACAAGCCTGCAGACTGGAGAGATACACCGTTAAAAGCGTTAAAAGTATCGCTGCAAGGAAAATCAAAGGATTTGCTGATACTACTGTCTGAGCCGTTTTTCCTGCCTGTGCACTAATTTCAACATCTGCAGTCAAGGACGGAGCCATACAAAGACCTGCAAGATAACCACAAAACAATCCGATTGGAATGCCAATAGCTGATAATCTCCACGCCTGCATACGTACAATTTTCTTCAACTGCTTTCCCGTTGTCCCCACATTCTTCAACAATCCGTAAGCCCGGATATCCGTTTTCACAGAAATGTTAAAAATATTATAAATAATCAGGTATCCAGCTAATATGACAAATAGAATCATTATAATTAAAGAAGAAAATGAAAATGAATCCTCTTCAAAGAGATTATATGCCGGATTGACTTCCATTCCTGTCCCAGCTCTCGTAAATCCCGCTGCTTTGGATATCTTTTCCGTTTTCTTTTCCTAGATTCCAAAGGTTCTTGTACCAGACAGAATACTCTTTCCCTCCATTGTAGATGCCATTTTCTAATTCTTCCTGCGTAACGGGATAACAATTCTCCTTTGCATAGGCTTCGGATACCCAGACCATCTGACCTAAAACAGCTTTATCCCCCTGCCAGAATCCACATATCTGAAACGTATCTGTCTTATATTGTTTCAGCATGGGATTTACTTCCCAGGTCAGCGTTACTTCTTCACCAATCTTTGGTGTAACACCCAGAGATTCCAATATCGTGCTGCTAAGTGCTACTTCATTTTCTTTCTCCGGCAGTCTTCCTGTAGTTGGCAGACAATTAAAACTTTCTGCCATATTTTCATCTGCATATCGGACCTCTACGGAAAAACCAAACCGCTCGTCCATTCCAGCTCCCAGAAAAATACCGGAACCATATCGCTTAACATCTTCACTCTGTTTGATTGTTTGCTGCAATCGCTTTGCATCTTCTTCTGACAGATTCTGTGCACTGGCATGGGCAGAATCCATAAACTGCTTAATTTCTGTTGCTCTTTTAGAAAGAATCATAGATACACTTCCCACAAAGAGGCTTGTAAATAACAGTGATGTCAACATGATTGCAATAACAGCAATAATATTTCTTGCTCGGTTCATTTTCATAAAACGTTTCGTCAATAATCGTAACGTTTCTTTATTCTCTACTTTTACCATATAATCGCCCTCACTATACCAAACCACTGTCTGAAACAATTTTTCCGTCTTCAATCTGTAAAATCCTGTCAGCCATCTGGGCAATCTCCTCATTGTGAGTAATCATTACAATCGTTTGATGAAAACGCTTACTGGTGACTTTTAAAAGTCCCAATACATCCTGACTCGTTTTTGAGTCCAGATTGCCTGTCGGTTCATCTGCGAGCAAAATAGCAGGTTTTGCCGCTAATGCTCTTGCGATTGCCACCCTTTGCTGCTGACCCCCTGACAGTGCACTTGGAAGATTTTCCAGTTTTGTCCGAATACCCAGTGTATCTATGATTTCATTTACATAACCTTTTTCAATCTTTTTTCCATCCAGTTTTACAGGAAGAACAATATTTTCCCATACATTCAGCATCGGAACCAGATTATACTGTTGAAATACAAATCCAATATTTCTACGCCTAAAAATAGTAAGCTCTTCATCTGACATATGGCTTAAATTCTGTCCGTCAACAATGACCTGACCGGATGTTGGATTATCCAAACCACCAATGATATGAAGCAATGTAGACTTTCCACTTCCAGAGGTTCCAACAATCGCTACAAACTCCCCTTTTTCTACTTCCAGGTTTATACCATCAAGAGCCCTGACTTCTGTTTCTCCCTGCCCATATATTTTTCGTAAATTTACTGCTTTTAATATATTCATGCCATCCTCCCATCAAAAAAGCCTGTATTGATCTTTACAATACAGACTTTATCATAACAATGTCTCCATCTGGTTTCTGAAATGTCACAGTTTTAATACTATTCCTTCTTTGCTATCGGAAGAAACACAGAAAATGTAGAACCCTTTCCTCTCTTTGATGTCACTTTTATATACCCCTTTTGTGCCTGAATGATCTCTCTTGCAAGGAATAAGCCAATTCCTACTCCTGGCTGGTCTGCCACTGACAGACTCCGATAAAACCTTCCAAATATCTTTGGTATTTCTTCTTTTTCTATTCCAATGCCATCATCAATGATATCGATCTTTACAAAGAAAGAATACTGCTCGGCTTTTATCTGAACATTTCCCCCACATGCTGTGTATTTAATCGCATTGTCTACAATATTTCCGAGTGCCTCCACGGTCCATTTTGAATCACATCGAACATGCAAATCCGTGTCACATAGGCTCAGAGTAATATTCTTCTCCCTTACTTTTACGTTAAACTGCTGCTGTATAGATTCAAGCATCTGCTTAATAGTAGTATCCTCCGAATGTACTGCGATAATTCCACTCTCCATCCGTGATAATTTGACCAATGATTGTATCAAAAAATCTAATTTGTCTGTTTGCTCCAAAATGGTAGCTATCTCCTCCTGATTTTCATTACTCACTTCAGAGAGTATTTCTCCATAGATTTTCAGATTTGAAATAGGAGTCAGTGTCTGATGCGCAATATCTGAAATAAGTTTTTGTATCACTTCTTTCTGTTCCTGCTGATTTTTTCCTGCCAGAAAGCTACTGTCTATATATTGTTTCATGCTGTTTTCAAGAGCAGAATACTTTTCCTCTGATATTTCTGTCCGTTCCAGTTCTCCATCTATTGCACAATCCAGCATTTGCTGCAGCCGGTTCAAAAGCTTTTTTTCTTTCTGATAAAAAAAGCTGTACCAAAAACTCCGCTCAGGACAAATATAACTACAATCAACATAATTGTTTCTATCATCCATTCACCGCCCATGTATAACCAATTCCATAAACCGTCTTGATATATTCAGGCTTCTGCGTATCATCTTCTAATTTGTCTCTGAGACGTTTGACTGCAACAGTCAGAGCATGGGCATCCACAAACTCTGTATCTCCCTGCCATACCTCGTCAATCAGATATTCCCGTTTCAATACTTTTCCTCTGTTTTCACACAGCACTCTAAGGAGCTTTTGTTCTGTCTTACTAAGTTCAATAGGTTCTCCATCTTTGAAAAATTCCATTTTATCGAAATAGAACTCAAATCCATCAAGCTCCATAGAATTTTTAGCTGCTGCCTCTTTATTTCTAAGCTGCACAGACACTCTTGCACGCAAAACCATCAAGCTAAACGGTTTCGTAATATAATCATTTGCCCCAGCTTCCAATCCTGTTACAATATCTACTTCCATGTTATTTACTGTAAGCAGAATAATCGGCACCTGACTGTTTTTCCTTATTTCTCTTACAAAATCAATCCCATTCCCATCCGGCAAGTTCACATCTAACAAAACCAATGTGATATCTTCCTTTTTCAAGATCTCTCTAGCCTCCTGCAAAGTTCTGCACTGATAAAAGAAATAAGCATCATTCTTTAAAGCCAGACGGATTCCATCATTTAATTTTTTGTCATCTTCAACAATCAGTAACTTTTCACTCATATTTTCTCAGCTTTCTTTCAAATTACGCTAATTGTATCATTGCCAGTTTTTTGAACTACCCCAACCGACTAACGTCGGATGGGGATTCCTACGGGATTTCGCCCGATACCCACTCGTTCAGCTCATGGGTGTTCCAACAGAGAACAAACCCGTTTTCAGGAATGTCTTTGTATGTTGGCGTAAGTCAGATATTCCCGTCCATCCAGCTCCCTGTCCACTCATTCAACTGACTGGTACAAAGTGACTGGTAAGAATATCCGAGTATTTCTTCTATTTCTATATTTTTCTATATTTTTGTATTTCGCTTTTTCTTTTTTTCTATCTTCTTTTATACATACTCATATCGATTGTTTTGCGTCCACTTTTTCATTTCCGATGCAATGCTTTTTAAAAGTTCCTTTTTTTCTTTCTTCTAAGACTTCATAAGGCAGTTCCCGGTAAAAACTATGGAAAGAAACTCCCGAAATGCTTTTGTTAACTGTTTCCATGCCGGAATGATACTCACAATATCGGTTCCATTTTTTAGTTTTCTTTTGTCTTTTCTGGTAATAACGCAAGTAACCGCTCATCCGGTAACAGTTTTTCCCGCATTCCCATTCCTTTTAATCCAATCGCATACGATGCTGCTTCATGAATGGAAAGTCCGAATGGTCTTAAATACAAAAACTTCCCCATTTGGCTGGTATAAGCCGGATTAATCTTATAGATTCCAAAACTTTGTTTATAGGCTTGATTTTCCAAACAGGTCGTCATTTTTCGGTAAGCAAACAGAGAAGCATGTCGATTCTTTTTCTTACATCCATACTTCATTCCGTGTTTTAGCAAGAGTGGTATCCAAATCTTCCATAATAAGCGGTTTCTTCCGTTCGGTACAATAACGTCCTACCTTTGCCATGACTCTTCCGATTTCTTCTGAAATCTGTCCTTTTGTTTTCAATTCCGATGAAAAACGAAGCACTGTCCCACTCAGACGGTTTCCTTTTTCATCCAATTCTGAAACTGCTACATGGTCATAATTCAAATCAATCGAAACGCAGCCTTTTTCCAAAGATTCATTACAATATTTATTTTCCAGTAAAAGTGTCACCGATACAATCAGATATCTCCGACCCGTTTTCTCTCGTTTCAGCTGAAAATTATAACAAATCGCTTTTCGTTCCTGTTTTTCTGCCTGCAGCATCTCTTCCCATATTTTCTGTTGCCTTGCAAGATGGAACTGTTTGAATACCGTTTCTTTCCCATCCATACATTTTACAATCAGATTGCTTCCTTCTTTTCGCACCAGAAAGTTACAGTTCTTTGAAGTATGACGTCCCGGAAGACTCATCGAAGCATGACGGAATTCAAAGAATTCCTGTTTCCACTGTTCACGATTGACTTTCGGATTGTCTTTCTTTTGATATTGTTTCTTTCCACCAAATACAATTCGCTTCGGCGGAAACGTTTTTTAACCATTCCAGCTTTTGAATGGCTCTTTTCTTAGAAGATTCCAGTAATGCAATTCTTGTTTTCAATCGACGAATGGAACGTTCTATTTTTCTTTCATATTCTTCTGCCGGAAAGTATGTTCCATTTGGAAGAAAAATCTGATTTCGTTCCATTCTAATTCTACACTTTGGATAAGGACGCTCCCAGATTCCGCTTTTAAAATAAGTTCGCAGAGAAGATTTGATTCCCTGCTTCTTTTCCAATTCTTCCTGTGTTCGTTTTATCTTTTGATTCCGTGCCTCAATGTCTTTTTCCTTTGTTCTCTGATACAAGCGATTCAATTCCTTTTGAGAAGAAAGAACAGAAGAAGAATAAGTGTAGATGGCACAATTATAATAGTCCGTTGTTCCATAGTTCCTTTTCAGCCAGGAGCTGTAGGTTTCTTCTAATAACGGACCTCTTTTTAAAAAGGATTTGTCATACAAGCAGTTATAGAGCTGGATTTTGATATTATTAAATCGTTCCATCGTCTGAATCA
>ENA-OQNJ01000331-OQNJ01000331.1-human-gut-metagenome-genome-assembly--contig:-NODE-331-length-12442-cov-2.132197_pt1 | contig 12442 bp, 12 predicted proteins | sample MGYA00242630_ERZ504882 | MGnify/ENA primary metagenome ERZ504882 (study PRJEB26092, sample SAMD00036408) | human gut metagenome | host: Homo sapiens | study: EMG produced TPA metagenomics assembly of... | reverse complement strand
CAAGATGCACGGTTTCAGCGTTGATGCCATGTTCGACCAGATAATCATGCACAAGCTTGTCGAAACTGGTGGCGACACGTTTGCCTTCGACGTCTTCAAGCGTGTTGATCGGGGTAATCGTTCGGGGCCGCGTAAACGGAATGTCGATGCGCCGAAGCCAAGTTTCATGTGCTACCTTGGCGTCCGTTCCGGAGTTGAGCAATAGATCATGGCCGGTGACGCCTACGTCGATGGTACCGCGTCCAACGTAGACGGTCGATATCAAGCGGACGCAAATAGAACAACTCCACATCATTATCGGGATCCTCTACGACCAGCTGACGCGGATTGCCCCTCAGACGATAGCCAGCTTCGGCCAGCATGTTCCAGGCAGGTTCAGACAGCATGCCTTTGTTAGGCACGGCAATTCTCAGCATTTTTTCCTCCCAAAAAAAGGCCATGCCTTCTGCGGCATGGCCAAAAACTTACAGATTCTTGTAGATATCTTCGAGTGTGATGCCACGGTCGATCATCATAACCTGCAGGTGGTAGATAAGCTGGCTCATCTACCTCCGCGGTACGATCGGCGCCTTCGTATTCGGCTGCAATCCAGGTCTCGCCCGCCTCTTCGACGATCTTACTTGCCGATGAAAATGCGTGCCCTTGCCCAGTTCGTCAACGGTTAGCGAGCCAGCCTGCTTGGAAGCGGCCTTCTCGCTCAATTCGGCAAAAAGGGATTACAAAAGTCTTCATTGTTCTTGTCTATCCTCGAAAAATGATGAAGGTTCAGGCCTTGAATGCGGCTTCGGCCTTCTCGCGAATGGAATCAATGGCTTCCGCAGGATTCTCAGCGCCGTACACAGCGGAACCCGCGACCAGCACGTCAGCGCCTGCTTCGGCTACGATATGGGCAGTCTTCGGGCTGACACCGCCATCGACCTGAATCTTGGTGGCAAGACCACGGCGGGTGATTTCGTCGCGCAAGCGACGCACCTTGGACATCTGGTTATCGAGGAACCTCTGGCCGCCGAAGCCAGGTTCGACGGTCATGATCAGAATCATGTCGAATTCGTCGAGAATATCGAAAATCGGTTCGACAGGTTCAGCCGGACGTACCGCGAAGCAGGCTTTGCAACCCATTGTGCGCAACTGGCGTGCCAGACGAACCGGAGCATGGGTGGCACCCATATGGAAGCTCACGGATGCGGCGCCCAGCTTGGCGTACTCAGGTGCCCAACGATCCGGATCCTCAATCATCAGATGCACGTCGACCGGAAGATCGGTGACTTCGCAGATACGACCCACGATCGGTTCGCCCAAAGTCAGATTCGGGACGAAATGATGATCCATCACGTCGACGTGAACGAGATCCGCATTGGAAATGGCCTTAAGGTCACGCTCAAGGTTGCAGAAATCGGCGGACAGGATGCTTGGTGCGATTTGAATAGTCATGGCTCTCATTCTATGAAAGGTAATCGACTTGCTGTTATTTGATGACGGACTGCTTGTTGGTATTCGAGACGGTTTCGGCATCGTTGGTTTCGATTTCATCCGCAGTTTTCTTTGAAAGAGTCGCTGCATGATCGGCGGATTCTTCCGACCCACCGTTTTCGAGACGTTGCTCGATTTCAGTGACGGTACAAAGCTTCTCCGCCAACAGGTCAGTACCCTTGCCCATCTGCTGCACGACGATGAACGCCACCACACCAAGCACAAACACCGCCATGGAAACCCACACGTTGATGCGCACACCCAAGAACTCATGCGCATAATCGATGCGTAGGGATTCGATCCAAGTACGCCCCAACGTGTACCACATGATGTACACGGTGAACAGGGATCCGGCTTTAAGCTTTTTCATGGCCTTGGATCCGATGTACACGATGATTGCGACACCAATGAGATTCCAAATCATCTCATACAGAAAGGTCGGATGGAACAGTGTTCCGCTTGGGCATGTGGCCCCGTCATAGCATTGCTCGCTGTGTCCGATGGCAGTGCCTTCCATATTGATCTTCAGACCCCATGGGAGAGTCGTCGGCGCGCCATACAGCTCCTGATTGAACCAGTTGCCCAAACGCCCAACAGCCTGCGCTACCAACAGGCCCGGAGCGATGGCGTCAGCCAGCAAGGCCATTGGATAGTGCTTATGACGGCACCATGCCCATGCGGCCAGCGCTCCGAACAGCACGCCGCCCCAGATGCCAAGTCCGCCATTCCAAATGCGGAACATTTCCGCCCAGTCGCCATCCGGTCCGAAGAAACGTTCAGGCGTGGTGATGATGTGATAAAGTCGTGCGCCGATAATGCCCGCAGGCACGCTGACCAGAGTGATATCAAGCACTTGGTCGAAATTGCCACCCAACTTTTTCCAACGTGTGGTGGTTATCCATACTGCAAGGACGATTCCCATCAAAATGCACAACGCATAGATATGAATCGTTACTGGACCGATGGAAAACTGCGAAATCGTTGGCGATGGAATGTATGCAAGTGTCATGGTTTCCTGATGGTAGTCCACGCATCCGATATGGCGTTGCGTGGACTACCGAAATCGTTGGAATGGGTTTACTTCGCGGAGCGTGCGTTATGAATGCCATCCGCAAGTTCTTCGGCCTTGGCCGCCAATGCCTTGAGACCGGTGGCCTCGTCGACGGCGTTCTTTTCCGGATTCATCGAGCATGGTATGCACCAACGCGGATCCGACGATGACACCGTCGGCATAGGAGCCGACTCGCGCACCCTGCTCGGCGGTGGAGACACCAATGCCGACGCAGACATTCTTCGCACCGGCATTGCGCGTACGTGCCACCAACTCCTCAGGAGAAGCGTCAATGGTGGAACGTTCACCGGTGACGCCCATACGGGCGGCTGCATAGACGAAACCACGAGCATTGTCGGAAACGACCTTCAAACGACCGTCGGTGGAATCCGGTGACACGAGGAAGATTCGATCAAGTCCGTGACGGTCCGAAGCTTCAATCCATTCGCCAGCCTCATCCGGAACGAGGTCGGGGGTAATCAGGCCAGCGCCACCGGCATTCTCAAAATCATGCGCGAAACGTTCGACGCCATAATGATAGATGAGATTCCAGTAGCTCATCACCAACGGAATTCCCCCGACATTGGCCACGGTCTCAACGGCCCTGAACACGTCCGCGATTTTCTCACCATTGTTGATGGCGATTTGCGAAGCGGCCTGGATGACGGGACCATCCATGACCGGGTCGGAATACGGCAGGCCGATTTCAACGGCATCGACACCATGCTCGACCATGGTGCGCAGTGCCTTCAGAGAATAGTCCGGATTTGGGAATCCATATGGCAGATAGCCGATGAATGCGGGCTTATTCGCGGCTTTGAACTCATCGAACATGGCTTCCGTTGGACTCAGCTTGTGGCTGATGCCGAGCGGCTGTCCGGACGACGTGGTTGCTGTTGCATTCGTCATAAGGGGATACTCCTTCTTTCACTCGCCGTCCGCGTTGTTGCCTTGGGCACCGTTAGCTTCGAGCGCCTTAGCCTGTTCGTCGGTCAAATAACCGAACCATTTGCCGGCGGTGTTCATGTCTTTATCTCCACGACCGGAAATATTGATGATCATAACCGGGTGCTCGTATCCCTTGGCCTTGAGATCCTCAGCCGCCTTGTATGCGCCAGCAACTGCATGAGAGCTTTCAATCGCCGGAATGATGCCTTCGGTTTCGCACAGATCCTTGAAAGCGCTCATCGCTTCCTCATCGGTTGCCCAGGAATAGTTGACGCGTCCGATTTCCTTGAGCCATGCGTGCTCCGGACCGACGGATGCGTAATCCAAACCAGCGGAGATGGAATACGTGTCGAGGGTCTGACCTTCGGAATTCTCAAGAAGATAACTCTTGGCACCTTGGAACATGCCCAGTTCGCCGGTTCCCGGAGCGAAACGAATGGCATGACGCCCGGATTCAGGGCCATTGCCGCCCGCCTCGTAGCCGTACAGGTTCACGCGTTCGTCATCAAGGAAAGCGTTCATGATGCCGATGGCGTTGGAACCACCGCCGACGCATGCGCAAACCGCATCCGGGTGGTCGATGCCGTACCAATCCTGAAGCTGCTGCTTCGCTTCCTCGCCGATGATCTTCTGGAAGTCACGCACCATTGCCGGGAACGGATGCGGACCTGCGACCGTGCCAAGCAGGTAGTGCGTGTCTTTGACGTTGGTGACCCAGTCTCGCAGAGCCTCATTGATGGCGTCCTTGAGAATGCGATCTCCCAAAGTGACTTCCACCACCTCGGCACCGAGCATGCGCATGCGAGCAACATTAAGCGCCTGACGACGCGCATCGATCTGACCCATGTAGATGCGGCACTTCAAGCCGAGCATGGCGCACACCGTAGCGGTGGCCACACCATGCTGTCCCGCGCCAGTTTCAGCAATGACACGGGTCTTACCCATGCGCTTGACCAGCAGAGCCTGCCCAAGCGCATTGTTGATCTTGTGAGCGCCGGTATGGTTGAGATCCTCACGCTTGAGGAACACACGCGCGTCGAGACCGGTCTTTTCTTTGAGACGCTCGGCAAAACGCGGAGCGTCAGTCAACGGTGATGGACGTCCGACATACTGCTGGTTCAGTCGTGCCAGCTCCCTATGGAACTCCGGATCGGCCTTGGCCTCCTCATAGACGCGTTCAAGCTCGTCAAGCGCCGTGATCAACGCTTCCGGCACATAGCGTCCGCCGAATTGGCCGAAATATGGTCCTTCATGGCTTGCCAATGGGGTTTGTTCGGATGCTTTCACTCTTGCTCCTGCCTTTACTAGTCGCTCCACAGCCTGTTCATGGTTGGTTGCGGTTGCGACACCTTCGCCAACCAGTACCGCGTCGGCTCCGGCGCGAGCATAATCCTCCAGTTCCACCGAGCCGAACACTCCGGATTCCGCTACGCGAATCACATCGTTCGGCAAATCAGCGGCCAGCTCGTTGTATTTGTTCACATCGACCTTAAGGTCCTTGAGATTCCGCGCGTTGACGCCGATGACTCGCGCTCCTGAATCAATGGCGCGCTGGATTTCCTCACGGGTATGTGTTTCGACCAGCACCGTCATATTGAGACTATGTGCCAACTCAAGCAAGGACTTGAGCTTGCCATCGTCCAACGCGGCGACGATCAATAGCACCAAATCGGCACCGTGCGCACGTGCTTCCCAAATCTGGTATTCCGTGACGATGAAATCCTTACGCAATACCGGGATTTTCACAGCTGCACGAACTTTATCGAAATCATCAAGCGATCCCAAAAAGCGACGTCCCTCGGTAAGTACGGAAATCGCGCTGGCTCCGCCCTTCTCGTATTCTCTGGCCAAAGCGGCTGGATCGGAAATATCGCTCAGGTGGCCTTTCGATGGCGAAGCTCTTTTGATTTCCGCGATGACCGGAATACCGTCGCCCTTTTTCAACCATTGCCGCGCATCAATAGGCGCTGGTGCGGCAAACGCCTGACACTTTACTTCATCGAGAGGGATTTTCTGTTCACGCGCTTGTTGGTCTTCAACCGCTCCTGTAACCAGCTCATCGAGTACAGACATAGTGTTCCTTTCAGCAATTGACTCGATTGGTTAGCTGCTTGGTTTGACTCACAATTGGCGAAGCTGCGAGGCGATCTGAACAGCCTCAACACTGGCTTCGGCCTTATTGCGAGTCTCCTGCCACTCACTGGCCGGCACGGAATCAAGTACGATTCCAGCTCCGGCCTGCACACTCGCTTCATGGTCGCGGATGAATGCCGTTCGAATGGCAATTGCCATATCGAGGTTGCCTGAAAAATCGAAATAGCCGACAGTACCGCCGTAAATACCACGATCTGCGGGCTCAAGCTCGTCGATGATCTCGACGGCACGCGGTTTCGGCGCTCCAGAAAGCGTTCCCGCAGGGAATGCGGAAGTGAACACGTCGAATGATGTCATGTCGGGGTTGACTCTGCCGGTGACGGTCGAGCAGATATGCATGATGTGACTGAATCGCTTGATATCCATCAAGGAAACAACCTCCACGCTTTCCGGAAGGCATACACGACTCAGATCGTTACGCGACAAATCGACGAGCATGATGTGTTCGCTGCGTTCTTTCGGATCAGACAGCAAATCCTTGGCGAGCTGCTCGTCCTCCTCAACGGTGGCGCCACGTGGTCTGGAACCCGCGATCGGGAAGGTCATGGCATGGCCGCTATCCACTTTGATCAGTGTTTCCGGGCTGGAGCCAATGACATTGAAATCACGTCCCTGCGCGTCAGTCAGCGACATGAAATACATGTAAGGACTGGGGTTCAACGTACGCAATACACGATAGACGTCGAACGGATCGGCAGGCGAATCGATGTCGAGACGCTGGGAAATAACCACCTGAAACACATCACCGTCGATAATATGCCGCTTGGCAATTTCGACAGAACGCTCATAATCGCTTTTCTCCGTGCGGAAGCGGAGTTCCGGCTGGCTAACGGTCTCATCCAGCACGTTGACGCGAGCTTCACCTTCGACAGGCGTAGCAGCCTTTCGCTGCATATCGTCCAATCGCGACACGGCCTCATCATATGCGGCGTCGGCACGGGTCGGGCGGTCGTCCACATTCACCGCGTTAGCGATCATCCACACAGACCCGGACACATGGTCGACCACGGCTATATCTGTGGCTAGAGCCAACACCGTTTCAGGCTGCCCGGTCTCATTCGGAGCCTCGGCATGCAGGGTCGGCTCCCAGTGACGAATCGCATCCCAGCCAACAGTACCAACCAGACCGCTGGTCAGATTCGGAAGTCCTTCAACATGCGGTGCCTTCAAGGTTTTTAGCGCGGCATGCGCGACTTCCATCACATCGCCTTCAGTAGGCACGCCAGCAGGAACCTGTCCCAACCAATCAGCCTTACCGTTGTTGGAACGCAACTGAGCCATGGAATTCACACCAATGAAACTGTATCTGCTCCACGTACCGCCGAATTCCGCAGATTCGAGAATAAACGTTCCAGAACGTCCAGCAGCAAGTCGCTCATAGAAGCCGACTGGCGTCAAGGAGTCAGCAAGAAGGCGCCGCACAATCGGGATGACGCGATATCCTTGGTCCGCCAACTCGTGAAATTGTTCACGTCCCGGCCAGGTGGCGCCCCACTTGAGTGCTTGTACGCTGCATTCGCTCATCGCTGGTCCTCCTGTTCCTTGGTGCGATATCCCACGACTACGGGCAACTGCCCGCCTTCCTCGAAGCAGGATCGTTTGCCGGTATGGCAAGCCGCTCCCACTTGGTCAACTTCAATAAGAATGGCATCCCCATCGCAATCCAGTGCGAAAGACTTCACATATTGGGCATGTCCGGAAGTATCTCCCTTACGCCAGTACTCCTGCCTGGATCTTGACCAGAAAGTAACGCGACCAGTTGTCAAGGTACGGCGCACGGCTTCATCGTTCATATATCCGACCATCAGCACTTCTTTTGTGTCGAATTGCTGGATGACAGCTGCCACCAGTCCTTTGTCGTCACGCTTGAGACGTTCTGCGATTCGTGGATCGAGAGTAGTGCTGTTGTCGTATGCTTCGTTGGTCATGATGATGGTATGATTCGTTTCTTCGATTATTGATTAATTTTCGCTTGCTTTTGCTATTTCCGGCTTTCAACGTACGGTGTAGCCGGCGGCTTTGATCGCGTCCTTGACTTCACCGATCGTAACTTTGCCGTAGTGGAAGATTGACGCGGCAAGCACGGCATCCGCACCGGCTTCGATTGCCGGAGGAAAATCAGAAGCCTTTCCAGCACCGCCGGAAGCAATGATCGGAATCTTCACTTCCTTACGCACAGCTTTGATCATTTCAAGGTCGAAACCCTGCTGGGTGCCGTCTGCATCCATGGAATTCAGCAGAATCTCTCCTGCGCCCAGCTCCTGGGCACGCTTGACCCACCAAATGGCATCAATGCCCGTGGACTTACGCCCTCCCATGGTAGTGACTTCGAAACCAGATTGGGTATGGCGCTCCCCCTGCTCACGACGCGCGTCAACGGACAATACGAGCACCTGATTGCCGAAACGTTCCGCGACACGGCTGATCAGTGTCGGATCGTTGATGGCAGCAGTATTGACGCCTACCTTGTCGGCTCCGCAACGCAGCAGTGAATCAACATCTTCAGGAGTACGCACACCTCCGCCGACAGTCAGAGGAATGAAAATCTGTTCGGCGGTTCGACTTACCACATCGACCATGGTCTGTCGATGCGAACTTGATGCGGTCACATCGAGGAAGGTCAGCTCGTCTGCGCCTTGACGGTAGTATTCCGCGGCAAGCTCGACCGGATCGCCGGCATCGCGAAGATTTTCGAAATGCACGCCTTTGACTACTCTTCCCGCATCAACATCAAGACATGGAATGACTCGGACTGCCAGTGACATGCTGTTTTACTCCTTCGCGCATAGTGTCGTGCAACGAATGTAAGAGTAGCCGTTTTACGTTACGCACGTTTGTTGGAAGTCCGGGTAGCGGACAAAATCAGCTTCTTTCCTTGACAACTAATCGCGTTCTTTGGCCGCAAGCTGACCGCATGCACCATCGATGTCCTGCCCGCGCGTATCTCTCAACGTAGCGGTGATGCCAGCCTTATGAAGGATGTCAAGAAACTGTTGTTCATCCTCAGGCTTCGAAGCGGTCCATCTCGATCCTTCAATAGGATTAAGCGGAATCGGGTTGACGTGAGCCCAGTTATCGCCGTAATGATTCAGGCGCTTAGCGAGCAACTTGGCATGTTCGGCCTGATCGTTGATGCCACGCATCAGAGCATATTCGATGCTCACGCGGCGTTTCGAAGCCAGATAGTAGTCGTGTGCGGCGTCAAGCACCTGCGTAGTGTTGAAACGTTTGTTCATTGGAACAAGCTCATCTCGCAGTTCATCGTTCGGGGCATGCAGAGACACGGCCAGACGCACCGGAATGCCCTCAGCCATAACGGTTTTTTAATACCAGGCACCACGCCGACCGTGGAGACGGTAATGTTACGTGCCGAAATACCGAAGCCCTCGGGCGGCATGGCACTAATCTGACGAACAGCGCTCAATACCGACTTGTAGTTGCCCATGGGCTCTCCCATGCCCATGAATACAATGTTGCTTAGGCGTCCGGGCCCACCCGCAACTTCTCCGTCACGCATGGCTTTCGCGGCCACACGGACCTGTTCCACAATCTCACCTGCCGACATGTTTCGAGTAAGACCCAGCTGGCCTGTAGCGCAGAACGGGCATCCCATGCCGCAACCGACCTGACTGGAGATGCACAACGTGGTACGTGTGGGATAGCGCATGAGCACGGACTCAATAAGCGAACCGTCGAACAAGCGCCACAACGTTTTGATAGTGGTGCCCTCATCAGCCACTTGACGAGTCACTTCGGTGATGAGCGTCGGGAAAAATATCTCCGCGGCCTCGACTCGTTTCGCTGCTGGGAAGTCGGAGAATTCCTCCGCGTTGACATCGAAATGCCCGTAATAATGGTTGGCAAGTTGCTTGACCCTGAATTTCGGAAGTCCAAGATCCTTGGCTTTCGCGATACGTTCGTCTTCAGTCATATCAGCAAAATGCAGCGGCGGCTTGCCTCGACGCGCATGATCTTTGGAAAGCACGTCGCGGAAGGCACCGGTAGTGCCTCCTGGAGTAATACCGGTTTCCGGCAAATCCTTCGTGGAATTCACGGAGTCGCTCATGCTTGTGTTTGCCTTTCTCACATTCCAGTTGCCCACAGCAGCACGCACACGAACGGCGCGCACAGCAGAATGGAATCCACACGATCCATCACGCCACCGTGTCCCTTAAGCAGGTGTCCCATGTCCTTGATGCCGATATCTCGCTTCAACATGGATGCGCACAAATACGCCAAACGTTCCGGCGATGCCGATCATGAAACCGGCCACGACAGGAACCCACCAGCGGGAAATCCACACATCCGACCCGTACGTGCAGAACATCACGGCAAAAGATCCGATCATGGAGAACAGAATGGAACCTGCAAGACCCTCCCACGATTTCTTCGGCGAAATGCGGGGGCTTAGCTTGTGCTTGCCCAGCCATGCCCCGGCGAACAAACCACCGGTATCGCTCAACGCGGGCATGAATACCATCATAATAGCATGCGCGACGGGATGATCATTGAATGTCAACGGCATGATGAGGCAGGAAGCCAGAAGCGGAATGTACAGCACGGTGAACATGGAGACCGCGACATGGCTCAGCCTGCTATGGCTTACCTCTCCCTGCTCATGGTTGAAGGAGGATTCAAGTCTTGCGCCTGCATCGGTGTGGGAAAGCTTATCCGCCACGGCCAGAGAGATGCGGCTGCCGAACGTCACTTTAGCGCTGGCGGCGATCGCTACGACCACCAAAGACACCAGCACGCATACCGTCATGGCGACGATATGACGTTCGCTGTAATAGGTGGACAGCAACGTCGCCGCCGAACATACCCACAACACCGCCACGGGAATATGAAGTCCCGCAGTGGCGAAATCGACGCGCAGCTCCCAAAGGGCAAGCACCATGAACAGCACAACCAGATAGACGAACAAGTCAATGCTGATCAGCAGACACGCCAAGATGAGGATGACGAGCACCGCCCCTCGTGGCGATGGCCTGCGGCATATTACGCCCCGTCTTCTTGTTGATGGCGTTGATGGCCTCTTCGGTTTCTTTTTCGAGCTGTTCCTGATGTTCCATCATGTTCCCTGTCTGGCTGTGCGTCGATTCTTTTCAGGAGATAAAGGTCTCTCAGACCTCCATGATCTCCTTCTGCTTGGCTTCGAGCAGGGTATCAAGTTCATCAGTGGTCTGCTTGGTGATCTTGTCGAGCTCCTTGAGCAGACGATCGCCCTCGTCCTCACCCATCTCGCCGTCCTTGATGGCCTTGTCAAGGGATTCCTTGGCCTTGCGTCGGATGTTGCGCACTGCGACCTTGCCATCTTCCGCCTTGCCCTTGGCGAGTTTGACATATTCCTTGCGACGTTCCTCGGTCAGCTCCGGCATGGTCAGGCGAATGACGTTGCCGTCGCGACGCGGGCTGGCGCCCAGATCGGAATCACGCAACGCCTTCTCGACGGCATTGGCCTGGGACGCGTCAAACGGAGTGACGGACAGGGTACGCGGTTCCGGCACGCCGATGGTGGCGACGGCCTTCAGCGGGGTCGGAGCTCCATAATAATCAACGGTGATACCGTTGAGCAGCGCCGGATTCGCGCGGCCGGTACGAATGCCGGAGAAGTTCTCCTTGGTGGATTCCACGGACTTGGCCATCTGCGCCTTGGCCTGATCGACGATAGTTGCCATTGTTTGCTCCTTTAATATTGTTGGTTTAATCGATATTCGGCTTTGAATGTCGTCACTCGGCGAGGGTGGATTCCGCGGTGGAAACCATGGTGCCGATCTCCTCGCCCAGCAAAGCCTGGGTCACATTGCCGGCGCCCTCGAGTCCGAAGACGCGGATGCGCTGCTTGTTGTCCCGCGCCATGGAAAGCGCCGCAGCATCCATGACCGCAAGATTGTCGACCAATGCACGGTTATAGCTCAGCGTGGCGAAGCGCTTGGCGTTCTCGTCTTTGCGCGGATCGGCAGTGTATACGCCGTCCACGCCGTTCTTGCCCATCAGCACCTCATCGCAATGGATTTCCAAAGAACGCTGAATGGACACAGTGTCAGTGGAGAAATACGGCATGCCTGCTCCGGCGCCGAAAATCACCACGCGTCCCTTTTCCAGATGACGAATGGCCTTAAGCGGAATATACGGCTCGGCGACCTGTCCCATGGTGATAGCGGTTTGCACGCGCGTGGCCTGTCCCTCCTGCTCGAGGAAATCCTGCAGAGCGAGGCAGTTCATCACCGTTCCCAGCATGCCCATATAGTCGCCGCGGGAACGATCGATGCCGGCCTGCTGCAGTTCGGCGCCACGGAAGAAGTTGCCGCCACCAACAACGATGGCGACCTGCACACCTTGCTTGACCGCGGGAACGATTTCCTCCGCAATACGACGAACGACGGTGGTGTCGATGCCGACTTTGCCTCCGCCGAATGCCTCTCCGGACAGCTTGAGCAGTACCCTGCGGGGATTGTCGCCAGTGTTTTCGCCAGTCATGAAATACCTTTCTTACCCGAAAACCCATGAAATTTACCGTTTTCAAGACTATCGGCAAACACAGACACCAAAACACGATGGGGGTTTAGTGCTAAAAAAAATGTCCGCAATCCTGTTGGATTGCGGACATTGGAGATATGCCAAGCCCACGTTCGAAAGCGTGAGCTCAATTCACATCAGATTCACTCGGCGTCGCCCTTGCCGACCTCCACACGAGCGAAGGAAAGCGCGGTTCCCCCGACTTCCTTGAACAGGTCGCCGACGGTCTTGGACGGATCCTTGACGTACGCCTGCTCAAGCAGCACGGTCTCCTTGTAGAATGCGCCGAGACGGCCTTCC
>ENA-OQNJ01000329-OQNJ01000329.1-human-gut-metagenome-genome-assembly--contig:-NODE-329-length-12462-cov-3.436482_pt1 | contig 12462 bp, 10 predicted proteins | sample MGYA00242630_ERZ504882 | MGnify/ENA primary metagenome ERZ504882 (study PRJEB26092, sample SAMD00036408) | human gut metagenome | host: Homo sapiens | study: EMG produced TPA metagenomics assembly of... | reverse complement strand
AAAGAGACGCTTACTTATGGAATTGATGATGCCTTCCTGATCAGTGATTCCCAATTCGCAGATATGGATGTATCACAGGTAGCCAAGATCGTCGCAGCGGTGATCAAAAAGCTTGGTCCATATGATCTGGTCTTATGCGGACGGCAGGCAATTGATGGAGATAGTGCCCATATGGCTTCTATGACCTCTTGTGCGTTGGAGATCCCATTGATCGCGTATTCTGACGAGATCACAGAGATGAAAGATGGAAGTGTTTTCGCAACATGCATGGGTGATCAGATGGCATATAAGGTAGAAGCAAAAACTCCAGCAATGATACTTTCTATCAGAGAGAAGAACAAGAACCGTTTTCCATCCGTACCAGATATCATGAAAACATATGATGGAACATATAAGACAAAGATATTGACGAATGAAGACCTGAATTTTTCTGTGACCAAGAGAAAAGTAACGCAACTTAGAAAATATGAAGTCAAAAGCAGCAAACAGCAAAAACTTGTTATGATCGGTGGAAAAGACGAAGAAGAAAAAGCGGCACAGATTCTTCAGTTATTAAAGCAAAAGAGCGTGATCTAGGAGGTGTATGGAGATGAATTTAGGGAAAAAGAAGGAATCGTTGTTGTTGGAGAGATTCAAAAGAGAGAGATCATGCCGCTGACGTTGGAATTGATCGGGGCAGCAGGAAAACTTTCGAAGGAAAGAGATCTTTCATTGTCAGTTATTCTATCAGAATGTGGGATCAAAGAAGAGGCAAAGAAGCTTTACAATTACGGAGTTGATGAAATCCTCTGTATCGAAGATGAAAAATTAATAGAAGGACATATGCAGCTGCATCATGATGCTGTCATAGAAGTTTTAAAAGGAAAGGATCCGAAAGTGATACTGATCGGAGGAACAGCATCAGGAAGAGTTCTTGCAGGAAAGACAGCTTATGCATTTGATACAGAATTAGTCTGTGATGCATCGAAACTTACATACGATGAGAAACAGGAACAACTTATCATCACAAGACCGGCATTCGATGGAAAAAATATGGCAGACTTTGTGATCAATCCATCCTTGACATCGGTGATCACGATCCGTACAGGAGTGATGGGAAAAGCAGAATACAAGGAAGACAAACAAGGTGAGATGTTATATGTATATCCAGAATGTCTGAAGGAAGAACGACAAGATCTGATCTATCACGGAGTGGCAGGAAAAAGTGGAAAAGAAGTTCATCTGGATACAGCAAGGATCATAGTTTCCGGTGGCCGTGGGATGAAAGGAGAAGAAGGATTTGCGCTTCTTGAGAGACTTGCAGAGAAGATCGGAGGGGAAGTTGCATGTACAAGACCATGTGTAGATGCCGGATGGATGCTTCCAACACAGCAGGTAGGACAGTCAGGAATCTCCGTAAAACCGAAACTGTATCTTGCATTTGGGATTGCCGGGGCAATTCAGCATATGACAGGAATTGATGCAGATTGCATCATTTCAGTCAATAATAATCCGAGGGCTGCGATCTTTGCATACAGTGATTATGGTGTGGTTTCGGATGCAAAGAAATTACTGGAGAGTATGTTAAAACAGATGGAAGAAGGAAAAGAATTCTTATAAAAATGGATAAAAAAGTATGCTGTGTATCTGGTTTTGATATACAGCATACGTTTTTTTAATATAAAGGTAAGTCTTAGAAAATACTGGTTAACGCAATGAATACAAGACAGTCGATCAGAGGAATGAAGATCTGTGTGACTGCGATATCCCAGTATGCTTCTTTATGTGTTAATTTACAGATACCTAATAAAGTGATCTGAGCTCCCTGATGAGGAAGGGTATCTAAAGTTCCAGCGGCGATCGTGGAAATTCTATGGATATCAGGAAGGCTGGCACCAAGTTTTAAATAAGTATCTTTTAATGCTTTAAAAGCGACTCCCATACCACCAGAAGCAGATCCGCAGGCACCAGCACAAACAGCAACGGTTACCATAACGAAGATTAAAGGAGGCATGGATAGATGTTTTAATCCTGCAACAAGATCAGTAAATCCCTGTGTTTTTGCAACAACACCACCAAATCCTACAACGATAGCTGTGTTAAGGATAGAAACTCCAGAATCAGCGGCACCTTTATTAAAGATATTGATCCATTCCGTCATGCCGTCGATTCGTTTAAACATTAAGATCGTGGCAAGTGCAACACCTGCAAATACAGAAGTTTCAACAGGGAAAGGATGCCATGGATTATTAAATAATACTAAGATCACGATGATCGGAAGGACTGCGATGGCAACATGTGGAAGATCCGGGTTTTCTTCTTCAGAAGGCAGTTCATCCTCAGATAATTGATAGTTTTAAAGTACTGTCTAAAAAATCCATACCCGTTTTTAGTAAAGAACGGGCACGAAATTCTAACCAGAGAAAAATCATCTAAAAACATTGCGATCGCAGTTAACAAAGATGGAACAAACGCAGCCGTAGATGGTGTTCCAAGACTATCCATAGCGATAACATTCTGTACAGAAGGAGAACCAGGTCCACTCATAGACCAAGTCCAGCATCCTGCAGAGATGGCAGCAGGGATCAGGCGGCGGGTAAGATTTGCTTCTTTGAACAGATTAAGTGCGATAGGGTAAATAACAAAGAATACAACGAATCCGCTGACACCACCAAAGGTTAATAAACCAGTGATGATCATAATGATCGGTGCTACAAATTTTCCGTGACATAAACTGGCGATCGCACGTGCGATCGATTCTGCTGCACCAGTATACTGGTAAACAGCTCCGAACAAAGCTCCTACAAAGAATACCAAAAAGTAACTTGTGACATATTCTGCTGCGGCAGGCATGAATAAGGTTTTTTAAACTGTCAAGAATCGGCATGCCGGAGCAGATGATCACAAAGGAAGTTACAAGAGGAGCGAGGATCAAAGCACTCATCTGTTTAAAAGCTAATAAACCAAATAAGATGATAGCAATGACCAATACTAAAATATGTATATTCATATAAATCTCCTTTTGGGGGACAATAAACTAGTTATTCAAGACCCATGATCTCATCTTTAAAAATCCGTTCATCCATGAGTTTCGGTTCGCCATCCATTTTTGGTACGAATCCCATATGGTCAAGAATCTGAGTCTGGATGTCAATTCCAGGTGCAACTTCAGTCAGATAAACGCCATCTTCTCGAAGTTCAAAGACAGCACGTTCTGTGATATACATAACTGGCTGGCCAACTTTATTGGCATATTTACCAGAGAAAGTGATCTGTTCTACGGTATCAATGAATTTATCAGATTTTCCTTCCTGGTCAATGATCAGTTTTCCGTCTTTTGTAGAACATTTTAAACCACCGGCAGTAAATGTTCCGCAGTAGTATACACGTTTAGCGTTCTGAGTAATATTAACGAAACCACCGCATCCTGCAATACGTGGTCCAAACTTGCTGACATTGATATTTCCATCTTTATCTGCCTGAGCAAGACCTAAGAATGCATCATCGACTCCACCACCATCATAGAAGTCAAACTGTGCAGGCTGGTCTAAGATCGCCTGAGCATTTACAGCCCCGCCAAATTGAGGTCCACCTTGAGGTACACCACCGACAGGACCAGCTTCTACTGTTAAAGTAAAGTGATCTCCGATACCTTCTTCATTTGCAACCATAGAGATATATTCAGGAATACCAATTCCAAGGTTTACAACGGTGTCAGGACGTAATTCCATCGCAGCTCGACGTCCAATGATCTTCTTAGGGGAAAGAGAAGGAGCTTCAAGGCTTCCAAGAGGAACACGAAATTCTCCAGTCATAGAACCATCATATTCACATCCGACACACTGTGTATGGTTTTCTTTGTTCTCTGTGACAACAACCGCATCTACGTAGATTCCAGGGACCTTTACAAGTTTTGGATCAACGTCTGTGACAACTTTCTCTACCTGTACGATAACTTTACCACCACAGTTTTTTGCAGCCTGTGCGATCGCAGTAGCTTCAGCAGTACAACATTCATGTTCCATTGTAATGTTTCCATATTCATCCGCATAAGTAGCACGGATCAGTGCGACATCGACATGGATCGCCTTATATAAGAGGCGTTCTTCTCCGCAGATATTAACAACTTCTACAAGATCTTCGGTTGTGATATCATTTAATTTTCCACCTTCTACACGTGGATCTGCAAATGTATAAAGACCAACATGTGTTAAAGTACCAAGTTTCTTGGCAGCAATATCACGATAAAGCTGTGATAAAGTACCCTGAGGAAGGTTATAGGCTTTGATCTTATTTTGCATGATTAGCTCACCCAGTTTAGGAGCCATATTATAGTGACCAGCAATAACCGTTGATGTCATACCCTCATGTGCAAAATGATCAGCACCACTTCCATCACGATTTCCCTGTCCAGCAGCATAAAAGTAAGTCAGATTTTTTGGGGAACCGGTTTCTAAAAATCGTTTTTCTAACGCAGAAGTTAATTCTTCTGGCAGATCACATGCTACAAAACCGTTGGTAGAGACGGTCATACCGTCTTCTACCAAGTTTGCAGCCTCAGCAGCAGTTAAAATTTTTACTTTAGCCATGGCTTTTTCCTCCCAAAATCACTCTAGAAATCTGTAAGATTTGCTTTACGTTTCTCTAAGAAAGCTGTCATACCTTCTTTTTTGTCATCAGTTGAGAATGCAAGACCAAATAAGTCTGCTTCTAATGTTAATCCGCTTGAAAGGTCTGTTTCTGTACCAGTGTTGATTGCTTCTTTTGCAAGAGAAATAGCATAGCTTCCTTTGCTCATGATCTTCTCAGCCATTGCCTTACAGGTATCAAGTAATTCAGCCTGAGGAACTACTTTGTTAGCAAGTCCGATTCTGTAAGCTTCATTAGCATCGATCATATCACATGTAAAGATCAATTCTTTTGCACGTCCTTTACCAACCAGACGAGCAAGACGCTGTGTTCCACCGAAACCAGGAAGGATACCAAGTCCTGTTTCAGGCTGTCCGAATTTTGCGTTATCAGATGCGATACGGATATCACAAGCCATAGAGATCTCACACCCACCACCTAATGCGAAACCATTGACAGCAGCGATCGTAACCTGAGGCATTGTTTCAAGTTTTAAGAAAGCTTCTTTTGCAAGCATTCCCATTTTTCTACCTTCTGCAGGTGTTGCATTTACCATTTCAGAGATATCAGCTCCAGCAACGAAAGCTTTTGCTCCAGAACCTGTTAAGATCACAACTTTGATATCTTTTCTCTCAGAAATTTCAGAGAAGCAAGCATCAAGTTCTGCTAAAGTTTCACTGTTTAGGGCGTTTAAAGATTTTGGACGGTTAATAGTAACAACGGCGATTTCGTTTTCCACTTCCATTAATAAATTGTTCATAACATATCCTCCTACATAGATTAAAAATAAATAATAAAATAATAAACAATGTATGCAATTTTTGGCAACACGAATATTTAGCATACAAATAACTTGTGCCTACATTATGCGCCCTTGTTATTAATTTGTCAATAAAAATTAGTGAAAATATATAAAAAAATAAAAGAATAAAAAAATGTATTGACAAAATGAACAAATAAAAATATAATTAGCACACAAAGTATTTGCACGCAAGTAATAAGACAAACAAACAATTACAAAGGCGTTCAGATAAAGTGATAATAAAAGAGAATAAGCCTAAGTAAGAAGAAAGGAAGATGTACGATGAATTTTGAATTAACACAACAGCAGGCAGCCATTCAGGAAACAGCAAGAAAATTTGCACAGGAAGAATTACTTCCAGGAGTATTAGAAAGAGATGCAAACAGTGAATTCCCAGTCGAACAGTTTCATAAGATGGGAGAACTTGGATTAGTCGGTCTTCCATATCCCAAAGAAGTTGGAGGACAGGGTGCAGATTATCTTTCCTATGTATTAGCAGTTGAAGAAATTTCCAAAGTTGATGCATCTATGGGAATTGGATATTCTGTTGTAACTTCTCTTTATGGTGGAAGTATCATGAACTCTGCAGCACCAGTAGAGAAGAAGAGAGAATTCTTAGAGGAAGTATTATCAGGAAAATGCTTCGGTTCCTTTGGACTGACAGAACCTAACGCAGGGTCTGATGCTGGTGGATGTGTCACAGTAGCAGAAAAAGATGGTGATGATTACATCTTAAACGGATTAAAATGCTTTAATACAAATGGACCATTAGCAGATTACACAGCGGTTTATGCACTGACAGAACCAGAAAAGAAAGCCAAAGGATTATCTTGCTTTGTAGTTAAGAAAGGAACACCTGGATTCAGTGTTGGAAAGATTGAAGATAAGATGGGAATCCGTTCTGCACAGGTATCAGAGATGATCCTTGAGAATGTAAGAGTACCAAAAGAAAATATGATTGTAGAATCTGGACAGGGATTCAAACTTGCAATGAAAACATTGGATGGTGGACGTATCGGTGTTGCTGCCCAGGGACTTGGAATCGCAGAAGGTGCATTTGAGATTGCCAAAGAATATCTAAAGACAAGAGAACAGTTTGGAAAACCATTATATAGAAATCAGTATCTTGCATTCAAGATGGCAGAACTTGAGATGGAAATCGAAGCAGCGAAATTAATGTTATATAAAGCAGCAACAGATAAACAGGAAGGAAGACCATACTCACTGCCAGCAGCGAAAGCAAAATATTTATGTACAGAAGCAGCAATGCATGTTACAACAGAAGCTGTACAGATGTTAGGTGGAAACGGATATATGAAAGAATATCATGTAGAACGTATGATGAGAGATGCGAAGATCACACAGATTTACGAAGGAACAAATGAAATCCAGAAACTGATCGTAAGCGGAGCAATCTTCCGATAGAAAAGAATATAAAATTAAAAATTTCTTCTCCTTAAGTAAAAAGTTATCGGATAGGTTTGAACTATCTGATAACGTTTTTTCTATTTCTTCATAGAAAATTTTAATGAAATCTACTATGAAACAAAAAAGGAGAGAAAACTAAATTACTTGACACATAAAAAAAAGCAAGCTACACTAATATTAGTGTGCGAAATATTTAAAGGAGAAATTATATGGAACTAACACAATGTATTAATTATTTATTAACAACAGCACAGCATAAAGTTTTTCAGGAGATGAGTTCCAGACTTGAAAAGTTTGATGTAACACCAGTTCAGTATGGTGTCATGTATTGTTTATGGATCGAAGGAAAAACAAAACCAAAAGAGATCGCAGCAGAATTAAAGCTAGAGAACTCTACGATCTCCGGAGTTTTAGAACGTATGGAGAAGAAGGAACTGATCGAACGTCAGGTAAGCAAAGAAGACCGTAGATTTATAGAAGTTGTATTAACAGAGAAAGGAAAAGCATTACAGAATCCGATCCTTGCGACGGTAGAAGAAGTGAATAAAGATGTATTGTCTGAGATGTCGCAGGAAGAACAAAGTGAACTGAAGAAAGCCTTGAGGATTCTGGGTGGACTGGAGGACGAATAAAGAGAACTCTGGTCATGACAGACAGGGATAAGTATGAGAGTAACAATTCGACAAATTGCAGAAGAATCAGGAGTTTCCAGAGGAACGGTAGACCGTGTATTGAATAACAGGGGAAAAGTTCGTCCAGAAGTAGAAGAACGAGTCCGTAAAGTAGCAGAGGAGCTTGGATATAAGCCAAATCTTTTAGGTCGTGCATTGATCAAGATGAAAGAGAATATCAAGATCGGTGTGATCCTTCAGGATACAGGAACGCCTTATTTAAAAACATTATCGGATGGGATCAAGAAGGCAAAAGGCGAAGTAGAAGATTTTGGTGGAACTGTCATTGTGAAAGCGGTAGATTATGGTAATGTAGAACAGACCTTAGCGGCAATGAATAAGCTGAAAGAAGCAGGGATCAAAGGGCTTGTGCTGATGCCGATCAATGATAAGAGAGTTCTTCAGAAGATCGATCAGTTTACAGAAGAATATGGGATATCCGTTGTCACAGTGAATGCAGATGTGGAAGATACAAAGAGAATTTGTTTTGTTGGACAGAACTCTGTACAAAGCGGCAGGGCAGCAGCAGGATTAATGCATGATATTCTAAGAGAAGAAGGAACGATCGCAGTGATCTCTGGAATTGAGACGAATACTTCATTAAGTGACAGAATCTATGGATTTTGTGACGAGATGAAGAAAATTTCACCAAAGACTGAGATATTAGATACAAAATACTGCTTTGAGGATGATCTGATCGCAGCACATCTGACAGAGAGTATTTTGAACCGTTACGAAGATTTATCTGCGATTTATATTACCTGTCATGGAGAAAAAGGGGTATGTGATACCCTTAGGAAACATAAGAAGATGAAGAAAGTGACCATCATTGCATGTGACCTGTCACGGCAGAATTACAGATATCTAAAGAATGGAGACATCAAGTATCTGATCGGGCAGGATGGACGTTATCTAAGGATATGAAGCTGTCATGACCTTATATCGGTTATTATTTAATGATGAGCCGCCCTAAAAAAGAACATAAGTATACAGATATTATTGTAAAAACAAAGTACAATATTTAATGATGTAAGTGAGAATAAGAACAAGATCAGGGAAATATCCTTGGTCTTGTTCTTATTTTCGTACATTTGCACAAAATTTAGGAAGAATTTTTGTGCAGTTTACCAATTGTGTGCTCGAACACAAAGTGCTATAATTCAAAACATAAAAGATGTGCTCGAACACAAAACACTAAAAACAAATCAAAAGCGTATTAGAAAAGGAGAAACAATTATGGTAAACGTAGGAATTATTGGAGCAGGAAGAATCGGACAGGTACACATGAACAGCATTTTAACAAGAGTACCAAATGCAAAGATCAAAGCAGTTGCAGATCCATTCTTAAGTGAAGAAGCAGACAAGAAAGCAAAAGCAGCTGGAGCAGAGTATACAACAAAAGATTACAAAGATATCTTAGCAGACAAAGATATTGATGCAGTGATCATTTGTTCATCAACAGATACTCATTCCCCAATCTCAATTGAAGCGATCAAAGCAGGAAAACATGTATTTTAGTGAAAAACCGATCGATCATGATGTAGACAAGATCAAAGAAGTTATCAAAACATTAGAAGGAACAGGACTTAAATATCAGGTAGGATTTAACAGAAGATTTGACCACAACTTTGAAGCAGCGCAGAGAACTGTTGTCAATGGAAAGATCGGAGCACCTCATATCATCAAGATCACATCAAGAGATCCTGAGCCACCAAGTGCTGAATATGTAAAAGTATCTGGAGGAATGTTCCTTGATATGACAATTCATGATTTTGATATGGTACGATTCCTTGCAGGATGTGATGCAGAAGAAGTTTATGTACAGGCAGCAAATCTTGTAGATCCAGAGATTGGAAAAGCAGGTGATGTTGACACAGCGATCATCACATTGAAGATGGAAAATGGAGCACTTGCAGTGATCGATAACTCTCGTCAGGCAGTTTATGGATATGATCAGAGAGCAGAAGTATTCGGATCTAAAGGCATGGTAGCGATCAAGAATGATTCTGATTCTACAGCAGTGATCAGCAATGAAGATGGTGTGACAGGAGAAAAACCACAGTTCTTCTTCCTTGAAAGATATATGGATGCATATGGAAAAGAAATGGTTCAGTTCATTGACGCGATCGAAAATGACACAGAAACACCATTAGGAGTAGAAGATGGATTAAAACCAGTACTTATGGGACTTGCAGCAAAGAAATCAGTAGAAGAAGGCCGTCCAGTAAAAATTTCAGAAATTGAATTCTAATTTGAAGGAGAGTGTATATGGAAAAACATACAAATGAGGTTGAAGACAATCAGATGAGAGCACTTAGCTGGAAGACCAGAGTGTCTTACGGATTAGGTGATACAGCGTGTAACGTTGTATATGGAATGATCGGAAGCCTGTTAACGATCTTTTATACTGATTATGTTGGAATCAGTGCAGCAGCGATCGGTGTGATCATGCTGATATCCAGAATTTTTGATGGATGTTCCGATGTTATCATGGGATTCGTTGTCAATAAAACACATAGCAGGTACGGTCAGTCCAGGCCGTGGATCTTATGGATGGCGATTCCATATGCAGTATCAGCAGTATTGTTATTTACAGTACCACATACTGCAACTAATATACAGTTAATATATATTTTTGTAACTTATAACTTTACAGCAACGATCTGTTATACAGCATTGAACCTTCCATACGGAAGTTTATCAGCGATGATGACAAGATCTTCCAGAGAAAGAGATATGTTGAGTATCGTTCGTATGGCACTTTCTCCGATCGGAAGAATCATGGCAGTTACATTTACAACACCACTGGTTAAATTATTTGGGGATGATCAGGCAGCGTGGGTTAAGACAATGGCAATCTGGGCAGTCTTAGCACTCCTAATGCTGATCACGTGTTTTAAAAACTGTGAAGAAAAAGTTAAGATCAAAGTAGTGAAAAAAGAAAAGATCCCTGTAGGAAAGACATTTTCAGCATTACTGAAAAACCAGTATTTCTGGGCAGTACTGATCTTATGGATGATGCAGAACGTCATCACATCGATCACAGGAACGATCCTTCCATACTACTGTAAGTATATTCTTGGAAATGATACATGGATGTACAGTGTATTATACATGGTAGAAACAGTTACATTGATCGCAGCTACTTTATGCAGTCCGTTATTATTAAAACGACTTGGAAAGAGAAATATGTCCTTGATCGGGTGTATCGGATGTCTGATCGGACAATTCGTATTCATGGTCAAGCCAGAGAGTTTTTATTGGTTACTTGGATGTTGTATCATCAGAGGAATCTGTTTTGCACCATTAAACTCTGTAATCTTCGGAATGTTAGGAGATGTTGTAGAATTTGGTCAGTGGAAAACACATTTACGTCAGGAGAGTTTCATCTTCGCGATCGGATCTGTTGGTACAAAGCTTGGAAACGGAATCACAGCTGCAGTTTTAACACAGTTATTAGCATTTAGCGGATATGTCAGCAAAGCTGGTGTTACAACACAGCCACAGTCAGTTGTTAATATGATCATGAATATCTATAAAGTAGGACCATTGATCGTATGGGTAACAGTCGTTATTATCTTACTTCTGTACAGATTGGATAAAAAATATCCAATGATCATGAAAGAATTAGAAGAGAGAGAAGCAAGAGGCGAATTATAAAAATTTTGCACAGTGTGTGCTCGAACACAAGAAAGGAATAAGAGATGTTTGATAAGAATAAAGTAAAGCTTGGTATTGCACCAATTGCATGGACAAATGATGATATGCCGGATCTTGGCAAAGAGAATACTTTTGAGCAGTGCGTCAGTGAGATGGCTCTTGCCGGTTTCACAGGCTCCGAGGTGGGTAACAAGTATCCGAAGGATCCTGAGGTCCTTAAGAAGGCCCTTGAACTTCGTGGTGTTGAGATCTGTAACCAGTGGTTCTCAAGCTTCCTGATCACCAAACCGTTTGAGGAGGTTGAGAAGGAGTTCCGTGCACAGCTTACTTTCCTGAAAGCTATGGGTGCGAAAGTGATTGGCGCATCTGAGCAGAGCACAGTGTTCAGGGCCAGATGGATACTACCGGTTTTCGGACATAAATATGAGATGAATGACGAAGAGTGGGATATCTTCTGCACAGGCATGAACAAGCTTGGTAAGATCGCAAAAGAGGAGTATGGTATTGCTCTTACTTTCCATCATCATATGGGTACTGTTGTACAGAGCCTTGCTGAGGTTGACCGTATGATGGAGAATACAGATCCTGAATATGTAAGTCTTCTTTTGATACCGGTCACTTTACATACTGTGGAGAGGATCCTCTTGAGGTTGTAAAGAAATATGTTCACAGGATTAAACATGTTCATCTGAAGGATATCCGTCCGGAAGTTGTTGAGCAGGTTAAGAAAGAAAACATGAGCTTCCTTGCAGGCGTAAGAGCCGGTGCCTTCACGATTCCGGGAGATGGATGCATCAACTATGATCCGATCTTCAAGGTTCTCGAGGATGCAGGCTACGAGGGATATATGGTTGTTGAGGCTGAGCAGGATCCGGCTAAGGCTAATCCGCTTGAGTATGCGATCCGTGCAAGAAAATTCATTGCTGAGAAGACAGGGCTTTAAAATATCTTTGAGACAGGTATGAACTGTCCTGCAGAAGATCGCAGCCTCCTGCATGTACAGCTTATATAATAAATGCCCCTCTAAATTGAAAAATTGTGGTAACTATTTATGCCGCAAAAAATACTGCCGTGGAACAGGACCTGTGAGGAAATGTTCTGCGGCAGTATCTTTGTATATCAGCTTAAAAACTTTTACACCTACCGATGAGCAGACCCAGAAGAGAGAGCACTACGCCGGTGACACGGTTTCAGGGTTTTAGGCCGGTCGCCTTGTTGGCAAACAGACGCTGCGACTCTGGCACCCGAGAAAAGTGAACAGGATGCAGAAGAAAACGTGCTCCAGATCAGGCA
>ENA-OQNJ01000328-OQNJ01000328.1-human-gut-metagenome-genome-assembly--contig:-NODE-328-length-12499-cov-2.519722_pt1 | contig 12499 bp, 10 predicted proteins | sample MGYA00242630_ERZ504882 | MGnify/ENA primary metagenome ERZ504882 (study PRJEB26092, sample SAMD00036408) | human gut metagenome | host: Homo sapiens | study: EMG produced TPA metagenomics assembly of... | reverse complement strand
CAATATCCTTAAGTGTCATATTAAACTCCATTTTATTCAGTATTATAATTTTTTACTATAAAGTTTATACATAAACCGAATATGATTCAAAATATAGGTTTATAAATTATCTTAAGTATACATTTTTATTTTGCAAATAGCAATCTGTTTTTGGGAATATTTACACAAAACCATAATTTATATGTAAAAATGCACAAAAAATATATGAAAATAATATGGAAAGTGATGAAAAAACAAAAACTATTGACGAATGTACAAGGCAGTGTTAGATTATAGTCAGATTTAGCGCTAAACTAATTTGAACGAAAAAGAGGATATTGAATTAAGAAAGTGAGGATTTCTATGAAGAAGAAACTTATTGCAACAGTTATGGCAACTGCAATGGCAGTGACAGCGCTTACAGGCTGTGGCAGCTCGTCGGCTTCATCAGCTAAAAAGGACATAAAGGTACCAACAAAGCCATTTGGCGATACGGTGAAGTATGACCCTTCGGTTGAGATTAATGATGGAAAGGATATCTCAATTGACATGTGGGAGTGGGGAAGCGATGAATTATTTCAGAAGATTATTGACAGATACACAGCTATTCATCCTAATGTAACGATAAACCTGGTGGATAATCCATGGGAAGATTACTGGACAAAGCTTCCTCTGGCACTCGATGGTGAGAACGGACCGGCACTCTTCAATGTACATAACAGCTATCATGAGAATCTTATCAACTATATGGCTCCGCTTGATATTCCTGTTGAGGATTTGGAGCAGGACTTTAATGGAGTAAGCGCCCATGTGATTGATGGTAAGGTTTATTACATTGATTACGGAATGATGACAGGCTCTGTTTATTACAACAAGGAGATGTGGAAGGAAGCCGGACTAACAGATGATGATATTCCAAAGACCTGGGATGAAATGATTGAGGTGGCAAAGAAGCTTACCATCAAGGACGGAGACAAGATAGTCCAGGCCGGACTCAATTTCAATAATGATTTCCACCAGAATTACCTGCTTGGTCTTAATTATCAGCTTGGTGAGAACCTCTTTAAGGAGGATGGAAAGACACCTAATGTCAATTCAGATGCCATGAAGAAGGTAATGCAGATGCTTGTTGATATGTACGACAAGGATCAGATTGGTTCAAAGGATTTTGGCGAGAACTGCGCAGACAGCTTTGGACAGGGACAGTCGGCAATGGTTATTCAGTGGGGACATTATTACAATACACTTAAGACCACATGGAGCGATATAGATTTTGGCGTATTTGAAATTCCTACATTTGACGGAAATCCATATGCATACAATAGATATAACGGTGAGTCAACATTCGGTGTAAACAAAAAAGCACCAAAGGATCAGCAGGCAGTTGCACAGGATTTTGTAAAGTTTTTCCTCTGCGATGATGAGTCTCAGGTAGATTTCAATCTTGCTATGAGTACCTTCCCTGCAAAGAAATCCCTTGCAGACAATGAGGAAATACTTAAAAACCCATCGCTTAAGGTACTTGCAGAGCACATTGACCACTACATCTGGCCGGGTCCGATGCCTTCATGTGTTGAGGAGGATATGAAAAACGGCCGGAGAGGATATATTCTACAATGGAGTAGATATTGATACGGCTTTAGACAAGGCACAGGCTGATATTATAAAGGATATGAAGAGCAGTTCATTCCAATCAGTCGAGAATCTATATGAGTTTGCAAAATAACATGTAGAGATTCACTACGGAGGATTATTAATGTTTAAAAAACTCACATCCATTACAAAGTAAGAGTGAAATAATTTTAAGAAACATAGTTGTTGTAGCTATGGTAGCTTTCTTTACAATATTTTTGATAATACCAATCGGTATAGCATTTGCAGGAAGCTTTCATGAGTGGAACCCGTTAAGCGGAACATACAAGTTTTTAGGTCTGGAAAATTATAAGCAGGTGTTCACGAGCAAATTGTTCGGTAAATCAATGTTCAATACAGTGATCTTTTCAGCAGTTGTAATTGTTTTCAGAGTTGGTCTGGGACTGGGAATCGCGTATGCTATTTATTCAACGCTTATAAAGCATAAGAGTTTTTTCAGGGCAGTTTACTATATGCCTGTAGTAACGCCTATGGTTGCAGTGGCATTTGTATGGAAGTTCATGTACAATCCACAGATCGGAACCATCAACAAAATATTCGGGCTCGATATCAACTGGCTGATGAATCCCAAAACTGCTCTGATTGCAGTAATGATAATGACCATCTGGAAGGATTTTGGATATGCGGTTGTCATGTATATGGCAGGCCTGTACTCACTTCCGGCAGATGTCATGGAGGCAGCACAGGTTGACGGAGCGAGTGGCTGGCAGAAATTCAGATACATTACATTGCCGTTGCTTAAGCCTATGACACTTTTTGTAGTCATTACATCAATTATTTCGTATATCCAGGCATATGTTCAGATACTCATCATGACAGAGGGTGGACCGGGAACATCAACATATCTGGCTTCTTACATTATTTACGATGAGGCCTTTGTCAAATACAACTTTGGATATGCATCAGCACTTTCATTTGTGCTTTTTGTGATTACCGCAGTGCTTACCGTGCTTTCTTTCAAAGTATCGGGCAAGGAAGAGTAGGAGGAAAATATCATGAGAAAAAAAGTAAGCAGTATAGTTTTAAATGTATTCCTTCTATTATTGGGCATTGTTACAGTTTATCCGTTTATATGGATGCTATGCTCATCATTTAAGCAGAATAAGGAAATAATGGCGTTGCAGCAACATCTGCTTCCACAAGAGTTTACAATAGACAATTACATCAGCATGAATTCGCATTTCAATTTCATGAGGTTTTTTGGAAACAGTTTGTTTATCACGATTGTTGTAACCCTGCTTGTGGTATATACCAGTACAATCTGTGGTTTTGTATTAAGCAAATATAAGTTTAAGGGCAGAAATATCCTATTTGGCTTTGTATTGGCTACTATGATGATTCCATGGTGTGTAACAATTATTCCAAAATACACTATGATTCAGAAATTCGGATGGATGGACAGCTATAAGGCACTTATTATTCCGGCTATGTTCAGCGGATTTGGAATATTTATGATGAAGCAGCACATTGAGACCATCCCTGATGAGATTATTGAAGCTGCCAGGATGGATGGCGCTAATGAGTTTTATATCTTTCACAGGATTATATTTCCGATGGCAAAAAACGGAATTTCAAGTATAGCCATTTTTCAGTTCCTGTGGACATGGGAGGACTATCTGTGGCCTTATCTTGTAATCAATACCAAGGAGAAGCAGCTATTGGCAGTGGGTCTGAAGATGTTTAACGGACAGTATTCAACAGATTATGGCGCACTTTTTGCGGCAACGGCAATATCTATTATACCGGTTTTACTGATATATCTGTTCTTCCAGAAGCAGTTTATCGCAGGAATTGCGGCATCGGCTGTCAAGGGATAGCGTAATTTATATGAGAGGGAGTATTTCATGCAGGAAATATACAGAGTAAAGACAAGTCCGGTGGCATTATCGGACAATATGATAACAGGTGAAAAATACAGGATTACTTTCCTGACAGAGGCGCTTGTACGTCTGGAATACAGTGAAGATGGCGTATTCGAGGATAGGGCAACACAGACAGTATTGTTCAGGGATTTTCCAAAGACCGGCTATCATGTGGTGCGTAACGCTGATGGAATTGAGGTTCATACATCAATGCTGCACCTGATATATAATGAGAAGGAGTTCTCATCACACGGACTGAGTATACAGATTAAGGGAAACCTGAGCGCATATCACAGCATCTGGCATTATGGCGAGAAGGTGCATGATTTGCAGGGTACAGCGCGTACACTTGATGACGTAAACGGAGAGGTTGAGCTTGGACACGGTGTCGTTTCACGCTTTGGATATTCAATTCTTGATGACAGTAAATCACAGATTTTACTTGACGATGGATGGATTGAGCCAAGAAAAAAGGTGTGTCTGATTTGTATTTCTTTGGATACGGACATGATTATAAACAGGCGCTCAATGATTTTTACAGGCTTTGCGGCAAGACTCCGATGCTTCCGCGATATGCACTGGGAAACTGGTGGAGCAGATATTATAAATACTCAGAAGAAAGCTATATGGAGCTGATGGACAAATTCGATGAAAAGAATATCCCATTCACAGTAGCTGTAATAGATATGGACTGGCATCAGGTTGATGTGGACCCTAAATACGGAAGCGGCTGGACAGGATATACTTGGAACAAAAAGCTTTTCCCGGATCCGAAGCGCTTTCTTGGAAAGCTCCATGACAGAGGAATGCATACTACCCTGAACGTACACCCTGCGGATGGTGTGCAGGGCTGTGAAGAAATGTATGTTGATATGGCAAAGGAAATGGGCGTGGACTATGAAAATGAGGACCCGGTTGTATGTGATCCGGCAAGCCCAAAGTTTATGGATGCATATTTTAAGTATCTTCACCATCCGAGAGAGGCTGAAGGTGTGGATTTCTGGTGGATTGACTGGCAGCAGGGCAGCAACTGCAAGGTTGAAGGATTGGATCCGCTATGGATTTTTAATCATTTTCATTATCTCGATAATAAAAGAGACGGCAAGCGTCCAATGACATTTTCGCGCTATGCAGGTCCGGGAAGCCATAGATATCCGATTGGATTTTCGGGAGATACACATATTACATGGGAGTCGCTTGATTTTCAACCGTATTTTACAACGACAGCGACAAACATCGGATATGGATGGTGGAGCCATGATATTGGCGGACATATGCTTGGCTACAAGGATGATGAGCTGACAGCCAGATGGACACAATATGGTATATTCTCTCCGATAATGCGTCTGCACAGCTCATGCAGCGAATTTAACGGCAAGGAGCCGTGGCGATTTAAAAAAGAGACTGAGGAAGCGATGGAGGCAGCGCTCAGACAGAGGCATTGTATGATTCCGTATCTGTATACTATGAACTATCGCAGCTATGCCGAGAATATGCCGCTGATTGAGCCTATGTATTATGAGTATCCTGAAAATGCAGAGGCTTATGAGGTAAAGAATCAGTATTTCTTTGGCAGCCAGCTTATGGTAGCACCTGTTACAACTCCACGTATTAAGGGACTTAATGTGGCAAAAACCAAAGTATGGTTCCCGGAGGGCATCTGGTATGATATCTATACAGGCATGCGCTATGATGGTGGAAGAATGCTGGAGGTTTACAGGGATTTGAGCAGCATACCTGTGTTTGCGAAGGCTGGAGGCATACTTGCGTGTGCAGATGCTGATGAGCTTGATGCAAGATCTGTTATCAAAAATCCTGATGTATTATGTGTCAGGGTATTCCCGGAGGCTGATGGTGAGTTTGAGCTATACGAGGATGACAATGAATCCTGCGGATATGTGGATGGCAGATGTGTGACCACAGCTATGAAATATTCTGCGGATAAAGATATGTTTGTCATTTCTCCGGCAGATGGAGATACATCATTAATACCTGACAACAGAACCTATAAGCTTGTCTTTGAAAGAAGAACCGAGGCAGCAGCCGGTAAGGTAAAGGTATCTGTGGATGGTAAAGAGGTATTGGCAAAGAATAAATATGATGAAGAAAACAGAAAGCTCATCGTTACTGTAAATGCATCGACAGCGAGCAAAATAAGCGTTGCAATATCGAAAGACACAGTAGCGCTTGATAATCAAATCGAAAAAAGATGCTTTGATTTCCTGAATCAGGCAGAGATAGGCTTTGTGCTAAAGGATGAAATCTACGGTCTTATTACATCTGGAAAGAAAACAACAGTGATTTTATCAGAGCTCAAGGCAAAGGAGCTTGATACAGAGCTGTATGGTGTATTGACAGAGATACTTACAGCCTGATGCTATTGATTTTAAATTTGTATTTTGTAGAAAGTTGCTGGCTACACTGTTAGATGTGAACAGTAACAGTCACCGGTCATACTAGGTGTGACCGGTGACTTTCTTTGTTGTAAAAATTAAAAATGGATGATACTATTATAGTAAACAGAAGTATTTTTATAAGAAACATCAGGAGAAACTATATAATTCAAGGGAGGATTATGCAATGGGAAATTCATATAAGAACTGTAAAATACAGGACAACACAGCAGAGCTGATCTACGAGAACGGCAGTCTGTTTGTTACCATATTTGAAAACAACATAGTGCATGTTGCACAAAAACCCGGCATCGAAAGTGTTGCAATAGAGGAGGGCTTTATTCCGAAGGCTGCCACACCGGACGTGACCTGCAAGGATACGTCTGATGCCAAGAGTACCGCAGCAGAAGCCGGTGTAAGCGATGCAGCGGTTAAAGCAGTCATCAGCGCAAGGAATATTACTGTATATGTGAAGGATAACGAGAAGCTTGATATTTATTACAAAGGGAAGCTTGTGCTTTCAGATTATGAAACAGCACGCAAAAAGAGTGAGAAGAATCCGTACGAGGATCTTGCCATCGCAGAGCTTGAGGGACATACTGTCGGAAAAGATGAAGAAAAAACTGACGCTGTTACCATCATCAAAAAGCTTGGAAAGGATGATGCTATTTACGGTCTGGGAGATAAGCCGGGATGCCTCAACAAGCGTGGATATTCATATGTAAACTGGAACACAGATGATCCTGCGCCACATGTGGACAGCTTCAAATCGCTGTACAAATCCATACCGGTTTTTTATCGTGTTGGGCGATGAATATTGTTATGGAATTTTTGCGGATAATACCTACAAGACAACCTTTGATTTCGGTTATGAAAACACAGATTACTATTTCGTCGAGCATGAGAAGGGCGAGCTGGACTACTATTTTATGCCGGGAAATGATATGGCAGAGGTGGTAGGACTTTATACATCACTGACAGGCACCACACCGCTTTATCAGAGATGGATATACGGCAGCCATCAGAGCCGCTGGGGCTATTACACACAGGATGAGGTGCTTGATATAGCTGACAAATTCCGCGAGCTTGATATCCCATGCGATGTGATACATATGGATATCGATTACATGAACGGCTACAGGGTATTCACCTTTGATGACAAGAAATTCCCGGATGTAAAGGGCCTTTCAGAGAAGCTTGCTGACAGGGGTGTAAAGCTCATATCCATCATTGACCCGGGGGTGAAGAAGGATGAGGACTACTTCATGTACAAAGAGGGTATGGAGATGGATGCATTTGCACATGATACAGATGGCAGTGTATATGAAAATGCTGTCTGGCCGGGAACATCGGTATTTCCGGACTTCACAAAGCAAAGCGTCAGAAGCTGGTGGGGAGACAAGACAAAGATACTTCTCGAGCACGGTATCAGTGGCATATGGAATGATATGAATGAGCCTGCAAGCTTCAACGGACCACTGCCGGATGATGTGCAGTTTGAGTATGGAGCACATGAAAAGGTTCACAATATTTACGGACATTTTATGGCAAAAGCCACATATGAGGGACTTGCGAAAAATGATGGTGGAAAACGTCCGTTTGTACTTACCAGGGCTGCATATGCCGGAAGCCAGAAATACTGCGGTGGCTGGACCGGAGATAATCACAGCATCTGGGCGCATATAGCGCTTTCACTTGAGCAGGTGTGCAATCTGTCAGTCAGCGGACTTGCCATGTGTGGCAGCGATATAGGCGGTTTCGGAAGTGATACTACACCGGAGCTTCTTGTCAGATTTTATGAGGCAGCAGTATTTGTGCCGTTTTTCAGAAATCATTCAGCGATGGGAACACGCAGACAGGAGCCTTGGCAGTTTGACGAGACTACGATAGATGCAGTCAGAAAGACAGTAAAGCTCAGATACAGATTTATCCCATATATCTATGATCTGGCACATGAGTGTGAAAAGACAGGAGCACCTATCGTGCGTCCACTCGTATACGAGTATCCTGCAGATAAGCATGTGAGAAATATTTCCGATGAATATATGCTCGGAAGCTTTGTACTGGTTGCACCTGTGATCGCACCGGGCAAGGAGGCAAGAGAGGTTTATCTGCCTGACGGCGACTGGTATGATTACTACACAGGCGAAAAATACAGTGGCGGCAGATATATTTTAGCAGATGCACCACTTGATAAAGTACCTGTCTTCATAAAAGCAGGGGCCATTATTCCTGTTGCAGACGGAGAAATCCGCTCTACAGAGGACATTACAGAGGATAAGATCAGCATACTGACATATCCGGGCAAGGGCAGCTTCTTGCATTATCAGGATGACAATGAGACGTTCGCATACAGAAACGGTGCGTATAATGCTGTTGAGTATACCCTGGATGGGGATAAGCTTGAGAAGAAAGTGTTGCATAAGGGATTGTAAAAATACATAACCTTAAATTTAAAATTCAATATCAACCTCAACAGGGCAGTGGTCTGAACCGAGTACATCGGTATGGATTGCTGCCTTTTGCAGCTTATCATTGATGCGCTTTGATGTGATAAAGTAGTCGATACGCCAGCCTGCGTTCTTCTCGCGAGCCTTAAAACGGTATGACCACCAGGAATATATACCCTCGGCATCCGGATAAAAATATCTGAAGGTATCGGTAAAACCGGAACCTAAAAGCTCTGTCATTTTAGCACGTTCCTCGTCTGAAAAACCTGCATTCTTGCGGTTTGTTTTTGGATTTTTCAGGTCGATTTCATTGTGTGCGACGTTCAGATCACCACACAGTACGACAGGCTTTTTGGCATCGAGTGTTTTAAGATATTCTCTGAAATCATCCTCCCACTGCATACGGTACGGCAGCCTTTTCAGCTCATTCTGTGAGTTTGGAGTGTAACAGGTTACGAGATAGAAATTGTCATATTCGAGTGTGATGACACGTCCTTCCCTATCATGCTCCTCAATGCCTATGCCGTAAGATACTGATAATGGCTCATTTTTGGCGAAAATGGCTGTGCCGGAATAGCCTTTTTTACTCGGCGTAATTCCAGTACTGGTGATAGCCCGGCAGGTCAAGGTCAATCTGTCCCGCCTGTAGCTTGGACTCCTGAATACAAAAGAAATCCGCATCTATACTGGTAAAAAAAATCAAGGAAACCTTTCTGGACGCATGCGCGCAGTCCATTTACATTCCACGATATAAATTTCATGTCTTAGTCCTCCATATAAGTGTGTGTATTAAAATCATATTTAAAAAGTATTCTTCTTACAAAAACGAAATCATATAAGCAGGCAGACAGAGTATGTCTTTGTCTTTTGAGAAATCCTTTGTATATACGAGATATTTTTGAAGAATACGGTTTGAAAATTTTATTGAAAATTCATCCAGTGACTTATGGGTTTTATAGCCACTGGATTTTACTTCAATAGGGCAAACCTTATTTTTTTGGCAATAAGAAAATCTATTTCGTAATTATGGCGTGAACTTTCATTAAAAAAAGTATAGTAAAATAATTCGTTGCCATTACACGTTAAAAGCTGTGCAACTACATTTTCGTAAAGATAGCCTAGATTAGTTCCTAGCTTGTCATTTAACAATTTTTCATAAATTATGTTTTCTGTGAAATCTTTGTCTTTAAACATCAATGTAGTAAACAGCCCGGTATCGCATAAAAATAGTTTAAACCGGGTTAAGTCTTTGTTGGTTGACATACCGGCACTTGGGTCATTTGCATGGTATGATACCAAAACAGTTTTTGAGTCTTTTAACTCTGCAATCAGTTCCAGTGTATTATCGGCGCGATTGTTTGTCAGTACGCTTGATACCTGATATCGCGAAGCATTTTTGTTTAGCTGCGCAGGAATTGCATCAAAAAGCATAGATATTTTTCCAGTGGCATCTATTTTTTTGAAATCATCTTCATAAAGATTCAGAATATCACGCTTTACGTCATCAACCTTACGGAAGTTATTGGTTTTGATATATTCATCAACTGCCTGCGGCATTCCCCCGACAAGCATATAAAGACGGAAATCACGCATCAATTTACGATTAATCTCTTCTCCGAAGGGTTTTTGAGAATCGAATAGCTTATGGATTAGGGGGATAGTTGTTTCATCATTCAAAGCCCATAAAAATTCTTCATAATCCATAGGATACATGTTTAGCTTTCTCTCTTCGCTTGGAATAAGTATATCCTGTACGGTTTTTTTTGATAGAAATCAGAGAAACCGGTTTCTATATAATCATATCGGTGATCTTTTACAAGTGATTTGATAGCCTGTCTTGCGCGGGGGCATAATTGTACTTCGTCGAAAATAATCAAAGACTCTCTCTCATAGAGATCGACTTTGTATTGGAGCTGCAACTGCTAAAAAACAGATAATTCAGATCTGAAATATCCTCAAACAGTTCACGTATATTGTTTGAGACGATTGAGAAATCAATGATTATATAACTTTTGTATTCATTTCGTCCAAATGACTCTACGATGGTTGACTTGCCTATACGACGGGCTCCTTCGATTAAGAGTGCTGTTTTACCATCGGAATCCTTTTTCCATTGCAATAATTTATCATATATTTTTCGCTTAAAACATGACATTCTCCTAATAAAATTACAAAAATCGCATTTTTTATTTTGATGTTTTACTACAAAAATCGCATTTTTTTATTTCAACGATTTACCACAAAATCGCATTTTCTTTTTTGCTATTTTACCACAAAATCGCATTTTTTAAAAGAGGTTTGAATCTGCAGATTACACTTTTTATATAAAATCGTTACTGTTCACACCGAACAGTGTGACCAGCAACATAAAATACGTATAATAGAGGAAGAAAATACGTAAGAAAATACGCAAGATAAAGTCGGTTCATAAGCTGCACCAAGCTGGCAAAGAAATCAGAAATATGTGAAAATATGACATAAATATAATAAATCCGCTACACTATATCATATGATTACGCACATGATATAATGCAGCGGATTTTGTTGTTGATTATTTTAAAGCTCAAGTAAAATTTCTTACAGCACATCGCTTCCATCAGGAATCTTTGAGATAATAGTTCTGTTGATCCTGATTAAGAATAATGTCGAAACAGTAAAGGATATCACCTCTGCTATAGGGAAAGCCCACCATACTGCGTGAAGTCCACCGAGCCTTGAAAGGATGTATGCTGCCGGAATTAAAACCACAAGCTGACGCATGATTGATACGATCATGGAAAAGACAGCTTTTCCCAAAGCCTGGAATACTGTGCCGACGATAATACAAAACCATGCGATGAGGAAATGCACGCCGATTATTCTGAGCGCCGGAACACCGATTTGGAGCATATCGTCAGAGGCGCTGAACATTCCAAGAAGCACCTGTGGTATGAATTCAAAGCAGGCAAAGCCAACGAACAGCAGACAGAATGCTGTTATCAGGCTGACCTTTATTGTTTTAACCATACGCTTTCTGTTCTGAGCACCGTAGTTGAATGCGATAATAGGTGTGATTCCGTTGTTCAGTCCGAATACAGGCATAAAGAAGAAGCTCTGCAGCTTGAAATAAACACCGAAAACAGCAGCGGCAGTCGATGAAAAGCCGATAAGTATTCTGTTCATGGCATATGTCATTATAGAGCCTATAGACTGCATGATGATTGACGGAATACCGATAGCATAAATGGTTCCCATGATTTTGAAATCCGGGCTGTAGCCCTTGAAGCTCAGGCTGATTTCATGATTGAATTTGTGGTTGCAGGCAAAGGCAACAACGGCGGCTACGCACTGTCCCACAACGGTTGCCACGGCTGCACCGGTAGCACCGAGCTTAGGGAAGCCAAGCAGTCCAAAGATCATGATAGGATCCAGAATGATATTTGTGATGGCACCGCAAAGCTGTGAGGTCATGCTGAAAATAGTTCTTCCTGTCGATGTAAGCACCCTCTCAAAAAAGATTTCCGCAAAAATACCAAATGAAAAAATCATAACAGTACTCAGGTAGCTCACACCCATATCCATGATTTCGATATCAGCATTTCCAATCTGACTCATGTAAAAAGGCTTTACGATTGTAAGTCCGAGAATCAGAAATATTATGTAGCTGAATGCATATAGTACGGCACCGTTGATGCCGATTTTGTTGGCTTCATCATATTTATGGGCACCGAGTGACTTTGACAGCAGCGCGTTTACACCTACACCTGTACCGGTTGCGACAGCGATGATGAGTGTCTGCAAAGGGAAGGCAAGTGAAACTGCTGTGAGTGCATTTTCGGACAGCTTTGCAACGAAAATACTGTCCACGATGTTGTATAGAGCCTGTACGAGCATGGAAATCATCATAGGCAAAGACATGTTAAATACAAGTCTGCCTATAGGCATGGTTCCCATCTTGTTCTCTGTTACAGGGGCTGAATTTGTTTCCTGACTCATAATTCCTCCTATTGTAAATGATTGTTAATTTAAAACTCCTACATTATATATGTACGAAGCTTTAGTTATTAAAATTAAAATCACCGGTAGATTAGCCGGTGTTTAAAATGTGCAACAAAGCGCCAATTACATATAATACCATGACTGCAGGATACTTTCAAGGTATTATATAACTGTTAAATCATAT
>ENA-OQNJ01000327-OQNJ01000327.1-human-gut-metagenome-genome-assembly--contig:-NODE-327-length-12512-cov-10.460476_pt1:10000-12512 | contig 12512 bp, 8 predicted proteins | sample MGYA00242630_ERZ504882 | MGnify/ENA primary metagenome ERZ504882 (study PRJEB26092, sample SAMD00036408) | human gut metagenome | host: Homo sapiens | study: EMG produced TPA metagenomics... | reverse complement strand
GTGAACTCTTGGGAGTGATAAGCCTGTTATCCCCAGGGTAGCTTTTATCCGTTGAGCGATGGCAATCCCACTTTATACCACCGGATCACTAAGTCCTACTTTCGTACCTGCTCCACCCGTCGGTGTCACAGTCAAGCTCCCTTCTGCCTTTGCACTCTTCGAATGGTTTCCAACCATTCTGAGGGAACCTTTGAGCGCCTCCGATACCCTTTCGGAGGCGACCGCCCCAGTCAAACTCCCCGCCTGACATTGTCCCCTGACCGGCTTACGGCCACAGGTTAGAAATCCAACATGGTAAGGGTGGTATCCCAACAGCGACTCCGGTACAACTGACGTCATACCTTCTCAGTCTCCCACCTATCCTGTACATACCATGCCGAATCCCAGTATCAAACTGGAGTAAAGCTCCATGGGGTCTTTCCGTCCTGGCGCAGGTAACCAGCATCTTCACTGGTATTTCAATTTCACCGGGTGTATCGTTGAGACAGTGCCCAAATCATTACGCCTTTCGTGCGGGTCGGAACTTACCCGACAAGGAATTTCGCTACCTTAGGACCGTTATAGTTACGGCCGCCGTTTACTGGGGCTTAAGTTCAAAGCTTCGCTTGCGCTAACCTCTCCCCTTAACCTTCCAGCACCGGGCAGGCGTCAGCCCATATACCTCACCTTTCGGTTTTGCATAGACCTGTGTTTTTGCTAAACAGTTGCTTGGGCCAATTCTCTGCGGCCATCTTACTGGCACTCCTTCTCCCGAAGTTACGGAGTCATTTTGCCGAGTTCCTTAACAATGCTTCTCCCGTCGGCCTTAGGATTCTCTCCTCATCCACCTGTGTCGGTTTACGGTACGGGTATCCTGCAAACAATAGCGGCTTTTCTTGACAGTCAGCTCACGTGCTTCCCTACTTATTTTCAGTCCACATCACGTCTTCAGATTAAAGAGCGGATTTGCCAACTCTTCTCCTACCTCGCTTGTACCGGTCTTTCCATTCCCGGCTCACGCTCTCTGCCTGTGTCCCCACAGTTCTGTTACAGGATAGTACAGGAATTTCAACCTGTTATCCATCGACTACGTCTTTCGACCTCGCCTTAGGCCCCGACTTACCCAGAGCAGATCAGCTTTACTCTGGAAACCTTAGATATTCGGCCGGAAGGATTCCCACCTTCCTCTCGCTACTCATTCCGGCATTCTCTCTTCTTAAAAGTCCACAGCTCCTTTCGGTACTGCTTCGTCCCTTTAAGAATGCTCCTCTACCAATTGAATTAATTCAATTCCAAAGCTTCGGCAGTGTGTTTTAGCCCCGGACATTTTCGGCGCAGGACCTCTCGACTAGTGAGCTATTACGCACTCTTTGAATGAATGGCTGCTTCTGAGCCAACATCCTAGTTGTCTTCGAAATCCCACATCCTTTTCCACTTAACACACATTTTGGGGCCTTAGCTGTTGGTCTGGGCTCTTTCCCTTTTGACCACCCAACTTATCTCGGATCGTCTGACTCCCATACATCATCTACACGGCATTCGGAGTTTGATATCCCTTAGTAAGCTTTGACGCCCCCTTAGGAATTCAGTGCTCTACCTCCGCAAGACTCGTATGAGGCTAGCCCTAAAGCTATTTCGAGGAGAACCAGCTATCTCCGGGTTCGATTGGAATTTCTCCCCTATCCACACCTCATCCCCACCCTTTTCAACGGATGTGGGTTCGGTCCTCCATTGCCTTTTACGGCAACTTCAACCTGGACATGGATAGATCACCCGGTTTCGGGTCTACTCCGACTGACTATGCGCCCTATTCAGACTTGGTTTCCCTTCGGCTCCGGACCTTTAGTCCTTAACCTCGCCAGCCAGCGTAACTCGCCGGACCGTTCTACAAAAAGTACGCGGTTGAGCATATAAAGCTCTTCCACAGCTTGTAAACATATGGTTTCAGGTTCTTTTTCACTCCCCTCCCGGGGTCCTTTTCACCTTTCCTTCACAGTACTATGCGCTATCGGTCACTAAGTAGTATTTAGCCTTACGGGGTGGTCCCCGCATCTTCCCACAAGGTTCCACGTGTCTCGTGGTACTCTGGATCCCGCCATGTCAACTCGTCTTTCGCTTACGGGGCTTTCACCCTCTCTGGCCGGCTTTCCCAAAACCGTTCTGCTAAACTCGTTGAATCAATTCCGCGGTCCGAACCCCAGCATGCACGCACGCTGGTTTGGGCTCTTCCGTTTTCGCTCGCCGCTACTCACAGAATCACATGTTGTTTTCTCTTCCTCCGGCTACTTAGATGTTTCAGTTCACCGGGTTCCCTTCCTTAAGTTATGTATTGGCTTAAGGATACTTGAGGTTTGCTCAAGTAGGTTTCCCCATTCAGAAATCTCCGGATCAAAGGATATTTGCTCCTCCCCGAAGCTTTTCGCAGCTTATCACGTCTTTCATCGGCTCTTAGTGCCAAGGCATCCACCATACGCTCTTATCAGCATAACCAACTCGACCTCATCCCACGGGAATGGGATAATGTCCACACATA
>ENA-OQNJ01000327-OQNJ01000327.1-human-gut-metagenome-genome-assembly--contig:-NODE-327-length-12512-cov-10.460476_pt1:0-7500 | contig 12512 bp, 8 predicted proteins | sample MGYA00242630_ERZ504882 | MGnify/ENA primary metagenome ERZ504882 (study PRJEB26092, sample SAMD00036408) | human gut metagenome | host: Homo sapiens | study: EMG produced TPA metagenomics... | reverse complement strand
ACTTCTATAAGATATCACACTTTTACATCCATGTCAATACCTTTTGTCAAAAAATTAAATCCTCCTATTTGGAAGATTTAATAAGCGCAGAAGGAGGGATTTGAACCCTCGCACCGCGTAAACGGTCTATACCCTTAGCAGGGGCACCTCTTCAGCCACTTGAGTACTTCTGCAAATGCCTAAATATCAATATATTTAATTGCATCCGTCATTCACATGACGCTTGAATATCTTACCAAAGTAATTTCCTTTTGTCAATAGGTTTTGATTGATTATTTTAATTTTTTGAAATTTTCTACTGCAGTCTCATAAAGATTATTCCCCTGATTGTCAATTACTACAATAACTGGAAAGTTTTCAACTCTTAATTTTCGAATTGCTTCTGTTCCCAGATCATCATAAGCGATTACTTCCGCCTCCTTAATACACTTTGAAAGAAGTGCTCCTGCTCCTCCAACTGCGGCAAAATATACTGCACCATTCTGTTTTATTGATTCAATGACTTCTGAAGATCGTTTTCCTTTTCCGATCATACCTTTTAATCCTTGATCAAGCATCGTTGGGGTATATTTATCCATTCTGCTGCTTGTTGTCGGTCCTGCTGATCCAATGACCTGTCCTTCTCTTGCTGGTGTTGGCCCGAGATAATAAATAAACTGCCCTTTTACATCTACTGGTAATTCTTTCCCATCTAACAGCGTTTCATACATTCTTTTATGTGCCGCATCTCTAGCTGTATAGATCGTTCCTGTCAAATATACATAATCTCCAGATTTAAGCTCTGCCAACTCTTCTGTATTTGCTGGAACATTTAAATGTTTCTCCATAATCTTCTACTCCTTGTATTTAAAAAATACTATATTCTAAAAATTTCGTCTGAACGATAGATAATATCTAACTCTTTATAACACTCTATGTGCATGACGATTTACGTGACAGCAGATATTTACTGCTAATGGCATTCCCGCAATGTGTGTAGGGTATGTCTCAATATTAAGTCCTAACGCAGTTGTTGAACCTCCAAGCCCTCCTGGACCAATACCTAACTGATTGATTTCTTCTAACAATTCTTTCTCTAATTTCGCAATATGTGGCTTCTCAGATGGTGTATCTAAGTTTCTCGTCAATGCCTTCTTAGCTAGAAATGCTGCTTTTTCAAAACTTCCACCCAGTCCAACACCTACAACCATTGGTGGACAGGCATTAGGTCCTGCATCTTTGACTGCCTGAATTACTGATTTCTTTATCCCCTCTTCTCCATCTGCTGGTTTTAACATAAATATACGACTCATATTTTCACTTCCAAATCCTTTTGGAGCTACTAGGATTTCAAGATTTTCCCCTGGGACAATATCTATATGTATGATCGCAGGTGTATTATCTTTTGTATTCTCACGAATCAACGGATCCTTTACAACAGATTTCCTAAGATATCCTTCTGTATACCCCTGACGCACCCCTTCGTTAACTGCATCATGTAAATCCATACCCTCAATATGAACATCCTGTCCGATATTTAAAAATACGATTGCCATTCCTGTATCCTGACAGATTGGAATCTGATCTGCTGCTGCAATTTCCATATTTTCCTGCAATTGATTTAAAATCTGTTTTCCTAATGGGCTCTTTTCACTTTCTGTTGCATTCTTAAAACGGCATTTCATATCTTCTGTCAGAGATAAATTTGCCTCGATGCACATCTCTTTTATATTCTTGATGATCTCATCTGTATGAATCGTTCTCATGTTTTCCTCCAAAAATATTTTATTGTCACTGCCAAAATATCATAAATTTTCCTGCAAATAAAGCTGCATCAGATTTTGACCTTGGTATCATTGTTTTATTATATAACGAAATCAGGACATAGACAATTCATCTACGCCCTGATTTTTATTTTTATTCTTCTGTTGTATTTTTTTCCATTTCGTCTTCAAGCTTCTCTTCACGGACTTTTGCAATGCTAGCTACTTCAACATTTTCACCAACATTCATAACTTTTACTCCAGAAGTATTTCTTCCAAGAATAGAAATAGAATCTACCGCTGTGCGTATGATAATTCCCTCTGTTGTGATCATCATAATCTCATTATCGTCATTCACAGCCTTCACACCTACAACATCACCTGTCTTTTCTGTGATCTTGTAGCACTTAATTCCTTTACCACCACGATGCTGTGTTGTAAACTCAGAAGTCAGTGTACGTTTACCCATACCATTTGCAGATACGATCAGTAACGCTTCTCCCTGACTGTCAAGCTGCATTCCAATAACTTCGTCATCACCTGTCAGATTGATTCCACGAACCCCCATAGAAGTTCGTCCAATACATCTGACGTCACTCTCATGGAAACGGATACACTGTCCATTCTTCGTTACAAGGAATACATCCTCATCATCTTCCGTATATTTAACTTCGATCAGCTGGTCATCATCTTTTAATGTGATTGCTGCTAATCCTGTCTTACGGATATTTGCATATTCCATGATAGATGATTTCTTAACAACACCATATTTCGTTGCCATTAACAGATATTTTCCTTCTTCGTAATCTACAAGTGGAATCACTGCTGTAATCTTCTCTCCTGGCTGTAACTGAAGCAGATTAACGATTGCACTTCCTCGTGCTGTTCTTCCACTCTCAGGAATCTCATATGCTTTCAGACGATATACACGTCCTGTATTTGTAAAGAACATGATATAGTGATGTGTCGTTGTCATAAACAGTTCTTCGATATAATCCTCATCGATCGTCTGCATTCCCTTGATACCTTTACCACCACGATTCTGACTTTTGAAATTATCAACAGTCATTCTCTTGATATATCCAAGTTTTGTCATTGTGATCACAGTATTTTCTCTAGGGATCAGATCTTCCATGGAAATATCATCAACATCAAATCCAATCTGTGTTCTTCTTTCATCGCCATATTTGTCACGGATCAGTGCAATTTCATCTTTGATAACTCCAAGTAATTTCTTTTCATCTGCAAGAATTGCCTTCAATTCACCGATACGCTCCATCAATTCTTTGTATTCTTTTTCAAGTTTGGCACGTTCCAAACCATTCAGTGCTCTCAGACGCATATCAACGATTGCCTGTGCCTGTGCATCTGAAAGTCCAAAACGTTCCATCAATTCAATCTTGGCTGCCTGAATGTTCTCGGCTCCACGAATGATCTTGATCACTTCATCGATGTTATCCTGTGCGATCAGTAATCCTTCTAAGATATGCGCGCGTTCTTCCGCTTTATTTAATTCATAGCGTGTTCTTCTTGTCACAACATCTTTCTGGTGTGTCAGATAGTAATCTAGCATCTCATGTAGATTCATTGTCTTTGGCTGTCCATCAACAAGTGCCAGCATGATCACACCAAATGTATCCTGAAGCTGTGTATGTTTATATAACTGGTTCAGGATTACGTTCGCATTCGCATCACGACGAAGTTCGATGCAGATACGCATACCACTTCTGTCAGATTCATCACGAAGCTCTGTAATTCCTTCCACTTTCTTTTCTCTTACCAAAGTTGCGATCTTCTCGATCAGTCTTGCTTTGTTTACCATGTATGGAAGCTCTGTTACGATAATACGCTGCTTTCCATTTGCCATTGCCTCAATATCTGTAACAGCACGTACTTTAATCTTTCCACGGCCTGTACGGTAAGCCTGATCAATTCCAGAACGTCCAAGGATCGTCGCTCCTGTAGGAAAATCCGGTCCTTTAATGATCTCTAATAATTCTTCAATCGTTGTCTCACGATCTTCCTCAACCTGATTATCAATGATCTTAATAACTGCATTAATAACCTCTCTAAGGTTATGAGGCGGAATGTTCGTAGCCATACCAACCGCGATTCCCTGTGTACCATTCACTAATAAGTTTGGAAAACGAGAAGGTAAGACAGCTGGTTCTTTCTCTGTCTCATCAAAGTTTGGTCTGAAATCAACTGTATTCTTGTTAATATCAGCCAGAAGCTCCATAGAAATCTTGCTTAATCTTGCTTCTGTATAACGCATGGCAGCTGCACCATCACCATCAACAGAACCAAAGTTTCCATGTCCATCTACCAATGGATATCTCGTGGACCATTCTTGTGCCATATTAACTAACGCACCATAGATAGAGCTGTCACCATGTGGATGATATTTACCCATTGTATCACCGACGATACGAGCGCATTTACGATGTGGTTTATCAGGTCCGTTATTTAATTCTATCATCGCATAAAGAATTCTTCTCTGTACCGGCTTCAAACCGTCACGCACATCTGGAAGAGCTCTGGAAGCGATAACGCTCATGGCATAATCAATATATGAATTCTCCATTGTTTTTTTGAGGTCAATGTCATGAACTTTATCAAAAATTGTATTCTCGTCCATTTGTTTCTCCCTTCCTAAATATCAAGATTCTGTACATATTTTGCGTTTGCTTCAATAAATTCTCGTCTTGGTTCTACCTGATCACCCATCAGTGTTGTAAATGTCAGATCGATCTCTGAAGCTGAATCTTCATCGAGGTTTACTCTTAATAAAATTCTCTTCTCAGGGTCCATGGTTGTATCCCATAACTGTTCTGCATCCATCTCTCCAAGACCTTTGTAACGCTGGATCTTGTTATTGTTATCTCGTCCGATTTCCTGAAGAATGTTGTTTAATTCCTCATCACTGTAAGCATACCAGAACTTCTTATTCTTCTCTACACGGTAAAGAGGAGGCTGGGCAAGATATACATACCCTTTCTTGATCAATTCCGGCATAAAGCGGTATATGAACGTCAGAAGCAGTGTTGCGATATGTGCACCATCAACATCGGCATCTGTCATGATGATGATCTTATGGTATCTTAATTTCTCGATATCAAAATCTTCATGAATTCCTGTACCAAATGCTGTGATCATTGCCTGAATCTCTTTATTGACAAGTACTTTATCAAGCCTTGCCTTCTCAACATTTAAGATTTTACCACGAAGAGGCAGGATTGCCTGAGTTGCACGGGAACGAGCCGTCTTTGCAGAACCACCCGCAGAATCTCCCTCGACGATATAGATCTCACAGTTTTCCGGATTCTTATCTGAACAATCGGCAAGTTTTCCAGGAAGACTCATACCATCAAGTGCTGTCTTTCTTCTTGTAAGATCTCGCGCTTTTCTCGCAGCATCTCTTGCTCTCTGTGCAAGTACAGCCTTCTCACAGATTATCTTCGCAACCTGAGGATTTTGTTCTAAGAAATATTTCAACTGCTCAGATAAAATACTGTTAACTGCACCCCTCGCTTCACTATTTCCTAATTTCTGTTTTGTCTGACCTTCAAACTGAGGTTCCCCGATCTTAATACTGATAACAGAAGTCAATCCTTCACGAATATCTTCACCACTTAAATTATCTTCTTTTTCTTTTAGAAGGTTATTCTTTCTCGCATAATCATTAAACGTTGATGTCAATGCCATCTTAAATCCAGATAAATGTGTACCACCTTCCGGTGTAATGATATTATTTACAAAACTTAAGGATGTCTCATTGTAAGAATCGTTATGCTGGAATGCAACTTCAACATACACACCATCTTTTTCACCCTCACAATAGATCACATCTGGATAAAGTGCTTCTTTCCCCTTGTTCAGGTAAGTCACAAATTCTTTAATACCACCTTCATAGTGGAACGTTTCAGAAACCTGTTCTTCCCCACGATCATCTGTTAAGACGATTTTTAAATTCTTTGTTAGGAAAGCTGTCTCCCTTAACCTTCTCTTCAGCGTATTATAATCAAAATCAATCGTCTCAAAAATCGTTGCATCTGGATAAAATGTAACTGTTGTTCCAGTTTTATCTGTATCTCCAAGAACTTTCAGCGGATAACATACTTTTCCTCTCTCATAACGCTGTTTGTGAATATGTCCTTCCTTGCAGACTGTAACTTCCAACCAGTCAGATAAAGCATTAACCACAGAAGATCCTACACCATGAAGACCTCCGGATACTTTATATCCTCCACCGCCAAATTTACCTCCTGCATGAAGGATCGTAAATACAACTTCAACGCTGGATACACCTTTTTTCTTATTGATCCCAACCGGAATTCCACGCCCATTATCCTCAACCGTTACAGAGCCGTCTTTGTTCAATGTTACGATGATCGTATCACAGAATCCAGCCAGAGATTCATCTACGGCATTATCTACAATTTCGTATACCAGATGATGAAGTCCTTTTTCTGATGTACTACCAATGTACATTCCGGGTCTTTTACGTACAGCTTCCAACCCTTCCAGAATCTGGATCTGATCAGCTCCATATTCTCCATTTTTTTGTGTTACCCATAGTTTCCTCCTAATTTTCCTTTACAATTTTTCCTGCTTTTATCTGAAACATCCGTTGGATCGGCAGGTGTTTACTAATAAATTCATCCAGACCTGTACAGGTAATGATCGTCTGCGTATCCTTGATACTCTCTAGTAAATACGTCTTACGATTACTGTCAAGTTCAGATAAAACATCATCAAGCAGCAGGATCGGTGACTCTTTCATCACTTCTCTCATCAACTGGATCTGTGCCAGCTTCAAAGAGAGCGCTGCTGTCCGCTGCTGCCCTTGGGAACCATATTTGCGGATATCAATCCCATTCACAATAAAACTGATATCATCCCTGTGCGGTCCCACTGTCGTTGTAGAGTATTTTAAATCTTTTTGTCTCTTCTTTGCAAGTTCCGTTAAATAACTATCATACCCTACATCGCGGTCATATTCCAGTAAAATTTTTCTTTCCCGCCAGTTAATTTATTGTGAATCTTTTGACAAACTTCACCCAAATGTTTGATAAATTTTTCACGATATTTAATAACCTCTGAGCCATATTTTACGAGCTGAATATCCCATGCTTCTAATGTTTCTATCAGATTATTCTGAAAACGTATCTGTTTTAACAGATTATTTCTCTGAACTAGTATTTTATTATAATTTGTTAATTGATACAGATATAATCTTTCCATTTGGGATAATTCAATATCGAGAAATTTTCTTCTTTCACTTGGACCACTCTTTACAATCTTTAAATCTTCGGGCGAAAATAAAATTACCGGAATCTGTCCCAACAGATCACTGGATCTTCGAATCGGAATTCTGTCAATTGCCACACCTTTTGCTTTAGTTTTTTTTAAGATGCATATCTAACTGATGATCAATTCCCTGGTTTTTCGAAATGAATTCTTATGTGAGCTTCATTCTCTTCAAACTTTATCAACTCCCGGTCCTTATTTCCACGGTGTGATTTTGTTGTCGCACTTAAATAAATTGATTCCAGAATATTGGTCTTTCCCTGGGCATTATCTCCATACAATAAATTCGTTCCACTCGCAAAATTCATGGAAAGTTCGTCATAATTTCGATAAGTTTTTTAATTCCAAAGATTTAATAATCATACTACTCCAAACTATTTGACGATATGAATCTCCTGACCATCAAAAGATACAACTTCGCCACCATATAATTTTTTTCCTCTTCTTG
>ENA-OQNJ01000326-OQNJ01000326.1-human-gut-metagenome-genome-assembly--contig:-NODE-326-length-12583-cov-3.293353_pt1 | contig 12583 bp, 12 predicted proteins | sample MGYA00242630_ERZ504882 | MGnify/ENA primary metagenome ERZ504882 (study PRJEB26092, sample SAMD00036408) | human gut metagenome | host: Homo sapiens | study: EMG produced TPA metagenomics assembly of... | reverse complement strand
GATAAAACAAAACTGCTAATTTCAAGGATTAATGACAGACATATTTTCCCACATATTAAGATTTCATTCATGGTTACTGCCTAAAGATTACAATGCATATCCAGCTGGTTCAATACCCTCTATCAGAAGAAATGCTATCATAGCAGCTTGCCTGGATGTGGCAAATCTGATGGAGAGAGGTGGAACCGGTTTTCAAACCATGATTGAATCCTACAAAGCCTGTCCTGATGAAATTCAACCGGTAGTATCTATATATCCGGGATTCTTGAATTTGAAATTATTCGACAGATTATATAGGGATGAAGTTATAGAACTTGATTTGGAAGGACTTACTGATGGAGAAAAAGTTCTGGCTATTCTTAAGATGGAAGGACCAAAGCCAATTAAGGAACTGCAGATGTCTCTTAACTACCGAAGCAGAAGCCAATTCCTAAATGAGGTTATAAATCCTCTTATGAAATCAGGGGAGATATATAGGGATGGTAAGCCAAAATCACCAACAGCACTTATTAAAATCAAAAGATAAAATATACATTTGGTCAAAAACTTATCGACATCCTACCTGACTTTGAGAGTTGAAGTGAAAAAATGGTGCTAGGCCACCGGTTTAAAACCGATGACTTAGCATTTTTTTAATATCGCTTTACAGATAAAAAATAGTTTGTCAGAGGCAGATTTGTCAATTCTGCCAGGCCATTTATAAACGAAGTATCGCGAGTTAGATTTATATATTTTCTTGATGAGATTTCTGCATTTTTATAATACAAGAGAACCTGGGTAAATCCAGAAAGTAGTCTGCTTTTCAGAGATAGTGTTTGTTCGTTTCAGACCTGTTTTCTATGTCTCTTCCGGTATTGCAAAGGGGTAATTCCATATGCCATATGGAAGATTTTTATATAATAGGACTGATTGCTGTATCCGATCTGTTCACAGAGCTCTGATAAACTCAGAGTAGTATTTGTGAGCAGTTCGCAAGACTTCTGAAGACGGATATTCTGAAGCATCTGCGAGAAGGACTGCCGGAAACTTTTAGATATGAATCGGCTCAGGTAAGATTCAGAAAAATGAAAATGACTTGCCAGTGAACTGAGGGTAACGGTTCGGTAGTTACTTGACAAGTAAGCTCGAATTTCCCAGATTTTATCCTGTGAAAACTCGGAAGCATCATAGATGTTTTCCTCTGTGGAGTGATCAGCCAGATAATAAAGGAAGGATTGGACCAAATGATTACTAATCCTACCGGAATCGGTGGTGCCTGTTTTCTGTTGATGGCAGATCATCAACAGAAGCTCCAGTGAAAATGGATCAAGGGCTCCCTGAAAAATCAGGGAGTCCTTTCTGCGTCCTGCCAGTGCACCCCGGAAATAGCGTGATATTGGGAGGGAACCGGACAGGATATCCTGGAAGGCTTCTTCAAATGTACTTCTACGGATACCTACATTAACGATGGTACTGTCTCCGTCTACCCGCAGACCGTGAACGGTATTGGCTGGTACGAGAATCATGTCGCCGTCAATCATGGAGAATGTGCCTGTTTCACCTGTATATTCCGCACTCCCGTGAAGGACACATTGAATTTCAAAATAATTATGGGAATGTTCAAAGCTTTCAAAATAGCGCGTTGACTTGGTTATGGACACATCACTTTCTTCATTAAAAAAAAGGAGATTCCTGTTTCAGAGTGGCATTTGCAAGTTCTGCTATATTATCGGAATATTGTGTAGAATCATCCATATAAGCCAATAATCCTCCAAGTTGGACAAACTGCTTTATCATAGATCGGGTAACGGTTTGTCTGGAGAGATAGTTTCCTGTTTCCAGATAATACTTTTTGCCAATCAGGTCAATTTCTGATAAAGAATGAAGTTCTTCAAGCTCCTGTTCAAACATATTTCCTCCTGATGAAAACTGTTATTCAAATCGCTATCTTTATTATAAGAGCAAATATCAAAAAAACAATATAATAATGTCATTTTATACTATATATTTTCTGAATATCAGCAGATATACTAAAAATATATCAAAAAGGAGGTATTTCTTATGAAGAAACACAAAATCGGATGGCAGACTACAAAGAAAGAGAGACTGTCATACTACTTATTTTTTTCGGGACAACTGATATTTAATACTATCGTAATGTCCTTTGTGTTAGTGTTGCTGTTGAACATCGGGATGAATGAGATTTTGGCAGGAACCATTATTCTTGCCCCGAAGATTTGGGATGCAGTTAATGATACGTTGTTTGGATTTGTTGTAGACAGGATTCATTTGAAGGGAGGCCGTTTCCTTCCTTGGATTAAGCTGTCTGCAATAATTATGCCGATTGCAACTATCTTTTTGTTCTCTGTCCCTGACTCCATGGGGGTGACAGGTAAGTGTGTCTGGGTTATTGTCGGATATATTCTTTGGGATACAGGATATACCATCAGTGATACTCCGATTTATGCATTGAGTACATCTATGACCAATAATATGGATGAACGTACCACAATTCTTTCATTTCGTGGAATTACAGGAGCCATCGGCGGTTTGCTTGCATCCATAATTATTCCTTTATTATATGGAAGCAACGGCGTAAACCTTGGGTGGCCCGTTACTGCAATAGTTATCAGTGTGATTGGCTTTGTATGCATGCTGCCGGTTGGATTTTGTGCAAAAGAACGATTTCATGAGGAGCAGGCTGAGGAAGCAACCTTTAAAGAACTATTTTCTGCGTTGTTGCATAATAAAAATCTGTTTATCATTATTGTTGTCCGCTTCCTGTTTTTACTGACATTTACCATGGAAGTACTGAACCCGATTTTTGCACAGTATGTTATGGGAAATGAAGCAATTGCTTCTGTTCTGGCAATGTTGATTTCTTTGCCGACTATATTGCTGGCGGTATTACTTCCGACCCTCACCCGTCATTTTGACAAAACACGGTTATTATTATTCTGTATGGTATTGTACGCAGTAACTTCAGTCATTCAGTATTTTGTGGGATATGAAAATATGCCCATGTTCCTGGCGTTTACAATGATTCGTGCAATCGGATATGGAGGGGTTACATCATTGATGTTTATGTTTGTTCCAGATTGCATTGAATATGGTCAGTATACGACAGGACGGCGGAATGCAGGAACCTCATTCAGCTTACAGACCTTTGTTTGCAAGCTGAATTCGGCAATCATTTCGACAGTTACGGCGTATGTGATATCTGTAATGGGATTCTCTGCTGCTGATGTGACATCGGCTGGACAAAGAGGTGTCTGGTTTACTTATACGGTTTTTGCATCTGTTGGTGCATTTATCGCAATCCCTATTATGGCAAAATGTTACAAGCTGAGAGATAAGGATGTTGCAATTATGATTGCATGCAATAATGGTGACATTACCAAAGATAAAGCTGAAGAATGTATAAATGGAAAGGAAAAATAACGTGAAGGAAATAGTAATTAATACACCCTGTGGACAGGTAAAGGGAATATCAAAGGATAAAGTAAATATGTTTTTGGGGATACGGTATGGGACAGCAGAGCGCTTTGAGTATGCACAGGAGGTGACGCACTGGGACGGAGTGTATCCGGCGGTTCATTTCGGTTCAGCACCGCTTCAGATAAGAGCGTATGAAAAATACCGTAAGTCGGATGACCACTATGAACATGAGTTTATGGAAGGAGTATCAGCAGCTTATTCGGAAGATTGTCTGTTTCTAAATATCTGGACACCTGAGCATGCACTACATTGCCCAGTACTGGAGTGCTATATGGCGGAGGCAATATGACCGGTCAGGCAGATGAAAAAGAATTTGACGGTACAGCATTTGCCAGGCGTGGAATTGTGGTTGTAACACTTAATTATCGGGTCAATGTGTTCGGTCTGATGGCTATTCCAGAGCTGACTAAGGACGATGGAAGGTGCGGCAACTATATTTATTATGATCAGCATACAGCATTTGAGTTCATCCGGCATAATATTTCAGCCTTTGGTGGAAATCCAGAAAATATGACATTGATTGGACAGTCTGCGGGTGCTGCGAGCTGTGAAACGCAGATTAAGAGTCCACTAAATAAAGGTTATTTTAAAAATGCGATTATCCAAAGCAGTGCAGGCTTTGTTACCGCGATGAAGGCGAAAGACAATCACCGGAAAATATTTGAGCTATGGAATAAGGTATATGCAGCTACCGGTTGCAATAGTGTGCGCGAGCTAAAAGAACTGCCTGCGGCAACGCTTTTTGACGCTTTTATGAGGACAGCCGGACAGGATCAGTTAAGCTATTCCAGCGTGCTTTATGATGAAAATTTTACAGGATCTTTTAAAAATAAGCCGATAGATACCAATATCATTTGTGGTATAACCTCCGAAGATGTCATGCCACTGGTTCTTTATCTGATGATGAAGCTCCTCGCCAGAAAACAGAAGCATACGGCTCCTGTATACAGTTACTACTTCTGCCGGCAGCTTCCCGGTGATCAGAAGGGAGCCTGGCATTCGGCAGATTTATGGTATACATATGGTTCTCTTTCCCGATGCTGGAGACCTTTTCAAAAAGAGGATTATGAATTATCGGATAAAATGATGGATTATTTTGAAAGTTTTATCCGGACGGGGAATCCTAATGGTAAGGGGAGAGCGGAATGGCCATCATGTAATATGGCAGAGCGGCGCTATATGTTTTTTGACATTGGAGATTGCAAGGCAAAAAAGGCTCCTGTATGGAAGATTATTCAGAGTACCTTGTTTCGAAAAAGGGTATCGACTGGTTTTTAGGAAGCTTTTTAAGAAGCTGGTAACACGGTTCTAAGCAAATTATGGTCAAAAAATCATTGGAACGGAATGGCTGAACCGAGACTATGAAGAAAAGTCTGTAAATTAGATTCTTCTATGATAATGATGGGCGAAAAGCTTGAAAAATCAGCTTTTCGCCCTTTGTTTATATATAACAGTTACTAAAACGCATATCAAGAGCAGGCGGTTCTGCAGCCTGTTTTGCGATGGATATGAGCCTTGAAGAATTGGAGAATTGTAATCTTTAGATTTTACAAGAAAAATCTTTCCAGTTTTGTTTTAAAAAATTGAATTAATGGACCGTTGAAGCAGGCATTTATAATTGTACCAATTCCTACTACCGACCAGATACCTGCCCCAGATGCAATGGCAAATATGATTCCGATAATCACAACAACAACATCTGAAAGAACCCTTGCTTTATGGAATGGAATTTTCTGATGTGTCAGTTTCTCGATTATAATTGCGACGCTGTCATATGGAGCGATTCCCATATTTGCGACCATATATAATGCCACTCCCATAGATGCCATCAGCTGAGCAAGCAGCAGTGCAATGATACGCAGTGGCAGATTCATCTGAATCTGCACTACATCATTCGCTACATAACAAATAAAGTCTGCAATGTATCCGACAAATACCATATTGATAATGGTACCCGCACCAATGCAGGATCTTGCCTGAAAGAATACAACTACAAGAATGATCGCATTGATAAGTAGCTGCCACGTTCCAAAGCTCCATCCGATAAACCCGCTGATTCCAAGATTCATCGCACTGAATGGATCCACGCCAAATTGTGAAAGTCGTAAGAAAGATACACATAATCCTATGAACAATATTCCCAGTACCATTCCGATGATTCTTTTTGTCTTCGTCATTTTCTATCTTACCTCCTGAACTTTTTTGCCTTTCAGCATATATATTCTAGATTCAAAATCGGTACAAGGAGTCACATTCCCTGGCACTTCACCAGCTGTCACATCGGATGTGATCAATCCATAATTCATCAATTCGTCTCCGTAATTTTCTGTATGGTTCCATACATTTTCATAAATCATATCAGGGTTCAATCCCTGTAATCTGACACGGCTATACGGCTGATTCACTCCATTTAAAACACGATAGTAGCCTACGATTGCAAGCGTGCGGTCTTCATTTGTCACCATCCATACCGTCTCATTTCCTTCGAATGGACTTTTCAGACGATAAAATGTTCCAAACTGTAACACTTCCCGGTATTCTTTCATAAATGTGATCTGTTCTTTTACTTCTTTGATCTCTTCTTCTGTCAATTTGTTGAGATCCAGTTCGTATCCAAAAGTTCCAAAGTATGCTACATTCGCTCTTGTATGCAATGGGGTATTGCGAAATACCTGGTGATTCGGGACAACAGACACATGGCTTCCCATACTGCTGAGCGGATAACACATAGAGGTTCCATACTGAATCTTCAGACGCTCAATTGCATCCGAATCATCACTTGTCCATCCCTGTGGTGCATAATACAGCATTCCCGGGTCAAATCTTCCGCCACCGCTGGCGCAGGATTCGAATAATACTTCTGGAAACTCATTTGTCAAACGTTCATACAGATCATATACACCTAAAATATAACGATGGAACACTTCTCCCTGTCTGTCTGAAGGAAGTTTGCTGCTGTAGCATTCTGTAATACTTCGGTTCATATCCCATTTAATATATGAGATTTTCGACTCCGATAATAACTTTGCCATCATTCCGTAAATATGATCTACTACTTCTTTTCTTGAAAAATCGAGTACATACTGGTATCTGCCGTGTGATGTATTTCTTCCCGGTGTCTGTAAGATCCAGTCTGGATGTGCTCGATAAAGATCAGAGTCTTTATTTACCATCTCCGGCTCAAACCAAAGACCGAATTTTAATCCCAGTGCTTCAATTCTTTCTGACAGGCCCTTGATGCCATTTGGCAGAAGCTCTTCATTTGCCACCCAATCACCAAGACCGGCTCTGTCATTTCTTCTTGCGCCAAACCATCCGTCATCTAAGACAAACAGTTCTACTCCACATTCTTTTGCTTTCCTTGCAATCTCTACAAGGCGATCTTCTGTAAAGTCAAAATAAGTTGCTTCCCAGTTGTTATTTAAAATCGGTCTTGCCTTATCACGCCAGTATCCTCTTGCGAGTCTCTTAGCATACAGCTTCTGGAATGTCTGACTCATGCCATTTAATCCATTTTCACTGTAAACCAGAACTGCTTCCGGTGTCTGAAAGCTTTCTCCCGGTTCTAATTTCCAATCGAATCCTTCCGGATTGATCCCGGCTGTAATTCGTGTCACATCATGTGTATCTACTTCTGCCTGTATACGGAAATTTCCACTGTATACAAGGCTTATTCCAATTGCTTCTCCTGCATTTTCATCTGTGTTGTGACGTTTTAAAGCAAGGAACGGATTATGTTCGTGAGAAGAATTTCCGCGCATGCTGTCGATAGCTGTTATGCCTTGCTCCAATGTTCGATTCTTAATATAGCGCTCTCTGGACCACGCACCGGACAACTGCATCCATTCATAATCCTTATCCGGAAGATCCAGGCTTAAGCTCATCATATTTAATACATGCAGATTTTTCTCACCGTCATTTTCAATATACGCACTTCTTGCAATTGCACTATATTCATCAAAAATCGTATATAAAAGCGCCAGTTTTGCACCAGTCAAGGCGTCTTTCAGGAAGATGCGCAATGTCTGCGCCTCCTCCTCGGACTCTGTGTAAGTTGCCGGCAATCCGGAGAGTTTCGGTTTTCCGTCAATAATCTCATAGCTGTCATATTGGAACTCACTGATCCTGCTGCCATTTTCCTGCAACAATTCAATTGCCGGATGTCTGTAGTCTGTCGTACCGTAAACAGGATATTCCTGTCGGATATGTTCCAATGAAAAAGTACGATCCCATTCATATATATATGATGTCATTGGGCGTCCACATTTTTCAACCAGATAAGAAAAATCTGCTTTATCATGAAGTCGTTTTCCAAAATATAATTGTCCCAGATGTCCATTTTCTAATACACATAAGATATAACTGATTTTTTCATTGTATAAATGAAAAGTTTTCGTTTCCTTGTGAAAAATAATCTGTCTCATATACTACCTCTTTTACAATTGAATTGTTGTCTCTTAAGCTGTGTGCTTTTTCGCATGCATTTCATTTACTTTTCTTGTGATTTCTTCCATCTTCTCACCTTTTAAAGTGTAGTATTTTTTGTAAATACCAAAACTGGCAAATGCAAGAATAATTGGAATTACAATCATTAACACGCGAATACCCATTACGGTTGCTGCGCTCTGAGTTACCGCTTTTGCGTTGTATCCTACAATCTGAAGACCAATTCCTGTTAATCCACCTGCTACTGCCGTAGCTGCCTTCATAAGAAATGTCTGTGCAGAGCATGTTACGCTTTCATTTCGTACACCAAATTTTACTTCTCCATAGTCGATAACGTCTGCCATACAGCATGTTGTTACTCCAAGTGAAAGACCTGATCCGAAGAAAAGCAGTGCACAACATACAACAACTAATACATTACTCTGTGGTGCTACATATCCTGCTGCACCGAGCAGTACAAATCCAGCAATTGGAAGTCCACATGCAAATGCGTATACTTTTTCACGGTTAATTTTTGCTGCGATTTTTGGGAAGCATAAAAGTCCTGCCATCTCAGCAATAATTGCAAATCCAAAGATAGAATACAGATATTCATCGTGGCATACACATTTGAAATAATATACAGCAAAGCTTTTTGCAATCTGTGTACAAAGGTTAAATGTCAAAAGTAATCCGATAAATGCAAGCAACTGATCATTTTTTACAATTACATGAAATGCCTGTTTCAGACTTGTCTTTTCTGCTGATATACCTACTGTTGATTCCTCTTTTACATTAAATACAGTAATTCCGATTGTAACGATGAAAATAACTGCGATAATAATTGCAAAAAGTGTATATCCGTTTTTCTGCGTAGAGATTGCTCTCGCCTGCTGCTTTATTCAGGTAATTGATAATATAAAGTCCAAATGTTGCTACTGAAAATCCTGCAAGACTTGCGAAAAATCTTGGAATTACGGAAACTTTCTCACGTTCACGCGGGTCATTTGTCAGGTTAGGAAGCCATGACCAGTAAGGTACATCCATTATCGTATAAGTCATTCCATATAAAATGTACATAACAGATACATATACGTATAATGCTGTTCCTGACAGATTAAAGCTGTGGAATAATAAAACAAATACAACTGAGTTTACCAATGTTCCGATTACAAGCCAGATTCTGAATTTACCAAAACGTGTATGTGTATTGTCAACGATCATTCCCATCATCGGGTCATTGATCGCATCCCATATTCTTGCTACCAAAAACAGTACGCCGACAAATGCCGGTGCCAGATACAAAGTATCTGTAAAATAAAGCATTAAAAATGCTCCTACTAAATTGCAAATCGCATCTTTGCCGATTGCTCCAATTCCAAAAACATAATTTTTACTCTTGTAGACACATATTTATATTGCGGATTTTTCTGAGTTTCTTTTTAGATTTTCCATGATTCTCCTCCTCCAATACTCCTTTGTTTATTTGTTATTTGAGTGAAGAAACCTGTGCACTTGTTCCTTATATTTGTTGATACAAGTATAGCGTACAAAAAAAGACATCCGTTATACCTTTTGTTAAGTGTTATATCTCAAATGTTAGGTACCGGATGTCTTTTTCAACATTTCGTCTATTCTTTTCGACTTCTCCTACATAAATTTTTTATGTTTCTTGTATTCTTTCAGTTCGTTTTGTGCACTGATCAATCGTTCTCGGGCAACCTTTCTGTTATCATTACGGTATTGGGTCGGCGTCATTCCAATTTTCTGTTTAAATACTTTTCCGAAAGCAAGTGAATTGCGATAACCACAAGAAACTGCGATTTCCTCCACAGAGAGATCTGTAAGTGTGAGCTGCTCCTTTCCTCTGGAAATTCGAAATTCCGTCAAAAAATCCTTCGGCGAGATTCCAAGATTGTTCTTAAATATTGTATATAAATAACTTCGGTTAATTGCCAGATAATCAGCTATATCTTCCACTGTGATTTTCTTTGAATAGCAATTCTTTATATAGGCAATTGCTTCCTGTACATGTATACTTTCTTTTGTATCATCCACATATTGCTGAATTTCAATCCCGCGAGCCAGCACGGAGAAAAACTGATACAATTTTCCCTGGAGATAGTAAAGATTTTCCACAGTTGAATGCGTATGCTGAAGCATTTCAAATACAATTTTTTCCAGCTCTTTTCCATATTCACATTCGCACGTAAGCTGACGACTGTTCAATCCAAGATCTCTGACAAATCTCTGTGCTTCCGTACCACCAAATCCTACCCAAAGGTAAGACCATGGGTCCGTTTTATCTGCCTGATAAAAGGTAAGGCTTTCCGGTTCAATCAGAAAGGCCTGTCCTTCTTTCAGCGGATACTTCGTTTCACCTACCTGATAGATACCTTTGCCCTTCATTACATAATGCAAAATATAATTGGGCCTTGCGGCTGGCCCGTAGCTATGTAATGGCTTGCATTCTGCAAATCCGCAGAAACACAAATGAAAATCTTTAAACTTTGGTTTTAATAGTTGTAATACGTAAGAATCTTCCATAATCTGTATCCTCTCTTAATCCTGCTTACGTGCTCTTCATGTTTGGTTTAATGGTTCTTTTTCCTGCCAGACACAGAAAATCTGCAAGTCTTCCGGGAAAACCTTTATCTAAGAAAAAAATACAATATTAACATGAATATCATGAATATAATATTGGAGGTTGTGAATATTCCCAAATACTTCCCTCTCAGATTTCTGTTTTCTTTTGCAATATATTTGAAACTTATCAGGCTTGCCATGGATGCAATCAGAGTGCCAAGACCTCCAATATTGGTTCCGACAATTAAAGCCCGGTAATTATCTGTAAAGCCGGATAAAAGAAGCGCAGCGGGAACATTACTCATAATCTGACTGGCAAGAACAGCAGTAAGTGTTTCCCTTCCTGCCATGATTCTTTCCAGAAAACTGCTGAATTGCGGAATCCTTCCAATGTTGCCGATAAAAATAAATAATGCGATAAAGGTGGCAAGCAGGGAGTAATCCACCCTGCTTATATTTTCCCTGTTTCTTATCAGCATATATATAAGAACCAATACAAGAGGAATCTGGTATGGAATGATACGTGCAACAGTGAGCAGGCAGATTGTAAATAAGATCAGGTAAGCAGCCAGGTATTCCATGTTAAGCTCTTTTCTGTCAGAGAATCCCCAAAGAGTTTTATCTTTTTCGGAACCGCATACGTGAGGTGCTTTGGCAGCGGCTACCTGTATCCATATCAGAAGAAGGATAAGTGCTGTGGCGGAATAGGGAAGCATCAGGGTTATTAATTCTGCCGCGGACATCCCTGCTCTGGCATATAGATAAAGGTTCTGCGGATTTCCGATTGGTGTGAGCATGCTTCCGAGATTAGCAGCGATTGTCTGCATGGCTACTATTTTAAGAAGCCAGTAATTGCCCAGTTCCTTTGGCAGTTTATGCACAATGATCAGTGCAAGAGGAACAAAAGTAATCAATGCCACATCATTGGTGATCACCATTGACAGGAAGAAACATAAGAGTACCAACAGCCTGATCACACCCACAGTTCCCGATGTTCCCATCAGCAATTTTTGGGCAAGTATATCTAAAAACACCGACAGCCTTCAAACCAGCTACAATTGCCATCAAACAGAAGAGGAGCCCGAGAGTCCTGAAATCGATATAAGTAAAATAAGCCTTATCCGGTCTGACCCAGAACATAGAAAGAAGCGCCAGGATCACTGCAATTGACAAAACGGTTTCTTTCCTGTAAAAAAACATATAATTTTTGTAACATAATATTTCCTTTCCGGTCTGATACGACCGCGTATAAGTATATCACAGAAACATCCAGAAAAAAAGAACATCATTTTGTATTGTGGATTGTGTTTGCGATTACCGCCTCATTCTTGTATAATGAAAGGAGAACTGAAAAAATCTGTACTGCAGTCGTTGAAAGAGTTTCAGGCAAGGGCAAAAGCACAGGAGCAGGAAAATAAAGAAGTAGAAAAATCCAAAGCACATAAGAAGGGGGATGTAGAATTATGATGAATCTGGCAATGAACTTTGATACAGACGAATGTTCAGTAACGGCAATGTTTGATAAAGGAAACAGAAATGACACAATGGAAGCAATCGACCATATCATTCCATTTCTAAAAGGGGATGCGGATATGATCGTGCTTGTCTGCAATACCCTAAGAAAGCTGTTCTGCATGAGTGATGAAGGCTATGAGACGTTTTCTTATGGACTTGGAAGAGTTATAAATCGGAACTGGAAGAGGGGGAATGAATTCAAGCCAGAGTGCAGTATAACAGGTGAAAGATGAGAAGCGAAGGAAAAAGTGTCAGCATTGAGAAGTGTTAACAGGTATATATTGGAAGAATTCAGCCAGGGAAACTCTGGCTGATATAAAAACACATCTGCAGAAACAGTGACTGAAGAAATTTTGAGTAGTGGAATTGGGAAGAAGTATTTAGATACTATAATAAAGAGATTAGCTGGCTTGTATACTAACAGAGAGGACATAGTAAACAGATTTGCGTTATTATCAGGGATTGTAGGGAGATTCCGAAGAGCTTTTGTTCAGATGATGAAACAATAGGATTGGTACAGGAAATATATGGAACAAAAGTTAATAAAGGGATTTGTTGCGTTTTCTGCTATAATAATCTG
>ENA-OQNJ01000322-OQNJ01000322.1-human-gut-metagenome-genome-assembly--contig:-NODE-322-length-12638-cov-2.716649_pt1 | contig 12638 bp, 14 predicted proteins | sample MGYA00242630_ERZ504882 | MGnify/ENA primary metagenome ERZ504882 (study PRJEB26092, sample SAMD00036408) | human gut metagenome | host: Homo sapiens | study: EMG produced TPA metagenomics assembly of... | reverse complement strand
GTTAAGTTTGCTTTGCCTTGTGGCTATGAATAAGTTTCTTGGAACAGGATGTTTGGGAACATGCAAGGAAGAATTGGTTTCTTGTTGATTCCTTTTCTTTGTTCTAGGTGTAATATAATACCACAAACACGATTTGTCAACCCGGATTTTCCGATTTCACAGTTTCTTCACATTTTCAGCACGCTTCCTTATATTCCATCAGTTTCTGGCGTGCTGTGCGGTTCAGACTGCGCGGTACAGCAATCTCAATCGTCGCATAATGATCACCGTGCACGTTCGCATCTTTCATCGATACCATGCCCTTGCCGCGCAGACGGAGCTTACTGCCGGACTGTGTTCCTTCCTTGATTTTGCAGACCACATCTCCGTACAGTGTCGAGACACGCGCTTCACCGCCAAAGACTGCCGTTGTGTATGGAATCTGAATCGTCGTGTAGATGTCCATTCCGCGCCGTTCAAAGCCTTTCTTTCTTCTACATTGACCTTCAAAAGCAGATCGCCGCGGCGGCCGTTTGATCCTGTATGGCCTTTGCCGCGCAGACGGATGCTCTTTCCGCTCTCGATACCGGCCGGGATTTTAACTAGCAGCGTATTGGTCGTTCCATCCGGGTTCCGCAGGGTAATCTGTTTTTCACAGCCCGATGCCGCTTCCTCCAGGCGGATCGAAACCTCAGCGTGCAGATCGAGATCATCTGCCATACCGCGGCCGGAAAATGCATCCTCAAACGGATGTCTGCTGCTTCCCGAACGCGTATACCGCTCGCTTCCGAATCCACGGCTTTTGCCATGAAACATCTGATCAAAGAAATCGCCGAACATATCGTCCGCGTTTCCTTCAAAGTGAAATTCGTGATAGCCGCCGTTGTTTCCGCTTCCGCCGAACGGGTTTCCATACGCACTGCCGTACGGATTTCCACCGCCCTGCTGGCTGTACGCGCCGGCTCCCTGGTCGAACGCCGCGAATCCGAACTGATCGTACATTTTCTTCTTTTCCGGATCGCTTAAGACAGAATACGCTTCTGTCACTTCCTTAAATTTCTTTTCCGCATCCGGGTTTCCCGCATTCGTATCGGGATGATATTTTTTCGCCAGTTTCCGGTATGCACGTTTGATTTCTTTCTCGTCTGCATTCCGGCTGACGCCTAATACTTCATAATAATCTCTCTTTGTTTCCATCATCAGGCACCTCCAGTCAAGCCTTTTCCTGATTTCCCAGGTGAACAATTCCTGGCTCTTTTTATCTGTTCTATTCGTACTATAACACGCATTTTTCACACTGTCAATTCTTTTCACGGAAGATTCAAAATTCCTATACGAATTGAAAAACCTGCCGTGCACTGTTACAATAAGAGATATACGATTCTCACGAGTTTTTTATGGAGGTACTTGATTGATGCATTCCATTTTCTGGTTCCGCACCCGGCAGTGGGTGTTGAGCCGCGTTCTTCATCTGACAGAGCATAAGAAACAGACACTCCTTGCAGCACCGGATGCTGTTCTGCTGCTCCCCGCGTTATTCCGGAAACGCCGGATCTCCCGGATTCTCCTGGTGACTACCCCCGGCTTTGTCCGCCGCGGAACACTGACGTCTCTGCTGGATGGCTGTAAAAAAGAAAACATTTCCGTCACCATTTTCTCCGAAATCGCCCCGGATCCGCAGATTGAGAGCGTGGAACAGGGTTTCCGTCTTTATCAGCAGATTCAGGCGCAGGCTATCCTCGCCATCGGCGGCGGATCCGTTCTCGATGCAGCAAAGCTGATCGGTGCCCGCGTCTGCTGTCCGAAAAAGACGGTTCCTGCGATGCGGGGCCTCCTGAAAGTCCGTCGGAAACTTCCGCCGCTGTTTGCCGTGCCGACGACAGCCGGAACCGGTTCGGAGACAACGGCGGCAGCTGTCATCACAGACTGTATCGACGGGAAACCATACAAATACGCCGTCAATGACCTCTGTCTGATCCCGGATACGGCAGTTCTCGATCCGCGTCTTACGATCAGCCTCCCGTCCTCTATGACCGCAGATACCGGTATGGATGCCCTGACCCATGCCATGGAAGCTTTTCTGAACCTCTTCGCCTCCCGCAGCGTGCAGAATGCATCCATCGAGGCAGTCTGCGAAAATTTCCATGCCCTGCCCGAAGTCTGGCGAGACGGCACCCATCTTGCTGCACGGCAGGAAATGCTTCATGCATCGTACCTGGCCGGTTTCGCTTTTACCAACAACTTTGTCGGCTACGTCCATGCCATTGCCCACGCCGTCGGCGCACTGTACCACATTCCGCATGGAAGAGCCAACGCGGTTCTGCTGCCTGCTGTTCTGCGCGAATACGGTTCCTGCATTGCGCCTAAACTTGCCGTTCTCGCCGATGCGCTTTCTCTCGGCGGAGATACCGTTTCTGAAAAGGCTGAGCGGATGATTGCAGCTATCGAGGCTATGCGCGATTCGTTTGACATTCCATCCACTCTGCCGCACCTTTCGCCGAATGATTACACAGAAATAGCACGCCGTGCTTTAAAAGAAGCAAATCCCACCTACCCTGTTCCGCAGATCTGGGATTCTGAAAAAATCTTTTCTGTGCTCCGCCGTGTACAATCCTAAAGCCGCTGTTTTCTCGAATTTAAATTTGACAGAAGGCAAAAAACATGGTAATTTATTAGAGATATCGCATAGAGGAGTGAATAAAATGAATAAAAGAACCATGAAAAAAATGGCCAAAGCGAAACAGCAGGCTGCAGAAGCTGCAAAAACAGCGGAAACCGTTGTAAAGACAGCGGCACCGGCAAAAGAAGTAAAACCAACGACTGAAAAAACCTTACATACAGAAGCAGCCGAAGGAAAAGCAGAAGCTGCAAAAGAGCCGAAAAAAGCAACCAAAAAGAAACCGTTAAAAAAAACAATAAAAAGGAGACCACGGAAACCATGGCAGAAGCAACCAAAACCCCACGTAAAATGACAAAAGTATCTGATACCGTTCTTGAGATCTTCGAGACAAAAGTATCTATGAAAGACCTCGAAGCAGTCATCAAAAAAGAAGTAAAAGCAAACGGATTAAAAGGCGAGATCAAAATCTACCTGAACGCAGAGCAGAGAGCCGCTTACTACACCGTAGACGGACAGGGATCTGACGATTTCAAAGTAGATCTGACCACTCTTGCTGAATAATTTTTCTGTCAGCTGATCTATCAGAACAGACCAAAAGCGGCATGTCCGAAACAAAGTCTTCCGGATTTTGTTTCGGGCATGTTTTTGCTGTCTGTTCCAAACCTAAAAACGACAAGGTATTTTCTATGAAAACTGTAAACCATCTCGGAACCGACCCGATCGGAAAGCTGGTTCCCCGTATTGCTTTTCCGAGCATGCTGGCACAGTTCGTGAGTGTTCTGTACAGCATTGTAGACCGTATGTACATCGGCCACATTGCCTCTGTCGGTGATCTGGCGCTCGCGGGTGTCGGCGTCTGCGGTCCCATTCTCACCATGATCGGCGCGTTCTCCTCCCTCATCGGGGTCGGCGGCGCACCGCTGCTCGGCATCCGGCTCGGAGAGAAAAATGAAAAAGAGGCATCCCGCATCCTGGCTAATGCGTTTCTGATGCTTGTTTCCCTATCCCTCGTTCTGACAGCCGCTGCGCTTTTTTTTACCCGCCCGATGCTGATGGCATTCGGAGCCAGCACCGTTACGTATCCTTACGCCAGAGCCTATTTTATGATCTACGTTTCCGGCTCTGTGTTTGCGCTTTTATCGACCGGCCTGAACCAGTTTGTGATCTGCCAGGGCTTTGCCAGTGAGGGAATGAAATCTGTTCTGCTAGGCGCCGTCCTGAATCTGCTGCTGGACCCTGTGTTTATCTTCGTTCTGCATCTCGGCGTGCGCGGCGCGGCAATTGCAACCGTGCTCTCCCAGATCGCAAGCTGTCTGTATGTGCTGCATATTCTGTTCGGAAAGACGATTCCGATCCGCATCACCTTCGGCGGGTATTCATTTGCGATCATGAAACGCATTCTGACAGTCGGTTTTACTCCGTTTCTAATCATTGCCATCGACAATGTGATGATCATTGCGATGAACGCCGTCCTGCAGCGATATGCACCCGCCGGACAGGGAGACAGCTTCATCACCTGTGCAACGATCGTTCAGAGCTTTATGCTGATTATTACGATGCCGCTCGGCGGAATCAGCGGCGGAACGCAGTCAATCCTCGCATACAATTATGGAGCTGGAAATTCCAGGCGTATTCTTGAGGCACAGAAAACCATCATCGCACTCTGTGCCGGATTTACGACCTTGATGTTTCTCGTCTCCAATGCCGCCGGAACGCTGTTTGCGCAGCTTTTTACTTCCGATCCGCAGATCGTCTCGATGGTGGTCCGCGCGATCCATATTTCGACACTCTCAGTCATTCCGCTCGGCATTCAGTACGAGATTGTAGACGGCTTTACTGCAATGGGCCGCGTGCGCTATTCGTTTGCACTTCTCCTTCTTCCGGAAATTTCGTCTACTTTTACCGCTCTGTTTCTTCTGCCGAGGTTCTTTGCACTGGAAAACATCTTCTACGTAGAACCTATTTCCGACCTGATCGGGCCGGTTGTCTCAATGATCGTTTACTGGACTTCGATTCAGAAGATTCTGAAACAGCGGGAAGAGGCGGTATGGCTGATGCACTAAAAAAAAAGCATAAAAAATCTCATATCAAAAAAAGCTGTTCTTTTCCGCGGAGTTTTCAAAACTCTCACCAGAAAAGAACAGCTTTTTCTGCTTCTGTTAAAATGTCTTCGGCATCGGAACGGTTTCCTGTACTTTCAGACCGTATTTTGCTGCCAGCTGCAGTGCCTTCTGTTCCGTCTCCGGATTCCAGACGGCTTTCGGCGTATGGGCATCACAGCCGAAAACGGCGGTGTTTCCTTCTTCGCCGGCGATCTTCCAGAACTTCTCGTTCGGATACCATCTTTCTTCCATCAGACCAAGGAAATTGATCTCCAGCGGAATGTTTCTCTTTTTCACCTCACGGCAGAGTCTCCGGTATTCCCGGTCGAACACTGCTTCGTCGCCGTTGAATAAAAAGAGATCCGGGTGTGCCAGATACAGGTATTTTCCGGTATCAATGCCTGCCAGGCACTGGTCCACATACTGTTTCAGGTAGCTTCCGTCTGTTGTTCCATGGCCGCTGTAGAGAATCTTTTCGATCTCATTTCCCAGGCTGTGCTGGCCAAGCACAAAGTACTCAAACGGATAGTCCGACAAAAAATCAATCAGCTGATCCCAGAATCTCGGGAAATACTCTGTTTCGAGTCCGAGATGGATTTCAATATCCTTGTCATACTCTTTTTTCAATGCCAGCACGGTGTCTACATAGCCTTCCACCTGATCGAGCCGCATCCGCATGCCGGAATCGTAGCCGTCCGGGAACGGATAAGGCGAATGGTCGGAAAAACCGAGAATTTTAAGGCCGCCCTCAATCGCGCGCTCCACATACTCCCGCTCCGTTCCGTCCGCATGGCGGCACCGCCATGTATGGGTATGATAATTTGCAATCATGATCTGTAACCTTCTTTATTTTGTATCTTATTCTGCTGCTTCTTTGGAGATATCCGTTCCAAAATATTTTTCCGAAAGCTCTGTCAGTGTTCCTTCTTCTGCGAGCTCGCCAAGTGCTTTGTTGACTGCCTCAAGCAGCGTCTTGGTCTCATCGCCTTTTTTCATCGGAATACCGACTTTTGTGGATTCCGGATCGAGACATGCAATTTTGATCTCTGCATCCGGGTGTGCTTTCATATAATCGTAATACGTTACCTCTGCGTTCAGAGTTGCATCGATACGGCCGCTTAAGAGAAGCTCGAAAGTCTGCTCCAGATCGTCAACACCGGTAACGGCTGCGCCATATTTCTCGGCAACTTCTGCATACGTACTGGAAATGGTGTTCGCGGTGCTCTTTCCGTCGAGATCCTCCATGGACTGGATTTCATCGTTAGCAGAGTTTACGATAACAGCGGTGCGGTTGTATGCGTATGGATCGGAAAAGCTGTATTTCTCAGCGCGCTCCTCTGTGATATCTACGCCGTTTACCATGATATCGTACCGGCCGGAATCGATTCCTGCAAGAAGGCCGTCCCACTCACCCTCTACAAAGGTTGCTTTCACGCCGAGTTTCTCTGCGATCTGCTGTGCCACTTCTACGTCATAGCCGACCAGGTTGTCGTCCTCATCGTGATACGTCCACGGTGCCCAGGTTCCTTCCATTGCCACAACGATCTCACCCTTGCTCTGGATCTGCTCTAAAAGATCCCCAGACGCACTTGCAGAAGATGCTGATGAAGAGGAAGAAGCACTGCTGTTATCTGCCGTGCTGTTTCCGCATCCGGTCAGTAAAAAGGATGATGTCAGGATACCTGCCAGAAATACTGCTGCCATTTTCTTTTTCATAATATTCGCCACTCCTTTTTTGTTTTGTTCTGGAAGAAGCTGCCTTTGCTTCTTCTGTTTTCTTTATTGCAAACTGTCCGGATTCCGTGCTCCGGGCAGGATTTGCCGCTTTGCGGGATACCTTACTCGTAATGCTGTTCAATATTCTGCAAAAATGTTCTCGTCCGCTCTTCCCGCGGATTTGCGAAAAATTCCTTCGACGGACCTTCCTCAACGACAACGCCGTTTTCCATAAAGACAACTTTGTTCGAAACGTTTCTTGCAAAGCCCATCTCATGCGTGACAACGAGCATTGTCATTCCCTCTTTGGCAAGCTGGCGCATAACACCAAGCACCTCGCCGGTCAGCTCCGGGTCGAGTGCTGAGGTCGGCTCATCAAAATAGATAATTTCCGGATCGGTTGCCAGTGCACGGGCGATTGCCACCCTCTGCTGCTGTCCGCCGGAAAGCTGATGCGGATAGTAGTCCGCACGGTCCAGCATGCCTACTTTTTCAAGCGCTGCACGCGCTTTTTACCTCCGCCCTGGTTTTTTAGGCATTTTTCTGCCGATGATCAGGCCCTCGGTTACGTTATGAAGGGCTGTTTTGTTCAGGAACAGGTTATAGTTCTGAAATACAAATGCGGTTTTCTGACGGATCGCCGCGATATCTTTTTTGCTGATGTTGTGGAACGGATATTCTTTCCCGTCAAAGATCAGGCTGCCGCCGTCCGCATGCTCCAGAAAGTTGACACAGCGCAGCATCGTCGTTTTTCCCGAACCACTCGGACCGAGGATTGCGACAACATCGCCCTGTTTTACTTTTAAATCTACACCTTTTAATACTTCCAGGCTGCCGAACGCTTTCTTTAATCCTTTAATTTCCAGCATGGCTTATTCCCCTTTTTCTGATATGTACTCAGTTTCTTCTCTCCGATTCCCTGCAGCTTCGTGAGCACAGTGGAGAACAGCAGGTAGATCAGTCCTACTTCAATATACAGTGCCAGCGGCTCATGGGTGCGCGCGACAATCCGCTGCGTTACCATAAACATCTCCGTTACGGTGATATTTGCGGCAAGGGAAGTATCCTTTACCATGGCGATCAGAGAGTTGGAAAGCGGCGGGAAAGCGGTGCGCATCGCCTGCGGAAGGATAATTCTCCGCATGATCTGCAGATACGACATGCCGACACAGTAGCCGGCTTCGAGCTGGCCTGCCGGAACGGCTTCCAGGGCCGCACGCATCGTCTCGGCACTGTAGGCGCCCTCATTCAGGGAAAAGACGAGAACTGCCGCCGGAAACGGATCGATCAGAATACCGGCGCGCGGAAGTCCGTAAAACACAACGAAAAGCTGGACCAGAAGCGGGGTTCCGCGGAAAATCCAGATATAGAAACGTGCAATCTGACGAAGGCCTTTGATGTTTGCAAACTGTACCATAGCCATTGCCGTCGCAATTACAAGTGCAATGGAAAACGAGATTACAGTAAGCGGAATCGTCACCTTAAGGCCCGGCAGAAAGATTTTCCAGAAAGAATCCAGAAGAATATTCCATAATCTTTCGCTCATTTCGATATATCCCCCTTAGTTTTTACATTTTCCTAGATAGGATAACACTTCAAGTCCGCTTCAAGTCAAGTGGTTTTTTCATATACCCCTCCCCCGCATGCAAGAATCCCCGGGAAACACGTTTTTCAACGGCCCCGGGGACACTTATTTATGGTTGGTTTTAAGAGGAAGGATCTTGTCGTTTTTTTATGGTATTATGTTATTTACTGCTTAGTCCTGTGTCACATTAAATGCTCTTGCACCAGGGTATACAGCGGCCGTTCCAAGTTCTTCTTCGATTCGGAGAAGCTGGTTGTATTTTGCAACACGCTCGGTACGGCTCGGTGCACCGGTCTTGATCTGGCAGGTGTTCAGGGCAACAGCCAGGTCTGCGATGGTGGTATCCTCGGTCTCACCGGAACGGTGGGAGGAAATTGCGGTGTAGCCTGCTTTGTGAGCCATTTTGATTGCCTCAAGGGTCTCAGATACAGAACCGATCTGGTTCAGTTTGATCAGGATGGAATTTCCGCAGCCAAGGGAGATACCTTTTGCCAGACGCTCAGTATTGGTTACAAACAGGTCGTCACCGACAAGCTGTACTTTTCCGCCAAGCTCTGCGGTCAGCTCTTTCCAGCCTTCCCAGTCTTCTTCATCCAGAGCATCCTCGATGGAGATGATCGGATATTTCTCTACCAGTGCTTTCCAGTGAGCGATCAGCTCTTTGGAAGTAAATACAGTGCCGGCTTTCGGCAGTTTGTATTCACCCTTGGTTCCTGTCTTCCACTCGGAGGAAGCAGCATCCATCGCGATCTTGAAGTCTCTGCCTGGCTCGTAGCCTGCTTTTTTCACTGCCTCAAGAATGGTCTCGATGGCTTCTTCATCGGATTTCAGAGCCGGTGCAAAACCGCCTTCATCTCCAACCGATGTTGCCAGTCCGCGCTCTTTTAAGATGGCAGCCAGTGCATGGAAGACCTCAGCGCACCATCTTAAGCACTCTTTGAAAGAAGATGCTCCAACCGGCATGATCATGAACTCCTGTACATCCAGGCCGGAAGAAAGTGCGTGGCATCCGCCGTTGATGATGTTCATCATCGGAACCGGCAGACGATTTCCGGAAACGCCGCCGAAGAAGCGGTACAGCGGAATCTCAAGTGCGTTTGCTGCTGCTCTTGCGCAGGCAATGGATACAGCCAGAATGGCGTTTGCACCCAGGCGGGATTTATCCTTTGTTCCGTCCGCATCGATCATAGCTTTATCTACAGCGTAGGTATCGGATGCATCCATACCTTTTAAGGTATCGTTGATGACGGTGTTGATGTTTTCTACTGCTTTCTGCACACCTTTTCCAAGGTATCTTGCTTTATCTCCATCTCGTAATTCCAGTGCCTCAAACTCACCGGTAGATGCGCCGCTTGGTGCCATGCCGCGTCCTACAACGCCTCCTGCAAGAACAACCTCAGCTTCTACGGTTGGGTTTCCTCTGGAATCCAGAATTTCTCTTCCTTTTACTTCCTCAATTTTCAGGCTCTTCACTTTTCGTGTGCTCCTTTCTCGTTTGTTTCTGGAGTTTCCCGCCTGCGAAGTGTCCAGGATCCGCAGACGGGAGATAACAATGATTGATTCACTTTGGTTAGCCTTTACTAACTATAATTCATTATAACTAATTTTTTAAAAACTTGCAAGTGGGTAAAGTGATACTTTTTCTCAGAAATGCAAAAAGTTTTTCTGTTCTTATTTTTCCTGTTTAAATGCCTCTTCCAGCGTATGCCATCCAAGCACTGCACATTTCACTCTTGCCGGCATGTGGGAGATGTCCTTCAGTGCACCAGCCTCCTCGAGTTCGTCAATCTCCTCGTCGGATGCTTCTCCTTTGATCATGCGCAGAAACAGATTTCCCAGGCGCAGTGCCTCGTCCTTCGTCTTTCCGATGATCATGCCGAGCATAATGTCCGCCGATGCCTGCGAAATCGCACAGCCGTCGCCCACGAACGCACCGTCCGTGATCACATCGCCGTCGACTTTTAATTTCAGCCAGATATCATCGCCGCAGCTTGGGTTGACGCCCTCGAGTACGATGTCCGCATCCGGCAGATCATGCTTGAATTCCGGACGCAGATTGTGCTCCGTCAAAATTTCGTTATAAAATCCTCTACTCTCCATAGCCCATTCTCCTTCTGATTGTGGATACACTTTCGATCAGTGCATCAATCTCTTCCGGTGTATTATAAAACATCATGCTGGCTCTTGTCGAACTTCGGACGCCAAGATATTCCAGAAGCGGCTGTGCACAGTGGTGGCCTGCCCGCACATCGATGCCGTCAGAAGAAAGAATTTCGCTCACATCGTGCGGATGCACGCCGTCAATCGTAAACGAAACGATGCCCGTGTGGTTGGCCGGATCTTTGGAACCGAGGATATGAACGTACGGCAGCGCGCCGAGTCCTTCCATAGCACGTTGCGTCAGTTCCAGCTCTTTTTTCTGGATATAATCAAATCCTTTTTCCTGCAGATACCGGATCGCTGCGGCCAGCCCCACCGCACCGGCTGCATTTACCGTTCCCGCCTCAAATTTCTGCGGAACCGGTGCAAAAACGGCTCCGTCGCGGTAAACGGAATCGATCATCTCGCCTCCGGTTAAAAACGGCGGCATTTTTTCCAGCAGTTCCCGTTTTCCATACAGACAGCCGATTCCCATCGGGCCCATCAGCTTATGGCCGGAAAAGGCGAGAAAATCTGCATCCAGCGCCTGTACGTCGACCGGCATATGCGGAACGCTCTGGGCGCCGTCCACAACGACAACGGCTCCCACGCGGTGCGCCATCTCCGTGATTTTCTGGATCGGATTCACGCAGCCGAGCACATTCGATACCTGCGCAACAGCCACAAGACGTGTTCTCTCATTAATGCCCTTTTGGAGCTCCTCATCGGTCAGCTCGCCCTCACTGGTACATTCCAGATAATGGAGCTTTGCCCCAGTCATACGCGACACCATCTGCCACGGAAGCAGATTGCTGTGATGCTCCATGATTGTTACAGCGATCTCGTCGCCTTCCTTTAAAAAGTTCAGGCCATAGCTGTATGCCACAAGGTTCAGGCTTTCCGTTGTATTCCGGGTAAAAATAATCTCCTCCGGCTCTTCTGCATGAATAAACTCCTGTACGGTCTTTCTTGCCTCCTGATGCTCTCCGTCGCCTCCAGGCTTAAAGGATAGAATCCTCGCAGAGGATTTGCATTTTTCTGTTCGTAAAATTCCTGTACTGCAACAGAACGCATGACGGGCGCTGTGCCGTCGCCGCGTTGTCCAGATAGATCGTGTCCATTTGCTGCAGAAGCGGGAAATTTTTTCTGATGTTATCTGTTGTCACGGTCAAGCACCTCCGCAAGCTGTGTTTTTACTTTCTGTTCGATGTCCGCATCGCCGATCTTCTGGATTTTTGCTTCCAGTTTCGCCCGCGCCATCGTATTTTCTGCCTGTGTACGGTCCATGCCGCGCGCACCGAAGTAAAACAGTGTCTCTTCATCGAGTTCTCCGATTGCCGCGCCGTGGCTTCCCTGTACGTTTTCCTCTGCACAGAGGATCACAGGAATCGTCTTGTTGACTACATCATCGCCGAGCAGCAATACCTGTTCTGTCTCTGCTCCGACGGAATCTGCCGAACCGCGCACAAAGTCGATTGTGCCGCGGAAGATCTTTTCCGCCGCATCCATCAGCGTTCCGTCTGCCTGGATCGTGCTCTCGGTTACTTTTCCGAAGTGGCGCACATTCAGATTGACATCAAATTTCTGCTGATTCTGCAGAAGATAGCCGATTTCTGCCTGCAGTGATGCGTGATCCTTCTGCAGTTCGGTCCAGATACCGTCATAGACATCGCCTTTTCCGACAACGACCTGTAAAAGATCCAGTGCACCATTTTCCTCGCAGATGCATCCGACATCATTTAAAAGCTCCTGTCCCTCACCGCGCATCATCACCTGCACGAGCCGGATGCGGCTGTCTTTTTTCGCGTAAAGTTCTGTCCGCACCGCGAGCTGTCCCGCTGCCTGTGCCGGTTCAAATACCTCGAAAACGGTAAGGGAAGCTCCCTCTTCTGCCACCGCGCGGATCTTTCCGGATGAAACCGTCTCTTTTCCCTGTCCGATGGAAAGCGTGACCTGTTTCGTCTGCCCCTCCTTTGCAGAGACATTCCAGTTTTTCGTCTGCTCCGGTGCAAAAAGGACATCCGTCTCTTTTCCTGCCCCGGTATTCATAGCTTCCGGAAAACCCGTTATCTCATCATCCGCAGACGGCTCTTCCGCGCAGATTTCACACGGCGCACCCGCCGCCCATTTTACTTTTGTATCATTTAATCCCAGCCAGTACCATGTTTTCGATGGAAGCTGGTTGATTTTCATGCTGTTCTGTTCTTCCATGTGTCTGGCCTCCTTATCCAATGCTGCCCTTCATCTCGAGGCGGATCAGATTGTTCATCTCCACCGCGTACTCCAGCGGCAGTTCTTTTGAAACATCATCCGCGAATCCGCTGACGATGCACGCTCTCGCATCCTCTTCCGTCATGCCGCGCGACATCAGATAAAGACGGCTTCATCGCTGATGCTTCCGATCTGTGCTTCATGGCCGATGTTCGCATCTTTTGTACGGATATCCATCGCCGGAATCGTGTCCGACCGGGAGATATCATCGAGCATCAGAGACTGG
>ENA-OQNJ01000320-OQNJ01000320.1-human-gut-metagenome-genome-assembly--contig:-NODE-320-length-12703-cov-2.227020_pt1 | contig 12703 bp, 18 predicted proteins | sample MGYA00242630_ERZ504882 | MGnify/ENA primary metagenome ERZ504882 (study PRJEB26092, sample SAMD00036408) | human gut metagenome | host: Homo sapiens | study: EMG produced TPA metagenomics assembly of... | reverse complement strand
GAGAGGGGCACAGGGCGGTTATATGCTTGCCAGAGAGCCGGAAACATATACGGTGGGAACTATTCTGAGACTGACAGAGGGCAGCATGAAGCCGGTAGCCTGCCTGGAGGACGAACCGAATCAGTGCAGCAGAGCCGGGGAATGCGTCACACTCCGTCTCTGGAAGATGCTTGATGAAGCTATTGAGGGAGTGCTGGATAAGGTTACATTGCAGGATCTTAAAGACTGGTATGAAGAGATGGGAAATGATTATGTAATTTGATTTTCCCTCTTGACAACAGTGGATTTATAGAATATTATGTATATAACATATAATTCATATATATTTAGTATGAAATAAGGAGGACGAACTCATGGCAAAAATCTATAAAAATGCAGCGGAACTGGTTGGAAATACTCCTCTCCTTGAGGTTGGAAATCTTGAAAAAGAGCTTGGGCTGGAAGCGAGAATACTTGTGAAGCTTGAGTATTTTAACCCGGCAGGAAGTGCCAAAGACCGTATCGCCCTGAGTATGATCGAAGACGCTGAAGAGAGAGGCGTTCTGAAGCCTGGCGCAGTGATCATCGAGCCTACATCAGGTAACACCGGAATCGGTCTTGCTTCTCTTGCTGCAATCAAAGGATACAGAGTGATACTTACGATGCCTGAGACAATGAGTGTTGAGAGAAGGAATATTCTGAAAGCATACGGTGCAGAAATCGTATTGACAGATGGAACAAAAGGTATGAATGGCGCAATCGCCAAAGCAAACGAACTTGCGAAGGAATATGAGAACAGTTTTATTCCGGGACAGTTTGATAACCCTGCAAATCCTGCGATCCACAAAAAGACCACAGGTCCGGAAATCTGGAGAGACACAGACGGACAGGTAGATGTTTTTGTGGCAGGTGTTGGTACAGGCGGAACGATCACCGGTGTTGGTGAATATCTGAAATCCCAGAATCCTGACGTGAAAGTAGTGGCAGTAGAGCCTGCAACTTCCCCTGTACTTTCTCAGGGAAAGAGCGGTCCGCATAAGATTCAGGGAATCGGTGCGGGATTTGTTCCGAAGGCATTAAATACAGAGGTTTATGATGAGGTTTTTCCGGTTGAGAATGAGGATGCGTTTTACAGTTGGCAAGCTGATTGCCAAACATGAGGGAATTCTTGTTGGTATTTCTTCCGGTGCGGCTCTCTATGCGGCAATCCAGCTGGCTAAGAGACCGGAGAATAAAGGTAAAAACAATCGTAGCTCTTCTTCCGGATTCCGGTGACCGTTACTATTCTACTCCATTATTTGTGTAAATAAAAAGCCCTTTTTAGGCGTTTTTTATTTTACATAAATGTGTTAGAATAGATATGCTGTACAAATGATTTTTATGTAACTGTTCAGTATTTTGCAGAACAGCTATCATAACATAAGTAAAATTATCATAAACAATAATATTCCGTGTAATCGGATCACAGAACAGGATGGAATAAAAATGAGAAAAGCAATTATCGCAATGAGCGGCGGAGTGGACAGCTCTGTGGCAGCTCTGCTTACAAAAGAAACCGGTGATGAATGTATCGGTGCTACCATGAAATTATTTCACAATGAGGACATAGGAGTAAAGAGAGAGAAAACCTGCTGTTCTCTGGATGATGTGGAGGATGCCAGAAATGTCTGCTACAGAATGGGGATCAGGTACTATGTTTTTAACTTTCCGAGAGGTTTAAAGAGGATGTTATGGACCGCTTTGTGGATGCCTATGAGCATGGAGCCACGCCAAATCCCTGCATTGACTGCAATCGTTATCTGAAATTTGACAAGATGTTTCAGAGAATGCGTGAACTGGAGTATGATTATATTGTAACCGGACATTATGCACGTGTGGAATATGATGAGGAGAAGAACCGTTACTTATTAAAGTAAAGCTGTGGATGATACGAAGGATCAGAGTTATGTGCTTTATATGCTGACACAGGAGCAGCTTGCGCATATTTCCCTGCCTCTTGGCGGGCTTCGCAAAACGGAAGTGCGTGAGATCGCAGAGAAGCATGGCTTTGTTAATGCCAGAAAGCATGACAGCCAGGATATCTGTTTCGTACCGGACGGTGATTATGCTAAAGTTTATTGAACAGTACACAGGACGTAAACTCAATCCCGGGTGATTTGTAGATACAGAAGGAAACATTCTTAGGTAAACATAAAGGAATCATCCACTATACACTTGGCCAGAGAAGAGGACTTGGTATTCCGGCAGCATCCAGACTGTATGTGTGTGATATTTCTCCAAAGACCAATCAGGTGGTTCTGGGAAATAATGAGGATCTTTTCCATTCGGAACTGACTGCAACAAAGGTCAATCTGATTTCCTGTGAATCTCTGAAGGAGCCAATGAGACTGAAAGCAAAGATCCGTTACCGTCATCCGGAGCAGGAGGCCGTAGCATGGCAGACGGAAGATGGAGTGCTGCACGTGCGTTTTGATAAACCACAGAGAGCTATCACCAGAGGGCAGGCAGTTGTGTTATATGATGGAGATATCGTTGTAGGCGGCGGCGTGATTGAAAATTGTATTAAATGACAGATTTTCCTTGTCTTTCGCATTTTGTCGGACTGTCTTATCTGCACTGTTTTTTGGAAACGTTATAGTTATTAGCTATTAAACGCTATAGAAAATTTCCTATTGACGTACTAGGAATTAAATGGTAATATACAACTATGCTAAATCATATCAAATCGATATGAAAAGCGTAGAAACAAAATGACTTGCAGATAAGGGGCTTAAGAGCCGGAATCAGTTTTGCAGAGAAAAAGATTATTATAAATCAGAGAAAGATGAGGATATACACATGAGCAAAAAAAATCGAAAGAAAAGACAGACATTTCAAATTTGAAACATTACAGCTTCACGTAGGACAGGAGAGTCCGGATCCGGTTACAGATGCAAGAGCAGTACCAATTTATCAGACATCTTCTTATGTATTCAGAAACTGCGATCATGCAGCTGCACGTTTCGGACTTGCAGATGCAGGTAACATTTACGGACGTCTTACAAACCCGACTGAAGATGTATTCGAGAAAAGAATCGCAGCGCTTGAAGGCGGTTCTGCGGCACTTGCAGTAGCATCCGGTGCAGCAGCGATCACATATACAATTGAGAATCTTGCACAGCAGGGAGACCACATTGTAGCAGCCAAGAATATTTACGGCGGAACAACAAACCTTCTGGAGCATACACTTCCGGCTTATGGAATCACAACAACATTCGTTGATGTATTTGATCTTGAAGAAGTAGAGAACGCAATTCAGGATAACACTAAAAGCTGTTTACATCGAGACTCTTGGAAACCCGAACTCTGATGTAGTTGATATTGAAGCTATCGCAAAGATTGCTCATGCACATAAGATTCCGCTTGTAGTGGATAACACATTTGCAACACCTTACCTTGTAAGACCAATCGAATATGGTGCAGATATCGTTGTTCATTCTGCAACTAAATTCATCGGTGGACATGGTACAACAATCGGAGGTGTGATCGTTGAGAGTGGTAAATTTGACTGGGAAGCATCAGGTAAATTCGCATCTCTGACAGAACCGAACCCAAGCTATCATGGCGTAAGCTTTACAAAGGCATGCGGACCGGCAGCATTTGTCACAAAGATTCGTGCAATTCTTCTTCGTGATACAGGTGCAACCATCTCTCCGGTAAGTTCATTCATTTTCCTTCAGGGACTTGAAACACTGTCACTTCGTGTTGAACGCCATGTAGAGAATGCACTGAAAGTTGTTCAGTACTTAAATAACCATCCACAGGTAGAGAAAGTTCATCATCCGTCTGTATCCACAGATCCGGTTCAGCAGGAGCTTTATAAGAAATACTTCCCGAACGGCGGCGGTTCCATCTTTACATTTGAGATTAAAGGTGATGCGCAGAAGGCAAAGGACTTCATTGATAATCTGGAACTGTTCTCATTGCTTGCCAATGTAGCTGATGTTAAATCTCTTGTTATCCATCCGGCTACAACAACACACAGCCAGTGCACAGAAGAAGAACTTCTCGATCAGGGTATCAAACCAAATACAATTCGTCTTTCCATTGGTACAGAGAATATTGACGATATCATTCAGGATCTTGATGAAGCATTTAAGGCAGTTGCTGAATAATACAGATATAACATCCTTATATATTGTATAAATAAAACATGAATAAAAAGACCATCTTCCGGATTTTCCCCCATATCTGCAAGATTGGCTTTTTTGGAATGTTTCAATTGTATGGTTTACAGACTTGACAAATTATAAAAATACTATATAATACAGAAATGCAAATAAGTTGCAAATGTAAATAAGTTGCAAATACAAATAAAGTGCAAATATAAGGAGAACTATATGTCAGAGATTATATTAGATTCAGTAATAGACAGCATCAAGCTGCTACCTTTTCTTTTTCTTACTTATCTGTTTATGGAATGGCTGGAGCATAAGACAGGTGCGGCAGCACGAAAGAGAATCCGTACAGCCGGAAAATTCGGACCGGTATGGGGTGGACTTCTGGGAGTGATCCCACAGTGTGGATTTTCGGCAGCGGCATCCAGCCTTTTTGCCGGACGTGTGATCACAGTGGGAACTTTGATCGCGGTGTATCTGTCTACTTCAGATGAAATGTTTCCGATCATGATCTCCAATGCAGTTCCTGTAGTTACAATTGTGAAAATCCTGACCTGCAAAGCGGTGATCGGAATACTTTCCGGCCTGGTGCTGGAGTATGTTTACACACATATTCTGAAGAAACAGGAACCTGATGTGGATATTCATGAAATCTGTGAAGAAGAACGCTGCCATTGTGAACATGGAGTTATTTCTTCAGCAGCATTTCACACATTAAAAGTTTTTGTGTACATTTTCTTGATTTCTCTTGTTTTAAATATTATCATTGGATTAGTCGGAGAAGAGACACTGGCAGGACTTTTTACAGGAACACCGATTGCAGGTGAACTGATCGCAGCTTTAGTGGGACTGATTCCTAACTGCGCTTCTTCTGTAGTAATCACCCAGTTATATCTAGATCATATTATCGGAGCCGGGGCGATGATGGCGGGACTTCTTGTAAATGCAGGAGTTGGGCTTCTGATTCTGTTTCGTTTGAACAGAGACAGGGTTCAGAATCTGAAAATTGTGGGAGTACTTTATGGACTTGGTGTATTCTGGGGAATTATTATTGAATTTGCAGGAATTGTTTTCTGATCAACCGGGTCTGTCCTGTCAGAAGAAGCTGATTTGTTACTGTTCACACATCACTATCCCGCGAGGTGTTTTGGCATGAATATGCCAAAATCCCGAGACATACAAGCCAAAATTCCATTGCCGCAGGCAATCTGGAATGAATTTTGGCTAAGTTACTGTGAACGGAGTGAACAGTAACGCTGATTTTAGGAGGAATGATAAAATTATGGCAGGAAGCAGTTATGCGACAGCAAGCCGCAGAAAAATACTTGAATATTTGAAAAACAGTAATGACCATACGGTTACAGCTGCTGATGTGGATGAGTATCTGAAGAAACATGACAGTGAGGTAAATATCACAACCATTTACCGCTATCTGGACAAGCTTGCAAAGGATGGAACTGTGATCAAATATGTTGCAGAGAAAGGTTGCCAGGCTGCTTATCAGTATGTAGAACCGGGACGGGGATGTGAACAGCATCTGCACCTGAAGTGTGTAAAATGTGGAAAGATCATTCATCTGGAATGTCATTTTATGGAAGAAATTTCTCATCATATTGAAGAAAGTCATGGATTTACCCTGCAGTGTAAGAATTCTATTTTGTATGGAGTCTGTAAAGAATGTAAAGGCAGTGGCGAAGACTGTTGACTGTTTCTGTCAGATGATGTAAACTGAAATACAACTGTTTGGTCAAATTGACTGCGAAGCAGTATGGTGAAGAGAAAAGACAGCGAAATTGCTGTAAGTACCGGTAAAAATAACAGATAATATATGAAATCATAAAAGAAGGCAATAATGAGAAAACAGAAGAGACAGATGTGTGTAAGAAGAATGTTATTAGTTTTTTCTGGCGTGTGTATTAATATGTGCAGCACCCCCGTCTGCAGCACAGGCGGCAATAATGCAGACTGCTAAGAATTCAACAGTGCAAAAGAAAAAAACATCCACGAAAACAGTTACAATAGAGACTTCAGGAGGAATTACAAAAAAGAAAGTGAAAAGCGGTGGTTCTGTGATTCTTCCTGTGGAAGTGAATAAGAGGGGATATACATTTCTGGGATGGTCAACAGTTCCCGGACAGACCTGTAATCCAATGTATCAGGCATATCAGAAAATTCAGGTTACGAAAAATATTCATCTTTATCCGGTGAAGTATAAATGGAATCAGGAACCGGATATTTATGCAGGCGGTCTTGCGGACAGTGTGGAGAAATATGATAAGATTATTTTTGTGGGAGATTCCCGCACAGCAATGCTTCGCAGTACTCTGAAGCAGCAATGCAGTTCTGACAGTTTAAAGAAAGTTGGATTTGTATGCAAGACAGGAGAAGGGCTTGACTGGATGAAAAAATACGGAGAAAAGGAACTGCTGAATGAAATAAGCGGGATGGATGACAATGCGAAGCCGGTGGCAGTTATTTTCAATCTGGGAGTAAATGACCTGATCCACAAAAACAGGGAGTCCATCAGTTATGATTCTGTTGCGTCAGACTATGCTTCTTATATGAATGGATTATCCAGAAAGCTGACTGCCAGGAACTGTGAATTATTTTATATGTCTGTGAATCCATGTAATACGGCAATGAAATCCACGCGGAAGGAGTCTGAGATCCGCGGATTTAATAACAGACTCAGACAGAGACTGAACGGGAATTTTACATGGATCAACAGTTATTCTTATCTGATGAGATGTGGTTATACGACTCGCTGTGAATTTCGCGGTTATACAGATGATGGTGTTCATTATTCTATGAGGACTTATAAGAGAATTTATGCATATGCAATAAAACAGATCAGATAATCCTGACTGAAACCCGGAGACAGAATACTGTTCTCCGGGTTATCTGTGTGTATCAGTAAATACGAAAGTTGTAGCTGTGAAAGAGTTAAACAGTTATCAAAGGATCACAAAAGGTAACAGGAGGAGAGAAACATGAGAAGTGAAAGCTTCAGAAAAGGAGTTAAGGATGGTATTCCCATAGGACTGGGATATTTTGCTGTATCGTTTACATTTGGCATGATGGCAGTTGCTGATGGACTGAGTATCTGGCAGGCTGTGCTGATCTCATTGACAAACGTGACTTCAGCAGGGCAGTTTGCAGGACTTGAGATCATGGTAATGAGCGGTTCTTACTGGGAGATGGCACTGACACAGCTGATCATTAATCTGAGATATTGTCTGATGTCATTTTCCCTTGCTCAGAAATTCAGAAGAGATGAATCTTTGGTTCACCGCTATATTGCAGCATTTGGTGTGACGGATGAGATTTTCGGGATCAGTGCCAGTCAGCCCGGAAAGGTAAGCGCATTTTATAATTATGGTGCCATGTGTGTGGCAATCCCGGGATGGGTACTTGGAACCCTGGCAGGAGCAATTTCCGGAAATCTTCTTCCGAATTTTATGATGAGTGCACTCAGCGTGGCTATTTACGGTATGTTCCTTGCAATTATTATTCCTCCGGCAAAGCAGAATAAGGCAGTACTGGCAGTTGTCGTGGCAGCAATGCTGATCAGCACTTTGTTTAAAGTGATTCCGTTTCTGTCGGAGGTTTCGTCAGGTTTTGTGATCATTATTACTACACTGATTGTGGCAGGGGCTGCCGCATACTTCTGTCCGATAGAGGATGAGAAAGAGGAGGAGGGTGTTCATGAGTCATAATATTTATATTTACATTCTGGTAATGGCAGCAGTTACATATCTGATCCGTATGCTCCCGCTTGCTCTTTCCAGAAAAGAGATCACAAGTCCGTTTATCAGATCATTTCTGTACTATGTTCCCTACGCATGTCTGGCAGCCATGACATTTCCGGCGATCCTTTTTGCCACAGACAGTGTGATCTCGGCTGCTGTGGGATTTATTGTGGCACTGATCGCGGCATATAAGGAGAAAAGTCTTCTTACAGTTGCGTTATTCGCATGTGCTGCGGTATTTATTATGGAAAGAATACTGGAATTTGCAGTGTAAAAGTTGATAAAAAACGGATACATAACCACAGCTGAATGGTGTGTATCCGTTTTTTGTTGCGTAATATTGTGACCGGCAGCTGAAGCAGATAAGCTGTCTGTTATTTGCTGCAGTTTCAGACAGTTTTTTATTTCAGAAAGCTTACATCAATTTCACCGTCAAATACTGTGGCAGCCGGGCCTGTCATGTAAACAAGATTCTCCTGTCTGTTCCAGAAAATCTGCAGGTCACCGCCGAGAAGTTTTACAGTGACAGGACTGTCACCGTCTACATGTCCGTTCAGAACAGAAGCGACTGCTACCGCACATGCACCTGTGCCGCAGGCAAGAGTTTCGCCTGAACCGCGTTCCCATACACGCATTTTTACAGTATGTTCATCGATCACTTCTACAAATTCAGTGTTTACACGATCCGGAAATGCAACATGATTCTCGAAAGCCGGGCCGATCTTTTCAATATCCAGATGGTCAATATCATCCATATAAACAATAGCGTGGGGATTTCCCATGGAAACAGCGGTTATGTAATAGATTTTTCCGTTTACATCCAGAGGTTCATTGATAACTTCCTCCTTCTCTGACACTACCGGAATCTGTCTGGCGGTCAGGATCGGAGAACCCATATTTACCTTAACCTGGGATACCTTTCCGTTTTCTACAGTAAGATCCAGATATTTGATGCCGCTTTTTGTAGCAACAGAAATATGTTCTTTGTCTACGATGCCGTAGTCATAGGCATATTTGGCAACACAGCGGATACCGTTTCCGCACATGGCACCCTGGGAACCGTCAAGATTATACATATCCATCTCGCAGTCTGCGATTTTGGATGGCTTGATCAGGATCAGTCCGTCGGAACCGATACCAAAGTGTACGGTCACTGACATATCTGGCTACTGCGGAAGGATTTTCCACAGTTTCCTCAAAACAGTTTACATATACGTAATCATTTCCAATACCATGCATTTTTGTAAATTTCATCAGAAAAGCCTCCTTATTTGGTTAAATATTTATACACCTCTTGTATCATATAGAAAAAATGTTATGAAAAAGTGAAAATTACGAATCTTTTACCGGGAAAGTTTTTCTGTGATCTTCATGTAAAAAAACATTTTGCCCTTCCCGGAACAGTTATGTATTATACATTATATGGAAAATATATCTGTTATTCAAGTTTTACCTTGCATTTTATAGAAAGTATGTTAAAATTAAAAACAAAAATAATACAACCGAAACGCATAATTATACGCTGTTGTCTGAAGAAGGTAAAAAGAATGGCAGCCGTAGATATACTTTCGGATGCGAGGAGGAAAAAAGATGAAAGATCAAAAGAGATTTGCAGCTCTTGCACTCAGTGCAGTAATGGTATTTTCCATGGCAGGAGGCGTATCCGCAGCTCAGAAAGTTGAATCCAAAGATGATCTTGCAGGAGCAACAATCGGTGTTCAGCTTGGTACAACAGGTGACCTTGATGCATCTGATTATGAGAAAGATGGTTCTACAGTAGAACGTTACAGCAAGGGAAGTGAAGCTGTTCAGGCATTAAAGGCAGGACAGATCGACTGTGTGATCATCGATTCACAGCCGGCTCAGAAATTTGCTGAGAATAATGATGATCTCAAGATTCTGGATGAGCCATTCGAGGAAGAAGAATATGCAATCTGCTTAAAGAAAGGCAATGATGAACTTCTTGACAAGATTAACGGAGCTCTCAAGGAACTGAAAGAGGATGGAACTATCGACAGCATCATGGACAATTACATTGGTGAGGATGCCGGTAAGACTCCATATGAATCACCGGAAGATGTTGACCGTTCCAATGGAACTCTGGTAATGGCTACTAACGCTGAGTTCGAACCATATGAATATCATGAAGGTGATGATATCGTTGGTATCGATGCTGATATCGCTCAGGCAATCTGTGATAAGCTTGGATATGAACTGAAAATTGAAGATATGGAATTCGATTCCATCCTTCCGGCAGTACAGTCCGGCAAAGCAGACTTCGGTGCAGCTGGTATGACTGTAACAGAAGACCGTAAATCAAGCGTTGACTTTACAGATACCTATGCAGATGCAAGCCAGGTAATTATTGTAAAGAAATAAGTATTAAAATAACAAATAACAGAGCTGTTGACGATTTGCCAACAGCTCTCTTTTCGGAACAGAGGTTTTTATGAATAATCCTATGATATTAGCGAGTGTAAAAGAAGATTTTTATCTGAACTTTATTAAAGATGACCGCTATCTCTGGCTTCTGGATGGTCTGAAAACAACCCTTATTATCACAGTATTTGCGGTAATTGTAGGTCTGATCATCGGTTTCCTTGTGGCAATCATCCGTTCTGCGCACGATAAGTCAGGCTCCTTTAAGATCCTCAATGCGATCTGCAGAGTTTATCTGACTGTAATTCGTGGAACACCAACCATGATCCAGCTGTTGATCATGAATTTTGTAATTTTTGGTGCTGTAAGCATTAACAAGATCATTGTAGGCGGACTTGCCTTTGGTATCAACTCAGGTGCCTATGTAGCTGAGATTGTCCGTTCCGGTATCATGTCCATTGACCAGGGACAGACAGAGGCAGGACGAAGCCTTGGTCTGAATTTCAGCCAGACCATGCGACTGATCATTATCCCGCAGGCATTTAAGAATGTACTTCCTGCGCTGGTAAATGAATTTATCGTGCTGATCAAAGAGACATCCATCATCGGTTATATCGGTATGATGGACCTGACAAAAGGAGCTATGCTGATCCAGAGCCGTACATACAATGCGTTCTGGCCTCTGATGGCAGCAGCAGCGATTTACCTTGTGATCGTTGGAATCCTTACATGGGGGATGAATAAACTGGAAAGGAGATTAAGAACCAGTGAGCGATAAGAATGTACTGATCCAGGTAAAGGATCTGAAGAAAGCTTTTGGTACAAATCAGGTTCTCGATGGAATAACAACAGATATCTGTCAGGGAGAAGTAGTAGCCGTCATTGGTCCTTCCGGTTCCGGTAAATCTACTTTCCTGAGATCACTGAATCTTCTGGAGGTTCCGACAGGCGGACAGATCCTCTTTGAAGGAACTGATATTACAGATCCGAAGGTTGACATTAACAGACACCGTCAGAAGATTGGAATGGTATTCCAGCAGTTTAATCTTTTTCCGCATAAAACGGTAAAACAGAATATTATGCTGGCACCTGTAGAACTGAAGCTGATGACAAAGGATGAAGCTTCAAAGAAAGCGGATGAGCTTCTGGCACGTGTAGGTCTTCCGGACAAAGCCAATGCATATCCGGATATGCTTTCGGGCGGGCAGAAACAGCGTATTGCCATTGCACGTTCTCTTGCCATGAATCCGGATGTGATGCTTTTTGATGAGCCAACTTCCGCACTTGACCCTGAGATGGTAGGTGAGGTTCTGGAATTGATGAAAGAACTTGCGCAGTCAGGTATGACCATGGTTGTAGTTACTCATGAGATGGGATTTGCAAGAGAAGTGGCAACAAGAGTTCTTTTTATTGATGACGGTAAGATACAGGAAGAGAATACTCCGAAAGAATTTTTCGCGAATCCGAAGAATCCTAGACTGAAAGACTTCCTTTCAAAGGTTTTATAAGATGCTGAGAAAATTTAACAGTTTCATAGAAAAATGGATGGCCCTGGTGACACCGACCTGTCTGTTGCTGGGGGTGTGCTTTCCTGATATTGCCAAATGCGGTCTGCCTTATGTGCCGGCCGTATTTGCATTTATGACATTTGCCGGGGCGTTGAAGTCAAGATTTAAAGATGTGGCAAATGTATTCCGACATCCGGGCTCACTGCTTATTATCATGCTTCTGGTCCATGTGGTAATTCCGACAGCAGCCTGCGGGGCAGGTCATCTTTTCTTTAGGAAATAACATGGAGCTGATCACCGGAATGGTACTGGAGTTTGCAGTTCCCACTGCAGTGGTAAGTCTGATGTGGGTGACGATTTATGATGGAAACAGTCCTCTGTCGTTGTCTCTGGTAGTGCTGGATACGGTACTGGCACCTTTTCTGATCCCGGCTACGCTGAAGATCCTGCTGGGCTCTGCGGTGACCATAGATCCTGCCAGGATGATGCGGGAACTGATATTTATGGTTGCGTTTCCTGCTGTTGTTGCGATGGTATTAAATCAGATCACAGATGGAAAAGTAATGGAAACATGGCCGGGAAAGCTGGCGCCTTTTTCAAAGCTGGCACTGATATTTGTGGTAACGTCCAATTCTTCCAAAGTAGCACCATATATCCGGGATATGAATATGCAGAGGGTGAAGGTTGCACTGGCAATCCTTGTCCTAGCTGCTTCCGGATATGCACTCGGCTGGTTTGTGGCGTATATCTTCCGAAAGGATCGCAGTACGGCGGTTTCCATGATGTATGGAACCGGGATGCGCAATATCAGCGCAGGAGCGGTGATCGCAGCCGCATATTTTCCGGGTGAAGTTATGTTTCCGGTAATGATCGGAACTCTGTTTCAGCAGGTGTTGGCAGCATTGTTCGGAAAGCTTCTGGCACAGAAAAA
>ENA-OQNJ01000318-OQNJ01000318.1-human-gut-metagenome-genome-assembly--contig:-NODE-318-length-12720-cov-2.791154_pt1 | contig 12720 bp, 14 predicted proteins | sample MGYA00242630_ERZ504882 | MGnify/ENA primary metagenome ERZ504882 (study PRJEB26092, sample SAMD00036408) | human gut metagenome | host: Homo sapiens | study: EMG produced TPA metagenomics assembly of... | reverse complement strand
TTTTCATCACGCATCAGATGACGTACATACAGATCTCCGTAGTGCCGCCTTCTTTCAATATAACTTTTGCACCTCCGAAATCGGTCAATGTCAGTACCGTTGGAAGGTCATCTACCAATTCTTTGATTTTATTATCATTATAAGAGAAGTTCAGGTTGGTACTCCAGCTGAAGTTGTCAGTGAACTGCTCGTACCATCCGATATTGAATTCAAAGCCTTTGTTTCTACATTACCGGCGTTTACATAACGGTTTCTCAAGCCTGATTCGTAAGGAGCCGCAACGGAGAAGAACTGATTTTTAGTGTTGGTTTTATAATAAGTCAGGTTGATATTCAGTCGGTTCTGTAAGAATGTACCGTCAAAACCAATTTCTAAAGAATGGGTTTTTTCCGGCTTCAATGTTCTGAACGGAGCTTTGTCGGGGGGAGTGATGGCACCTTGAGAACCTAGAGAATAGAGCAGATTACTCATGAATACAGGTACGTCATTACCTACGATAGAATAGCTTGCACGGAATTTGAACAAATCAATGTTCTTACCCATATCTACAAATTTGTTCAGCAGGACACTACCTCCAAAAGAGGGATAAAAGAATGAACAGCTTTCTGTGAAAGCCAATGCCGAAGACCAGTCATTACGTGCTGATATATCAAGGAATATGCCTTCACGGTAACCGAGTTGTGCGGTGGCGAATACTGAGTTCAGCCGTTTTTGGGTCATCCAGTTGTCATCTTTGCCCACGGTGGACATATTGCCATAATAGTTGTTCGGAGTAAAGATGTTCGGATAAAAAATGTTTCCGGAACCGGGCTGTGAGAACTGGGAACCCTCGCCCCATAGGTCTACATGAGAGGTTTTGGTTTTTGTAAAACTGGAACCTGCGGTAGCGGATAGAGAAAAATCATTGAATGTATGGTTGTAGCTTACTAAAACATCGCCATAAAGTTGGTCGCTGAAATAGCGGTTGTCTTTCATGCGTCCCATCGGATAAAGGTTTCCTACGCTGGATGCGTAAGCATTGTGTACCCAGTGTTCTTCTCCTCTTTCGTAACGCATACGTCCTTGGATATTCAGATCCGGAGTAATGTTCCATTTGATGCTTCCGCCGAATTCATAGCGGTTACGGTCGGTGATAGGGGTCTGTCTGTTCAACATCCAATATGGATTACCGAATTGCTGTTGTTGTGTATTTGTCCAGTTTTGGACATAGCAGCCTCTTGCGGGATCATATACCTCGAAGTTCTCTTTATAGCCATTCCAGTCTTCTCCTCTAGGGAAGAGATAAACACCGGTCAGCGGATTCCATAAGTAACCGGCAGCTGCCTGATTGGTGATGTGCTGGTTGGTAAACTTGGCCGTGAAATCAATATGAATGTCTTTCAGAATATTGAAACCTACTTTTGAATTCAAATTGTGGCTTCGGTAGTCATTCTGGGGAGTGATGCCTTGTGAATAGACATTGGCATAGGAAAAATAAGATTGGATATTTTCATTGCCTCCGCTTAAGGAGATGGAGTTATTCGTTGTAAATCCGGTACGGAAGAATTTTTTTGCATAGTTTGGAGCTTTGCTGCTTAGTTTCTCACCCCAGCTGAAAGTACCGTTGTCGCTCATTCCATAAGTAGTCTGGAATTCGGGTAGCACCATTGGGCTCTCCATCGTGGTGTTGCTGGATACATTAACGGAAACTTTACCCGACTGTGCTGATTTGGTGGTAATCATAATGGCGCCATTGGCTGCTACCGCACCATAAAGCGCTGCTGCCGATGCACCTTTCAGCAAAGTGATTTGGGCGATGTCGTCCGGATTGATTGTAGACATGGCGTCACCACCGTCTCGCTGGCCTCCGTAGTTGCTGTCTACTTGTGAGTTGGTGATATTCATCATGACAGGAACTCCGTCTACTACTACTAACGGTTGGTTGTTACCGCTGATGGACTTATTGCCACGGAACAGAATCTTGGAAGAACCGCCGGCTCCGGTTGAGTTCGGTGTGATCATCATACCGGCACTTTTACCTTGCAGGGAGTTAATCATATTGACGCTCTTGATGTCATTAACGTCTTTACCTCCTACTGTTTGCGCAGAATAGGTCAGTGTTTCGGATTGGCGTTTAATACCCATTGCCGTTACTACGACTTCACCCAGTGTTTCTGTATCCGATGCCATTTTTACGTTGATTACTGTACGTCCGTTTACAGGTTCCTCTATGGTTTTCATACTTAAATAGGAGAATACCAGAATGTCTTTGTCACCGGCTTGCAGGGTATACTTTCCGTCGAGGTCGGTCACTGTTCCGATAGTTGTACCTTTAATTAATACGTTTGCGCCGATCAGAGGTTCGTTAGCGTCTTTATCTATTACAGTACCGCTGACTGTATGCGTTTGTGCATACAATGCTGTTACAAACACTCCCAATAGGAATGTCAGGAAAAAAGTAAAAATTCGTCTCATAAGGTTAGATTTTGAGGTTCGTTCTTAATTAGATTTTTGTTTTCAGATTAAATAATAGGTTTGTTGATAATTGGGCATGTTTACCCAATAGGTTTGATTTGATAGTTTTTCGCATAGGCATTCAGTTTAAGGTTAACTTATCAAGGTTTATTTATTAAGGTTTCTGTTAATCTCTCTTTAAGTCGGTCAACATTATTAATACAAATATCATAACCGGGTTACTAAACAAAAACTTATATTTTTTGTATTTTATCTCATTCTTGTTTTCTTATTTTGAAATAAATACTTATGTTTGTGTAAACCTTAAATTAAAAATGACCTATGAACCTTAATGATAACCGTTTAATTATTAAAACCTTGAAGTCGGGAGATCAAAAAGTATTTTCCCTGGTTTATGCTTCTTATTACAAGCCGCTATGTTTGTTTTGTTCCTCGTATGTTTCTCTTGAAGAGGCTGAAGAGATAGTGCAGGATTTGATGATGTATGTGTGGGAAAAACGTGAGTTGCTGGTAGAGGACTTGTCGCTGTAAATCTTTCTTATTTACCAGTGTCAGGAACAGGGCATTGAATTCAATCACCCGTTCCCATATTACCCGTCAGGTATATGAAGAATATCAGAGCCAACAGTTGAAATCTCTGCCGGCATTGGATTCTTGTTATGGCACGGAGTTGTTTAATGCCTATATGGAAGCCCTTCATTCTCTTCCTAAAGAACTGCAAAGAGTATATGTTATGAGTCGGTATAAACAACTGACCCATAAAGAAATTGCTGACAAGCTGGAGGTGTCGGTGCAGACTGTCAATTATCGGATAGGCAAAGCTCTTCAGTTTTTTCGTATTAGATTGAAAGATTTTTGCCTAGAATAGTCGCTTCAATCACCCGAGGGAAATATTCGTATTCCAACTGGTGCACCCGTATTGCCAATGTATCTGGCGTGTCAGTGGGCAATACCGGACAGGTGGCTTGGAAAATGGTATTTCCTTCATCATATCGTTCATTTATATAATGGATGGTGATGCCGCTTTCCTTTTCATGGGAAGCTATGACAGCTTGGTGCACGCGGGAACCGTACATACCTTTACCACCGAACTTGGGAAGGAGGGCCGGATGAATATTTACTATTTTATTCGGATAATCATGCAAAATGGCATCAGGTACTTTCAAGAGGAAGCCTGCCAGTACAATAAAGTCAATATGATATTGGTGCAGTATTTCCAGTGCTTTCCCGTCGGCAAAGTCTTGGGCTGTGAGGATAAGTGACGGAACACTCAGTCTTTCAGCTCGCTTGAGTACACCGGCCTGTGCTTTGTTGACGATAACCAATGCTACTTCAGCTGTTCTTTTCTCTAAAAAATACCGAATAATTCTTTCAGCATTCGTGCCTTCTCCTGAAGCTAAAATTGCGATTTTCTTCATGATGTTCTCTATTTTGGTGCACATAAAACAAAAAAATGTGCAAAATTCTGCATTTATTTGCCTGAATATTTGCTCAGCCCAAGAAATATTTATTCCTTTGCAACCGCAAAGAAAATAAAATAATTCAATTTATTAACTAAAAAATTAAAGTTATGTCTGAAATTGCATCAAGAGTAAAAGCTATTATCGTTGATAAATTAGGTGTAGAAGAATCAGAAGTTACAACAGAAGCAAGCTTCACTAACGATCTGGGCGCAGATTCACTGGATACTGTAGAGCTGATTATGGAATTCGAAAAAGAATTCGGTATTTCTATTCCTGATGATCAGGCTGAGAAAATTGGTACAGTAGGTGACGCCGTTTCTTATATCGAAGCTAACGCTAAGTAATTATCCTTATTTTATAATATGGAATTAAAAAGAGTAGTAGTAACAGGTCTTGGTGCTCTTACTCCTGTAGGTAACAATGTTGCAGAAACATGGGAAAACCTGGTGAAGGGGGTAAGCGGGGCAGGACCTATTACTCATTTCGATGCGTCTAAATTCAAGACTCATTTTGCATGCGAAGTGAAGAATTTCAATGGAACTGATTACATTGACCGTAAAGAACTTCGCAAAATGGATCTGTATACACAGTATGCCATTGCAGCTGCTAAAGAAGCGGTGGAGGATTCTGGAATGGACCTCGAAAAAGAAGATTTGAATAGAATAGGTGTAATTTACGGTGTAGGTATCGGAGGTATTCATACTTTTGAAGAGGAAGTAGCTAATTATACACTGAATAAAGATACTGTCGGACCGAAATTCAACCCATTCTTCATCCCCAAAATGATAGCTGATATTGCATCGGGACAGATCTCTATCATGTATGGTTTCCACGGTCCTAACTTCACAACAACTTCTGCCTGTGCATCTTCATCAAATGCTATTGCCGATGCATTTAACTATATCCGTTTGGGTAAAGCAAATGTAATTGTGGCAGGTGGTGCGGAAGCTGCTATTTTTGAAGCTGGTTTGGGCGGTTTTAACGCTATGCATGCTTTGTCTACCCGTAATGATGATCCGGAACGTGCATCCCGTCCGTTTAGTGCAAGCCGTGATGGCTTTGTGATGGGTGAAGGCGCAGGCTGTCTGATTTTGGAAGAATTGGAACATGCAAAAGCACGTGGTGCCAAGATTTATGCGGAACTTGCCGGTGTAGGCGCTTCTGCCGACGCTTATCACTTGACAGCTTCTCATCCGGAAGGATTGGGCGCTAAACTGGTTATGTTGAACGCATTGGAAGATGCGGAATTGAAACCGGTAAGATATTGATTATATCAATGTACATGGAACTTCAACTCCTGTAGGTGATGTTTCAGAAGTGAAAGCTATCAAGGATGTATTTGGAGATCACGCTTATAAACTGAATATCAGCTCTACTAAGTCTATGACAGGACACTTGTTGGGTGCTGCCGGTGCGGTAGAAGCTATTGCCAGCGTATTGGCTGTGAAGAATGACATTGTTCCGCCCACTATCAACCATGAGGAAGGTGATAATGATGAAAACATTGATTATAACTTGAACTTCACGTTCAACGAAGCTCAGAAACGTACAGTAAACGCTGCATTGAGCAATACCTTCGGTTTTGGTGGACATAATGCATGTGTAATCGTAAAAAAATATGCTGAATAATCGTGTTTAGCAATATAAAGGATAGGATAAGACTTCTTTTTCGTAAGGATAGGGAGTCTTATCTTCGTTTTTATAAGATGCTTGGATTCTATCCCAAAGACATTAGCATCTACGAACAGGCTTTGCTTCACAAATCTTTATCAGTGAAGTCTGAAAAGGGGCGTTTGCTTAATAATGAGCGTTTGGAATTCTTGGGGGATGCTATTCTGGATGCTGTGGTGGCAGATATTGTTTACAAAAGGTTTGAAGGAAAGCGTGAGGGTTTTCTCACGAATACCCGCTCTAAAATAGTGCAGCGTGAAACATTGAATCGTTTGGCTATAGAGATTGGTTTGGATAAGCTGATCAAGTATACGGCCCGCCAGTCTTCTCATAACAGCTATATGTGCGGCAATGCATTCGAAGCATTGGTAGGTGCTATTTATCTAGACAGGGGTATATCGTGCCTGTAAATATTTCATGGAGCATCGTATTATTGGGCCTTATATAAATTTGGAGAAGATTTCCGTAAGGAGGTAAACTTTAAATCCAAGTTGATAGAATGGAGCCAGAAAAATCGTTTTGAGGTTACCTTTGAGCTGATAACCCAATCACACGATCAGGGATATAATCCGACTTTCGAGAGTGAAGTTTTGGTGGAAGGTATTTTGGGAGGAAAAGGAACCGGTTATTCTAAAAAAGAGTCTCAGCAAATGGCTGCGCGTGTGGCTTTGGGAAAAATAAAGAATGATTCCGGCTTTATTGAATGTATTTTTGCGGCTAAGACTGCCCGTGAGCTGCCTCAGGAGGAGGTAACGGTTTCTGATAGTAAGCCTTCAGACAGTGGGGCCGTTACTCCGGATCTTTCTTTGGAGGAGATTAAGAAAACGGATGTGGTCGAGCAGATAATCAGTGAAGCGGAAGAAAAGGCTTTTAAGGAAAACGCTTAGCGGATTTTATCGATATTGTTTATAATTTATTAATTAGCTATTCCGGTGGTTTGGGATATGTCCGGCAGGAATACATAATACATTGGAATATGCCCGATTACATCAAGAAAATGTAGTCGGGCATATTTCATATACTGACGGGAATTAGATTTCATCAGGCCACGGGCAGGGTTTTCCTGTGGCTTTGAATGTGGGACGTTGTCCTCCTGTTGCTCGCAAATAGTTCCCTAATTCCTTGGAGAGCCGTTTTACGATGCCGGGATGTTGCTTTGCTACATCATTTTTTTCACTGATATCATTTGGTATGTTGAAAAGTTCTTTTTACCGGTTTCATAATAATAGACCAGTTTCCATTCGTCTTTGCGGATAGAGCAGTCCAGATTGATGCCTGGTCCGTCATTACCCCAGATATTAGGGAAATTCCATACCAGTGCGCGTCCTTTGGACGGGTCTCCTGTACCTTTCAGCAGGGGCATAAAGCTGATACCGTCTATAGGGTTGACTGTCTTATAGTTTGTGATACCCGCCATTTCAAGTATGGTAGGATAAAAATCTTCAATTATAAGATATTTGTCACAACGAGTATCCGGGGTGACTACTCCGGGCCAGCTTACAATCATTGGTTCGCGTATTCCTCCTTCATATAAGGAGCCTTTGCCACTATTGAGAGGAGCGTTTTGAGTGTGAATTTGTCCGTCGCGCCATCCGGGTTCGGCAGCTAGCCCTCCGTTGTCACTCATAAAAATAATAACGGTATTATCTGCTTCATCATTTTTTTCCAACCAGTTCATCAAATCCCCCAGACTTTTATCCATTCCTTCAATTAAGGATGCATATGCGGCTTCTTTGTCACTAAGTCCTTTTTTAATATACTTGGGGAAGAAGCGCATATCTTTGTCAACAGGAACGTGGATGGCATAATGTGCCATATATAGATAAAAAGGTTGATTGTACTTTTTTGCTTTGTCCAATGCTTTGATGGCTTCTTGTGTCAGGGCTTCTGTTGCAAATATACCTGTTCCCCAATAATCTTCCAAGCCGGGGATGGCCATTAGTGAATAGGGCTTTCCATCGCGGGTGTGCCCGTAGTTCTGTTCGCTCAGATAAGTAGCCAGACCACCGGCGGCATGTCCGGCTATATTTACTTCAAACCCCCGAATGGCTAGGGTTCTCTCCCGGTGTGTCAATAGAACCGAAATGAGCTTTTCCGCAGTGGATGGTATGATAACCGTTCTGTCTGAGTAACTCAACGAAAGAAGTGCCGACAAAGGTATTGGGCGTTCCTGTTACTTGGCTGACTCCGTTGTAGTTCCAGTCTGGCAATTCTATTGTATTGCTTGGTCTGTCGGTAGCTTTGTTTTTTTCAAGTGTCCAGTTTGTTACACGATGTCGGGTGTTGTTAGCACCCGTTATCAGACTGCAACGGGTAGCGGAACTGATATTGCAGGCGTATGCTTGTGTGAACATCATCCCTTTCTTAGCCAGACGTTCCATATTGGGAGTTTCGTAGGCTTCATTATAATGTGTTTTCTGTGTCCAAAAAGGTAAGGATGTATCTTGCCAACCCATGTCGTCCACCATAAATAAGATGATATTGGGACGTTGTTGGGTTGTTTCTGAAGACATTTTTTCTTTTGCTTGCGTCGAGATTCCTGTTAAGGAAGCGAGAGCGAAAGATACAAGTAGTTTTTTATTCATATCGGCTAGTTTTATAAGTTATTTTTCGATTACAATTTTTTTGGGGGTATCTATGGAAATACTTCTCAGTTCTTGCTTGCCGGAATTTTCTATCCATACTTTTAGTGTACCTGTACATAGTACGTTCAGCACCAAGCGGTTCTCTGTTAAAGAGATAGTTTGGATGGTGGCCGGGGACAGATACTTTTCCTGTATGCCAATGACTGCCCATCCTTTCCGTATGGGGCAGAGATGAAACAGTTTGTCTGTAAATCCGATAAGTTCGAATGTACTGCTGTCTGATAGTTCTTCTGCCTTTTGTGATTCCCAATTATAAAGCAGCACGCGTTCTTCGGGGGTGGCAGACATTTTCTCAAAACTGTTCCGAAGAGAATAATCTTCTTTTTTTATAGTGGCCTGGACTTGCTGATGTCGGGGGGAAACATTCAGGTTGTAACAGATTAATGTCATTGCTCCGTTGCCTGAGGGAGCTGCTACTCGATATGCTTTTCCACTCCATAATGGATTGGTCAGTATAGATTCCGGCATAGGTACGGCAGGAGCTTCGGGGCGGAACAGTTTGCCTTGTTTGTCAATTAAAGGAAAGATGTTTTCCTTGATAAAGTCCCCGGGGGCGTCCGACAGGTAGACCGGACCTCCGGAAATGGCCTTGGAACGTGCCATCAAAGTGCCGCAAACGGTATCGCAGGAATGAAACATATCATGGTCGGGCCATACGGTTTGTCCTAGTAACAGGGTATTGGTATAAGACTGGAATAGATGTGATTTTGCCATATTCTCATCATATTTCTTATAGTCTATGCTGACACGGGTGCTGTTGCTGTATGACGTATGGTCGGTATTGATGACGTTCTGTGCCATACAGTTCATTAGTCCCATATTTTGCCGGTGGGTCTCGGCTTCCAGGCTTCGGTTACAGTCGGTTGCCTGGCGGATACTTTCATGCCCTCCCATGTAGAGTGGCAGCGTAAAAGCTTGGTTATCTACTTTCAGAAAATCGAATCCTTGTTCTTTTAAGGTGCTGACGTAGTAACGATAGAAGAAACGGATGCGGGTGCTGTCCGTTCCTGGCAGAAGGCTGCCGGCGTGTGGGTATAGGGCTTGTCGGACGACTTGTGGAAATCCGTTTTCGGGGGATAATCCCATCCAGTATCCCGAAAGGCTGTACCACAGTCCGATCCATTTGATTTTTATTTTCTTTTTTGTATGACATGATTTTTTCCCATCCCGACGGGAAACGTTGTTTATCCGGTATGAAACCGGTCAGTTGCCTGTTCTTGTGGGCGAGATGACCGTCGTCAATCAGTACATACCGGATAGGAATACCGGATGCCTCTATCGTTTTCATATCGTTTATTACCTTGGATTCGTTTATATCATCATGATAATGTTCCCATGTACACCAACCGAGATAGCGGAAAGCTTCGAAATATTCCTTGGCTGTACGGCTTTTTAAGTCAGCGGCTTCTGTATTTTTCATCAGCGCTTGATAGGCTTGCCGAATGGTTGAATAAATATCTTTTCCTTGTCGGATGAGTAGAAGAGGAACTTCCGGTTTCAGATAGTCTTTTCCTAAAGTGGATACATATAGGGTGACAGAGCCGTTATCGTTTACTTGCAGCCAGCTTAAACTGTTACGGCCGGCAATGGCTTTGGCAAACAAGTATTCTCCGATTGTCAGTTCCAGCAGTAATGCATCTCCCAACGTAGATGGGGCTGCATTGGAAGGTATTCCCGGATAGCGGGTGTCGGTTAATTCTTTTAAATCGTTGAACACCCAAGGTAGGAGCCGGTTGGTATTGTTGGGCCATTCAAAATCTCCCGGACGGGAGTCTCGGCTGAAGAAAATACCTCGGACGTACCCGGGTAACCGTACCGGACAGGCAATAGTCTGGATTTGTCCGGGTATGGATTTCTTATAGGGTATGGGAGAAGAAATGGAAGTTAAATCAATCGTATCTGTCATTGACAAAGCGTTTGTACTCTTGAATGACTTTCCTTTTTTATACGTGTAATCTGTTTGCCCGAAGGATTTCGGACAAATAAATACATTGCAAATTAGAATACAAATGAATATTGCTGTATATTCTCTCATGATTTTTTATTTGAGGGTTACGTTATAGGCACTGAAATGTCTGATTTCGGGTACGGCAACGGATTGGGTTACGGTGAGGCGCAAGGCGGTGGTTTCTACCGGTTCGAAGTGTGCAATGCGTTTGTGTCCTACAGACTCGCCGGAGCACACTGTCTGCCATTTTCCGTTGACTTTTGCTTCTATCTTGTATTGGCGTATTCTTTCGCCTTTGGCAATGTCTTCTTGGATGATGCAGTAGTTGACCGGTTGTTTTTCATTCAGATTCAGCGTAAGCCGTTGCTTCCGGCCTTGGGTTTCCGCCAATGGTGTACCAAAGCGCCGGTTTATTTCTTCTCCCCATTCTTTTAAACGCTGTTCGTCACCTGCCGGCAATAGCCCATCGGGATCTGGGGTCAGCCCGATGATTAACGTAGCGTTGCGGCCCACTGATTTTTCGTACATATCCATCAACGTTGTCAATGGATAGATATTATTCTCGTCATCGGGTTCCCAAAACCATTCGTGGCGGCCGTTGGCACCACGCAGGGGGCTGTCTGCCATAGCCGGTACCCAGTATTTTCCTTCGGGGTCACCTTGTTTTAATAAGGCTATTTGGTCTTTTTGGTTTTCAATACGTTTATGATGTGAACAGGGGGCCGGGAAAGTGGACCAGCAGGGGTATCCCACTGTGCCGGTTTCTGAACCTCCCCAGCGGAAATCAGCACGGTCTATGTTGTGGTAGAACAGGCAGTTGGGTTGGTATTTATTGACGATGGGTTTCACATCAGGACCGTCACCTCGTGGGTCATCGGCTCCGCCATCAAACCAAATCATATATAAATCTCCATAGCGGGTACAAAGTTCTTCCACCATTTTCTCGCAGAAGCGTTTATACCACGCCTGTCGGTTGGCGGCAAATTCTCCGTCACCGGCTACCTTGAAATTATGGATACCCAGAAGTGAATTCCATCGGATGCCTACATAGATGCCCGGCTGGATACCATACTTACGGCAGGAGTTGACAAAGTCGCGGACAATGTCTCCTTTGCCATCACGCCATTTTACAGCTTTCAGGCAGTATGGGTTTACGTCACTTTGCCACAATCCGAAGCCGGTTTCATGCGTGGCTGTGAGTACGGCGAATTTGCAGCCTGCGGCTTTAGCTGCCTGAATCCATTGGTCAGTATCCAGTTGGGTAGGATTAAATATATTATAATCTTCAATGGGGCTGATACGGTTGTTGCCTTGTCCGTAGCGGATGCCGTCGAATACGTGGAGGTCATAATGAAATACGGCTCCCATTTCCGCTTCGTGCCATTTCAATTGATGCGGTTTGGGTACAATGATTTCCGGTTGTGCAACACTCAGTACACAGTTCATAAGGAAGAGAAGGGATGTATATAGTATCTTCATGGGTTATAAATAATTAAAAAATGGATCTTCTGTTTTTTGCAGCCATGTTTTTAATTGGCTTTTCAATCGGTTTACCAGTTTTGGGATGCTGCATAGCTATATTATTCATTTGGTAAGGGTCTGATCTCCTATCGAATAGAATAATCTTATCTACCTTTCCATCGGTTGTATGGATAGTAAAACGTATGTGTGGCGGTGCGTAATCCCCGGTAGCCTGTTGCCGGATTGGATGACTGTATGTAATAATAGGGTTGGACAATGCGGTTGGTTTTCTTTTCCGCAGAGGAGAACGGAAGCAAGGTTGAATGTTTGTACTTCTTCCGGTATTTGTTGCTGAAAGCCCATGATGGAAAGCAGGGTCGGATACAAGTCGGCAAAAGCTATCATGGTTGTTCGGTCGGTTTTCGGCTTTATTTTTTCCGGCCATGAGATAAGGACGGGAATTCGCATGGATTCCTCATAAAAGATATCTTTTCCGGCTTGTTCATGAGCCCCCATGCAGATGCCGTGGTCAGAAGTGAATACTACAATAGTATTTTTTAATAAACCCAAACGTTTCAATTCGTTGATTATCCGACCTATATTTTCATCGACTCCGGTCATGCAGGCATAGTAATTGCGGATATTGTTTCGGAAATAGTCACCCATTTCAGTGCCTTTGGCGGGAATGTCGGGACGGTTGGCACATAATGCCTCTACATTCAGGTTTTTATACATCTCCTTGTATCGATCGGGCACCAACTCGTAACCGGTGTGTGGAGGGGTTCATGGATACGACTAAGGCAAATGGCTGCGTTTTATCTATATGCCCGTTGAGGTACTCAATCGCTTTGTCGGCTTCATACTCCGGTCCCCATTGATTGACATAATAAAAACTGTCCCGGGGAGCATCAGTGTCCCAGTACATGGGTTTTAAATGGTAGTCGTAAGTGTCATAAGCGGTCCAATAGTCAAAACCGTGCCGGCGTTCTTTGGACACCATTCGTTCCAAGCAACTGCACCATGGTTGTTGTAAGTATCTATGTATGGTTCATAAGGAGCATCCAGATGCCATTTGCCG
>ENA-OQNJ01000315-OQNJ01000315.1-human-gut-metagenome-genome-assembly--contig:-NODE-315-length-12776-cov-3.309115_pt1 | contig 12776 bp, 8 predicted proteins | sample MGYA00242630_ERZ504882 | MGnify/ENA primary metagenome ERZ504882 (study PRJEB26092, sample SAMD00036408) | human gut metagenome | host: Homo sapiens | study: EMG produced TPA metagenomics assembly of... | reverse complement strand
TGATCCGCCCGTGCTGGCGCTCGGCGCGAAGGTGTGCAGGCAGATTGCCGAAGCCGAAGCGAAAAGTGTGGTCTATATCGCATGCGATCCGGCAAGCCTTGCCAGAGATACCGCCACGCTCGTGTTACTTGGCTACGAATTGGCGGATATCCGCGCGTTCGACATTTATCCCATGACCCATCATGTGGAGACTGTGGCGCTGTTCAGAAAGCACGAACAGTGAGCATGCCGTTATTCGCAAGTCGTGCGTTTTTTGGAATGACTGCGATTGCGTTGTCTTGCGCGGCGCTATCTGGTTGCGTGCCGTCGAATGCCGCGGTGGGGATACTCAATCTCCCGATACTGCGGTGGCACACTCCATGGAGGATCGTGACAGCCTGTCCATAGCTATGATTGGATCGGATGATGTCACCGCCGATTCCATGGCAATGGGTGCCATGGAAGCCGGTAAACTCAAGCCGGTGTACATTACCGTCTCAGGCACTGTGGACGCGCAATCCACCGCGCAGCAAGGCGTGCGTGACATGGTGCAACGCAAGGCCGACCTCATTATCGTCGCAGGAATCGACGTGAACGAAGCCAATGCCGAAAACTGGAATGATGCTTTGGAAACCGCAAGAAAAGCGGGCGTTCCAGTGGCGCTTCTCAATCCTATCGCCGTGCCGGAAGACGACAAACTCTATGCGGCGACCATGACCATCAACGACCGCATGGCCGACGCGACACCGCTCGACGACGCGGTCATGGCCGTAGCCAACAACGATCCCCACGACCGTGAGATGCTGGTGACTACAATCGACCACTGACATGGCTCTGTGCCCCGCCTACGTGAGATGGATGTCAAATCAGCGCTCGGCGAGTACCCTGAAAATTCCCTGAATTTTACCTGTGTTTCACAAGAAGTTGCCCAGAAAACAGGACTGTGACGGTAGGCTGGCAGTTATGAGCGAAAGTCGAACAATGCCTCCCATCGAAGAGACGGGGCTCACACAAGGCGAAGTGATTGCCCTCAGAGAAAGCGGACTGAATAACACAGTCAAAGCATCGACCTCGCGTTCTCTTGTCGACATTGTGCGAGCCAACGTGTTCACCCTGTTCAACGGCATCATTTTCGCCGCCATGGTCATGGTGCTGATCACCGGGTCGTGGAGAGATGCGGTGTTCGGTCTGATCATCATCATCAATACCGGTATCGGCATCTGTACCGAGCTGAAAGCCAAACGTACGCTTGACAAACTATCGATTCTGGTGGCCTCCGATTACCTTGTGCATCGCGACGGCAAAGACGTTGAAGTACCGCACAACGATATCGTGCTCGGTGATCTCATGTGGATTCGCTCCGGCGAACAGGTACCCGCGGATGCGCAGATCGTGCACACTTGGGGACTGGAACTGGATGAATCCATGCTTACCGGCGAATCACGGACCGTACGCAAAGGCGAAGGCTGCGACATTTTCTCCGGATCCACCGCCATCTCCGGCATGGCATTGGTGAAAGTCATCGCCGTAGGAGAGCACAGTTACGCGGCCAAACTTACCGCACAGGCGAAGGTCTACAAGAAAACCGTATCTGACCTCAACAAGGGCATCAACACGATTCTGAAATTCATGACCTTCCTGGTGGTGCCGCTCTGCGTACTGCTCATCTGGTCGCAGGCACGCACTGTTGGCGGCTGGAATGTGGCCATTTCAACCGGCGAATGGCGTTCCGCGGTCATTTCCGCAGTGGCCGGTGTGGTCGGTATGATTCCTGAAGGCCTGGTGCTGCTCACCTCGCTGAATTTCGCGCTCGCAGCCATTCGTTTGGCACGTAAGAACACGCTGGTGCAGGAGCTGGAATCCGTGGAGACTCTCGCTCGTGTGGATTGCCTGAACCTTGACAAAACCGGTCTGTCACCGACGGCACCATCCGACTTGATTCCGTGGAATTGCTGGATATTCGAAGCTCCGGCATTATGTGCGACAACGTGAATGAGCATGACGTCAGACAGGCTCTATTCGACCTATCGAACGAAGGACAGCCCAACGGTACAGGGCAAGCGATTCTGTCTGGACTACGGGAACAGGGATTTGCGGACGGCACTGTCGAGGCACGAGTACCGTTCTCGTCGGCGCGCAAGTGGAGTTCGATCTATGACGGCAATGCAGTGTGGACGATGGGTGCGCCGGAAGTCATTCTTTCCCAAATCAACGGCGACCATGCCGATATACTCAAACAAGTCAATGATCTCGCCAATGACGGCAACCGTGTGCTGCTGGTCGCGCGAATCTACGGTGCAGCGCCCGACGATTACGAAACCGATCCAAAACTCAATCCGGCATCGTGCCCTGTCGCATTGGTGTGCTGTTCCGAACATATTCGCGCCGATGCCGAAGAAACGCTTGCATGGTTCCGTGAACAGGGTGTGCGTTGTCGCGTCATCTCCGGCGACAATCCTGTAACCGTCGGCGCGATCGCAAGAAAAGTGCATCTGACCGGCGAACATGAACCACGATTCATGGACGCGCGTGAGCTGCCCGCTGACATTACGGAGCTGGCGCAAGTACTGGAAAACGTGGATGTGCTTGGGCGTGTGCTGCCCGATCAGAAAAAGGCGATCGTGGAGGCATTGCATGCAGGTGAGCATGTGGTGGCGATGACCGGCGACGGCGTGAACGACGCGCTCGCCATCAAAGAGGCCGATCTGGGTATTGCGATGGGCAATGCTGCGCCCGCCACCAAGGCCGTGGCACAGGTGGTGCTTGTCGATTCGAAGTTCTCACATCTGCCCGATGTGGTGGCGCGAGGGCGTCAGGTCATGGCCAATATGGAACGTGTGGCAAGCCTATTCCTCGTGAAAACCGTGTATTCCGCACTGATTTCGTTGGGTGTGGTGCTGACGCAGATACCATTCCCGTATCTGCCTCGCCACATCACATATGTGGGTGGATTGACGATTGGCATGCCGGCATTCATTCTTGCGTTGGCTCCGAACACGCGTCGTTATATTCCAGGATTCCTGAAACGCGTGCTGCATTTTGCTGTGCCCTGCGGTGTGGCGGTCGGATTGTCGATTTTGTCCACGTCGTGGCTGCTGCCGATATTCATGAAGTGGAATGTGCAGGATTCGGGTGCGCAGTTGGCGATGCTGCGTGGCGTCAACGCGATTATTCTGCTCATGATGGGAGTGTTCGTGCTTGCGCGGGTGGCAAAGCCGTTGCATTCGTGGCGTGGCATATTGGTATTGGCCTTTGCCGCAATTGGATTCGGGGGCATGCTCGTAAAACCGGTGGCGAATTTCTTCGCGCTGGTGGTGCCGACCGGGCAGATGCTGGCTGCGACGGCGGTGGCAATGGTGCTTTCGGCACTCGTGTTCTTGGTGTGTTTGCGTTTGGTGCCGAAAATTCCGAGTATTGTCCCATACTTTAAGAAGACACGCCAGAGCTGAATTAACTTGGCTGTATCGTAGGCGACGAATAATCAGCTGTGTTATACAGCCAAAAAGCTCGGAGGTAGCATGTCTGTGCGCGACGACCAGCTCGACACCCTGAAGGTGGACGGCAAGGATTATGAATATTACCGCATCGCAGATCTGCCGGGCATCGATCATCTGCCGTATTCGTTGAAGGTTCTCGTCGAGAACCTGGTACGTAACATCGATGGCGCCAACATCACGGATGATCATGTCAAGGCACTGTTGGATTGGGATCCGGCTGCACAGCCGAGCCATGAGATCCAGTTCACCCCGTCCCGCGTGGTCATGCAGGATTTCACCGGCGTGCCCTGCATTGTGGATCTTGCCACCATGCGTGATGCGGTCAAGGATCTTGGGGGAGACCCTGAGGTCATCAACCCGCAGGTGCAGTCCGACATGGTCATCGACCATTCCGTACAGATCGACAAGTACGGCATCGCCGACGCGGTCGAACAGAACATGGACATCGAATACCAGCGCAACGGCGAACGTTACCAGTTCCTGCGTTGGGGTCAGCAGGCATTCAAGAACTTCCGCGTGGTACCGCCGGGAACGGGCATCATCCACCAGGTCAATATCGAATATCTCGCCAAGGTCATCATGACCAAGGTCGAAGAAAACAGTGGCAAGACTCTTGCCTACCTTGATTCCTGCGTGGGTACCGACTCGCACACCACCACCGTCAATGGTTTGGGCGTGCTCGGCTGGGGTGTTGGCGGCATTGAAGCCGAAGCGGCCATGCTTGGCCAGCCGATCTCCATGCTGGTGCCGCGTGTTGTCGGTTTCAAACTCATTGGTTCCATTCCCGAAGGCGTCACCGCCACCGACGTGGTGCTGACCATCACTGACATGCTTCGTCAGCATGGTGTGGTCGGCAAATTCGTGGAATTCTACGGTGATGGCATCGCCTCGGTGCCGCTGGCCAATCGTGCCACCATCGGTAACATGGGGCCGGAATTCGGCTCCACCTGTGGCATTTTCCCGATCGACGGCGTCACTCTCGACTATCTGCGCTTGACCGGCCGTTCCGAAGACCAGATCGCATTGGTCGAAGCGTATGCCAAGGCGAACAAGCTGTGGGGCGACACCACCGATCCGAACTACGTCGAACCGCAGTATTCCGAATACCTGGAACTCGACCTCGGTACTGTCGTGCCGTCGATCGCAGGTCCGAAGCGCCCGCAGGATCGCATCAAACTGTCTGAATCCAAAGCGAAATTCGCCGAAACATTGCCCGCGTACGAAACGGACAAGACCGTGCAGGAGCCGGTTGCCGTTTCCACAGACTTCCGCGGCGAATTCGACATCACGAACGGTGATGTGGCGATCGCATCCATCACCTCGTGCACGAATACGTCCAATCCGTCCGTGATGATCGCAGCCGGCCTGATTGCACGCAACGCGCATGCCAAGGGTTTGAAGCCCAAGCCGTGGGTCAAGACCTCGCTCGCACCGGGCTCCCAGGTTGTGGCCGACTATCTTAAGGCGGCTGGCTTGCAAGACGATCTCGACGCGCTTGGTTACCAGCTGGTCGGTTTCGGCTGCGCCACCTGCATCGGTAACTCCGGCCCGCTGCTGCCGGAAATCTCCGAAGCCATCAACGCCAACGATCTGACCGTCACCTCAGTGCTGTCGGGCAACCGCAACTTCGAAGGCCGCATCAGCCCGGACGTCAAGATGAACTACCTGGCATCTCCGCCGCTCGTCATCGCCTATGCGCTCGCTGGCACCATGGATTTCGATTTTGAAACTCAGCCGCTTGGCAAGGATCCGGACGGCAATGATGTGTATCTGAAGGATATCTGGCCCACCAATGGCGAGGTTGCCGCCGTGGTGGACGGTACCGTCAGCCGTGAGATGTTCCTGAAGGATTACGCTTCCGTATTCGAAGGCGACCGTCGTTGGAAAGGACTTGACGTTCCAGAAGGCGAACTGTTCGCATGGAATGAGGATTCCACCTACGTGCGTAAGCAGACGTTCTTCGATGGCATGAAGGCCACACCGGATCCCGTCGAAGACATTCATGGCGCCCGCGTGCTCGCACTGCTCGGTGATTCCGTGACCACCGACCATATTTCTCCAGCCGGCGCGTTCAAGGCTTCCAGTCCTGCTGGCAAGTACCTGACCGACCGTGGCGTCGAACCGAAGAACTTCAACTCCTATGGTTCCCGTCGAGGCAATCATGAGGTCATGGTACGTGGCACGTTCGGCAATATCCGACTGCGCAACCAGTTGCTTGCGTCCGTAGGAGAAGAGGTCACTCCGGGCGGTTTCACCTACGATTTCCTCGACCAGAAGCCGACCACCATTTTCGAGGCGTCCCGAGACTACATCGAACACGATGTGCCTCTGGTGGTACTTGCCGGTAAGGAATATGGCACCGGCTCCTCACGTGATTGGGCCGCCAAGGGAACCGTCATGCTGGGCGTCAAAGCCGTTATCACCGAAAGCTTCGAACGTATCCACCGTTCGAACCTGATCGGCATGGGCGTGCTGCCGTTACAGTTCCCCGCAGGCGAATCCTATGAGAGCCTCGGCCTTGACGGTACTGAAACATACGATATTGCCGGCGTTGAAGAACTCAACAATGGCATTATTCCGAAGACAGTGCATGTCACTGCCACCCACGAAGACGGTTCCGCAACCGAATTCGACGCTGTCGTGCGCATCGACACCCCAGGTGAGGCCGACTACTACCGCAACGGAGGCATCCTCCAGTATGTGCTGCGCAATCTCATGAAATAAATAATCACATGATTGAGATCAGCAAATAACAAAGCCCGTGTCACACTGTGCAATGCAGTATGACACGGGCTTTGTTGATACCGGTTTTTCATGTGTTTGATACTACGGCGGAATTGGTCTGTCTCGTCACATTATTGACCCAACGATACTTTCGATAATGCAGCAAAGCAGGAATCATCTTGATGCATTCGTCGGTATTCAGCAAAGCATAGACCGCCAATACCGGCAGCTTCCATACGAAAGCCGCCAACAGACCGACCGGTACGACAATCAGCCACATAACGATCGCATCGCAGACAAGTCCGAACCGGGAATCGCCTCCGGCAGGGAAAATACCGGCGATAGTCAGATTGGTCATGCACCCGCATGCCGCATAATAGGCGCAGATAAACAGCATAATTGACAGATAATGCGTGGCCTGCGGCGTCAATCCCGCCCATTGCAATGCCAAAGGACGTACCGCGATAATCAACAGGCCGGTTCCAACGCCAACTGCCGCCACCAGTACACAGAGCCTATCGCCCATAACCTTCGCCTGATCGAAAGCATTGCGGCCAAGCAGATTACCGACAAGAATGCCGCCCGCATTGCCAAGGCCAAGACTCAAACAGACCAACAGATCCTTGACGATATTCGCAATGGAATTGGCCGCCACCGCATCCGTACCAAGATGACCCATAATCACGGTGTACATGGTGAAACCGCAACCCCAAACCAGCTCATTGCCAAGCACGGGCAGACTATACTTCCAAAAATCCTTCTGCAACGCCACATCCGGATGCAACATCATCGACAACCGCAAACGTGGGCGGCCATTGCGGCTGGCTACAAGCACAGACCACACCAGTTCGATGGCTCGGGAAATCACCGTGGAAATCGCCGCGCCGAAAATACCCAATGCGGGTAAACCGAACCAACCATAGATCAGCACCGCGTTCAGCGCAACATGCACGATCACGCCAACCGTGCTTATCGTCATTCCGGTGACCGCCGCACCTACATTCTTCATCAGACACAAATACATCTGCGACAAACCGATGAACAGGTACGAAACCGACGAAACCCGCAAATACTGTGAGCCGATGGCAATCAGCGTTATGTCGTTTGTCATAATCGACATCAACGTTTCCGGAATGAGTAGCGTCAATGCGAAAAACACCAGCGACAATCCGCCGGCATACAGCATGATGAACGCCAATACACGTTCGACGGCATTCGTGTTGCTCGCACCCCAATACTGGGCCACCAGAATACTCATGCCAAGCGTGAGCGCGGCAAGACACAAACTGAAAATGAACTGGAACTGCGTGGCAAGAGACACTGCCGACAGCTCGTTTTGGCCAACGTTCGTCAGCATAAGTGTGTCGGCGCACGATGACAGCGCCAGCATGAGTTGTTGAAACGCGATGGGCAGGGCGAGCGTCAACGTCTGTCGAAGAAACTCGCGCCAAGTGATGGAAGATTGCATGATGATGTGAGGATGGTGCGGTGCGTTTTACTGAATCGAATCCTTCCAAGCGTGATATTCCGCTGCCTTGCCTTCCCAATATTCGCGGTCGGCGTCGGTGATCTCACGGATCACATGGCATGGATTGCCGACTGCCACCGAATGCGAAGGAATGTCCTTGACCACCACTGATCCGGCACCGATCACCACATCATCGCCGATGGTGACGCCAGGGCCGACCACCACATTGCCGCCGAACCAGACATCGTTGCCAATGGTGATCGGACGAGCGCCTTCAGGGCCGGAGGAACGCACCGTCGCATCGATCGGATGATACGGCGTGTACAGGCCCACTCGGGGGCCGAAGAACACGCGGTCGCCGATGGTGATGCGTGCCACGTCAAGGAAAATGCAATCCATGTTGGCATAGAAATTCTTGCCGATGAACGTGTTGCATCCATAATCGCAGTTGAATGGGGGTTCCACGAATCCACCCTCTCCAAATGCGCCGAACAGTTCGTGAAACAGTTCGTCACGTTCTTTGAACGCGTCATATTCGGACGTGTTGATGGCCTGCACCAAGCGACGCTTGCGCATATTCGCTTCCTGCTGTTGCGGACTATCGGCCACATACAGTTCGCCGGAGAGCATACGCTCCCATTCGTCGCGTGCCGGATGATTGGTGGGTTCCACCATGCTGCCTCCTCTGCTGTATTACGTCAATCGATTGACGTGACATATCATGTTCCATTCAACGGCATCATTATTCGTTGACACTGTATTTCGTTGTATTATCGTTCTTGATTTTCGTATTATTTACCGTATCCACTGATGGGTATTGCATGGGACAGATGGGATTAGACGTTCGTGACGTGCAGGTCGGACAAAACGAACAAACGGAACAGCCTGAACTTGCGCAAGACGGTCGTCTTCCATATGAGTTCATGCCGGTCACCAACTGGGGACGCAAGCCCAACGGCGCGGAAATGGTGCAATATGATGCGCCGATGTTCTTCTCATTCACCGAACATTCGCTGCTGCATCAGTATCCGAACATGCGCGCGGAATGCCATTGGCATATCGACTTCGAATTCACCCACATCATCCGTGGACACATGTGGTATTTCGTGAACGGCGAAAGCATTCGTCTCGAAGAAGGCCAAGGCATTTTCGTGAATTCGCGCCAATTGCATTACGGTTTCACCGAGGACGGCACCGATTGCGAATTTTCCTGCACTCTGCTGAACCCTTCATGCATGTGCATGCCGAACATGGTTTATGAACGCTTTGTGGCTCCGTTGATGGCGGACGAACGGCTCCCGTACATGGTGTGTGATCCTGAAGATGAGCATGGATCCGCGTTGCTGGAATGCATGATGCGGCTGCATGATGCGAAATTCGGTCAGATGCCGGCTGCCCAGACCATGCATCCCGCCACCGTTGACAATATGAAATTAAAGGATGATACGGCATCGTTGACCGTGCTCAGCTGTTTTTATACGATGGTGCGTGAACTGACGGCCATAGCGGGCGAACATGGCAAGAATGGTTCTTCCAAATACGACAGGAAGAATCCGAAGATTGCTATTTTGAGCAAGATGATTGATTACGTGCAGCACAATTACGTTCGACAGATCACCCTGGAGGAGATTGCTTCAGCAGGGTCCGTCGGCCGTACGAAATGCGCGCAGATCTTCCATGAGATGGTCGATCAGACGCCGATTGAATTCGTCAATGACGTGCGTATGAGAGCTGGAGCGGAAATGCTGGACACCACATCGATGCCGGTTTCCGACATCGCCAAAAAACCTTGGTTTCTCATCATCGACATTCTTCACGCGCACGTTCAAGCAGTACATGCATACGACGCCCACAGCCTACCGGAGGAATATGCTCAAGTAGACCGTGGACGTCGTATGCGATCGTCATGCGGCTGCCACAGTGTTGGCGTCGACTACTTGGCCAACTGCGTTGTGGCGGGGAGGCCAACGTCGGCGGGCTCGCCCGAATGCGTCCCAAGGCCAAGCCCAGACAGATGAACGCTACCGCGAACATTGCCACCAATCCGGTTGATGACGCCCACGCGCCGTAGTCCACGCCGCTCGAGGAGGCCGTACCCAGTCCGAATACGTGGTCTATCGATGAGCAGAGCCACCATCCAGGCAGCAGTTTTCCGATGATGATCATGGGATCTGGCATCATATCCACGGGGAACGCCATACCGGAAGTGAACATGACCAGCAGAGCGAACACATTGACGAAACCGTTCGTTGCCATTTCATTGAAACCGGATGACCCCAACAGGAATCCGCAAGCGATCGCCATAAGCGTGTAGACCATCAGCGACACGAACGACAAGCCTACGTTCACGGCATTCAGGCCGGTAAAGGACACTCCGGCCAGCGCCATCAACAGGAATGTCACCGCGGTATACGCAGCACATACCAGCAGACCGAACGTCCCGCATGTCAGCATTTGCTGCGCTTCCAACGACACCAGACGCGCGGGGGACGAGTAGAGCCTGCGGCGGATTTCGTTGTCGTTGAATGTGCTGACCACGAGGAACGTGCATACCGGCATGACCAGCAACAGTGGATACAAGCCGGTTTTGAGCGTGCCCGCGAATGCCGATGAGCCCGGTGTGGTGCCGTCATCTTCAGAGTCCGAGGACACCACGGCGATATGCGACTGTTTCATATCGGCGGTGGCAGCATCCAACGTCGTTGCCATGGCGGCGTCGAGCGTGCGCTGTGCCTGCGGCATGCCGAGATAGGCGGTACGCGTCAGCGAAAGAAACTCGTTGACTTTCAGCTGTGCGAGCGATCCGGCTCCGGAAGCATAACTGACAACGGTATCTATGGTCGGTTGCGTAGCCGTGGCGTTATCCGCATACTGCAGATAACGCTCGGCGAAACCTTGTGGCACAATCGCAATCAAATCAACATAATTCGATGCGACAGCCTGCTGCAACGATATGGAATCGTCATCAATGGTGACCATCTCACCGTCCAAAGCGAGGTAGGAACGCAACGATTGAGCCACATGCTCGGCGTCGTCATCACGGTCGATTACCGCAATACGGGCGGATTCCGGCTCATACGTCGTCGCTCTGGCAGCTGTGGAGCCACGCATGATCTGCCAGCTGATGGAAAACATCATCGTGCCGATCAGCACCAAGTAGATGATCACATACAATTTGCGCGCTTTGAGAATGCGCAGTGCTGCTTTACAAGTGTTCATAGCGTTGCCTCCTCAACAGAACGGTCGCCATACCAAGACAGACCAAGCTCATCGCAGCCAATACGCCCACCGTGGCAAAGAACGGGCGGAAACTGTCGTAATACAGAATGTCGTAGAACAGATTCGTAATCTGTTGCGCCGGATTCAACATGCTCAACAGGGGCGCATGCTGCGCTATCTGATCGCTTAAATCCATGGCGAACGAGCCATACAAACCGGAAAACAGCGGCAGCGTGCATGCCAAGGCCGTGCACAATCCCTGCTTGGCACTCGTGGAAACACCCTGTATTGCGCCGATCAACGTGCCGAACGCGCTTGTGGCGAATGACGCCATCAAGCACGCGCCCAAGCCGGCCCATTCACGACCGCCGAGAGAAATCTGGCAGCCGAAACGAATGTACAGCATGGCCACGGTCAGACTTAGGAACGAGCAGATCCAACTGGAAAGGAAACCGGCGAGCAACTGCTGCAATTTCGGCAGGGGAGCGACGGAACGGCGAATGCCAAGTGCCGACAGGTTTGCCTGGGCCAACGATACCGCGTTCACCGCGAAACTCATGGCCATCATCGCGGCCATGCCGAGCAACGCGTAATAGTAGCGTGCGGTGCCGCTTGGCTTGAAATTCGTCAGCTGCACTTCCTTCGTGAACCCACTCGACGAGCCGATGCTGCCGGTGAACGCGTCATCCAACAACGCGGACGGATTGTGCTGCGCGGCATTGATCACTACGGCGGTGTTGCGATTGTACAAGTTCACGATATTGCCCAACACCGTCAGGGAAATATCCAGACCACTGCTCGACGCCATCACATCCGTGGCGGATGTTTGCGTGGCTTGGGAAATGGCCAGCTGCAGTTTCCCACTACCGTCGACGGACAGTCTGCCCTGCGCCTTGGCGTCAAGCAGCGCTCGATCCGCGGCTTCCATAGATGCGGCTTCCGTGACGGTGATGAGTTTCGGCATGGCGTCACCGTCATCATCGACCTTCGCATGATCGCCATCGGCACCGGTCGCGCCAGTATCGGACGAAATGCCGTCGACCAGCATCTGCGCGCCCGGAGAGGCGCGCCAATCGTCGTTATTGACCACGACGACGTCAACCGTGTGCAATGCGTAACTTTCCGCGATATTGCCGAACATGCCGTTGAACATGGTCGCCAGAATGATGGGAAAGGCAAACAGCCAGAACAGCTGCGCTTTCTCCCTGAAATGCAATTTCAGATTGACCAGCAATGTCTGCAACATAATGTCAAACCTTTCGAACCATGATTCCGTCAGTCACGCAACGCCGTGCCGGTCAGTTCAAGGAACACATCGTTCAGCGTCGGCTGCCGGGAGGAAAGATGCCCGATATTCGTGCCATTGGATTTCAGCAACGTCAACACGTCAAGAAGATTGTGATCGCCCCTACGGCAACGTACCGTCAACTCATGACCGTCATAATCGGCGCTCATCACACATGGCAGCGCACGTAACTGTTCCAATGCCTGCTGCGTTCCCGCCTCATGATGCAAGCCACCCAGATCGTCGGTTTCCACACTGATGCGTTCGCCGGTGTCGATCATCGCCTTCAACTCGTCGGCGGTGCCCAAGGCCAAATGCCTGCCATGATCCATGATGAGAATGCGGTCGCAGATCTGTTCGACCTCCTCCATGTAGTGGCTCGTGTAAATCACCGTCGCGCCTTCGCGGTTAAGCCGCTGAATGCCTTCCAGAATCGCATTGCGGCTTTGCGGATCGACGGCGACGGTCGGCTCATCGAAGAAAATCAGATCCGGCTTATGCGCCACACCGCATGCGATGTTCAATCGGCGAAGCAAACCTCCCGACAGTTTCGACGGACGGAACTTGCGGTAATCGCGCAAGCCCACGAAATCCAGCGCATCCT
>ENA-OQNJ01000314-OQNJ01000314.1-human-gut-metagenome-genome-assembly--contig:-NODE-314-length-12792-cov-3.503435_pt1 | contig 12792 bp, 13 predicted proteins | sample MGYA00242630_ERZ504882 | MGnify/ENA primary metagenome ERZ504882 (study PRJEB26092, sample SAMD00036408) | human gut metagenome | host: Homo sapiens | study: EMG produced TPA metagenomics assembly of... | reverse complement strand
TTTTGCGACAGCGTGCTGTTCGATAAAAAGCTGGGCTGGTATTCGGTCACCGAGGACGGCGAGATGCTGCCGGCCGATATGCCCGATGGCCTGGCACGTCCGCCCTACGACACCAAGCGCAAGCCGTTTCTTGCCGATGGTATCTCCATCAAGGGCTGGAAGCTCGAGAGCCTGCCTTACCTCACCTGGGCGCCCGTCATTAAGCTGCCGGCCGAGAAGGAGCTCATCCGCTCGCTCAAGAACCTTGCCAAGAAGTCCGACAGCGTCATTATCGCCACGGACTTCGACCGCGAGGGCGAACTGATCGGTTCGGACGCCCTCAACAAGGTGCGCGAGGTTGCGCCCGACTTGCCGGTCGCCCGCGCCCAGTATTCTTCGTTTACCAAGGCCGAGATTACGCAGGCCTTCGATAATCTTGTCTCGCTCGACCAGAATCTGGCCGACGCCGGCGAGAGCCGCCAGCACATCGACCTCATTTGGGGTGCGGTACTCACGCGCTACCTGACGCTCGCCAAGTTTGGCGGCTTTGGCACGTGCGCTCCGCCGGCCGCGTGCAGACGCCGACGCTTGCCCTGGTGGTCGAGCGCGAGCGCGAGCGCATGGCGTTTGTGCCCGAGGACTATTGGCAGATTCGCGGCATGGGTGTCGAACCGGGGTGGTAGTAGAGTTCGCTGACCGGCGTCCGGATGCTGTCCGTGTCCGCAAGCGCCTCAAGGACACCGTCCCTTTCCCGTACCGGAAAAAGTCCGTTCACGGTACCGATGAAAAGGTTTGTACCGTCCGTCTCGCTGATAGCGGTTATATCACCTCTTAAACGGGAGACCAGCCGCTGCGCAATGCCTGTGCGGGTGTCATAGCGGATGATATGGTCACCCTGACAGAGCCATATGCGGTCCCCACGGTCCATATAGGCGTAACAGAGCATGCCCGTGGCGAAGTCATCCTGAAGACCGGGTATCCTGTATACCATCCGGAAACGGTCATGGAGGGTGTCGTAATGGAAAATACGGCCTTTCCTTCCCACAACCCACAGCGTGTTCTCCGTGTCGGTGTAGAGCCAGTTCAGATTGACTTGCGGGGCCACCTTCAGATTGCCGTCAAGAACAGTGTAATGCCTGATCCGCTTGCCGTCATAACGGTCCATCCCCTCCTCGGGTGAGGAACCACATGTATCCCCTCCCGTCTTTTTGGATACGGTAAATCCTCCGGTTACTCAATCCGTCCTCTATTCCCAAGTATTTATATATCTGGGCTCCGCACATGGAGGAAATTCCCAGCATAAGGAATGCGGACAGTATTCTTCCCATATTCCGAACACGTGTCATTCTGATGTAAATTAGACAATAACTGTTGCAAATATATAAAAATATAAATTAATATACAAATTTAAACATAACCTCGGATGTCGGCATCAGGCGGTATGTCCTCAATGTCATGTACCCCGGAAAATAGCTGCATACGGGACCGGCCCATGATATGAACATATTCCGAGAGGCGGTTGTTCAATTGACCCGACGGAATTATGGCTTGCCGGGCTCGGGACTGTCCGCAAGGGTACGTTGGTCCGGTGTGCGGAATACCATCCATACCTCCGGTCCGAATTTATATCCGCGGGTGGTACAGGTGCCGGTCGAGGTTTGGCAGCCCCCAATAAAGCGGGCCGAATTGTTTGTAAGCACTCTTACCCTCATGCCCGATTTATAGATAATCTTCCAACAGTAAGAAGTTATAATTCGCATTTAAGAACAATGGCGGGCATTTCTTGTTAATATTATAATCATATAAAAGAGGCGCATCCGTTAGTGCCAGATTTGTTCACCACTTTCATCGTTGCGTATCGTATTGCGAGTTGTCCGTATCAGATGTTTATCCCCTCTTTCTTAAGACTTCCTGAGAACTGCCTGGGAAAGGACGGCTTTCCGCATTGCGACTTCATCCACAGCCCTTGGCGGTATAGCCATGCCTTTCACGGGGACTACGGTTGATTCATGCGACACGGCAGATTCCGGTGCTATAACAGGGTTGCCTACATACTTGTGCCTCTTTTCAGCTTGCTGTCCAGGTCCGAGTTGCGCACTTTACCCGCAGGTTGGACGGTTGTACATAACAATATTGATCTTTTTGGGGGCTAAAAGTCGAATATCCCCTTAAAAACAAGGAGCTGACGCATGTGTACAGCCCCTTATTTTTTTGTATAGCCCGGCCTCCTCTGGCATATTGCCGTTGCTTCCATCTGTAACAAGCAAAATCAGAATCTATATGCGGAACTTTTTGTTCCCGTAGCTGAGAAATTCCTTCGTGGCGTATTTCACACTGAATGGTCCGTAGTCACCGAGAGCCGAATGCGCAATTTGCTTGTCCGGTTCTGTCACATGCTCGACAGGTTCTCCCGTAGTATCAGTATCCTTGTATGACATAAGCTGCATGTTGGCGATGGCTGCCCCGGTAGCCGCCGCACGCAATTTCCTGAACGCATAGGAGAGGATTCCGTCCATCATTGACCAGTACAAGGCGAAGAACGAGGTGCAGGAAAAGGAGGTCCCACAGTTGTAGGAGATAGCCGGGAAGGTATGGAAGAAGGAGGACGAACTGAAACAGTTGAAGTCCGAACTTGCAGCACTCGACCGAAAGATACAGTTGGAGCTTGAGCCGCCTACGCCCGAAGTCGCCGAAAAGGAGAATGACGGACAGGAGGTCAAACCGGATGCGGAAGGTGTACGAAACGTAGCTCCACAACACACCGAAGATGTGCCGCAGATACGCAGCCCGGTGAATGAACGCAGTCCGTCTGGCAATTTTATTGCCGACCATATCATCATCGGGCGGCCGGGATTCAACGTCCGTGACGAGTGCAAACCGAAAGGTATAAAAACTGTGAACGAGTGTGCGGATATATATGGCAGGATTGGGAACATACCATTCCTTTTCCTGCCTTTTTTCCATCAATATGACATAATGGCAAGGATACCATACAACAAGCCCTCGATTATATCAAAATAGGGTGTTGAAAGTAAATCGTCATGGCAAATCCGCCATATATTCAGTATTTTCGCTAATTTTGCATTCAAAATAGTTAGGCATAATAAAATGGAACCATCTATATACAGTTATTCACTTTGTATTGCGCTACCGTTGATGTTGTTCTTCGGCTTTTATTTTTGTTGGCTCCAACCCCGGAAAAGCCATTTTCAATAATTATCTGCGTTCCCGGCGAATTATGGGGGTAGCCATACTGTTACTTGCCGCCAACTATTCGGTACATTTCTTTTTGGGATCAGGTTCAAGAATACCGATGCCGCCATCCTGATGAACCTGTCCACCTATTTTTTGTGCTACTGGTTGTTCAGTTCGGGCCTCACCACTCTGCTTGACCGCTTTTATATCACCAAATGTCGGTTACGGACGCATATCTGTCTATGGATACTGTTTTCCATCCTTTCCGGCATCGTTCTGCTGTTGTTACCAAAAGGTGGTTTACAGACAACGGTGATGTTTGCCTTGGCCGCATGGTTGGTTATCTATGGGCTGTTCTTGACCCGTAGGCTTCTCCGGGCCTATCACAGGGTCATCCGCATTTTCGATGACACCCGTGCGGACGACATCGGTGCCTATATCAAATGGCTTTCCATTTTCACCTACTGGGCTGTCACATTCGGGGTGGGATGCGGACTGCTGACATTCCTGCCTGATGAATACATCTATATCTGGATTCTGTCATCGGTACCGTTCTACATTTATCTCTTCCTTTGCTATCTGAACTATCTGCTGTTTTACGAACAGGTGGAAAACGCGATGGAGGATGGCATGACTTCTGAAGAGGAAGACCTGTGTGACACCACAAACCGGGAACAGGCACAGAGGCAGGATACTCCTTTTTTCCATGCCGAAATGGCGAAAAAAACTCAAAGGTTGGATCGATGCGGACGGTTATATCCGGCCCGGCCTTACCATAAAGGAGCTTTCAGATGTGCTTCATACCAACCGCACCTACCTGTCCGGGTACATCAAAACTACGTATGACATGTCGTTCCGCGATTGGATTACCGGACTTCGTATAGAATATGCGAAACGTCTGCTTGCGCGATATCCGAGGTTGACGATAGCCGACATCTCCGAGAAATCCGGTTTTTTGTCACCAAGCCATTTTATAAGGCTGTTCAAGGAAAATGCAGGCTGTACCCCTGTCAAATGGAGGAAAACAGAGGCGGAATAATACGGTGTGTGGATGGGGAAAATAGACCAAACGACAAAAAAATAGTCTGAACGACAAAACCAAAATGTTCTAAATCACAAAGATGTGCGATTCTGACAATTGAGACATTTTTTATAGGCAAGAATCGGGCTGAATTTAAATCTTTTCGCTTATTTTGTATGTTAAGTCTGGATTGGAAATTTAAAAAGCATATAAAAAATGAGCAAAAGAATCCTATTCTTCATTTTGTTTTCGTGGCTGGCACCGGCAGCTTTTCCGGCTTTTGCGCAGCAGAAAACAGACACAGTTTACACCTTCCGGTTCGTTCCGCAGAAGGACATGTTCTACGTGCCTTGGAATGGCAATGACACGGAACTTGCCCGCCTGTTGGAATGTATCGAAAACAACAAAACCACAATTCTTGACGGCAAGCTGCCGCTACTGGTTGACGGATACTGTAATTCACTGGGCAGTGAAGCCGAGAACCTTGCCACGGCGAAGATCCGTGCCAACCGTGTGAAATCCGAACTGATTATCCGTGCGGAAATAAAAGAGGAGAATTTCATTACCCGCAACCATGCGACTGAGGGTGATTTTGTCACCGTGCGCCTGACGGTACCGGTAAAGGGAACTGCCGCGACGGATGCGGAAGCACGACGCAAGGCGGAAACCGAACGACTGGAAGCCGAGAAGCGTGCCGAACAGGAACGGCTTGCCGAAGAGCAGCGCAAGGCGGAAGAAGCCCGACTTGCCGCTGAAAAGGCAGAAGCCGAGAAAGCCGCTCAACAAAATACACTTGCCGACACGCCGTCGGAAACCAAAATCACAACTGATTATCATCTCTCCCTGCGTGCCAACCTGCTGCGCTGGGCTACCCTGACACCCGACCTTGGCGTGGAATGGCGCATCTGCCCATCGTGGGGCATTGCCGTAAACGGCTCGTGGACTTCATGGACGTGGAGCGACAAGGACCGCCGCTATGCACTCTGGGAAGTGGCTCCGGAAGTGCGTTACTATATGGGTGAGAAGAAAGCCTGGTATCTGGGCGCGCTGTTCAAGGCCGGACAGTTCAACTACAAGCTCTCCGAAACAGGCAAGCAGGGCGACCTGATGGGTGGCGGCATCACCGCCGGCTATCAGCTGCGGCTGAACAAGGCACTGGCTCTTGATTTCAACCTCGGTTTGGGCTACCTGAATGCCGATTTCGAAAAATATGAAGTCATCGACGGTGTACGTGTACGCCGCGGCAACGAGACAAAAGATTGGTGTGGTCCCATCAATGCCGGTGTGACATTGGTATGGAAGTTATTCTAATACGGAGGAATAGAATATGAAAGCAAGACAATATATAAATATGATGGGAATGGCAGCCGCCGTGCTGCTCTCTTCCTGCGTGAAGGACACGCTTTATGACACGCCGCATCCCGACTACGGGAAGATTGCGGTGACAGCCGACTGGTCGGCCCGCGGTGAAGGTATCGACATACCTGCCACATGGACGGTCACCATGGGTGACTATACGGGTACGGAGACTTCCGCCACCCATACCCCCGACCATCTGTTTGCTCCGGGCAGCTACACCCTTGCGGTGTGGAACCCGGCTGAAGGAATCACGGTGAACGGCACCACAGCCACCATTGCCGCAGCCACGGGAACCCGGGCAGGCACGGATACCTTTGTGAACAATGCCCCGGGATGGTTCTTCACCTATACGGAACAGGTGACCATCGAGAAAGACAAGGACTATCCGCTGACCGCCGCAATGAAGCAGCAGGTACGCGAACTGACGCTTGTCGTCGAACCTACTGGTGATGCCGCCGGACGCATCACGGAGATTGTTGCCCATCTGACGGGTGCAGCCCGAACACTCAATTTCGCTACTGATACCTACGGAGCCGCTTCGAACGTCGTGCTGCCCTTCACCAAGATTACCGAAGGTGACGATGCTGGCAAGTGGAAAGCCACGGTGCGGCTACTGGGTGTGACAGGCACGGAACAACTGCTGACGGGTGAAATCCGCTATGCTGACGGCAACCCGACCCCCACCACGCTGAAAAGCGACCTCACGGAAGCCCTCAAGGAGTTCAACACCGGAAAGGGCGCATCGCTGACCCTCGGCGGAACGCTGGTTGAGACTCCCGAAGGCATGGAAGTGGACGGAGCCGAAATCAACGGCTGGGAAGAAGTGAAAGGTGATGATGTAAATGCCGATTTGTAACTAATATAATGACAGATATAATGAAGACAAGATTTTTTGCACTTGCGACGCTCGTCCTCGCACTGGCAGCCTGCAACAACGACAACGAGAACCTGAACGGTGACCCAGTGGCCGCCCAGTTTACCGCCGACATCGCCCTCGCCACCCGCGCCAGCGGAACCACCTGGGATAACGGCGACCGTATCGGCATCACCGACATCGGCAACGACACCCAGTACGGCAACGTGCCTTTCATCCTGAAAAATGGGAAATTTGAGGCAGAAAAAAAGGTCATCTATATCGAAGATACAAAGCCCCATACTTTCCGCGCCTACTATCCGTACAACGCGGCGGGAGGTATCCTCGCAGCCACGACCGATGCCACGGCGCAGCAGAACCAGTCTTCCATTGACTTCCTCTTTGCCACAGGAGCCACGGGAGACAAAAACAGTCCGGTAGTGAGCTTCACCAACAAAACCGGCAAAGGCGGTGAAGACAACTCCTTCCACCACCGCATGAGCCAGATAACCCTTACCCTCGAGGCGGGCGACGGCGTGGATTTCAGCGTGGTCAAGCCTGAACGTTACACGCTGGACGCATTGATACTCACCGGTACGTTCAACACGGCCGACGGTATTGCCACCGCAGACGACGGGGCACAAGCCGAATCGCTGGCCATGGATCTGACAGACGGCAATCTCACGTCATCGGTCATCCTTTTCCCGCAGACAGCTACATCCCTGCCGTTGGTTGTGAATTACAAAGGTCAGGAATATCATGCCACACTCACCGTGCCCGAAGGCGCACTGCAGGCGGGCAAAAACTACACCTATACCGTCAAGGTACGCAACAAAGTCCTTGAAGTCAGCGAAGCCACCATTGCAAAGTGGAACGATATAGACGGCGGAGAAGTGGGCGCAGACCTGTAAAACATTAATAATTAAGAATTAAGAATGAAGAATTATGAGACATAGATTATTTATCCCCGCAGCCACCGCGCTACTATTCGCCCTCGCTGCCTGCACGCAGGACGAATTGACCGACGACAACCGTCTGCCCGAAGGTGAATACCCCGTATTCATCCGTGCCACTGGACTGTCCGTAGAGGCAACGCCGCAGGCAGCCCCATCAACCCGCGCCACCGTGGACGGCGACTGGCAGGGCGTACAGACTGTGGCACTCAAGATGGGCGACGCTGTAAAGGAATACACCGTAACGGCTTCTACCGATTTCAAGAGTGCCACGCTCTCACGCGAGAACGCCCCACACTACTGGACCAGCCGCGACCCGATTACCGTATCGGCATGGTGGCCCTTCAATAATGCTGACATCACCCAGATGCCTGCCGTGAAGGTGGCTGAAGACCAGAGCCAATTGGCTGACTTCCAGAACAGCGACTTCATCTCTGCCGAAAACCAGACGGTGAAATTTGACGACCCGACACTTGAATTTACCCACCGCACGGCACGCGTGGCAATCGATCTGAAGCCCGGCACGGGATTCACGAGCGTCGCCGGTGCCACGGTGAGCCTCGTAAGCCTGTCTGCCGATAACGGCAACCCGACCGCCATCAAGACCTACAACGCAAGCGGCAACACCTACGAGGCACTGACCGCTCCGTAGACCGTTGTGGCAGGCAAGCCGTTCATCAGGGTGGAACTCGGCAGCGGCACTTTCTACTTCCGGCCGCAGAACAACGTCGTGTTGGCAGCAGGCAGTCGCTATAAATATACCGTTAAGGTGAACGCCACTGGCCTGACATTAGATGGCTGCACTATCGGTGACTGGGCTGACGGTGGCAGCGAGAGCGGTGAGGCTGAGGATTTGGGTTATTCTATACAGAACGACGGCAGTTACACGGTCTATAACGCCGACGGCTTGCTGGCATGGAACAAAGCCGTACAAAAAGATGAATCGATAAATTGCACCCTCACCGCCGACATCGACCTGACGGGTAGGGAATGGACACGGATAGGCACATGGCCAGGTTACTCCGGCATCTTTAATGGGCAGGGACACCGCATTACGGGATTAAACTTTTCAGCAGCGACTACTGAACTTTTTGGGTTATTAAATGAACGTGGAGTGATAAAGAACTTACAACTCATAGATGTGAATCTGTATGGCAATAGTGGATCAGCAGCTGGAATAGTGGAGCAAAATAATGGCCAAATCATTGCCTGCTCTGTGACGGGAAAAATTTCTGCATATGGTAGAACTTGTGGTATAGCCGATTTAAATTATGGCAGAATCACCGCTTGCTGGTTCGACGGCACATTGAAAGAGTATGAATCCGGAGCTATAGTGCGTTATAACTACAAAATTATAACTTCCTGTTATTGGGGAGGCAATGTCGGGCAAGGAGTATTCCGTGATCATGGAGAAAAGGTAGATGCCACGAAGGTGGACGGCGCGACAGTGAAATGGCAGACAGCCGTCGACGGCATGAACACCGCCCTCACCGCTGGCGACTACCAGTGGGTACTCGGCACCGACGGTCTGCCCGTATTGCAAAAGAAACAATAACGAACCCTAAACAACACGCATCATGAAACGAACAATCATCCATACATCTGCAGCCATAGCCCTGCTGCTCGGCATTGCCGCCTGCACGCAGGACGAAGCGGGCTTCCTGCAGGAAGGGGCGGAAGGCACACCCATCGTCTTTACCGCCACGGGGCTGAACCCCGCTGCGACAGCCATCGCCAATACCCGTTCCACCGTGGACGGCGACTGGGAGGGTGTGCAGAGCGTGGCAGTCCTGATGGACGGCACGGTGAAGGCATACGACGTGACGCTCACCACCGCCGACCCCGCCAGCGCCACGCTGACCTCCACCGACCCGCACTACTGGACCAACCGCAAAGACATCACCGTCACAGCGTGGTGGCCCTACACCGCTGGCGAGACAACCCCGCCTGCGGTAAAGGTAAAAGCCAACCAAAGTGCCCGGAAAGACTTCGAGGGCAGCGACCTCATCGTAGCCGACGGACAGACGGTGACCTATGGTAGCCCCACGCTCCGCTTCACCCACCGCACGGCGCGGGTAACCATCGTTCTGACGGACTACACCGAGGGGCTGGCATCTGTGCGGCTGACGGGTCTCTCCACCGAAGGCGGCAACCCGGCCGAAATCACCCCGTATGACAAGGGTAGCAACACCTACACCGCCCTCGTAGCCCCACAAAGTGTGGTAGCTGGCACGGCCTTCATTACCTGCACCTTCACTAACGGCAAGACCTTCGTCTATAAGATGAAGAATGCTACCGACTGGCAGGCGGGCGGTGAATATACCTACACAGTCTCCCTCACTGCGGCAAAAGACCCGGGATATACCATAGAGGGCAACGGCAGCTACACCGTGACATCCGCCGATGGCCTGATGCATGTAGCCGATTTAGTGAACGGAGGTAAGACCGACATTAACATTACCCTCGACAAAAACATTGACTTGACGGGCAAAGGCTGGACGCCGATAGGCACAAGCTTCGATAACTCATACAAAGGCACTTTCGACGGCGGCGGCCATACCATCACGGGGCTGGCCGTTACGACAAATGACCAATTTGTGGGTCTGTTCGGCTATCTCAATAGAGCTGGTACGGTGAAGAACGTGGTGATGGAAGGCATACAGATAACAAGCAATCACGGGTCGAGCCAGGCCGGTGGCGTGGTAGGATTTAGCCGGGGCACTATTGAAAACTGCTCGGTGTCGGGCAGCGTCAGCGGCACGGTGTACGTCGGCGGTGTGGTGGGGGCTCAATGGGGCGGTTCCATCACCGGATGCAGTTCCTCGGCCACAGTGAAGGGAACGGTCGATGTCGGCGGCGTGGCAGGTCAGACGAATTCGAATGCCACCATGACCGCTTGCTATGCCACGGGCAACGTGACCTTAGAAATAGCCCCCATAAATAATATCGATGTCGGCGGTGCGGTGGGATTCAACGGAGGAAGCCGCATCCTTGCCTGCTATGCCACGGGCAACGTAACCAGTACAGGTAGTAGCACCGTCAATGTGTATATCGGCGGCTTTTGTGGATATAACTCCACCACCGTGACCGCCTGCTACTGGAAGAATAATAAGGAACAAGGCATCGGCTACAATAAGGTAGGCACCGACACCGAAGTCACGAAGGTAGACGGCACTGACGTTACCTGGCAGAAAGCCGTCGATGCCATGAACACCGCCTTGCAGAACGCAGGTTCAGAGTGGCGTTACGAACTCACCGGAGCATTGCCCACCTTGAGGAAGCAGTAAACGTCGGGCGGAAAAAGTTCCGCCCGCAACGGAAAGAACCGAAGTATAACCCCAATAAAGAAAGGAGGACGTGATGGAACACACGGAGAATCCACCATATAGGTTTTGACATCAAGGCATTGTCAATAATAATATAGACTCCAGTGTAAATATGGAAGCTGTAAGCCGGACATTGTCAAGATTGGTGCTCATTAAAGACAACAAATCAAGTAATTAAATAAAAAACATGGGACTTTTTCACAGAGGCAAGAAAACTAATGACGATGAGCCGGACAGTGTTCAAACCAATTCATTCTCTGATATTATGAATGGTTTGCAATACGCCGTAAACTGTGCACAAGATACATTGCAGAATCATCAGATACAAAATCTGACCAGACTTTTTGAAGGAACAAATGCAAATAACGCAAATACGTTCCAATCGAAAAAAAATCATGGTTGGAGACAAGACTATTGATATTCCACTTATAGCCTTGATATCCCATCATTATCTTGCAATGGATAATGTGCAGATAAAGTTCAAGGCGAAGGTCGGAAGCGTGGAATCACAGATCCCGGAAAACAACTTGCTGTTATCCAGTCCGCACAGAGCCAATCTCCAGATGCAGATGAGCAACATAAAACCGGATGCGGATGATGTCATGGAGGTTTGCGTCAATTTTAAGGTTCAGGAGACTCCGGAGAGTATTTCCCGAATCATTGACGATTTTGTAAAAAACATCTAATAACTTTAAAATTCAAATGTTATAGCAGAAGAAATATTAAACCAAGGGCAACAAGAAAATGCGGAAAACTTGAATGAAAATGTAAGCGGACAGGCGAAAGAAATTATCTCCGCTGCATTGGAAGAGACTCAAAACAGAGAAACTTCTCCAGTTCTTAAAGCAGATTCAAACGTGACTGACAAATTCAAGGGGCTTCCCATGCGGGAACTTATTGCAGCTCCACTTATTGCAGCAGCCGAAGCACAACAGGAATTGGCAGCGACAGCATGGAATTTCTACAAGCAAATTGCTTTTGATGACGACGGTAAAACAGCTCGTGTATTGGAATTCGATATTAAAAGACCGATACAGCAGGATGGAGTAATGACAACAATGCCACAAAGTGTCAAGGCTCCGTTTATAGGATTGGTGCCTATTCCTTCTCTGCTTATAGACCGCGTGGATGTAGATTTCCAGATGGAGGTTACTGATACCTCAAATGTAAAAAGCACTATTAATGCCAAAGTAGAAACAAAAGTTTCCGGGAAGAGTTGGTTAATAAGCGCAGAAATCAGCGGCAAAGTAACGACCGCCCGTGAGAACACCCGCATGACCAACCAAACGGCAAAATACCAGATACATGTTTCGGCCAGCCAGCAACCACAGACCGAAGGTCTGTCAAAACTGATGGATATAATGGCTTCCTGTATCGAGCCTATAAATACAGAAAGCAGTAAATAGAGTATAAACATATAGAACGGGATGGATAAAGTCCCGTTCTTATAATTCATACAAAAATGCCGATATTACCGAGTTTAAGAATTAACCCTGTAGCGACTATCAATAGTTCAAATATCTTTGAAACTTTTTCCTAATATAAAAATATTAGTATCTTTGTTTATTGAAGAGTTGTCTCTTGAGTCTGAGATTGTAAAATACTGAATTTAGCACAATCTCCAAATCGTTACCTGAAATTTTTCTAAACTTCCATAAGTGTTTATCTTTCATATAAATCAGTTAATCTGACAAAAATTTAAAATAAAAACAATTCTTACTTGTTCTTATTCTTGTCAATCTCTCTCTTATTATCAAATGTTTTATTCTTGTACTTGCTGTTTCAAGAATTTGTAATCCTTATAATTTTTTCCTCTCTTTATTCGGAAAGTTAGTTTATGCCATTCATCTTTTGTTAGGGGGATATCCACGTTCATGCAAAAATAGCAGGTTTCGTAGTCCAATAAGAGGAGAAATCCATATTTTCCTATACATTCTTTCTTGCCGGAGTTGGAATAATATAAAAGACAGCGTACTCTTCTTATTTGTATGCTGTCTTCATTGCATACTTTGACCTCTATACGTTTACCTTTCCGATGTTGTAGAATTGGGGAGCAGACATTTTTTAATTTTGTTTAAAAATACTATCTTTATCATTTACACTGAC
>ENA-OQNJ01000311-OQNJ01000311.1-human-gut-metagenome-genome-assembly--contig:-NODE-311-length-12864-cov-3.870378_pt1 | contig 12864 bp, 19 predicted proteins | sample MGYA00242630_ERZ504882 | MGnify/ENA primary metagenome ERZ504882 (study PRJEB26092, sample SAMD00036408) | human gut metagenome | host: Homo sapiens | study: EMG produced TPA metagenomics assembly of... | reverse complement strand
ATAGATATCACTCAGATTTTTCGAGGAAAAATACAAAGGCCACAAAAATGCAGGCTATAAGTGGATGCCTGTAAATCAAGTGTTTGATTATCTTCCACGAAAAAGTGATAAAACAAAACAGGTGAACTTTACAATCGCCATTTATATTTGTAGAGAATATCTCCGTAATAAACGCAATCTTAGTCCACCTAATGTGATTAACCTAATAGAAAAGCATGTATTACCAGTAAGACCTGGTCGAAAAGACCCTCGCAAAGTCAAACCCCAGGCATCTGTAAGCTTTCTATATAGGGTGGCTTAATCATAGATAATTATAAGTTTTTTTTGACAGATAAGCAATCTGTCTTTTTGTTGTACTGCAAAATAGACAAAAGAAAAAAACACATCATATTTATCAAACAATTGCAAATATGATGTGTTTTATAATTATGTCAAAATTCTTAACTTAATGACATTGCCCTTTCGAGCTCTTTTGCTTTGTACAACATTAAAGTGTAGATGATTACTGTAAGAGTGAAAGTACACCCTGATTAGACTGATTAGCCTGTGCAAGCATAGACTGTCCAGCCTGTGCAAGAATGTTGTTCTTGCTGTAGTTAACCATCTCTTTTGCCATATCTGTATCACGGATACGAGACTCAGCTGATGTAGTATTCTCAACTACGTTGTCAAGGTTGTTGATGGTGTGCTCAAGACGGTTCTGAACAGCACCAAGTGATGAACGCTGTGAAGATACTTTTGAGATTGCATCTGAAATAGCATCGATTGCATATGTTCCAGCTGTTCCGTTCTTGTCATTTACGTTCAATCCTTTAATACCAAGACTTGCAGAATCCATTGCATCAATGTTGACCTGAATCTTGTTAGTCAAATCTGCATCAGCACCTACATGAAGGTTGAAGCTTAATGTACTTGCTACTTTAGCCTGTGCAAGATTAATTTTAAAACTACCATTTCCAGCATTATATGCAAGATCAGAATCATCTGCATTTTTTACAGAAGCGTGTCCCTCTGTGTCTCCAATCTGATTAGCCTTTAAAAGCTCTTTTCCAGCTAACTCATATGCTTTCTGAACAGAAATTACAGTTGAATCTTTATCATCTACTCCATCAGTTGGGTTAGCATCTGTAATAGTAGCTTTCTCTAAAGTCTTTCCAGCAGCTGTAAATGTTCCACTTTGTGTAGCAAAAGCTTCATATGAATCTTTTTCTTAGCATTTACTGTAGCCTGATCTCCAGTAGTCGTTGAAGTAGTTGGAGCATCAGCTTCATTGTACCATCCAGCATCATATCCATATGTTGTGTTACCACCAGTTGCAACATCAGCTTTAGCCGCATAGTATTTATATGTTACTGTCTTATTACCAGAAGTAATTGAAAATGTGCTATCTGCTTTATCTTCAACGCCATTCTTCTTCAGGAAGTCTTTCACATCCTGCTCTGTAGTTCCACCGATAGTATACTGCTTACCACCAATAGAGATTTTATCGCCACCCTTTAATGCATCCATTGTAAATGTAGCTGTTCCATCTCCGTTGTTTGTTAGAGTTCCCTTTAAACCAGCATCATGAGCTTCAAGATTAATTGTCTTTGTTCCCTGATCACCTTTAAGGAGATATGTCTCGTTAAACTTTGTTGTCTCAGATACACGATCAATCTCTGTAGAAAGCTGGTCAACCTCATCCTGAATTGCTTTTCTGTCTGTTGTAGAGTTTGTGCCGTTAGCTGCCTGTGTTGCAAGCTCATTCATACGCTGAAGCATTGAGTGAACTTCTGTGAGGGCACCTTCTGCTGTCTGTACTGCTGATACACCGTCCTGAGCATTTGTTGAAGCACGGTCGAGTCCACGAATCTGCTTTCTCATCTTCTCAGAAATTGTAAGTCCTGCTGCATCATCTGCTGCACGGTTGATTCTGTATCCAGAAGAGAGCTTCTCTGTAGATTTAGCCTGCTGACCTGTTGTTACGTTGAGCATTCTGTTGGCATTTGCTGCCTGCATGTTGTGTTGTACTACCATAATATAATCCTCCTTGTCCCACACTGTGGGTTATTATGTTTGACCTCTGGAAATCCTTTTCCCGAGGGTTTTGCAGCTGCTTTGTGTTTATTTTTATTTAAGCAGTTGCGGTTTTCTATAACAAGCGGCTTCCCGGGTGTGGCAAATGTCACAGCCGCCCATTAACATGGTTAGTTGCTTTGCGTCTTTTCTGACGCGCTTTTTCCTTCCAGATGATGCGCTGTATTTCTTTTTGTGCCTCATTGGAAATCTCAGGGTCGGGATAATATGTATCTTTTCGCTTCGCCGGGTCCGGTTCGTTGTTGGATCTTGCGATATTCAGTTCTTTTGGGGCATCTATCAGTAATCGACAGTGCTTTCCGGTTCCCCCTGCGAACACGATTCGGATATCGTCTCCGATGTTCACATATTGCCCTTCCTTTAATGATAATTTGAGCATTTTCTACCTCCATGCACTAGGGAATAGCTTTGTCCATGCTTTTCCGAATAATGTAACATTTTGTAGTAAAATGTTGCATTTTTTGTGGATTGATAATGGGTCAAAAAAAGAAGTGGATTAAAAAACATCAAATGTATACGCCAATTTAGTCATATTTCATCAAGAATTACTTTATCTTTGATACAGATATGATTAAATCCGGTAAGACTAACAAAAAAATGATAGAAAAATGAAAAGAAAATTATTGAAAAAATTATTTTTCAGGGGTTAAGTTCTGAAAATGGCGTCCGATATAGTAGGTGTAAAGCAAAAAATGCAACATTTTACTACAAAATGTTGCAGTTTTTTCTATTTTGAACTTACCATTATTGTGTTGTGGATTTTGGATATTCTGAGGGTGAAAGTCTGTCATATTGTACGTGCCGGATAACATTTTCTACTATAAAGGAGTATTCAATGGGAACTACACAGCCAATCCGAAACAAGGACGAACTCACGGCTTTCAGGATGTACTATAAGGACATCCATCCAAACAGCCGCAATTACTGTTTAATTGTGATGGGATTAAACACAGCACTAAGAATCAGTGACCTGCTTAGATTAAAGTGGGACAACGTTTACAATTTCAAACATCATGAATTTCGCACTCATTTTCTTATCAACGAGCAAAAGACCGGCAAGAATAACTATGTCACTCTAAACTACAATGCCACCGATGCTCTGAAAGATTATTTCAATGAACGTAATCCAAATGACCATGAATTTATTTTTACCAAGAATACCTGCAGATACCAGCCTATAAGCAGGACTCAGGCATATCGTATTGTAAAGACCGCCGCCGGCAAAACAGTGCAGGATGAGCACATCAGCTGTCATTCGCTTAGAAAGACGTTTGGCTATCACGCCTGGAAAAATGGCACACCTCCCGCTCTGCTCATGGATGTCTATAATCACTCATCATATGAGATTACCCAGCATTATCTGGGAATTGAGCAGGATGAGAGGGATGAGATTTATCTGAAGCTTGAATTATAGAGCCTGTAAAGCTTTGCAAATTATACAATATAAAGGTCTTCTATGATTCAATATTAAATCATAGAAGACCTTTTATTCTGATAATCAACAATGGATAAATCATTACTGAACAATTATTTTAAATCAATTTCAAAAGTTGCACAAGCTCATGCGATTCTGCATCGCCTAATACTGTCTGTCTTGTATCGAACCGTTTAAAACCATAGTTTTCATAGAAGGCTAGTAATTTTTCCTTATTCTCTGCTTCCACAAACGCTACCATACCACCAACCTGATACTGTAAAATTTGTGTTTGTCTAATTGCGGCTTCTAGCAACTCTTGTCCGGTTATTCTTCCTTTTACCTTATCATTAAAATTCTTTCCAAGCTGGGCAATCAGGTACGCTGCTAAATTATAAGTCTGCTCATTCTTATCTATTTCGCTAAACCTGGCAAGTTTCCTTTTGGCTGTATTACTAAAAGGCTCCGCCTTTACAACAAGCGGCTTAATTGTAATGGAAAAATATCCTAACAGTTCTGCATCCTCTAATGACAATACTAAATATGTAACTGCCTGATGCTTCTTTGCAAAATCAATTGCCTGCTTCTTTAAAAACCGCTCAACATCCGGATTCAACGGACATGAAAACTCGGAAAGGAGCTGTACTAATTTATCCTCTCCGAGCCTTTTGTCCTCATTTGCTAAATACTCACGAATGTTCAGCACAATAAAATTATTTGCTGATTCCATCCGTTTTCTTCCTTTTCTCCATAAATTTTATAATATCATCTGCTCCCTGCAAATAGGTAACATTGATTGGTACACGAGGTGTTCTATCGTTGGCAGATGCTTCAATCGCATCGGCAAACATCTCCACCTGTTTCTGACCTGATATAATAAAATTTTTCGTGATACTAGAAGTTGCCATATAAACACCTCCCTTTATTAGTATGGCAGTTCTTTTGCCTATTACTCAATGTAATTTGCGTTCTTTTCTATCTTTATTCTATTATGGAAATGTCCACTTTGCAACATAAAAAATTAAGTTTTAAGCAGTACCTTCTATTCCGTCGGCCAGGATTTTCTGAGAGCCACATAGGAAATCAGGAAATTGGCAAGCCAGCCGGCCGGTACAGCAAGCCAGACAAATGCAATACCGAAACGCGGCGCGCAGATTAAGGCAACCGAGAGGCGGATTGCCAGGTTTACCATATTTGCAGCGAGAAACGGACGCATGATGCCAAGTCCACGAAGCACACCATCTGTGGCCATCTTTATACCCATAAAAATGAAAAAGAAGCCAAGCCATCTCATGTAATCCCCAGATACCTGATATGCCAGGGCCGTTCCGTCTTTACCCAGGAATAATGAGGAAATCTGAGTATGCAGAGTTTCAATTACTATAAAAGCAAGCACTGCAAAACATAGGTCTAACACCAGCGCAGCGTGATAGCCTTTTTTGATACGTTCTGTCTTCTTTGCTCCGAGATTCTGGGAAACAAACGGAGAAACTGCATTTCCAATGGATACAAATATCAGTGAAAATACATTCTCGACCCTCATCGTTGCCGAATATCCTGCAAGCGCCTGTGTACCGAACGGATTCACAACTGCCTGTACTATCATCATGCCAATTGACACCGTAGACTGCTGGAGAACCGAAGGCACAGCAATCCGAAGCATGGAACGAAGCTCATGTCTGTCAAACCATTCAAAGCGACTTTTATACCGGCGCATCCTGCTAAAGAAAATCAAAAGTGAAAACACTGCAGATATTCCCTGTGCAATTAGAGTTGCAAGGGCTGCACCGAACACACCCAGGTCAAGGCCTGCCACCATCCAAAGGTCCATAAATATATTTAACACAGAGGAAAATATCAAAAGCCCCAACGGAATCCTTGACTCACCAATCGATGTAAACATCGTTGAAAGTATGTTGTACATAAACAAAAAGGGAAATCCCACAAAATAAACCCTAAGATACAGCACTGCCTCATCCAGTATATCTGCAGGTGTCTGTAGCAAGCTCATCATTGAATGTGAAAAGAAAAAGCCAAAGAAACCCAGAAGTACGCTTAAAACCAGAAAACTAATCAGTGATGTTGATACTATTGTTTTCATTTTGCCGTAATCCCTGGCGCCGAAATAGCGGCTCACAAGTACACCGGCTCCTACACCGGCTCCCAGTGCTATACAAATGAACACATTCGTAAGCGCAGCACAGGCTCCAACTGCCGCAAGTGCAGAGGAGCCTACAAACTGACCAACAATGATTGAATCAGCCATATTATATACTTGTTGAAAAAAGCTGCCCAAAATCATAGGCATTGCAAAAACTGTCAGCGCCTTTAACGGGGCATCTGTAATTAAATATTCATCTTTTGACATTATTTTTCCCTCATTCCGCTATAATTAAGCTATAGTATATCCGATTGAAAGACAAATTACAATATAGCATTCTTTATCGACATTTTTCCATTTCTTATGCTTTCCCTCTAATGCAAACATCATACTGCTCCTTTGTATTTTAATTTAAAAAGCCGCCCAGGCCATAGGCCTGTGCGACTTCTCATAACATGATTTAAATTAAGTTTATCCTTCAATAGCAATATGCTTTGTGGTCTCAACTTTCTTTTGCTCCTTCTTCGGAACTGAAAGTTTAAGAATACCGTCCTCATACTTTGCCTTGATATCTTCCTGTTTCAGCTCATCACCTACATAGAAAGACCTGCTCATAGCACCGGAATAACGCTCCTTGCGGATATACTTGCCATTCTTTTCTTCCTTTTCTTCCTTGTCAAGTCCTTTAGCTGCGCTGATAGTTAAGTAACCATTCTCCAGCTTAGCCTCAATCTCATCCTTCTTGAATCCCGGAAGATCTATATCTACTTCGTAGCTATTGTCTGTTTCCTTGACATCAGTCTTCATAACGTTCTTTGCGTGTTTACCATAAAGCACCTTGTCAACATCAGGAAATGAAAAATCCATCCAATCATCGTTAAATAAGTTTTCTCCAAAAATACTAGGCATCAACATAAGTCATCTCTCCTTCTTAATCTATAAAATCTGTGTCAACCTGTTTCTTTGGAACCGGGATGTTTCAAGAACTCAAAGCCTTTGCTTTTTGTTCCTTTCCTTTGTTCTTGACTATGTTATACACCTATTATTAGCACTCGTCAATAGCGAGTGCTAATAATTTATAAAATGTTTATATTTTCCGAGCAGCTTCAAAGTACTTACCATATGAAACTCCATTATTTTGCAATAAATAACACTCCGAGTGTGCCAGGCCCACAATGTGATGAAATCACACCACCTGCTCTTGTCTCTATAATTTCCTTAAAAATGCCAAGAGAGGCTATGTAATCTCTTACCTCTATATTTCCTGCTTGCATCCATTTTACCATCCTTTACAACGATCATGGGATGAAGCGCCAATGCTCCTCCTATAAGCGCAGAAACAGCATTGCATCTGCCACCTCTGTAAAGGTACACAAGTGTATCTACAACAAAGCTTGCTCTTACCTTCGGGATCAATTCATCAATTCCGGCTTTTATCTCCTCACGGGATTTCCCATCTGCTGCCATAACTGCCGCCTCAACAACAAGCAGGCCTATTCCTGTGGACAGATTTCTTGAATCTATCACCGTAACTTTATCTTCCGCATCAAGTTCTTCTGCCGCCATTCTGATCACATTGATTGATGTCGACATCTCACTTGATATGGAAAAGCATATGATCTCCCTGCCTTCATCAATATATGGTCGCATTACATTCATTGCTGTTTCTATAGATGGAGCTGAAGTCTTTGGTGTAGTCTTATTTTATCAGCCCACTCATACAATGCGTGAATGTCTATCTGCGGTCCATCCTCCAGTTCTTCATCTCCTTTTACAATATGAAGCGGAATAATATCTATATCGTATCTTTCTAAAACTTCCTGTGACAGATCACATGTACTGTCAGATATAATTTTTACCATTTTAACACCTCCAGGCTTTCAAAATCATTTTGTCCTTCCTTTCTGTTCCATTATACTATCTTATTTTATTATTTCAATTGCGGAATAAATATATTATTTTCATGCCCATATTCAATAGTTACATGTTCTTTTTATTACAGTATCAAAAAAAGATATTTTCACCAAGGGGGTAAAGCAACGTTTATTTTACTGTTGACTGGCTCCGCTGGCTTTGTGATATTGCCTTGTAGTAAACACAAATAGAAATGATTGCTGTAATCGCTTCCGTGATCCAAAACGCATTCCAGACGCCAACCGCTCCGAAAATGCTGCTGAGTAAAAACGCAGTTGGGATGATAACCACAACATACCGGCAAAGTGAAATCAGTAACGAAGGAATGCCTTTTCCAAGTCCCTCCAGTGCGCCGGAAGATGTAACGGAAACCGCCGAGACAATAAAACCGGCGCCGATGATACGCAGGGCTGTTTTCCCGGTCTGGATTGTCGCTTCTGTGTGGGTAAACAGCCCCATAAGCTGGCCGGGGATTAGCAGACATATCACTGTTCCAAGCAACATAATGATACCGCTCATGCACAAGACGATTTTATAAATCTGGCTGACTCTTTTATTCTCCCCCGCACCGTAGTTATAGCCGATCAAGGGGCGCATCCCCTGAACAATGCCATTAGCCGGAAGATAGATGAATGTCTGCAATTTGTAATATATTCCCAAAACCAGAATATACACTTCGGAATATGCCGCCAAAATTGCATTGAGCGCCGAAATCAAAAGAGATGGGAGCGCAAGATTCAAGGTTGCGGGAATGCCGATGGAGTACAGCTTTATTACCATCTTTTTGCTGAGCAAAATGTACTGCCTGCAGATATGCACGCGAATTGGCCGCACAAAATAAACGACCAGATAAATCGCAAGCGTCAAGGCCTGCCCGATGCCGGTTGCCAGCGCGGCGCAACCGCCATTTTGTTATTTGTCTGCATGCTTTCCCTCTTCTCCACAAATTGTCCGAACATTATAGTCCTCCATTCTGCTAATACTTCCGAGTTACAAGCAACAAAAAACGCCACACAACTATCACAAGATAGCTGTGTGGCAAAAAGATGACCGAATCCGGAAAAGTCCACTAAAATTTTGCGTTTATCATTATAACGAACTTGAAGGAGACTGTCAAGCAGCAATCATTACGGAACTATGCAGAAGAGAGAAACTATATCTCTCTACATGCTTATTAATACACATAAAGGTACATCGAAGCAAAAGTCCCAGATAAGTACCTACATAACGGCCACTTCCTTTTACATTATCAAGAATAACATAATCTTTTCCAATTTCAGTTATTGCCTGCCTTCTCAACTGAGCATGAAAATAAGAAGTGTCTTCTGGAAGCGAATCATACAGGCAGTAATCAATCTGATAAAAAAGCCGGTATTGGATTTTTATGCTGATTCTCAATAGTAATGCGAGCATGTTTATGAAAGGGCATTGCAAAATAAGAATTAAGTCATCGTGATGGAACAACAGTTGTTATTTAACACACAACCTTGCACACTTTCTTAAAGCATGCAATCCCATACTTGATAAAGTTATCCATACCATCCTGCTTTAGCTTTGCCACATAATCTTTTTCCTCAATCTGCTTTAATGCCTTATCACAGGCAGCATCCAAATCACCGTCTTCAGCGTACTTGAGTTCTATTACAATTCCTGTTCTGTTTGTCGGTACTTCCACAAGTATGTCACTATAGCCGATTCCCGACTCAGCATTCGATTTGATAAGCCAGTTTGACTTGTAACCCAGGAGTCCCAGCAAAATTCCATGGTAGAAATTTTCTTTCTTCTCTTTTGCAACTGCTGTATCACGTATGCTTATTGTGTTCCACAGATACTCACCATATATCTGTTCAATCTTTTGTGCATCTTCATTCACAAACGCACTACAAAGCTCTTCGAGTGTTTTTCCATCACTTTTAGAAACATCCGAAAACCATTCTTTTATTTTTTTGTACAAAAAGATTTCTAATCTCTCTGTTAGGAATTACAAGACAATATTTTCCGCTTTCAGTGCGGCCGTTGTGCGTCAGATAACCTGTCGTAAAAAGCACGCTCCACAGATTTTCTATGCTCTTATATATCTCGTCGTAGGTCAGCTCAGGAGCTACATCCTTTTCAATACTCTCCCCTGCTATCAGCCTCTCTATTTCCGTTTTTGTAGAAACATCAGCCATGTCGATAAATCTGCGGACAATCGCATTTCCGCTTGAATTTGACCAGAAATCCTGCGGTTCTGCAGTCTTGTCATATTTTAACTGATCAACATAGTTTATGACATCCCATGGACAATAAATATCAGCCTTACCAAAATGATACCCATCATACCATTCCTTTGTCTCTTCGAAATGTGATGCCAAATCGTAATCATCCAGTATTTTCTTCACCTCATTATCTGTAAATCCAAACTGTTCATCAAATCTTGCATCCAGAATAGACATCACTTTAAAGTTATTGAGCCCTGTAAAGATGCTTTCCTTCGTGATCCGTAAACATCCTGTCAAAACTGCAAACTGCAGGCTCTCGTTTGTCTTTAGTGCCATTCCAAAAAGCCCTCTGATGAGTGAAACCATCTCTTTATAGTAACCATTCTGGAATGCCTTATCCAGAGGAACATCATATTCATCAATTAATATTACAGTCTTTTGTCCGAAATGCTTATATAATAATTGAGATAAAATCTGCAGACTCGATACAAGCACTTTTTCATCCATTGCATTCGTTCCATCCTTCAATGCAATAATCGCCTTGTAACGCTTTTTTTCATTTTCTGACAGATATTCACTATCTTCCAAAAAGCCGAATCTTTCTGCCTCCATTCCTATAAGCTCAGTAATACGATATATGGCATCCTCGTATTTCAATCCCTCCACACTCTTTAATGACAGGAATATAACCGGATATTTACCCATATGTTCTTCGCAAAGTGCCTTATTTTGCGCAATATATAAGCCATCAAACAATGACTCATCCGCACCGGTTTCAAAAAAAGCTTTAAGCATACTCATGTTAAGAGTTTTTCCGAAACGGCGCGGCCTCGTAAAAAGAGTGACCTCTCCACCGGTTTCAACCAATTGCTCTATGAGCTTTGTCTTGTCAATATAATAAAAGTTGTTCCTTCTGATTTTTTCAAAACTATCAATTCCTACCGGCAGTTTTAAAGTACTCACCATATGAACCTCCACAAAACGTATCAATCCGCTATACTTAGCTATAGTATAGCGGATTGAGGGGCAAAATACAATTATTATTACCGTCCTGTGTTCCTTAGTTCTTCCTTTGATTTTGCCATCAGTATCATTTTCTCAAACGACTGTGCAAACCTCTCATCATCTTCCTCTGTGCGCTTTTTCGGTCCTTTGATATGATTCTTATGTGAGCTTCGTCTACTAATATTTGCATTTTTTCCTGCCTCTTCAAATAAACGAGATTATTTATCCAGATACCTGAACACCTAATCACTCTCTATTCACAAATTTATTCCATGGTGTGCGCACCTCAATAAGGTTTCCGGACGGATCATAAAATCTTACAAGCTTCTGTCCTCCGTCGAGTTCTGTCAGCGCTGTAGCATATCTGACCTCATACCTTCCTGACTCCAGCTTTTTAACTACACCTTCGATATCATTATCTTCAAAATACAGTTCCGTCATATTGTTATATGGAATAGTCTGTATCTGCATGCTTTCCTTCCATATTCCGGCATCCTGCAATACCAGGCCCTCCGACATTATTACATTACCTTCCTGTCTCGAAATCACATTAAGGCCAAACAGTTCGTTATAGAAGTGGATTGACTCTTCGATATTGTCCACTACTATTAATATGTTCTTTAGCTTCATATGACCACCCCATTACAATGGTCCACCTCATGCTGAATTATCTGTGCTGTCCAGCCTGTGTATTTGCCATGTTTCTTTTTGAAATTCTGGTCGAGATAATCCACTTCAATCTCTTTATATCTTGTGCATGGTCTCACACCATCCAGCGAAAGACAGCCTTCCTCCGTCTGAAAAGCTCCTGATTTTCCGGTAATCACCGGATTAATCATGGCAAACTGGAATGGTCCAGCCGCAACCACTATGATATTCTTTTTCACGCCAATCATGTTAGCTGCCATTCCAACACAATGGTCAAGATTTGCTCTCAATGTATCAAGTAAATCCGTAACCACCTGTTTATCATCTTCTGTAGCATCCACTGATTTCTGTGCAAGAAACAGTGGATCACGCATTATCTTCTTTACCATTATTTACTTCCTGTTATACCTTTCTTCTTAATTTTTTGTTCAAATAATAAATGCATCTTCCCTGTTTTCCATCATGCGGAAATCCTTCATCTCCACCGTATCCATCGTATGGCATATAAATATACCTCGTTTAATATTCCTTCTCTATCTCTCCATCTATTCCATACATTTTCTTGAATGCATCAAGGTCTGCCCGGTTCTTAATCAGCATAACTTCTTCTATCTTACCTGTATGAATGTTCTTAAAACCAGCAACCTGCTCACCATTACATATGCTCGCTTTGATTACCGGTTTCTTATTTTCTTTATCATATGCCTTTGTAACTGTCTTTTTCTTAAATAGTCCCACTCTGACCACCTTCTTTTGACTTTTCCATCATTATCATCCCAGCTATAGCCCTCGCCACAGCCGCATCTTCCCTGTTTTCCATCATGTGGAAAGCTTTCATCTCCACCGTATCCATCCTATGGCATATCAGTACACCTCCAACTATTTTACCAGTCCTCATCATCGTCATCAATAGCATCATCTACACCGGCAGCATAATCATCATCGCTGTCGTATCTGTCATCATCATAGTCTCCATCCATATAGACATCATCATAACCATCATCGTATGAATCATGATAATATTTATTTGAACCGGAGCTGCTGCTTGAAGAATCTGTACTGCTTCCTGATGAACTACTACTATTGTATTTTCTGGAAGAATAGCTTTTTGGTGTATAACTGCGGCTTCCATCACTGCCACTTGAATGATAAGATGAACTGCTGTCTGACGAGTATGAGCTTGATTGTGAATAGTCATAATCATAATACTTCATCTATTGTCTGAAGATTGAACAATCTCTCCAATCACATCACCCCCCTATTTCTCACATTTTCAAAACTCTCAATCCTGTTGAGAGTTTTTCACCTCTTCCTCTGCAATATCATATAACTCAGCTAGTTTTCTCTGCAGAATACTCTTATCAATCAACTTAGTTTTATATTCAGCAATCATTGTCTGCGATAAACTTCTACTCAAAGAATATTCAACGACATCCGTATCAGCATTTTTACAAAGAATCATTCCTACACTCGGATTTTCATGAGGCTTCTTAATATCTCTATCC